>ENA-OQBT01000001-OQBT01000001.1-human-gut-metagenome-genome-assembly--contig:-NODE-1-length-202395-cov-8.779585_pt1 | contig 202395 bp, 176 predicted proteins | sample MGYA00242749_ERZ504557 | MGnify/ENA primary metagenome ERZ504557 (study PRJEB26092, sample SAMD00036243) | human gut metagenome | host: Homo sapiens | study: EMG produced TPA metagenomics assembly of...
TTTCTTTCTTTTTAGCCATAAGGGGATATATTAATGTATTATGTGCTACAAAGTAAACAAAATAATTGGAATAGCGGTTCAATAGATACATAAAATTTGGTTGAATCTAAATGAAACGTGCTATCTTTGTCCGTTCTAAAACAACTGTTATGACTGAACTTGATAAGAAAATCAGGGAAAAAGAAATTTATAAAGTTACACTAGTGGGGAGTTTTGTTAATTTCTTGCTGGTTATTTTTAAATTTCTTGCCGGAATCGCAGGGCATAGTGCCGCTATGTTGGCAGATGCAGTTCATTCTCTATCTGACTTCGTTACGGACGTAGTAGTGATTCTTTTTGTACGTATATCCAATAAACCAGTGGACAAGAGCCATGATTATGGTCATGGGAAATATGAAACATTGGCTACTGCTTTCATTGGTATGGCATTATTGGGGATAGGATTTGGAATATTGTGGAATGGAGCAACAGAAATATTGGTTTTTCTACGAGGTGGGGAGCTTCGTCAACCGGGAATGTTGGCATTGGTTGCTGCCATTATTTCTATTTTGTTGAAGGAAATACTTTATCAATATACAGTCAGAGTGGGGAAAAGATGCGATTCACAGGCTGTTGTGGCGAATGCATGGCATCATAGGAGTGATGCATTATCATCCATTGGTACGACTGTCGGTATTGGCGGAGCGATTTTACTTGGTCCTCATTGGGCGGTACTTGATCCTATTGCCGCTGTGACAGTCAGTTTCTTTATTATGCGGGTTTCCATTAAGTTGCTGATTCCTTGCTTGGATGAATTGCTGGAAAAGTCTTTGCCGGATAGCGTGGAACGTGAGATAGAGGGGATTGTGTTATCTTTTGATGGAGTGAGCGAGCCGCATCATTTACGCACGCGACGCATTGGGAACAATTATGCTATAGAGATTCATATACGCATGGATGGGAACATTTCTCTGCATAAAGCGCACGAAACAGCAACAGGTATTGAACATAGATTAAAAGAAAAATTTGGAGAGGATACTCATGTGGGTATTCATGTGGAACCGGTGAAATAAAATACGAAGAATGAATAACGAAGAATTTGCACAGAAGAATACTTGCCGATTAAAGAAAGTATTGGTAACCGGAGCAAGCGGATTTATTGGCAGTTTCCTGGTGGAAGGAGGATTGGAGAGAGATATGCAGGTATGGGCTGGTGTACGTAAAAGCAGTAGTCGTGCCTATTTGAAAGATCCTCGCATTCAATTTGCCGAATTGGATTTTGCTCATCCCGGAAGGTTGACGGAGCAATTGGCTGTTCATAAACAATTGCATCAGGGATGGGATTATATCATTCATTGTGCCGGTGTTACTAAATGCCGTCATAAAGACGAATTCGACAAAGGTAATTATGTTTATACCCGTAATTTTGTAGAAGCTTTGAGGACCTTGGATATGGTTCCCCGGCAATTTGTTTATATCAGTTCACTTAGTATTTTCGGTCCTATTCATGAAGATAATTATGCACCTATTAGTGAACGTGATACGGCAATGCCCAATACGGCATATGGGGTCAGTAAGCTAAAGTCGGAACATTACCTGCAATCATTGAATGATTTTCCGACAGTGATTTTCCGTCCTACTGGAGTTTATGGACCTCGCGAACGCGATTATTTTCTGATGGTGAAGTCTATCAAGCAGCATATAGACTTTGCTCCTGGTTTTAAAAGGCAGGATCTTACCTTTATTTATGTGAGAGATTTGGTACAAGCTGTTTTTTTGGCAATAGAACATGGAGTGCGGCAGCGCGCCTATTTTGTTAGTGACGGAAATGTCTATTTCAGCCGTACTTTTTCTGATTTGATACAAAAAGAACTTGGTAATCCGTGGGTTATACACATTAAATGCCCATTATTTATTTTAAAAGTTGTATCTTTGCTCGCTGAATTTTCAGCGCGTTGCCTGGGAAAGGTAAGTACGCTGAATGCTGACAAATATAAAATAATGAAACAACGTAATTGGCAATGCGATATTTCACCCTTGGTGGAAGAACTGGGATATCGTCCTGAGTACCCTTTAGACAAGGGAGTAAAGGAAATCATTGCATGGTATAAGAAAGAAGGATGGCTTTAAATTTATTCAAACGGGTAGACAGTGTGAAAGGATTGTTTGCCGTCGAGAGCATTAGTCTGATATATAATGCCCTCACGACCATAATGGTTTTAATATTATTTCCTCGTATGGATCACCCTGTAATTATGCTTTCGGAGCGTGCAGGCATTGTGGCCATTACGTTTGCATTAATATATTTGTATCGTAAGTATCCGTGTAAACTTACGGCATTTATACGAATGGCTGTGCAGATGGCATTTTTAGCGTATTGGTATCCCGATACCTTTGAATTTAATCGTCTTTTTCCCAATCTGGATAATTTCTTCGCTTCGGCGGAGCAGTTTTTGTTCCGTTGCCAGCCTTCGGTAGAATTTAGTGAACATTTTCCTTCCATGTGGTTCAGTGAACCATTTAATATGGGGTATTTTGCTTATTATCCAATGATTGGGATTGTGACTATTTATTATTTCTTGTTTCGTTTTGAGTGGTTTGAAAAGGTTTCTTTTGTGTTGGTCACTTCGTTTTTTATCTATTATCTTATTTATATATTGGTTCCGGTTGCCGGTCCGCAATTTTATTTCCCTGCTATCGGAATGGATAATGTGATGGCGCAGCATTTCCCTGCTATCGGTGATTATTTTAATAATAATGATATTCTGCTGCCTGGTCCCGGTTTTGATCATGGTTTCTTCTTTAATTTGGTGGAAGCCTCACAGGAAGTGGGGGAACGGCCTACTGCTGCTTTTCCTAGCTCACATGTCGGTATATCTACCATTGTGATGATTATGGCCTATCGTGTTAATAAGAAACTATGTTATTTCTTGGCACCGTTCTATGTACTTCTATGTTGTGCTACGGTCTATATTCAGGCGCATTATTTGATTGATGTTATTGCCGGATGGATTTCGGCGGTATGTATTTATATTACGGCTACTTATATGTATAAGCGTTGGTTTGCTTCTGTAGTCTTCCAACTTGTACTGAAATAGTTTTAAAAAGCATATAAAAGCGTACAGGGTGTCCATTTTCGGACACCCTGCTTTGTTTATACCTTGTTGATTATCAGTGATAAATGTTGCTGGCATGAATCTTGCTTTAAAAATAATGGTCAAACGTTGCAACGTTTGGCATAGAAATAACGTCTAATAAATAAAACAAAAGTAATATGAGAAAATTAGTATCAACTTTAATGACGGTAACTCTTATGTTAGTGTCGGTAACAGCATGTGCAGAGAGAATAACTCCTAGCAAGAACTATGTTACCAAAAAAGTGAATGTGGGTAGTTTTAATGCTATCTCTACCAGTTCTTCGGTGGATGTAATCTATACTCAAAGTTCCGGTGGACAGGATGTGGAAATATATGCTCCGGACAATTTGGTGGACTATATTGATGTCCGTGTAGAGGGTGGAGTACTTAAGGTTGGTTTTAAATCGCCAAGAAACAATTTTTCAATAAACGGAAAACATAAAAAGGAAGTAAGAGTTTCTGCTCCGGCTGTGAACAGCTTGAAAGCTTCCAGCTCTGGTGACATTATTATAAAAAATGGACTGAAAACGAGTGGGAAAGTTACTGTTAAGGCTAGCAGTAGCGGTGATGTAACAGGAAGCATTATTTCTTGTGATGATTTTGCGGCTACCGCTAATAGTTCGGGTGATGTGATTCTGGAAAAGGTATCTTGTACAAATTTCTCTGCTGATGCCAGTAGTTCTGGTGATGTATCTGTCAAGAATCTGAACGCTGCTAATGTATCTGCTGATGCCAGCTCTTCCGGAGATGTAATTTTGGCAGGTATTTGTGAGAACGCTTCTTATAGAGCCAGTAGTAGTGGGGATGTAAAGGCAAAAGGTATGAAGGCGGTAAATGTAACTGCTAGTGCCAGTTCCTCTGGTGATGTGGAATGTTATGTGACCGGTTCGCTGACTGCGAAAGCATCCAGTAGTGGTGAGGTGGCTTATAAGGGCAATCCTAAAAACATTGATTTCTCTCCTAAAAGAGGTTTGCGTAAAATAGAATAAATAATGTGTTAATGCTACAATGTGCCAATATGTTAATGTGCCAATTGCCATGCGGAATACAGCACAGCCAATTGGCACATTAATATATTGTAGCATTAACAATTCATTCCGTAATTTCCCCTGATATAATCCAAAATACTGAAAAGCTCTTTCACTGTTTCGGCACGGAGCATGGCGATACGTGTCTCTTTAAAGTTGGGAATGCCTTTAAATAAAGGAGAAGCAGCCAGATGGCGGCGTACATGAAGAATCCCACGGCGCTCGTCAAGCAGATTCACACTGTCCAACACTTCCTGGCGGAGTACATTCAGCCGCCACTCAAAAGAAAGGGCAGGGAGTTCCTTACCGGTTTCTATATAATGTTTTATTTCCTTGAATATCCACGGGCGTCCAAAACTGGCTCGGCCAATCATAATAGCGTCCACTCCATACAGGTCAAAACACTCTTTGGCACGTTGTGGCGTAGTTATATCTCCGTTTCCAATGATAGGTATATGCATACGGGGATTCTTTTTTACTTTACCTATTAAACTCCAATCCGCTTCACCAGTGTACATTTGTGCACGGGTACGTCCATGAATGGTCAGTGCTTCAATGCCGCAATCTTGTAATTGTTCTGCCAAATCTACTATAATTTTATGCTCATTGTCCCAACCTAGACGTGTTTTTACAGTAACGGGAATTTTTACAGCATCCACAACAGCACGGGTAATCTCCAACATCAGCGGGATATTTTGCAGCATACCTGCACCGGCTCCTTTACCGGCAACGCGTTTTACAGGACAGCCAAAATTAATATCCAGGATGTCCGGATGCGCCTCTTCCACTATTTTCGCCGCTTCTACCATTGTTTCCGTGTCTCTGCCATAAATCTGGACGGCTACAGGGCGTTCCTCATCGTTGATATTCAGCTTCTGCATAGTTTTACCTACCGAGCGTATCAGTGCATCTGCTGATACAAATTCGGTATATACCATATCAGCACCGAACTTCTTGCACATCAGGCGAAAAGCGGGGTCCGTTACATCTTCCATCGGGGCTAGGAAAATTGGGTATTTGTCCAGGTCTATATTTCTAATCTTCATTGTTGTATGTTTATCTTTGGGTTACAGAAAAATCAGATTCATTTGAGTATTAATTTATAATCTGTGTGAATCTGTGTAATCTGTGGTGAAATCAGGCTGCAAAAATACGGAAAAAAGCCTACCTTTGCACACATATTAATCAAAAGAATAATGAAAGCTTCTATAAAAGACTTTGAAATAATGGCTCCTGTAGGTTCACGTGAGTCGCTAGCGGCAGCTATACAGGCAGGTGCAGATTCTATTTACTTCGGAATTGAGAGTCTGAATATGCGTGCACGTTCTGCCAGTACATTTACTGTCAATGATTTACGTGAGATAGCACAGATCTGTGATAAACATGGTATCAAGAGCTACCTTACAATCAATACCATTATTTATGATGAAGATATTGCTTTGATGCGTACCATTGTCGATGCGGCTAAGGAGGCAGGCATCAGTGCCGTGATTGCTGCGGATGTGGCGGTAATGGCTTATTGTTGCGAGGTGGGGCAGGAAGTACACCTTTCCACCCAATTAAATATCAGTAATGCCGGAGCATTGAAATTTTATGCTCGCTTTGCTGATGTAGTGGTATTGGCACGTGAATTGAATTTAAAGCAGGTGCGAGTGATTTATGATACTATCCAGAAGGAACAAATTAAAGGTCCGAATGGAGAATTGGTCCGCATTGAGATGTTCTGTCACGGGGCGCTCTGTATGGCAGTGTCGGGCAAGTGTTATCTCAGTTTGCATGAGATGAATGCTTCTGCTAACCGGGGGGCTTGTATGCAGATATGTCGCCGTGCATACGATGTGAAGGATAAAGAGAGTGATATTGAGCTGGAGGTGGACAATAAATACATCATGTCTCCTAAAGATTTGAAAACTATTCATTTTATGGATGAAATGATAGAGGCTGGTGTGCGTGTCTTCAAGATCGAAGGGCGTGCCCGTGGACCTGAGTATGTACGCACTGTGGTGGAATGTTACAAAGAAGCTATTTGTTCTTATCTGGAGGGTACTTTTACCGAGGAGAAGAAGCAGGCTTGGGATGAGCGGCTGAAGACTGTATTCAATCGGGGATTTTGGAATGGGTATTATTTAGGACAGCGTTTGGGTGAATGGAGTAAGAACTATGGTTCGGAGGCTACTGAGCGTAAAGTGTATGTGGGTAAGGGAATCAAGTACTTTTCTAATATTGGTGTTGCAGAGTTTCTGGTGGAAGCTGCTGAGATGAAAGTAGGGGATAAACTTCTGATTACAGGACCTACTACAGGAGCGGTATTTCTGACGTTGGATGAGGCGCGTGTGGATTTGAAACCGGTGGATGTGGTAAGAAAAGGTCAACATGTATCCTTTAAAGTCCCCGATAAGGTACGTCCTAGTGACAAGCTTTATAAATTGGTTTCTCCTGAGGATTTGAAAAAGAAATAAAACAGGAAACTCCCGGTCATATTAAAAACGTGATTAGGAATTTCTTCTATAGGATTGTTTAGGTATGTCTTTCCTTAATCTGTCCGGGAAAAAATAAAAAAACCGTAACAATTCATTTGCTACGGTTTTTCACTTTGTTAGAGTTTGCTGTTATTCTGTATAAATTGAGAGCTTAGGATGATCTTTGTAAAGGTTCTTATTCGCTAGTTCTTCTGCATCTGTAATTCTGTATAAATAATATTTACTATTTGGACAGAACGCACTTTTATCGGGAAAATTGAAGAAGCGATGTCCTTGAGTTTTTTTCTTAAGTGTGTGAGTTTGTCCGTTTTCATCAGTGTAAATATAGTCAATGGGACCTTCGGGATATGCTTTGCGGACTACAGCCTGTTGGTTACGGATAATGTCTATCAAACTGAATCCTTCACCCCATAATTCTTTGCGGCGTTCTAACCAAATTGTTTCCAATAGATCCTGTTGTGAAAGATTTGTATTAATAGTTTTTGCTCCTCTGGCTGTTTTTAAATCATTTAATTTGTTAATTGCATCTGGGTCATTCAGATGTGCTTTTGCCTCTGCATTTATCAAATAAATTTCAGCAACGCGCATCAATACGATATCACCAAGTTGGTTTTCGATATCGCGGAATCTGAATTTAGAGTTACGCATCCATACATAGGCTGCTGATTCAACGTCAGCTCCTGGATCTGTAGCCCAGAACAGCATATCTTTACGATAATCACCATCTTCGAACAAATCACGGAAGTAAGGGTCTACATTGAAGCTATAATAGTATGATCCTTTAGTTGTAGTATCTAAATAATGAAACTGATAACTGGCATTACTTTGATCGTTGGTTTGAGCATGCCCCCAAATCCATTCTTTATTGTCTACAGAATTGAATCCAGCTTTATATTCACTTTCAGTCATTAGATAATTGTTTTTAGCTAACAATTTGTCTGAGTAAGTTTTAGCTTTTTCCCATTGACGAGCATAAAGACAGGCACGTGAGAGAATACCTAGGACAACTTCATTATCAATTTTGTGTTTGGCGTCACGTACATAAGTTTCGGGAATAAGTTCTAATGCTTCTTCTAAATCATTGATAGATTGCGCATATACTTCACTGACACTTGATGCAGGTTTTCCTTCAGCTGCAATTGTTTCATCTGTTGATTGTGTATAGATAGGTGCACATACAGCATCTGGATCTTTATCAATGGCAAAAGAATAACAAGAAGCTAGATGTAAATATAGAAAACCACGTAAGGCTAACGCTTGTCCCTTGATTCGATTTCTGTCAATTTGTGTGCCTTCGGCAGCATCAATATTATCTAATACACCATTGCAGTCATTAATAACACGGTATGCTAAAAGCCAGCTTAGGGTATTTGTGCCCCCTTTTCCATAAATAGCGGTAAATTCATTGTGTGCTCTAAAACCATATTTGGTGTTTAGTACTACGTCAGAACCCATTGCATCATTTGCACGTAACATTGCTCCATAGCCAGGGTTGGCGTAAGAATTGAAAGTTTCCATCAGGTAGTTCCAGCCACCATTAAGTACTTTTTCGGCATCTCCTGTTTTACCGAAAACAGAACCGGCATCTACATAAGTCGTAGGAATTGTATCCAAATCGCAGGAAGTGAGCATTGTACTTCCCAGTGCGAATGAAAATATATATTTTTAAAATTAGTTTTCTATATTCTTCTTTTCTGTATTAAAGTTTCACATTGATACCGAATGAAATAGTTTTCATTGCCGGATAACGATAGTAAGTAGAGCCTCCGAAAGTTTGCTCTGGGTCTAGACCTTGTTGTTTGGCTAATGTCAGCATATTTTCTGCTTGAAAAAATATGCTTGCATCTTTCAGCGTCAATGTGTTCAGCAATGATTTCGGCAGATTGTAAGAGAATGTAATATTCTTCAAACGTAAGTATGAACGGTCAACTAAGAACCGGTTTGAAGAGTTTGTCCATGAACTTTTGGGAGAAGTAGTCAGACGCGGTACATCGGTATAGGGATTTTCAGGAGTCCAACGATCTAACATATCTACGCTCCAACCGGTGCCTGTAGGTCCTTGGCTCATCAATGAAACTTTATCTCCATTATAGATTTTACCACCAATGGAATAAGAGAATAAGAATGATAATGTAAAATCCTTGAATGAGAGATCTGATTGAAGACCGCCGGTCCAGTCGGGTAGTGAATTGCCACATTTTACTTTGTCGTCCGGTGTGGTTGATGAATAGTCTTCTGTGGTTACTTTTTCTCCGTTGGTATTGTAACGATACCACATAGGATTACCATTTTCAGGATTGACACCAGCCCATTCTACTAAATAGAAGTCATATAACGATCCTCCTTTTACCCATTTCTTGTTGCCACTCCACATTTCTTCGGCAGGTAATGAGGTTATTTTGTTTTTATAGGTAGTAGCATTAAAAGAAAGTTTCCATTTCCAATCTTTAGTCATGATAGGATATCCTGAGATTTGGAATTCCCATCCATAATTTTTGATGGCACCAATATTTTCGTCCATACTTGAGAAACCTGAAGATGGAACTAAGTCTTTAGAGAATAATAAATCTTTGGAACGACGTTCAAAATATTCTATTGTACCATTTAGACGATTGTTCCAGAAACCAAAATCCAAGCCGATATTAGTATTTAGATTGGTTTCCCATGATAAATTAGGAGTTGCCAGACGATAAGCGTGCAAACCGGATTCACCGAGGTTATTGCGTATGGAATAGAGCGCCTGATACGCATAATAACCTACCTGTCATTACCTTGTGCTCCGTAGCTGGCACGCAATGACAAATTGGATAGCCAGTCTGATGTGTCCTTCATAAACTCTTCCTGCATGATTTTCCAAGATGCGCCGACTGACCAGAAAGTACCCCAACGATGATCCGGATGGAAACGGGAAGAACCGTCAGAACGGACAGAAGCCGATAAGAAGTATTTTTGATTGTACGAGTATTCAGCACTTCCAAAGAAGCTTAACAGCTTGTATTGGTCGCTGTTTCCGCCAAAATCACCTAAAGAGGAAGCTGCGTCGGGCTCATAAAATCCATCCATGATGACTTTGCTGCGGCTTCCGCCGAAATTGGAAGTGTTATATTCATAGTACTCCTGACCGGCCATCACACGGATATCATGTACATCATTGAACGTGTGTTGATAATTAATGACATTATTAAAAGTCATGCCTGTAGTGCGGTAGTTGTATTTGCTTACGCTGCCACCACTGATAGAACCTGTACCGTAAGTAGGATTGGTGTAGTCATGATTTGTTTTGTTGTTATAGTCAATATTCAAAGACATTTTGTAAGAAAGTCCTTCGATAGGAGTTATTTGGATAAAGCCACGTAAAGAAGCAGCATCGCGTTTTATCTCGCTTTTATCGTGTGGCATGGAAGCCAGCAGATTATATTTTGCATACGAGTTAGGGCGATACTCACCATAATCGAACATACGGTTACCATTTTCGTCCAATAAATATGCTCCAGTTGTCAAGTCACGTTGATACACTGGATAGAATGATGGTAATGAACGGGCAAACATGACCACATTGGAGATTGTTGAGTCATCTTGCTTGGGATAGTCTTGAACAGAATGAGTTCCTGATACATTCAATCCGATCTGTAACCATTTGCGGATATCTGAAGTCACGTTGGCGCGGAGAGTATAGCGTTTGAAACCAGAGCAGATATAAGCACCTTGGTCATCCATGTAACCTGCTGAAACAAAGTACTTGGAGGTTTTGCTACCACCACTTACGCGTACATTTAAATCTGTATAGTGCGCATCTTGTGAAAGGCGTCGTCCCAGCTGTCGTCCCATAATGGTTTGGCGCCTGCTACCAGTTTTCCGTCATGGCCGATTGGTTCAGGGTAAGCACTGCCATAAGGGTTGATGCCTAGATTACCTGTAACATTGCTTGATGCCCATGCTGCAGCTTCTTCGGCAGAGTAACCGTTGTCCATACGATAGTTACGCATGGCTTCCCAATATAATTCATAATATTGGTTTGTATTCAACTGGTCGTAGTCTGCCCGTGCACGGCTTGAAAAACCATATTTGGCAGATAATTCAACGGTGGGTGCGCTATCTTTATTTCCTTGTTTGGTGGTGATCATAATTACGCCGTTTGCTGCACGTGAGCCATATAATGCAGCGGAAGCTGCATCTTTCAATACAGTGATTGACGCAATATCTGAAGATGCTATGGAGGAAAGAGCACCATCGTAAGGAACACCATCAACCACATAGAGGGGATTGGTTGAAGCGTTTACAGAACCAACTCCACGAATCAGGATAGTTGCGTCTGATCCGGGTTGACCGCTGGAGGAAAAAGACTGTAAACCAGCTACAGTTCCTTGCAATGCTTTTGACACACTACTGACCTGTGCTTTTTCAATAGTGCCGGCGGCAATATAGCTTGCAGACCCTGTAAATGTGGATTTTTTGGCAGTACCGTAAGGAACGGTTATAACTACTTCATCTACCATTGGGTTGTTTCCTTCAATTCTACGTTAATAACTTTGCGTTTGTTTACCGGTATAGTTACTGTTTCGTAACCTACAAAAGAGAAGATCAGGCTTTCATTGCCGTTAACCTGAATCTGGTAGCTGCCATCGATAGAAGTGATGGTACCGCGAGTTTGTCCTTTTACAGCTACTGTGACACCAGGCATTTCTTCGCCTCCTGCGGTGACTTTACCAGTTACTGTAATTTCCTGTGCATATGTAATCATGCAGAATAGCAAGCTACATAATAATGAAGAAAATCTGCTCATATAAACTTGGCTTTAATTAGGGGTTTATAAATTGCCATATTTCAGGCATTATGTATTGAACTCTCTTTTTAAAATTGTAAATGCAATTTCTTGTATCATTGTGTCGTTTTCCATAGTGGTTTTATTACTATTCAACCGCATTAGGATTTCTTTTTGCTTGCATTCTTATAATTGCATTATTTAATAACGGCCGCAAATATATGTATTTTGATTTAAATAGGATAATATATTTTAATATATTTTTTATGAAGTCCTTTCTTTAGGATAAAACATACGGTTTTTCTTAACTTTATCAAAATAGTGTTTGTCTTGTTTTAATGTGGATTTAATATATAATATTGTTTTATCAATCAAGTGTTTATGTAATTTCGTGTTGAATTAATTCTTGTAGTCAATGTATTTTTATATTTCTAATGAACTGGGAATGTGTTGTTGGACATATTTAATTAGCCATTGTACGTTTATGCAGATAATTTAGCTTTTTATAAAGTGGAATTCTCTTGATTAGTGAAAATTGTCCTCTTATTCTTATCCGATAAAATAGTGACTTTTGACTTTTTGATACTTATTTTTTTAGTTAAAAGGATATAGTTTGCGGAGAGGAGATATAGTAAATTAAAATAAGATAGGAAGGATTTCGCCTAAAATGTCTATCTTTGCAATTCAATAACAAATAAGTGTACGTACATATTATGAATATAGAAGAAAAACTCACCACGTCCATTATCAGCGCTATCAAAACGTTGTACGGACAGGATGTACCCGGAAAAATGGTACAACTGCAAAAGACTAAGAAAGAGTTTGAAGGACATCTTACTTTGGTTGTTTTCCCTTTTCTGAAAATGTCTAAGAAGGGGCCTGAACAGACCGCACAGGAAATAGGCGGATACCTGAAAGAGCATGCTCCCGAATTGGTTTCAGCCTACAATGCAGTGAAGGGCTTTCTTAATTTGACAATTGCTTCGGATTGTTGGATTGAACTTTTGAATTCTATTCAGGCTGCTCCCGAATACGGTATTGAAAAGGCTACGGAAAACTCTCCGTTGGTGATGATTGAGTATTCTTCTCCCAATACAAACAAGCCGCTTCATCTGGGTCACGTCCGTAACAACCTGTTGGGAAATGCCTTGGCAAATGTCATGGCGGCAAATGGCAATAAGGTGGTCAAGACCAATATTGTGAATGACCGTGGTATCCATATCTGTAAGTCCATGCTGGCCTGGTTGAAATATGGTAACGGTGAAACACCTGAATCATCGGGCAAGAAGGGGGACCATTTGATTGGTGACTATTATGTAGCTTTTGACAAGCATTACAAGGCTGAGGTAAAGGAACTGACAGCTCAGTACCAGGCTGAAGGCTTGAATGAAGAAGAAGCTAAGGCTAAGGCAGAGGCAAACTCTCCTCTGATGCTGGAAGCTCGCGAGATGCTCCGTAAGTGGGAGGCGAATGACCCTGAGATCCGTGCCTTGTGGAAGAAGATGAATGACTGGGTATATGCTGGATTCGATGAAACGTATAAGATGATGGGAGTTAGTTTCGATAAAATTTATTATGAATCGAATACCTATCTGGAAGGTAAGGAGAAAGTGATGGAAGGACTGGAAAAAGGTTTCTTCTACCGGAAAGAGGATAACTCTGTATGGGCTGATTTGACTGCCGAAGGACTGGACCATAAGTTGCTTCTTCGCGGTGACGGTACTTCTGTTTATATGACCCAGGATATCGGTACTGCCAAATTACGTTTTCAGGATTACCCCATCAACAAGATGATTTATGTAGTGGGTAATGAACAAAACTATCATTTCCAGGTACTTTCTATCTTGCTCGACAAATTGGGTTTTGAATGGGGCAAAGGATTGGTTCATTTCTCATACGGTATGGTAGAGCTGCCCGAGGGCAAAATGAAAAGTCGTGAAGGTACAGTAGTGGATGCGGATGATTTGATGGAAGCAATGATTGAAACTGCTAAGGAAACTTCTGCTGAATTAGGTAAATTGGACGGTCTGACCCAAGAAGAAGCCGACAATATTGCCCGTATTGTTGGTTTGGGTGCTTTGAAATATTTTATCCTGAAGGTGGACGCACGTAAGAATATGACTTTCAACCCGAAAGAATCGATAGATTTCAATGGCAATACAGGACCTTTCATTCAGTATACGTATGCCCGTATCCAGTCTGTATTACGCAAAGCGGCTGAAGCAGGTATCGTTATTCCCGAAATCATTCCAGCAGGTTTGGAACTGAGCGCAAAAGAAGAAGGTTTGATTCAGATGCTGGCTGATTTTAAATCGGTTGTCAAGCAGGCAGGCTCAGACTATAATCCTTCCATTATAGCAAACTATGCATACGATTTGGTGAAAGAATACAACCAGTTCTATCATGATTTCAGTATTCTGCGTGAAGAAAACGAAGCGTTGAAAGTCTTCCGTCTGGCATTGAGTGCCAATGTGGGCAAGATTGTGAAGACAGCAATGGGCTTGCTGGGTATTGAAGTGCCTGAACGTATGTAAATGGCAAAGAAACAGAAATATTATGTAGTATGGAAAGGTGTCAATCCGGGAGTTTATGACTCCTGGACTGACTGCCAGCTACAGATAAAAGGTTATGATGGCGCACAATACAAGTCATTCGAAACCAAAGAGGAGGCGGAACACGCCTTGGCTTCTTCCGCTTTTCATTATATAGGCAAGAATGCTGTTAAAAAAGAAAATACTCCTAAACAACTTCCCGAGAACTTTGATATGAACTGCCTGGCTGTGGATGCCGCTTGCAGTGGAAATCCCGGACCGATGGAATATCGGGGCGTTTATTTGCTTACGGGACAGGAGGTTTTTCATTTCGGTCCTGTTTATGGAACGAATAATATTGGAGAGTTTCTTGCCATTGTCCATGCCTTGGCATTGATGAAGCAGAAGAATATCAGTATGCCTGTTTACTCGGACAGCCGTAATGCGTTGAGCTGGGTGAAACAGAAGAAATGTAAAACTAAACTAGAGCGGACTCCTCAGACGGAGAAACTTTTTCAAATGATAGAACGGGCCGAAATTTGGCTGAAAGAAAATAAATATACCACACCTTTATTGAAGTGGGAAACCGACCGATGGGGAGAGGTCCCGGCTGATTTCGGACGGAAATAATAAAGAACTGAAGATATGAAAAAGAGGATTGCTTATATCAGCTTGTACTTTTTTACGGTCTTACTGATATTTATTCTACAGAAACCATTATTCATGCTCTATAATGGTTCCATTGAAAAAGGATTCGGGTTTGCCGATTATATGCAGGTAATGATTCATGGAGCCAGTCTTGATGCTGCTACGGCGGGATATCTTACTGCATTTCCATTCTTGTTGGTACTGATAAGTATTTGGTTTAGGAAATTCCCTTTGAAAAAAATACTTTACGGGTATTATATTTTGGCTGCCGCGCTTATTTCTATCATTTTTGTGGTAGATATGGCATTATACACATTCTGGGGATTTAAACTGGACGCATCTGTTTTTCTTTATATCGATTCACCGAAGGAAGCTTTGGCGAGTGTTTCCGTCGGATTTATCTTGCTGAGGGTTCTTGCCATCTTGTTACTCATAGCCTTGAATAGTTGGGTCTTGCTGAAAATCACGCCTTCCGTTTTGAACGCCACCCGGAAACGGATAGCGGGAACTGCGGGAATGCTGTTATTAGGAGGTGTGCTTTTCATCATTATACGTGGTGGTGTAACGGAATCCACTTCTAATATAGGGCAAGTATATTTCAGCAACGAACCTTTCTTGAATCATTCGGCGGTCAATCCCGATTTCAGTTTGTTGTCTTCTATGGGTAAATCCCAGGATTTTGCATCAGAGTTCAATTTCTTTGATGAAGAGAAGCGGGCTGCATTGTTTGACGGACTTTATCCTACAACAGATGGGGATAGTATTATTCAAGTCCTGAATACCAAGCGTCCCAATATTCTTATTATTTTGATGGAAGGTTTTGGAGGTGCTTTTGTAGAACCTTTAGGCGGTCTTCCTGATGTGACACCCCACTTTAACCGTCTGTCAAAGGAAGGGATCTTTTTTACAAACTGTTATGCCAATAGTTTCCGTACCGACCGTGGAACAGTCTGTACTTTCAGCGGTTACCTTGGATTGCCTACGGCATCGGTAATGAAAATTCCTGCCAAGAGCCGTACGTTGCCTGCTATAGCTGAAGGATTGTCCAAGGCGGGTTATAAAACAGATTTCCTGTATGGAGGTGATATCAACTTTACCAATATGAAGAGTTATCTGCTGAGTACCGGTTATCAGCGTCTTACAGCCAATACAGATTTCTCATTGGCCGAACAGACCAGTAATGCCTGGGGAGTGAATGATGATATTACTTTTGAATATTTATATAATCAGTTAAGAAACCGGAAGGAAGAAGGGCCTTGGCATACTGCGTTTCTGACACTTAGCAGTCATGAACCTTTCGAAGTTCCTTATCACCGGCTGGAAGATAAAATTCCCAATGCCTTTGCTTATACAGATGAATGTCTGGGTAAGTTTATTGACCGGTTGAAGCAGACTCCCGCATGGAAAGATCTTTTAGTTATCTGCCTTCCCGATCATGGTTTCTATTACCCGCGTGAGGGGTCTAATGCGATGCCTCGTTTTTATCATATTCCCTTGTTATGGTTAGGTGGAGCGGTAAAACAGCCTATGCAGGTGGACAAGATTATGAATCAGACCGATTTGGCAGCCACTTTGTTGGGGCAGCTTGGGCTGGAACATACTGCATTTACGTTTAGCCGTAATGTATTGGGAAGTGATTATAAGTATCCTTTTGCCTTTTATAGTTTCAATAATGGGTTCTCATTCAGGGACAGTACAGGGGTGACGGTGTTTGATAATAATTCCGGCAGTATTCTTTTTGATGAGCCTGAAGCTGACGAATCCCGTCTGGATAAGGGTAAGGCGATATTGCAAACCGTTTATGATGATTTAGGGAACAGATAGTAAAACTTGGACGCGGACTATATGAATCAGTATGGAATTCATATAGTCCGCGTCCAAATCGGTGCAGAATCTGCCGGATATAACTATTTCCGTTTCTCGTTGAACTTGTACATGATTACCGTATTGCGTAAGTCGCAACTTCTGTAATCTGTATGGAAGACCTCTTCCAGCTGATACTTTGCATTGTAATTCTTTAAAAACTCCTCTTGTGCATTTGCAGAAAGTATGACATACCCTTCTTGCGGATTTTCCAGTGTGAAATTCCGCATTTGGTTATTCATATAATAATTTGTACAATAAAACCGTATCATTCTGTCTGTATATGAATAAACGACTCCTTCAGGTACCTGTTTTCTGATATCCTCTGCCAGATGCTTATCGGATTTTACAGCTAGTATTGTTGGCTGATATACCCCGTCTAAAGCGACAAACAGGCAAAGAACACAACCGATGATTCCATAGAGGAGTGACCCCGTACTACTTTTTTTGATAACCAGCCTTAATGTACAGATGGCAGCCACTACCGGCAATACTATAATCAGCCATTTGGAAATAGAAAAGGACGTGCTTTCCAAAGCTTGCATAAACGCTATGTTTTCGGCAGCATGACGTCCGTTGCCCCATATGCTGTCCGGTATCATCTGACAGCGTACAGCAAAAAACACCGCGGTGAGTAACAAACAGAGCGAGGCAAAGATATAAGCCGATATTTTGAACACTTTCGCCCCTTTTTGCATTAACGCCTCCAGATACTGGGCAATCAGTACAGCCATAAATGGATAGATAGGCAACAAATAGACGCTGCGTTTGCTTTTAGGAATACAATAGAAGACAAAAATAGCGATAATCACTATCCAGATAAACAGCTGTATGGGGGATTGTGAGCGGATGTTATCCCAAACCTTCCTGATGCGTCCGGTGAAAGAGTTTCCTGCGGGCAGCAGGTGCATTTCATTCCATTTCAGTCCGAAGAGTGAGATAAGCAAGACCAATGTCCAAGGTGTCCACCCCCATATAATGGTCAGGAAGTTATACCATAAAGGGTTGTGATGCGACGGGTATGACATTTTGCCGACAAAGCGTCCGGTGTTTTCCTCCAGCATCAGGTCCATAAACGGCTGTCCTCCCTGTAGCCAGGCCGCATAAAACCAGATTCCCAATGGAATAAGGGAAAGCAGCCCGATTCCGAATAAGGAAAGGAAAGTCTTGCCGAATGAGCGTCCCCGTATCAGCTGGTAAATACCGATACACATACAGGGGAATATAGAACCCACAGGTCCTTTGGTCAGCGTGCCGCATGCCATCAGCACGACAGCCGTCCAAGGTATTCCCTTGCAGCCTTTTTCGTCCCAGCGAAATAGTAAGCAAAGTGAGATGACGATGAAGGAAACCTGTAGCATATCCAGCCTGCAAGCCACCGCCGCCCGGTGCACTTCGAATGAAGTGAGCAGTAAAAGGGAGGTAATGACTGCTGTCTTTGTATCCTTATAGCGGGCTACGAATCCGAAAAACACGAACTGCATAGCTAGAAAAGCGATAGCGGACGGCAGACGGGACGAGAATTCGCTCACCCCTCCGAAAATGGCGGAAATAGCTGCAATAGACCAATACAGGAAAGGAGGTTTATAGGCGATGTCTGTTCCGTAGTTCAAAGGCAATATCCAGTTGCCGCTTTCCAACATCGAGTATGCCACAATTGCTTCGCGCGGTTCCCCTTTAGAGTAAAAAATAGTTTCTCCCAAAAAGGGGATTATTACAAGTGTGCTTAGTAAGGCTATGAACCAAAATGCTTTTTTCTTGTCTGACATATATTTTTCGGTCTTTTATATTTACTGTCGCAAAAGTACGAATAATTCTTTAGTAATACCTAACTTTGCATTTTAAATCAATGAAAATGAATAAACTGAAACAGATACCCGAGTTCCTGCGATTTGTAATGGTAGGCCTTTTTGCTACAGGGCTGCACTATGGCATTTATTTTGTCTTGCAAAAATTCATTCAGGTCAATGTAGCCTATACCTTGGGATATGTGCTGAGTTTTGTTGCCAACTTTTATCTTACGGCTTATTTTACTTTCGGGCAGCCTCCTTCCTGGAAGAAAGCTTTTGGCTTCGGGGGGGCACATCTGACAAATTATCTGATACATATCGGATTGTTGAATCTCTTTCTGCGGTTGGGTTTTTCCCGTCCGTTGGCTCCCATCCCAGTGTTTCTCATTGCCATTCCGGTAAATTTTTTATTAGTGAGGTTTGTTTTCAAACAAAAGTAATATCTTTGAGGAGTCTTTATGATAGTGAAGAATGATATGAAGAAAGTGACTCTTTTGATTCCGGTATATAATGAGGAAGCGATGCTGCCCACTCTGTATCAACGTTTGATAGAGCTTGTCAACCGCAATGCCGTTTATGAGTGGGAAATCCTGTTTGTCAATGATGGCAGCAGCGACACTACGCTGGAATGCCTCCGCCGGCTGAGGCAGCAGGACAAGCGGGTGAATTATGTCAACCTTTCGCGTAACTTTGGTAAAGAGGTAGCCATGCTGGCGGGTTTTGATTACGCCACCGGCGATTGCTGCGTTGTGATGGATGCTGATTTGCAGGACCCTCCGGAACTGGTAGACCAGATGCTGGAATATTGGGAAGAAGGATATGATGACATTTATGCCAAACGGCGTACCCGTGGCGAGGAAAGCTGGTTGCGTCGTCAGTTCTCTCTGGCTTTTTATGGTATACTTCAGCGGATGAGCCGTATTGATATTTTGCCCAATGTGGGCGATTTCAGACTTCTGGACCGTCGTTGTGTGCTCACGTTGCGTCGTCTGCGCGAATGCGAGCGTTATACAAAAGGATTGTTTTGCTGGATAGGCTATCAGAAGAAAAGCATTGAATTTGATCGCGGAGACAGGCTGATGGGCCATTCCTCCTGGAACTTTCTCAAGCTGTTGAATCTGGCTGTCGAAGGGATAACCTCTTTCTCTATTGCCCCTTTGCGCATCGCCACGGTATGCGGAGTGCTCTGTTCAATCTCCAGTTTTATTTATGCCATTTATTTTCTGATAAAGACCGTGCTTTATGGTGATGAAACGGCCGGCTTCCCCACTTTGATCATTGTCATGCTCTTTTTAGGTGGCATCCAGCTTTTCTCTTTGGGAATTATAGGAGAGTACGTGGGGCGCATTTTCAAGGAGACCAAAGGCCGTCCTACCTACATAGCCTCTGATTATAACGAGGAGAAGTTGGGGTATGACCGTTAAGGAAGGCAAGGCGGTGAAACCCGTCCCACCTTATTGTCCGGTAGCTTTATTGACAGTCTTGTGCTCTTTTACCAGATACTCCGCACTCTGCAATGTGGAGAAACAGTATTTTTTCATCATGTAGAATGTACTGTCCTCCCCTGTTACAAGTTGCAAGGCATTTCCTTGCTTCTTATATTTGAATTCCTGCCGGTCATGTGGAGAATAAATATATAGGTGGGTTGTATCTGTAGCCGCTATCAAATTATCGGCGGAGAAATAGACATACGGGCGTTGTTCTGTTAACAAATTTATGCCGAAGTCGTTTTGGGTATAACTCATGTTCAGCAGTCCGAGTAAAGTCGGTGCCACATCAGTCTGGCCGCCCGGCTCTTGTCTGATTTCGGGCTTGATGCCTTTTCCGTAAATCATTAGTGGAACATGGTTGTAGGATTGTGGTATTTCACAGTCCGGACTTCCTACCAATTTCCCATGGTCACCCAGCAAAACAAAGATTGTATTTTCAAACCAGGGTTGTTTGCGTGCTTCTTGCATGAATTGCCGGATGGCCCAGTCCGCGTATTCCACAATCTGATCTTCAAGCTTTGTGCTGTGTGGTTTGAAATAGTCAGGTATCACATACGAGGGATGGTTGCTGATAGAAAGCAATACGGTAAAGAAAGGTTGTCTTTCTTCTGCTCTTTTGTTCAGAATGGGCAAGGCATATTGATATAGGAAATCGTCTTGTACACCAAAGCTGTTAACGACTTTATCCTTTGGGTAGTTTTCTTGTGCATATATTTCATCAAATCCGTTAGTGCGGAGAAAAGCGTTCATATTATCGTATTGTGATTCGTGCGTCATGAAGAACAGGTTCCGATAGCCATTATCCTTTAATACGGTGGGCAACCCCGAATAGACAGGTACCACTGCTCCTTTCATGGCATTCCTTTTCATGATGGCAGGGAAAGAGTAGAGGGTGGCATACATTCCGTGGTTGGTATGTATGCTGCTGAATAAAAATGGTCAAAACTGAGAGATTCCAGATAAAGGCTGTCTAGGAAAGGAGTCAGTTTTGGTAGATCCGAAATGCTCCATCAAGTTGGCCGACATCGATTCCATGAAAATAAGAACAACATTCTTTTGTGTAGGGACGGCTGTGCATTTCACTTCACGTGCAATGGGGGAGATGCCTTCTATTCCTTTTCTTTGCAATATACTTTGCATATTGGTTATTGCCTCCTGTTCCGGCATCAGGTGAAGATAGCGGTTTTCCTTACGGTTATCATCCAGTGTGCTGGTAAGTAGATTAAAGACAGGATTAACCCCTAGCTGATTCAGGAATGGATCGGTGCAATAGTATGCTTGACTTACCCTGATGGGGTTATATCCCATGCGTCCCCGTATTCCGAATAGACAAAGTCCTATACAAACAGCACCGGCGGCGAATATACATAGGCGGTTTATCGGGCTGATGGAAGTGGATTTCGAATTGATGAGATGATAGAAATAAGAAGATAACCGTAGTACACTTCCTGACAGCAGAAGAATAGATATCAGTCCTAGAAAAATAGGGAAATAGAATGATGTCTCACCCAATACCATTCCGGCAGTAGTGGCTCCATATCCGAACCAATTGTAAATGGAAGAATTGATTGTCTTAAAAAAATAGGAGAAATAAGGGATGTTGGCTGCCGAAATAATGAACGACAGTGAATAAAATAGAATGAAAAAGATAGAGATAAATCTGAATACCCACTTGGAGTGATAGTTGCAGAGAGCGGTTATCCATAAAATGACTAATGGTAACAGCAATATGTAGCAAGCTATAACATTGTCAAACCATAGCCCTTTTATAAATGCAGTGGCTTGCATGAGAAAGTTGTTTTGTATATCGGGAGGAAACTGATAATCTATTGAGGTGAACAGGACAAGCCGGAACAGGAAGAAAAAAAGTAAAGCAACTATATGTATGATTAATAAGTAAAGTAAAGAAAGAGTAAACTGTTGGATAAGCTTAGCCTGATTCTTACATGCTGTTACAGATTGCTGCATGAGTGAACGGAGATATTTCATTTGTTTTAGTAAAGTTTGCATTTGTTTGAATCAATCCGGATGATTGACAACAAAGGTAAACAGAATTTTAGAAATATCAAAAGAGGGTATGCCAAAAGTAAAATTGGCTGCCAATTTGTTCACTTTAGGGGCAGACATGTGAGTCCGCCCGAAAATATGGGCAAGCAGTTTCCGTTTCTTATTCTATTTTCGGGAAGGAGTAAGGCGGTCTCTTTTCATAGTCAGAACAAAAGGACAGAATAGCCGTGCTATCCGGTTGAGGCGCTCCAGACGTCCGTCTTTCCGCGTTCCGTTTAATTTCTGCCGGAGGAGTTCCCATAATTGCAGTTTTACTTGCTCTGTTGTGCTTAGTTTGGCAATGCGGTTGTAAAGCATTCCCCTTCGTATGCACCGTTTGTATCTGCTCAGGTGGGTAAGGTGTTGTTCCATAATGCGTACTATCTCAATATCTTCGCTCTTACCCCCTCCGTTGTTTTCAGCTTTGACGGTAACTTTCTGGGTATGTTGTCTGAAGTAGTTCAGTACTTCATATCTTTCTATAATGTCTCCTTGCATTGCCATATAAAACCAGAACAGCCAGTCGCCGCTGTAACGCATTTGCAGGCATTGTTCCATATTTTGGGCATTTACCATGCTTTTTCTGAAAATGGCCGAGCTTGCATTGGCTATGTAACCACGCCAGTAAAGGTTATGTTCGGCATAAGTTTTCCCATTGAACACGGCGTATGGAGGTATGGCAGATTTCCATTTGTTCATGTCGCAACTCAGCACATTACCGTCTTTGTCAATATACTTGGAACCGGCAAAGCATACGGCGGCTTGTTGGTATTTCTCCATTAAAGGAACTACTTTCTCTAAAAAAGTAAGCTCACACAAGTCATCGGCTTCGGCTATCCATATATATTTTCCTTTGGCTAATTGCATGCCTTTAAACCATTGTTTAAATGGATTTCCGGTGTTGTGTTCGTTTAATAGAATATGGCTCACTTTGGCATGGTTTTGATAGTCCGATAATACCTCTTCGCTACCGTCTGTTGAGGCATCATCAAGTAAAATCAGTTCGATATTCTGATAGGTCTGTTGCAGAATACTCTGAATTCGTAGATTGAGGTATCGTTTATAATTATAATTAGGTACCACTACACTGACCAAGGGAAGTGCATTCATGCTCTATTGTTAAGTTAGTTCCTTTTTAATTTTACAAATATAACGTTATATAGTTAAATAAACAAGTTGCTTCTTTGTTTTTTCTTTCAAGAAACAGGAATTGTGTTGAACTTTTAAAAAGAAACGATAATTAACATTTTAGTATGCAGTCTTTCTTGTACCTTTGCATTATACACTACATAGCATTTGCTGTATTAAACTAAAAATTAAATTAGACATTAGACTATTGTTTAAATTCAATTAGTATGAGAAAGAAAATTCTTTTTATTATTCCGTACATTCCTTATCCGCTGGATTCGGGCGGTAATCAAGCTTTCTTTAATATGGTGGAGTATTTGCGTCATAAGATGTCCGTATCTGTATTGCTTTATCCTGAAACGGAGAAGCGTATGCAAGATGTAGAGTCATTGAAGAAAATTTGGGATAATGTGGATTTCTTTATTTATACTCCTAAACCTCAAACTGTCAGATTACCCAGAATTAAACATCCTTTTTATTATAAATGGCTGCAAAAGATACATGCGTCTGTAACCCGTAAAATGAACCGGCAACAGATATGGACGGATGAAACGGGCGAAGTTGTGGATTTAGTACGGGGAAAGAGTACTTTGTTCAGCTCTTGTTTCCAGCCGCTAGACCAGGGGTATGTGGAGTATGTTTCTCAGGTGGCTCATTCAGGTTTTGATATTATTCAAGTAGAGTTTTATGAACTGTTGTCATTGGGATTCTTGTTGCCTGAAAATGTACAGACTATTTTTGTGCATCATGAACTCCGCTACATCCGTAATGAAAAGGAGATTGCTTTGTTCAGGGAACAGACTGCCGGTGACAGGATGTTGTTTCATATAGCAAAGGATTTTGAGCGCAGTGCATTATTGAAATATAAAGATGTTATTGTTCTGACTGAAGTAGACCGTAAAATTATGGAGGACTTCATAGGACGGAAAGACCATATCTACACTTCTCCGGCTGTGGTGCAAGTGGGTGACAGGCTGGAACAGCCTTTTGTTCCGGTCCAAAGCGGACGCCTGACTTTTGTGGGAAGTGAGGATCATTTTCCCAATCTGGATGCCGTGGCATGGTTCTGTCACGAAGTGATTCCGCATCTGCGTAAACGTCATTTTTCGTTTACATTGCAAGTAATTGGTAAATGGCGTGGAGAGTGTATCAATCGTTTGCAGTCCGAATACCCGGAATTGAGCTGGTAGGCTATGTGGAAGATCTGGGCTCTTTTTTAAAAGGCAGTGTTGCTGTTGTTCCAATACGTATCGGTAGTGGTATGCGTATGAAAATATTAGATGCTGTATTGTCAAAAGTACCTTTTGTAACGACGGCAAAGGGTGTGGAAGGCATTGATTTTAAGGATGGTGAAGATTGCTTGATTGTTGATGACCCTGCCGGATTTGCAGAAGCTGTCATAGCCTTGTCAAGTAATCCGCAGTTGCAGAGACAGTTGGTTACCCATGCGGAAGACAGTTTGCGGCAAGTATATAACCCCGGACAGATGCAGGAAAGAAGGCTTGCCGTGTATGAACAAATATTAGGGGATAAAGTGGGGTAATCTTGGGTGATTATTTCTTTTTTGTTACCTTTGCGGCATTATATATAATTGATAATTATGCTGAAACAGTTCTTTAGTTTGTTGAAGCGGTATATTCTTCCATACCGCAAATATTTGACATGGGCATTGATACTGAACTTTCTGTCGCAATGGCTTAATGTGTTTTCGTTCATGGCGATTGTGCCAATTTTGAACATTCTGTTCAAAATTGATACCAAGTCTTATGAGTACATTCCTATGGATATTCATAATTTGGATAAGGATGTACTCATAAATAATGCCTATTACTTTGTGAGCAATTTTGTGGCTACAATGGTGCGTTCTATACACTTGCCATGATGGGAGGAATACTTATCTTTATGACTATGTTGAAAACTGCCGGTTATTTTGCTTCTGCGGCTGTCATGGTACCTTTGCGTACAGGTATTGTCCGGGATATCCGTATTCAGGTTTATAATAAAGTGTTAAGTCTTCCTTTGAGTTTTTTCTCAGAAGAACGTAAAGGAGATATCATAGCCCGTATGAGTGCGGATGTTACGGTGGTGGAGAACTCGTTGACCAGTTCCATCGATATGCTTATCCGTAATCCTATCGCTCTTTTGGTTTGTTTTGTCACTCTGTTTTCGGTAAGTTGGCAAATGACGCTTTTTGTTATCTTTATTTTACCTCTGACAGGTTGGATAATGGGGGTTGTCAGCCGGAAGCTGAAAAGACAGTCCTCTACAGCACAGGCGCAATGGGGAGATATTATGTCCCAATTGGATGAAACATTAGGAGGTTTAAGGGTTATCAAAGCGTTTATAGCCGAAAGCAAAATGTCTGCCCGGTTCTCTAAAACAAACAATGACTTCCGCGATGCAATGAACGAGATGATTATCCGGCAAAGTTCAGCCCACCCCATGAGTGAGTTTTTAGGCACTTGTGTGATTGTGACCGTGCTGTTGTTTGGCGGTGCTTTAATCTTAAATACAAACTATGCTCCGATGGATGCGGCTACTTTCATATTTTATCTGATTATCCTTTATAGTATCATCAATCCTTTGAAAGAATTTTCAAGAGCATTTTATAATATTCCGCAGGGATTGGCCAGTATGGAGCGAATTGATATGATATTGAAAGCGGAAAATCATATCGTAGAGCCGGAGCAGCCTTTGCCATTGGACGCTTTCACAGATAAGTTAGAGTTTAAAAATGTAAGTTTCAGCTATGTAGAAGGGCGTCCGGTCTTGAACCATATCAATCTGACTGTTCCTAAAGGAAAAACGATTGCACTGGTGGGCCAGTCCGGTTCCGGAAAGTCTACTTTAGTGGACTTGGTACCGCGTTATCACGATGTATCGGAGGGTGCATTGCTGATTGACGGCAAGAATGTGAAAGATGTATCCATCCACAGTTTACGTTCTCTGATTGGTAATGTAAATCAGGAAGCTATTCTGTTTAATGACACCTTCTATAACAATATTACTTTTGGTGTAGAGAATGCCACTATGGAGCAAGTAATAGAAGCTGCCAAGATTGCGAATGCACATGATTTCATTATGGAAACGGAAAAAGGATATGACACGATGATTGGTGATCGTGGAGGGCGTTTGTCCGGTGGTCAGCGTCAGCGTGTCAGTATAGCCCGTGCAATTTTGAAAAATCCTCCTATCCTTATATTAGATGAGGCTACTTCGGCTCTTGACACAGAGTCCGAGCGTTTGGTTCAGGAAGCGTTGGAGCGTTTGATGAAATCGCGTACTACTATCGCTATCGCACATAGATTGAGTACCATTAAGAATGCCGATGAAATTTGTGTACTTTATGAAGGCGATATCGTAGAAAGAGGAACTCACGATGAACTGATAGCCTTAAATGGATATTACAAGAAGTTGAACGATATGCAGTCTTTGTAAAGTGGAGCAAATAAAGAAATTGGCAATTGTTATTCCCGCCTACAAGGGGCGTTTCCTTAAGGAAACGCTCGACTCAATTGCAGTTCAGGCCCATAAAGATGAGTTCGTGTTATATATAGGTGATGATGCAAGTCCTGAAAGATTGGATAAGATTGTGGAATCTTATCAGAATAAGGTAAATCTGGTGTATCATCGCTTTAGCGAAAATATGGGGGGCAAAGATTTGGTGGCCCATTGGGAGAGGTGTATCCAGCTGTCTGCAGAGCCGTTTATCTGGCTTTTCTCGGATGATGATTTGATGCCGGCTGATGGTGTGGAACGTGTCATGGAGGCTTTGTCGCGCCCACACCATCAGCGAGGATATTTCTTTCGTTTTCCATTAGCTGTCATTGATGGTGAAAACAAGCGGATACGTGCCAATCGTCCTTTGGAAGAAGGAAGTGTGTCTTGTTACCGGCTGCTGCTAGATAAGTTACAGGGAAAGATAGATTCGGCTGCCGTAGAGTACGTGTTCAGTCGGGAGATATGGCAGTCGGCAGGTGGTTTTGTTCATTTTCCTATGGCTTGGTGTTCGGATGATGCTACGTGGCTGCTTTTGCCCGTCATGCGGGGGGTGTTATTTCTTTGCCGGGGCAGCCTGTATGTTGGAGGAATGTTGAAGGTGCAAACATCAGTAATTCTGCCGGTCATGACAAAGATAAATTGCACGCTACTATTCTTTTCTTGAGATGGATGAGGAATATGTTTTCCGATTATGTGGATGATCCGGAGCTGATTGGTGCATTGCAATGCTATATCCATACCATCCTTCGTATTTCATTGCATAAACATTATAATATATGTGGTTTGTGGGGGGTATCTATGGCTTTGGGAAGATTTAATAAAAGGGCGGCCTTTACTACGCTTTTCAGGAATTTTAGGTTGTTCTCTTAATTTCATTTATGCAGCCGCTTGCGATTTCTCAAGAGTGCCTGTATTTTCATAAAAAGTTTGGGTGCATATATGCCCTCACTTCATATTTCTGTCCTGTATGTATAGTCAGATGTATATCTTCCTGTCATATATTGTTTCACTTTTTTAAAGAAGGACATTGGGGAGTTTTTTCATCCGTAAGGAATTGTGTGGTTTTAAAATCAGATTCATCCTTAAAATATCTTATCCGCATCCCTAAACATTTCTTGCTGTATGGTTAAAGGGTTTTTTCCTGTTTGTTCTATCTCCGCAAGCCTTTGGAGTTAACTCCATAGTCTTGGGAGATAACTCCAAACTTATGGAGATAACTCCAAAGGCTATGGAGATAGAATACATCCATATAAAAAGGTTTAATCTGGAGATAGAAAAAGCTTATGCAATAGGACTGACTGCTATACATATTCATTCACTCCCTTATTATTGGAAAAATTTATAGATAGAGAGCCTGTATTATTGATTGTCTTTTTTTTCTGCAAAAATATCACAATTTCGCTTGCAAATTCAATATTTTTTTGTATATTACCGATCTAATTCTTATAATCTCTGTTTGAGATATCTTTGTTTATGGAATGAATACTAAAATAGTTTGGCGTTTAATTGTTTGGCATTTAGTGGAAAATGACATGATGGAATTATAAGATTGTTCATTGTGAAAATGAGAAAAGTATACTAACTTTAAATGTGATAATTATGAAAAAACGAATTAGTTTATTAAGCCTTTGTTTAGGTTTATTCATTGCTGCTTGTACAGACAGTAGTGGTTTTGAGGATTTACAGAATTTCTCGGAAAAAGAGGTTATGCCACGTGCGGCAGGTGACGGAATTTATGATGTGTTAGGTTATGGATATGATATAACATCAGACTACTTGGGAGAAGCTTCTGTTCGTCAACCGGTTTTAGATGTAGAAGCATTTATTAGAGATAATAAGGGACGTTTTGATAATCCTTTTATTGGAACTATAGAACAAAAAGTTACTGCTGGTGAGGATGCATGGTCTTTTCTTCAGCAAACAATAAGTAATACAAATTTTTCTGGTTCTGTAGCTGCAATGGGTAAGTCTGATACATCAAAAGGATTTTTCTCCGGGAGTATTACTACAGGATTTAAGTCTGATTCTAAATATTCATATTCTTCCAAATATTCTTTTGCGCGAGCGGAAGTTATAAAGAAACAGAGACAATATCTTTTATATACTAATGCTGAAACCTTATCACGGTATTTATCTTCAAATTTTATAGCGGATTTAAATAAATACTCAGCTGATGAGATAGTTAGAATGTATGGAACTCATGTACTGACTAAAATAACAGTGGGTGGTTCCTATAGGGCCTATTATAAATCTGTTATTGTAGAAGAAGCCAATCGCACAGAGAAAATGAAGACTGTAACAGCTGGTGCTAAATATAATATGAAAAAGGTGGGGCTCGATGCAAATGGAAGTTGGAATACTACAACTATTACTGAAACGAATAAGAAAAATTCTAATTGGACGTGTGATATTAAATGTCTAGGAGGAACAACTTCTGGTACTACTATAACTTTGTCTCCTAATCAGGGACCTACGACTACTATCAATTTAGGTGCATGGACACAATCAGTTGATGATACTCATTCCCGTTTGGTTGATGTTGATTGGAATGCTACTTATCCTATTTATGATTTAGTTTCAGATCCTGCAAAAAAAGTAGCATTAAAAAATGCAGTAGAAAAATACATTGATAGTTTTAAACTGGAGATATTGGAATTGTTGCCTTTATATAATTATTATAGCTCCAAACATATAAATAGTAGTTATTTTACAGAGTGGAAAGGAACGCATTTTAATACGGATGATTATCAAGGTGTAACATGCTATCTCTGTGCGAGTCAAGTGGAGGGAACTGTTCCTTTATATGAATATTATAGTGCAAAATATATAAATCAAAGTTTAAGTTCTGTATGGAGAGGTAATCAGAGTAATACAGATGTATACCAAAGAATAACAGGTTATATTTATAAATCGCAGGTTTTAGGAACAGTACCTTTATATGAATATTATAGTGCAAAACATATAAATCATAGTTATTCTGTTCAATGGAAAGGACTTCATTTTAATACGGATGATTTTCAAAAAATTGTAGGATATGTATTTCCTTTTGAAGATTGATTCATGTTGGAGATAAAAAATATCAATATTCTTTTTCTTATAAAATAGCTTCTAGCACAGGTATGTGATATGAACAATGCTTATTAAAACTTGATTTATTAACTTTTTAAAATGTACTGTTATGAGGAAAATAAATTTGTGTTATTTTTTATTTGTAGGAGTGCTGGTTTCTTGTACAAATACTTATGACGTTTGTGAAATGCAAAGGAATGAAACAGAAGATATGAGTTCCCGTATGGCAGGAGATGGTGTCTATGATGTACTGGGGTTTGGATATGATATAACAGAGGATTATTTAGGGGAGAACTCTACTCGTTTACAAGTTATTGATGTCAAAGCATTAATAAGAGATAATGGTGATCGGTTTTATAATCCTTTCATTGGAACCATAGACCAAAAAATTGTTGCAGGTGAAGATGCCCAATCTTTTCTTCAGAATGTGATAACTGATTCAAATTTTAAGGGATCTGTAGCAGCCATGGATATTAAAAAAGATGCTGAAGGATTCTTTTCTGGCACTCTTTCCGCTGGATTTAAGTCTGCCTCTAAATATTCATATTCTTCTAAATATTCTTTTGCTAAAGCAGAAGTGACAAAGAAACAAAGAAAATATTTTGTAGATGCAGATGTTGAGCTTTTATCTCGATATTTATCTTCTAACTTTGTGTCTGATTTAGGTAAATACTCAGCAGATCAAATTGTTGCAAAATATGGGACCCATGTACTTACTAATATTACAGTAGGAGGTTCTTATATAGCTTATTATAAATCGGCTATTATAGAAGAAAATACAGGTACAGAGAAAAAACAGACAGTAAGTGCTGGGGCGAAATATAATATGTCTAAAGTCGGTCTTGATTTTGATGGGACTTGGAGCACAACTACAATAACCGAGGCTAATAAAAAGAATTCAGATTGGACATGTACTATTCAATGTGTAGGAGGCACTACTTCTGGTACTACTATAACTTTGGCTCCTAATCAAGGTCCCACGACTACTATCAATATAGGTGCATGGTCACAATCTGTAGACGATACTCATTCGCGGTTGGTTGATGTTGATTGGAATGCTACTTATCCTATTTATGATTTGGTTTCAGACCCAGTAAAGAAGGCTGATTTAAAGCTAGCAGTAGAGAAATATATAAATAGTAAAAAAATATCAGTTATTAAGTTGGTTACATTATATCAATTATATTGGCCTAAGGGTGTAAATTGTCACTGGTGTACTTCTTGGTCAGAAGTTCTTCGGTATAAGAATGAAGGGCATGAATATTCCGGTGTTTTTGGGTATATATGTGCTGAAGAGGAACCTGGTACTCTGCCTCTTTATAGAATGTATTGGTCTAAAGGGAGGAATTCACATTATATTACTTCATGGGCTGAAGTACGTAAATTCCAAAATGAAGGTCATGAATACCAAGGTATAGTTGGCTATATTTATACATGGAATGAAGTTAATACTATTCCTGTTTATAGTTTATATTATCCTAAAGGTCGAGATAGTCATTATTTAACAGATAAAGCAGAAGTAGATCGATTTATAAGGGAGAGAGGTGATCAGTATGGTGGTATTTTAGGATATGTTTATCCATAAATATTGTCGGTTTTAAAAAGATATAGGTAGATTTTTTTTCTTGTTCAAATAATAGTGTTCGCTCGAGATCCAAAGAAAGCGAATACTATTATTTGTAAAATAGTTTTGTTTATTGTAATCTGTTTCATTGGTATATTTCTTGAATAGGAATGGCTAGCATTACCGGTTTATTAAATTCTTCCCACAAGAATATATTATAATTTAGTGATTTGGGAATTTTCTCTTATTTTTTTAAGGTTTACATATTTCTTTGGTTTAAGCCTAATATATATGGCAGTAAATGAATGAATCTATAGATACGTGTACTTATTTTCTTTTGTTTGGCTGAATCATCGTATGGAGTCAGCCTTTGGTAATGGAAAAATAGATGCCGCAAAGGATGCATAGCATGGTATGCCCACGGTTTACGTCCACTATAGTGTAAGATGATTGGATGTAAAATGGCATCTGTGTATGATGGTTTCCACGCAGGGGATGTATATCTGTTATTTCTATAGAAGTCGTCTTGAACATTCCACTTTATATCTATTAGTACCTCTTGGTCGTATAATAGGGCATTTAATATGTCTTGATCATTTAGAATAATGCGATCGGGATATTGTTGATAATATTTTATACATTGTTGCTCGATATTATGTTTGCGCCAATATGCTAAGTTTAATAGTAAAACACCTCCGTTTATGTAGTTGTATGAGGGAGCATATTGTAATCTTTCAAAGTAACTAGGATTAGGGCTGACAGTATCTTGTACCCCTGCTAGTGCTAATTGGTTTAGATTGGTATCCCATAATTCTTTTAAGGATCCTAAAACAAGTGTATCACTATCTAGATAAATCACTCGTGAGATTGTAGAAGGTAATATCGAAGCCAACACACATCGATAGAAGACAACCATGGAAAGACGTTGTTTTTGCCACTTAACTTCATAATTTTGAAGTTTTTCATGTGGGATATAGTAAAAAGCTATGGAAGTTCCATATTTTTCTGCTACTTGTGACAAAGTAAGAACATCTTCTTTGGGTAGATGCCCTGATACAATATGTAGCATGATATCTTTAGGATCATTATTTTCTAATATTGAAACTATTGTGACTGCGCAATAACGAACAAATTTGGAATCTATAGTAAGTGCAATATGCATCATTAGCTTATGAGTTTATATTTTTAAAGAAATTAGGAATCGTTACATCCGGAATAATGAATCCGTCTTTGCGAAGTGCTTCAAAATAAGCACTGCCGATAACACGTTCATATTCAGCCTCTAGTTTTCCTTCTTTATGTAACTGATAGAAGTAGCGCCAGTGGCGACCTCCGTGTCTGCCCTTGTGTTGCTCCAGTTGCTTGCCGCCATTTATCATCTTTTCCATAAACTGCTGCTTGCCGCGTATATTGTAATGATATACATGGATATGGCTGTCGGCAGAGTTTTGTGGGAACATGGTTACTTTATGGTTTCCCATTGAAATTTGCAGGTAACCGGCAGTCCGGTGAATGACTTTTTTGTTCTGACGCTCAAACAGTGAATAGAGTGACAAGTCATATTTTTCAGGTTCGGTTACCGCTTTTACAGTCTTATCCCATTGCCAAAAGGGTTTTTCTTCTTCAGGATAGACACTTCTCATTTCACAATTCAGCACATTGGCATTGGTGGCATATAATTCATCTTTCAAATTGCCGGTAGGGGCATACCATAATTCGTCGGCATCGGCATTGATAATCCAGTCGGCCTTATAAATGGTTTTGGCTTTCCAAATCATACGGTCTACCCAGTCCTTTTGTTCATAGTTGGTAGCCTTTTCTTCTATCACTTCTTTAATCCACCCTTTTTGTTTGTATTTACGGATAATGTCCGGAGTTGAGTCTGTGGAGTTATTATCAGTAATGATAAACCCGTCCACTCCCATCGCTTTATGGAACTGTAAATTCTCTTCCAGCATCCCTTCTTCGTTTTTTACCAGCAATGTCATGAATAATTTGACTTCTTTCGTTTGTTTAAAAGCCAAAGGAAATTCGGATATAACGTGCCCTATTTTGGATAGTAATAAATTGCTCATAAATAAAATGATTATTGATTTCTACCTGTCATATTAGAGATAATTAATACTATTGTCAAAAGAATTTATTTTATTCTGAACTCATTATAATAGATAACGTAATCCTTAGTTTTCTCATAATATTCTGATATTTAATTATATAACAAATTTACTCTTTTTCTGTAAATATAGTATATAAATGCTAGTTTATTATGAAACATTAACTGGTAAGGCGTTGCCGTTTTTTAACTCATAATTCCAAGTTTTTCATGTATTCCGTCGCAATAGGCTTTCCATAATCGGGGTATATCTTTCCATTGATAGGCTTTTGCAAACGGACTGGTGAACAACGCGATGAAAATATATCCCATTACTCCGTTGAAGCCGCGAAGATATTTCACTGCTATGTTGCGTCCGTAGTGATGGTTTAAATAAGTTGAATTACGGATCTGATAAAAGCGTTTCCACTTTTTCTTCTTGCTTCGCTCATTCCATGTGTCGTTGGAGAAGAATTTCTCTTTATCCATCAGGCATCAGGTATATAGAGTATTTTGTACCTGCCCGTATGGTGCGGAGACAGTAATCTGTATCATCACAGAAAATGAAAAGGTCTTTATTGGGAAGACCTATCTTCTCAACGACTTCGCGGCGGATGAACGGACCTTCGAAAGCTGTTCCCATAATTTCTGTCGGTGAGGTGATGTGCCGTCCTGCCAGTTTCTTGCTGTACATGGATACAAAAGGATTGCTCAGGTTGTATGCCTGGAAGTCATGGGTGAATATTTCTCCTTCGAGCAACCTGCGAGGGGCCAGTATGCCGATATCTTTCTTGCCGGTATACGGCAAGAGTTGTTCCAGACAGTCGGCCCGCGGAAATACATCGTCATCCATGCACCAAATCCAGTCGGCACCCGCCTGATAAGCGTATTGTATGCCTGTATAGAATCCTCCCGCACCGCCCACATTGGTCTGATTGATTACTGTCAGCCCTTCCTGTGCGGCAAGCCATTCCGTTGTACCGTCCGTGCTTCCGTTATTTACTATTACAATGGAAGATATCGGCTTGTTTTGTTGCAGACAACGAATATTTCTTTTCAGAAGTTCCATTCGGTTGTAGGTTATAACTACGGCTATAATGTTCATGATGCATTTAGTTTTTAGTAAAGGTTATCTATTTTTCCCGGCTGTACGCTTCTATAGGCTCTCATGAGCTCAAAGCATTTTTCCACATCAAAGTTCCGTGCCTTGGCATATTCTTCTGCCATCCATCGGTGCATTTGTGGAGTTGCCGGCAGGCGTTCAAAGTTTTTGCAGCCGGTCTTCATATCTATGGGGCCGATGTACATCCGGTTCAAATCGACAATTTCTATTGTTATGCCATTGGGAGTTTTCTGAAACAGGATGTTGGCACGTCCGTAGTCTTTGTGGGCGTATCCGTGTTCGTGAAGACGGGCGGTCACTTTGCCTATGGCGCGGAATACTTCCTCGGCGTAGTCGAATTGCTGTGTGAACAGGTTGTCGTAAATGTAGGGGCAGGTGGAGAGGAGGCTGATATAATAACTTTTATCGAACAGCAGCCTGAACGTATATTCATATATCCCACCGGTTGCGGAGTGCCTACACCTATTTTCAGCAGCATTTCTGCATGGTCGTAAGAGCGTTTTGCCTTGGATGGACGAAATATGCCATATACAAATCGGTTGATAAGGTGGGGGCTGTGAAAGGATTTGATAACATATTCTTTGCCATTGTATTCCATTTTCCGCAATTCATTGCGCCCTTGGTGAATAACAGTACCTTCATTCCTTTGGAAACGTTCGGGAATGGATACTATAAATTCTTCCAGATTTTTGAAATCAGGGTGAATCACTAAGGTGCGGGGATGAAACAAACGCTCTGTCTTGCTCATATCATTATAATAGTGTTAAATTTTGTCTAGTCCTTTGGTATATTTCAACCAGTAATACTTTAAAGGATTCTTGTATTTCAGTTGTTTCCACGGACGGCTGCTATGGGGCCTGTGCCATACGGGCAACGTGGTGAACAGGTAGTTTTGGAAACCTCGTTTCAGTGACTCGTGCGAGATGGTCACATCATACCAGTTCTTGCTTGGGTCTAATGTTTGAAAGTCAAATGCTTTCAGCAGTCCGGGGGTGAGTAGTGAACAGCAGAAGCTGCAATGCTTTTTTTCCGGGTACACTTGATTCTCTGTCCCTTGGCGTGTAGGTAGGGGTAATTGATTACGCCTTTTTCATCGGTTGTCACAGCTGCTGCAATTCCGCATTGTTTCTGTTGCAATGCTCCATTGTATAGTGATTGCAATGTGTTTTTTTTGACAATAACATCCGATTCCACAATCAGTAATCCTGCATCTGCTTCGATGGCTTCTTTTTGTGCTGTTTGTAACACCAGTAGATAGTTGGGAGAGGGGTGGTCGGTCAGGTCTGATAAGTTGACCAGACGAAAATTCCATTGACGGGCGGCCTCTTCCAGCCGATGGGTATTTTCTTCCGTGCTGAAATCGTTATAGACAGTATAAGTGAAAGGAACCAAAATATCCGATTCCATGATTGCTTTTACGGTTTCAAGCGTGGAGTCAATCGAATCTTTTACGGGTGTTATGATATGAAGGCACTTCATTGGTTTGTTATCTATGTTGTTTGTCAATTTAGGAATATCATGCAAATTTAGCGGAAAACTTGGGGAGTCCAAGGATTTCCTTTTATTTAAATGTCTTTTTGCATAAGGCGAGGGCGGCGGCTACGGTATCGTCCATATCGGCGTATGCGTATTGTGCCAGACGGCTCCGAATAAAACGTCTTTCCGCTCAGAGGCCAGTTTTTTATATTGGCTCATCATTTCGGTGTTCCGCTTGTCGTTTATCGGATAGTAAGGTTCTTTGCCCGGCGCGAAATCATCGGGATATTCATACGTGATTACAGTGGTGGGCTGTGTGCCGAATTCAAAGTGCTTGTGCTCAATGATTCGGGTATAGGGTACCTCACGTTCTGTATAATTGACTACTGCGTTGCCTTGGAAATCCTCTGTTTCCAGCTGTTTATGTTCAAAGCGCAGGCTTCTGTATTCCAGATGTCCGCATTGGTAATCGAAGAACTGGTCTATGCATCCGGTGAACAGGATATTGTCTGCCAATGCGTCCAGTTCATTGCGGTTGCTGAAATAATTGGTGTTGAGACGAACCTCGGTTCCTTCCAGTAACGCATCGATAAGGCGTTGTATCCGCCTTTGGGGATTCCTTGGTAGCTGTCATTGAAATAGTTGTTGTCATAAATGAAACGGAAAGGAATACGTTTGATGATGAATGCTGGTAATTCTTTGGCGGAACGTCCCCATTGTTTCTCTGTATAACCTTTGATAAGGCGATGGTAAATGTCTTTTCCACATAGCTTTAATGCTTGCTCCTCCAGGTTGGCGGGGGTGGCGATATGGTCAAATTCTTTACGTTGCTCTTCTATCTTGGCCTTGGCTTCCGCCGGAGTCTTTACTCCCCACAGCTGATAAAAAGTGTTCATGTTGAAGGGAAGATTGTATAATTTCCCGTCAAAGTAAGCCAAAGGGGAGTTGGTGTATCGGTTGAATTCGACAAAGCTGTTTACATAGTCCCACACTTCTTTATTGTCGGTATGGAAGATATGTGCACCATATTTATGTACATGGATGCCCTCTATATCTTCACAGTAGATATTGCCTCCGCGATGATTGCGCTTGTCAATTACCAGGCAATGTTTACCTACTCGTTTTGCCTCGTGGGCAAAAACGGCGCCGAACAAACCGGCACCTACTATCAAATAATCATATTTTTCCATAATCACTTAGTTTCTTCCTGTTGTCTGCGCAGCCACTCTTCTTTGGTTCTTTTCCAGCGGTTATGGCTCCAGAGCCAATATTGGGGATGCGCTTTTATTGTTTGTTCCAATTCTCGGGTAAACAAATCGGTCAATTCAAAATCGGGTACTTGCCGGGGGGTGTCGCACAATGGTTTGAGCCGGCAGTGGTAGTATCCTCTTTTGACCCGTGTTACGTCAGCATAATAAATCAAGGCGTCCACTTGCTTGCCTATTTTCTCCGTACCGATGAAAACCGGTGTTTCTTGGTTTAGAAATTCAGTCCAGTGATGTATGCTGTTCCACTTGGGTGCTTGGTCCGAAATAAATCCGATAATTGCCTTTTGCTTTGTCCGTTTTAATTCAATGATGCGGCGCAAAGTCGTTTTCATGGGGATGCATTCGCCTCCGAACTGGTTGCGTAATCTTAGAAATAGTTTGTCGAAAGCCTGATTGTACAGTGGATGATAGATTTGTCCGCAGGATATGTCTTTGGAAATCCAATAAGGCAAGGATGCAATCCATTCCCAGTTGCAATAATGCCCTAAATAGATAAAACAGAAGTCTTTGTTCTTTTTGTTCATGCTTTCCACTATCTCGTCCAGTCCTTCAAAAGTCATTCTTCTCATCATGTTGTTTTTTGAAATGGAGAATAACTTGAGCGTTTCTACTATATAGTCGCAAAAGAAAGAGTAAAATTGTTTCTCGATTTGGACAATCTCTTTTAAATCTTTTTCGGGGAATGAGTTCGATAAATTATTGCGTATGATTTTACGTCTGTAGCGGATGCAATAATAGAGCGGATAAAAAAGAAGATCGGATATGAAATATAAGAATCGTAAGGGTAGAAGCGAAAGCAAATACCACAAAAAGAAAACGGAATAATATATGAGATTTATTTGTTTCATTTAACTGATGACTTTGTTTATGTGTTCTATTACCATTTCGGGAGTTATGCCTTGCAGACAGGCATAATCTTTTCTATAACAGTGCTTTTCTCCGGATAAGGAACAAGGACGGCAGGGCAGGTCTATCTGTATTATGTTTGCCGCAGACTGATTCCATCCTGCAAAGCCTGCACAGGGATGCGTTGCCCCCCAAATGGACACAACCGGGATGTTCACTAGTGATGCAAGGTGCATATTGGCGGCATCCATTACCAGCATGACGTCCATATTGCTCATGAGGGCCAATTCCATATTTATGGTTAGTTTGCCGGCTGTTGAGATGACATTGGGGAAATGTTGGCCCATTCTTCCAATACTTTGATTTCTTTTTTTCCGCCTCCGAATAAGAAGATTTTTGTATGGTCGCGTGCAGATAAATGTTTGAGGATCTGCTCTTGCTTTGACAACGGATAGATTTTGCCTACATGTGTTGCAAAGGGAGCGATTCCAATCCATGTTTCTTGGTTCTTCTCACCGGTTAACGGCGCCAGGCTGGAAATATTGCCTTTATTCTTTCCGAAAAGGGAGAGAAAACTTAACCGGATGGGGTAACCTATCTGATTGAGCGTATGGGCACAGCGCTGAAAAAAGGAGTCTTGCTCTGTATATATTTTATGTTTCCGCCGTATCAGTTTTTGCAGTTCCCGCCTGTTCTGCTTGATGTGGCTGCTTTTATGCCTGCCAGACGAAAACGCCAGCAAAGAAAACGGCTGCGGAATGTGGGCTGGAAAGCGGCTACGGCATCAAATTTTTCTTCTTTTAAATCATTGTACAGCCATCCCAGACCCATTAATCCGGCATGTTCTCCTCTGAAATCTGCTCCACGGAAAATAACATTGTCCGGCACATTCTCGAATAAGGGGGAGAATGTGTCTATGCTCAGCACCATGATTTGATGCTGGGCATATTGCGTAGCCAATGAGTGAATGACCGGGATTGCCATTGCCACATTATTGATGGATGAAAAGCAGATTACAAGAATCTTGGACATAACAGCTGTTTTATTGAATGTACAAATCTATGCAAAGTTTTCTAATCAGCCAATTATTATTCGGTAAAAGTGTCTACCTTTGTTCCCAAGCAAGTTTTTGAAAGATGAAAATAATTGTAGATAATAAAATACCTTATATACATGAAGCTGTCGAACAGATAGCCGATGAAGTGGTGTATTTGCCCGGCAGTGGTTTTACCGCCGGGGATGTACGGGATGCTGACGCATTGGTGATCCGTACCCGTACCCGTTGTAACCGCGAACTGCTGGAAGGAAGCAAGGTGAAATTCATTGCTACTGCAACCATCGGCTTTGATCATATTGATGTGGACTATTGTGATGAGGCGGGAATTGTATGGAAAAATTGTCCCGGTTGTAATGCCGGCAGTGTGGAGCAGTACCTGCATTCGGTATTATTATTGTTGAAACGCCGGAAGGGGGTGAGATTGGAAGAAAGCTGTCTGGGTATTGTTGGGGTAGGACATGTGGGAAGCCGTATCCAACGTATGGCGGAGGCATTGGGGATGCGGGTCTTGCTGAATGATCCTCACGTGCGGACCGGGGGGAAACAGGATTTGTGGATTTGTCTGTGCTGGCACGGGAATGTGATATAATAACCTTTCATACTCCGCTGAACAGGAATGGGAAATATAAAACGTTCCATCTGGCGGATGCGGATTTCTTTGTCGGTTTGCAACGGAAACCTTTTATTGTGAATACTTCTCGTGGAGAAGTAATGGAGACATTGGCTTTGCTTGATGCGCTGAAGACAGGCCGGATACGTGATGCGGTTATTGATACGTGGGAAAATGAACCGGATATTCACCCGGATTTGTTGCAGAAAGTTTTTTTGGGAACCCCTCATATAGCAGGGTATTCAGCTGACGGAAAGTCGAATGCTACACGGATGGCATTGGAGGAGCTTTGTAACTTCTTCCATATACAGCTGATTTTAAAATAGTACCGCCCACTTTGCCGTATATGGATTATTCTTCTGATCCGGAAGAGGCTTTTCTACAGGTGTATGATCCGACTCGTGACAGTGATGCATTGAAACGGCATCCCGAAGAATTTGAACATTTGCGGGGGAATTATCCATTGAGGCGTGAAATTTCTTTTTTACCGTAGGGGGACATTTCAATGTACCCCTACGGTGGCCAGAACTTTTAGTCTGCTTTTGCTGTTTGCATCTCTTCTGCTACAATCTGTTCGCAATCTTCAATGCTGTATCCCGATGCGGGTTCGCTCCAATACCATAAGGCGGGAGTTTGTTGTAATGTATCCATAATCAATTATTTTTTAGATGGGTTATTCAATGTTATAGTTGTTTCCGAATGTTGGTTACCGCCCAGAATGCCGGTTCCTCCCTCCACATTGCTGTAAACCCGTAGAGGTTCGGCTAGTCCAATGTTACCCAAGCCTCCTTCTAACGTGCTTCCGGCAATTTTTTGTAAGGACAACAGGTATAAAAAGTAGGATTCGGAAAGGGAATAGATGGAAATGATTCTTTGTTCTGTTTCGTCTAACTCTGCCGTTGTCTCTTTTATTTGTAAAGTATAGGTTTGTCCGTTAATGCTTTGGTCGGTAAAGAGGGCTCCTCCTCTTTTTTCCAATCCGTTGAATGCCATACTTTCGTCCAATATGGCATCCTGTTCCTTGAATACAGGATCTATATAATCTATTTTTGTTTCGTAGTAACCGTAATAGCCCGTTTTTATTTGTGTGATTTTGGCCAGATAATAATTGTTCTTTTCCGGAAATTCATCAAACGTGACTTCATAGTATATTTCAAAATAGTCGGAAATTGTTCCTTGATAACTCCGTTACCTTTTTTTATTGTATGACTGGCGTTTTTTATAGGTACTTTCTTTGGTATGATATCTTCTGCCGTTACTGTACCATATTCGGGGGTGGATGCAACAATTTTTATCCGGTCTCCTTCTGCCGGGATTGTATTTGAAAGGAATAAGGTATCCGGCTGGTCTGGGTTCCGGGGATTATTCAGTGTTTTCCATTGCATGGTTTCTATGTATTGATTGTTGATATAGAGCTCCACATGGGCGTGAGGGAGATTGACATAAGGCTTCTTGTCTGGATAGAACCAGGTCCGGGTGATGGAGGCCATTACCACTGTGTCGGGGGATACTACACTGTTTATTACCATTTTGGGCGTAGTGCGATATTCGTCCAAATCTATTTTTCGATAACAGGAGGTAAGGAACACTCCGAGAAGTAATGTATATAGCAGATGTTTCATAATCATTTAAAATTTATAAGTGTAAGAAACTGATGGTATAATGGGAACTATGCCCAGGGTATAGAAGCAGTCGTTATTATACCACCATCCTTTGCGTATGCTGACGGGTGCCATGTAGGAATAGACATTGTAGATGCTGATATTCCATATTCCCATCCGGTTCTTTTTCTTTGGCCGGTAAATATTGATGCCCAAGTCGAGTCTGTGATAGGCGGGAAGTTGGAAATTATTACGTTCCGTATAATAGTCTAATCCGCCTGAATCTATATAAGGAGGAACCAGGCTGCCTCCCGGAAACGGATGTTGGGGAGAAACGGCCTGGTAGTTTTCGAAAGAAACCGTGAGCCGGTTACCGGTTGCGTAGGTCCAGCTTCCGGTCAACTCCAGTTTGGGCTTGATTTTCCAATTGGCTATTATATTGAATTTATGCCGGTTGTCGAATTTGGCAGGAAAACGCTTGCCTTTATTTATCTCAGTGAACTGTCTGTCATTCCAGCTTAGAGTATAACCTGCCCATCCGGTTATTTTTCCTTTTTCTTTGCGGGCAATAAGTTCTACGCCGTAAGAACGTCCTTTTCCTTGAGTCAGTTTATCTTCCCAGCTGGTGGAAGGAGGGAGAAACTGGTAGTTGTCTTTATAGTCCATCAGATGTTTCATCCATTTATAATATCCTTCTATGGAGAAAGAGTAGATTTTGTTGCCGGTGGTGTAATAAGCTCCTACAGCCAGTTGGTCGCTCTGCATCGGTTTCAGCTTGCGGCTGACCGGTATCCATGTGTCTGTGGGCAGGTTGATGTAGCTTTCATTGACTTGATGTACATATTGGCTCATCCGGGTATAAGAGGCCTTGAGACTGAGTTGCGGATTGATCAGGAAACGACTGGAAAAACGGGGTTCTAGAGAAGTGTACGTTTTCCCGTCAATGGTGTATAGTCCGAGGTGAACCCCGGCGTTCAAACGTATTCTTTTGTTCATTTTCCAGTCTTCTTCCATATATATGCCTAATTCATGTGCAGGTAGGGCAGTGTCGTTGTTTTGTCTGGTCTGGGTGGTCATACCATTGGAAAAATACGATTTTTCGTCTACGGGATGAAAACGGTGGTAAATATAATGAGTGCCGAAATGCAACTGATGGGAAGCATTGGGGCGGAAATCGAAATTGGCTCGTATGCTGAGGTCGTCAATGCGGTTCTGGGTTGAACTTTCCTGTGATACGTAGTTGGCTTCTGTTCCTTGGTAGTAGTCTCCTTTCAAGGTGGAAGAGTAGTGGGTAAAGGCGGCATTCACATTACCGAAGAGTTGGTTGTTGAATACGTATGACCAGCCGGTAAATGCCATGATGTTTCCCCATCGCAGTTTGCCGGTGTTTCTGCTTTCATATCCGTTGTCACCTTCTCTTTTTTCTCCTCCCTTCAAAAAATCGTTTCCCCAGTAAAGACCGGCATATCCGCGGCTGCGGTCATTGAACTGGTGGTTGAGTTTAAAGTTCATGTCGGTAAAAGCGTATCGTGCCACTATTTGGGTTTCTCCTTTATTTCTGGTAGCGTTCCAGATGGCGATGGTTGGGGCCGAAAGCGCGTCAATCCATGAACGGCGTAATGCAAAGTTGAATGAGGTCCGGTCTTTGACCAACGGACCTTCCAGATTCAGGCTGCCTGAGGTCAGTCCCAGCATGGCGCTTCCGTGATATTCTTTCATGTTGCCATCCTTTGTATGGATATCGACTACGCTGGACAGTCTTCCTCCGTAACGGGCGGGGAAGGCGGACTTAAAGAATTCTACATCCTTTACGGCTTCGGCGTTGAAGGAGGAAAACAGACCGCCCACATGGTTGATCTGGTATAACGGATTCCCTTCTATCATATAAAGATTGTCGTCTCCATTACCGCCCCGCACATACATTCCTGCCAATCCGGCTGTGCCTGCCGATACACCCGGCAAGGTCTGTAGGGTTTTTATAATATCAGCTTCTCCGAATAATACCGGGGTTTGTTGGATCAGTCTTTGTTGAGACGGGTATGTCCCATATCGGATGTTTGGACTAATGGAGAAGAGGTATATTCTCCGGTCACTACTACTTCGGCTAATTGCTGGTGGCTGTTCAGCAGAACCGGAAGCAGCGTGTCTTGTTCCAATTGTATGAATGAACGGTGGAAACTGTCATAACCTACATAGGAGATGTTCAGGTATACATCGTTTCCGGCTTCCAGGGTCAGGCTGAAAAAGCGTCGGCGTTGCTGGTTGTTCCTTGATGGCTTTTAGCATCATAGATGGAGGCGCCTATAAGGGACTCTGAGGAGGATTTGTCTCGTATGAAGCCGCTGATTACAATGTTTTTCTGTTTTTTCTTGAGGATGATGTATTTGCCTGATTGTATATATTCTACGGGCAGTTTTTGAAACAAAATGCGCAAACAGTGGGATAACGGCTGGGCGGTTATTGTTATATCTATCGGTAACAGATGTTTTGTTAAAGAGGATTCATACGAAAAGGTTACACCTGTCTGCCGGGTGATTTCTGCTAAAACTTTACGGATGGGGGTTTGTTTCATATCTAATGTTACGAGAGGCTCATCATGTTCTGTTCCTTTTGCCTCAATGCAAATGTGCATGAGGCAAAGGAGCAGAAGAAAAGAAAATTTAGAATGGAATTGCATCATTGGGTTATGTCTAGTTTTGTATCTAGTGTTTGGTTTATGATTTCAATTATGTCTTCTATCGGAGTATTGTCAAAGGTCGTGGTCAAATAGTACTCTTTTTGTGGAATTCCGCCGATATGGACTTATAGACTTCTTCTAGTTCTTTTACTACCTTTTTCAAGGGGGCTTCATTATAAACAAACACGTGAGTCTTCCATGCAAAAGTGTTGGGATCACTTTGCTTTTCTATTTGCATTTGTCCTTTTTGGTTAATGAAAGCATACATGCCTTTTGTCAGGATAGCTTCTTTTTGTTCTTTGTTATAAAAACGGACTTTTCCAGACTCTACGGTTGCCGAAGTTTGATTTGCATTTGCCGTTACTTGGAATTGCGTACCTAGTACTTGTATGTTTGCCAGTTCGGTCTGTACCCTGAAGGGACATTGTTCTTGATGTGTGACTGAAAAATATGCTTTTCCGTTTAAAGTGACGTTCCTGTTTTTTTTGCCGTATGCCAAGCGGTCATACTGTAAGGCCGAATTCTCTGCCAGCGTAATATGGCTGTTATCCGGAAGCGTGACTTCTTTGACAGCGTGTGCGGATGAGGCAATGACAATCCAATCTTGCCTGTCGTATATCCACCACCAACTGAATCCGGCTATCAGGAAAGTGACAGCGGCGATAGTTATTAGTCTATATAATAAGATAGAATTATTTTTCTGTTTGCCGATACCTAGTTTTTGCCAGGCTTGTGTCGTGTCCAGCCTGTTTTCCCGATAGAACCGGGCTACAAAACGAATATCTTTTTCTTCTTTCTCCATGCGATCTTTTTTCTTTTTATTGTTAAGACAGGGAAAAGACAAAATCCCCCTATTCGCTTGCCGATTTTTTTATCCGAAGAAAAAAGTATATATTTTAATGGCTGTTTCTCGTAATGTTTTCAGTGCCTTACTGATTTGATGTTCGACTGTTTTTATAGAAATACCCAGCTCGGTGGCAATTTCCTGATAAGTAAGGCCGTCACGTTTGGAAAGCAGAAAGATCTTTTTCCGTTCGGTAGGAAGGTGGTCGATAGCTGTCCATAAACGAGCATCACGTTCTGACCGGATGATGCGTTCTTCTTCTGTTAAATCTTCCAAGTCTGTCAGTTCGGTTGTTTCACAGTGTGTTTGCCGGTTGGTTACCAGTGTGAGTGAGCGGTTACGTACAGTTTGGTACATATAAGCTTTCAGATTTTGAATAGATGTGCCTCCGACAAGCTTTTCCCATACATCAGAGAAGGCTTGTTGGACGATGTCTTCTGCGTCATCCAGATTTTCAGTATAGCGCAGGGCATACATATTCAGCGGACGGTAAAGACAGCGAAATTGGTATTCAAATTCCTTTGCCGATAGTTTCATATTACGTTTTTATGTAAACAGAGGCAAACTTACGGCTTTTTTTTCGGTAGTCAAGCGATACGAGGTGAAAAGTCTTTAATTTCATAGTCAGTGTAAGGGATATCGATCTTGAACAAAAAACATTTTTCCCTTTTATATTATTTTATTCTGTCACCATATCTTGTTGTAAATCAATATAATGCCGTGCGAATACTTTTCGAATTCCACTGAAACGGTTTGTAGTCCTGCTTCTGCTTGCTTTTCATCCGGCAGAAACAGGTTTTCTTCATGCGTGTGTCTTTTCTGCAGCTGTTTTCCGGCAAGAGCATAGGCGGATTTGTGTTTCTATCCGGCGGCATCCGAAATATCACCTTGGTGAAGCGCTTCTTTCACCTTGGTGAAGCAAGTAGTTCACTTTGGTGAAATGGCATTTTCACTAAGGTGGAATAATGGATGGAATGGGGTGGCTGTATGATAACAGCCTTTAGTTAATGTGATTAGCGTTCACTGTACCGGCTTCGGAATTTAGTATCTGCATACCGATTAAAAGGGATATGGGATCTTTCTCCCGAGAAGTCTCCAGAAAAGGCACATTAAAAGCATGGCTTTATGTCAAAGCTGTGGCAGGCTATCCGCCTTAACAGAGCCTTAAAGGGCATAAAGCGGTTATGGAATAGAATACCAGACGGGCTGATAGCTGGTACAAGCCCCCCCTTATGCACGGGTGGCATCGTTGGTACGCTCGTTGCAGAATGGTTTTGAATAATTTGCCAATGTGTCAATGTGCTAATATGCCAATTGGCTGCGCTCTATTCCGCATGATCATTGGCATATTAGCACATTTGTGAATTAATTCATTATTAATCAGTTATACGATAACTCTTATATCGAAGTTACGTTTTTGATAGTTAAAAAGCGAAGAAAGGACGGACGTTATATCCGGAATCGGAAAGCTTGCTGTAAGTTTTGACAGCTACTCTTTCCCAAAAAACGCCATCGAGCATCTCAAAGTGCCAAATAAGAATCCAGGCATCTGTCGCTACATTGGATTCGGTGGTGCATCTGAAAATGTTTCTGTTGCCGACAATTTCTCCCAACGTACTTCCGGCTTTGGCTAATTGTTTACTTATTTTTTCTCTTGTTTCGGTTCCATATATCAGAGTTTCTAAACTGTATGCAGACTGTCTTTCAAATGTTCTCGGAGATTTTCCCCCTATATTTATGAGCAGATCGAACCATTGACCTATACTCGGCATGAACCACGGACTGCATATATTTTCGTCATTCGGTATTTTATTTTTCGTCCGATAATCTTTTATCTTAAAAAAAGCTTTGTATGTATTCTTAAGTTGAGTATCATCATAAGTATTCAATATTACTTGCGTTTCAGAATAGCCATTCATGTTATTCTCCAGTAAATCGTTTGTTGTCATATTAGGGATATCGGGTTCATCTACCTTGTCTCCCCATTTTGCCACTCCTATGTTTTCCAATCCCATCACATAGGCATGTGTCCATCCTTTCTTATTGCATTCCGGATCGGTCATTTTTTCCGGATCGCAAGTAATTACCATCCCTGCAGCATCTTTGTAGTCGGGGATTGTGTTGCCCTCAAAGACTCCATCTCCGGGGAAAATCTCTATTTTATTGTTTGCCGTGAAAAAAACAAAATCACCGGGAGTGAGTTCCCGTGTTTTCTCTATGGCAGATAACGGGCTTTTCACCTCTAAGGTGTAGCAGCATCCTGCAGTGAACGCTGTGGAGGGGGTGAATGAGTAGGTCAGTGTTTTGTCTGTGCTTGTGCCGGAAGTTGATACATCGGTTATTGAATAGCTCCCGGCTATGGCTGTCGCTGTCTTGGTGGGGAGGACAATGGCACGGAAACTGCCGTCGTCCATTTTGCAGGGAGTGACATTGTTCAGTTTCACGTTTTTGGCTGTGACATCGACAGTCAGGTCTGATAATGTTCCATTGTTGCGATAGGTGAAGACTGCATCCGCGGGTGGAACATATTTGAAATGCGCTTGTGGCTTCAATATCAGTAATGCGAACCGATGCTCGAATTCAAAAGTCAGGGTTTCCTCGCTGACCTTTCCTACGGCGGTCATCAGGTCACAGGCGGTATATTCATCGGAACCGGATTGATCCGCTCCGGGTTTCAGCTTTTCGTTGTCCACTAGTGAGGTCATGATTTCATCTATGGTTTTACTGGTATCTATAGTGACACCTTCCTTGTAGGGATAGTACGCGATATAGTCCATACCTTCATTCCAATAGAGCGAAGTACCGGCAGGAGGAGTCCACTCACCTGTGTCAATGCCTGTTTTCTTATAAGTCAGTTTGATGTTGTTGACGGCATCTGCTATCGCATTATTTTTAACGGCGAAAATGCCGATGGCGTCTCCTGCACTAAACTGCGTTTCGGCTCCGTCTTCCAAGGGAGTGCGTGCAAAGGGGGAGCCGGATATGGAGAGATGATTGAAATTGCTTGCCGTGGCTTTCACGATGAGGGCGTCTGGTTAGTTCTTTTGCCATCCTCTGGGTCGTTTTCGTGCGTACATGCGCCACCTATGACAAGGAGGCCGCATAATACCGTGACGATAAAAGAGTATTTCATATGTATATATAGTTTTTCTTTCAGATTCAATTAATTGTTCCGTCCACAGATCCCTGACCGCCATTCCCCCATGTGGGATGACTTTCTGTTGTGGCAGTGACTACTTTTTTGTCTATGCCGATGGTGTAGCTCACGAAAGCCCCCGACAGCCATTTGTCGAGTGAGGGTAAAGGCTGATTGGTCAACGTGACGGTTTGCGTTCCTTTGATTCCTATGTATGTATAGGTGATGTTGAATGTGTTTCCTATATTTGTGGGGAGCAGGAAGTAGGTACATAGCATAGCTTCCTCCGGAGTACTTTTATCCGGTACGGACAGGGATTTTGTGGTAGCGGTAAATGTTTCGGCAGTAACCGTTGACGGATAAGTCCAACCGAAACCCTTGTCGTCATCGTTTGCCGGCACATGAAAAGCCAGTGTCCCGCTTTTTGCTCCCGTAATGGAGAAAGCTGTGATTACCTTTCCCGTTATGTCGTCATTACTTTTCACATTGAAAACCACCTTGGTAAGTGCGTGTTGCATTTTGAAATCCACACTGCCCCCGTTTTGGTTTATAATGGGGGTGGCGGCAAGCAGGTCCACCTGGTCGGCTTCTGCTGTGGGTGTAGTGTAAGTGAATGAAGGATAACCCTTTTGGATTGCGTTGCTCGGCGTAACGCCCGTGGCATTGTGGGGTGCATAGGCAAAGAAACTGATTTTATCCGAATCATTGTTTGGCCAATACTTCAGGGGAGTGTATTGCCATGTGCCGTTTTTCTTTTCCACCAGCTGATTGTACATGAAGTTGGGGGTGGAAACTGTTGCGTCAAAGTTGCCGTGGGTAAGACTGGCAAATACTCCGATGGAGGTAAGATTGTCGTTGTTTATATCGCTGGCCCTTGTGGCGGTCGTTACATTGTTGGAGAAGCTATGGGAACATTTACGGTTTCTGTGCCTGTATCCTTTTCGCAAGACGTGAGTGTCCATGCCGAAAGGATTATAAAAAAGAGTATCTTTCTTAATCTTCTCATTGTTTTATTTATGTGTCAATTTCAATTTGTCGGTTGGTGTGCCCGGAGAAGGACATTCAACCTTATCCGGCTTATGCAATATTTAATTTACATCAAAATTACCGGTAACGCTACCCCAGTCGTTCACTTTAGCCGCACTTACTTTTATTTCCTTCAGAGAAATAGTGAAAGTGTATGTGTAAAATTTACCTCTTTTCATGTGATTGGCAGGTAATGAAACTGCTGTTTCCAAATGGCTTACTGCGTATTTGGGATTGTCATCGCTGCTATCTGCCGTTTTGGATACAATATCGTAATGGAAGCCAATCTGAATATCGCCACTTGTACATCCGCCGGCACCGTCTGCCGCAACTTCTTCAGCATTATCGTTGATTGGAATTAAGTACAGGTATTGATCTTTTTTGAATAAATCTACCGGAGTTTCTTTGTTCCCTTTTTTCAGAATGATGCCTTTAATGGATTTTTCCGTACCATCGGCCCATATTTCCGTGATCTCCTTCTCTTCCATTTTCATGATCTTTTCGATGCTGTAATCGCCTTCAGCATTGTAGCATTTTCATAGTCCCAATGAAGGTCTTTCCATGTTGCCTTCGTATAAAATTTAGAATTTTCGTTGGTTAATTTATTAGTCTGATCAAAAGACAGGCTCCCTCCCTTTTTGCCTATTATCCACATGTGAGTGATATAGATGAAGCTGCTTGTTCCGTCCAATCCGCTATAGTCAGCGCCTAATTTGGCTTTAAAATTTATTTTAGAAAGTGTATGCCTGAAGTTGAATTGTATGGCTCATCTTGTGCTGTTTTGTTTAATTCTTCAGCTACAACCAAGTCTACCATTTCATCAATTTTGGTTGCTTCTTTCAATGTGAAATCAATAGAAGGTATGCCGGTATCATCAATTTGGGAAGTCACGATTCCTACACGGCCTCCGGATACATTGCTCTCATAAGGAGCATAGGCAAAGAAAGACACTTTGTCTGTCGTGTTGTTCGGCCAATACTTTGTCGGGGAATAAGTCCATTCATTTGCATTTGTGTCATAAGTCACTTTTTGATTGAACATAAAAGATGGAGTTACGGTTCCTTTAGCCTCATCCCAATTTTTACTCCCTGTGTAATATCCCATAATGCCGAAACCGCCATAATGGGTCTCGTCACATGTTCCTTGCATAGTTGTGGTAGAAACATCTGTGCCTCTGGTCGCCACCCCCGTGTAGACATCGAATCCGACAGCTGGATTACCGACTGTTCTGACCTCCGTAATTTCATTCTGCGAACAACCTGCCACCAGCAACGTTGCTATCGCCATTAATAAATGTTTTGTTCTCATTTTTTTATTGATTAGTATTATACTTTTGTTTTACAAAGGCAATTCTGTGTTTTCTTCTTTCCCCCAGTCGTTTACATCTGCATTGAAACCGGAGTTGGGATCTTTTTCAGGTTCTACATCAGGTATTCGTCCGGGTGTTTTTGCTTCTATATGTAGGTAGATGGCACCTGTTTCATCCGTGTCTTTTGAGATACTCACTTTATCGAAGTTTTGTTCTATCTTAGTCTTTCCGTCTACTAGATTGGCACTCAGCTCATGCTGTGGTCGGTTTCTTCGTCAAATCCGAAAACACAGATTTCGCCTGTAAGAGTGCCGTCGGTGAAAGATCCTTCGTGGAAGGTCGGGTTTCCTATGGAAAATTCCTGTGTAATCATCTTTTCACCGCATTGGCCGTTGTGCAGCAATATGGAGGCGTGGATGCTCCAAGGCGGCAAGTAGCATCTTTTATGTTGTTCAGTCCGTCTATGCTAATCTGCACTTTCACTGTGCTTGTCAGCTCGGTAGGGGTGAAGTGCAGTGAGCATTCTATGTTGTCCGTCACTTCAAATCCCTCGATGACGCAGGTTGCCAGCTTTTCGGGTGAGGTAACGCTAACTTCGCTTGCGGAACGATTTTCTATTTGTTTGGCATACGCTTCGAAGGTGTGGAAAGCATTCTCTCCTCGGAAAGCAATGCCGCCGAAATCACTGAATGAACGGTTGAATAAGATCACGTTATAATGTCCTTTGGGCAAACGGGTGATGGCGTGAGTACGGTTGCCCATCAGTACGGTTTGAGGCACTCCTCCATTTTGGGGATAGAAAACGGCCGTCGCGCCATAGGTGTCTTCTCCCTCCAGTCCGGCTTGGCTCCAGTCTGCCATGAGGGTGACTCCCACAACTTCATAGTAGGTAAGTTCGCGCCTATTGCAAGATATGAAAAGCAGAAAGGAAAGCAAGATAAAACGCATTCTCATTTTACACCTCCTTTTACTTTATGGTTTAATATCCATGCAAGGGAGATTTTAGCTTTGGTGGGACCAAACCATGTATATCGTCCGTTGTTTTGCCACAACAATGTCTGATGGTTATCGTTGGCGTGGTAATGTTTGTAATAGGTTCTCAGCACTCCTATTCCGAGGTTGAATTCCAAATGCAGATTTCGGGAAATGCGTTTTGCATATCCGTAGCTGATTCCTGCGGCAATGAAGAATTCTCCTTGATAGCCATTCTCTTTCCATTGCAAATCGTACTTTCCGCCTCCGGCATACAGCCCGGCGAAGTGCCCCGTAAGGATATTTCGTTTCTTCTTGTTGTCTAGCCAGTAACGTGTTTCCAGTCCTCCGGATAATATTTGCATACAGTATTTGTCGTTATCAAACAGCCACCACGGAAACATCAATTCGCCGTTGAGCGACCAACATTTGCCGACGGGAACTTCGACTTCTATGTTTGGTATTAAAGCAATGTCAAACAGCATGTTTGTTTTCAGGGCGAGAAATGGAACCGACTTATTGTATTTCGTTTTTCCGGCTCCATGGTCATTGCCGGTATCTTCATTTCCAATGCCGATATGCTTAGAGTGAACACATGCGGTTTGGGAATGCCCGGGATGTTTCATTCTTTGTTCGTGTATGCTGATATTACTCTTTTGAACATTTGTTTGGAAACATAAAAAACTGTCTTGTCCATGAGTGGGCAGGAAGCAGGCTGTTAGAATCAAAGTTTGCAATAATACGCGTTTCTTCAGTTTTTTTTCACCTGACCATAAATGTGTACTAATGTAATTGCTTGCTACTTTAATAATCAGCAAACTGAGTATATAAAATAACTTTGTCATTCCTAATCAAAAAACGTTCTTAATAGGCAAACGTTTTTTAGAATAATCGCAAAGTTATAATAATAATTTGATAATCAGCAAAGTTTATTCAATTTAATTTATGATAATAGTTCGTTAAGCATTAAATTAACACTTATGCGGCAATTGCCGTAAACTCTTACTCCCTCCACTTCACCGGTTTTTACATCTGGTAGGTTTGTGCGATTAAATCAACTGGAAATATTGTTTTTAGTGAATGTTTCCCGAATTATGCTCGGTGAGCCGGATTATTCATACCGCTTGGGCACTTTTACGCTTTCGCTTGATGATGATGACAGATGATATGTTTGAAGAATGTAGTAATTGCCAAAAAACTGCCCTGTATCGGGAAGCCGGAACGAACCGAAAGGATATGGTATAGGACTGGCGCAAACCCAAAGTATCCAGAATAAGTGATATGCTGTAAACAAAAATAGGGCAAACCTCACGGCCTGCCCTATCCGAAACTTTAATATGAAATGCCTATTGAAACAAAAATCACAGTTTTTACCTTAAAATATTGCATTTAAAAGTTTCCTTTATCAGCATTGTCCCACCAAAGATGTGTTCCGCCTTTGTCACCGGAGATGCCAAATTTGCTGGAATTTTCTTGGTCCAGAAGTTTGATTCCGCCTTCTACTCCCTTAGCGTTGGCATCATAAGCCTGGCTGCTATAAATTACGCGGCGTACACCTTCTTCTGTGTTTACGGCTCCATTACTTTCATTGACGAATGCAGGAAAGAAGCGTGGATAGCCAGTGCGGCGTTGTTCTGCCCAGCCTTCGGTGGATAGGGGGAATAGGGCGAGCCATTTTTGGGTGATGATTCTTTCCAGTTTTTCTTCGTTGCTTGCGCTCTCATCCCATTTTACACTTAATTTATTTACAGCCGGGGTACTTAATTCGGCTTTGATGGGATCTGTATAGTCTATTTGGGTGCTTGTTCCATTGATGTAGGCGTCTACTGCTCCTTCCGGATATTCTTTGATTCCGGCATAAGCCCCCCGATAAGCTAATTCATTAGTCATGGAAACACGGATTCCATTTTCATATAGGTTCTTTACACTTTCACTGCCAATATCCCATCTTAATTTTGCTTCAGCCAATAGGAAATAGGCTTCCGCTGCTTTCATGATAGGCAGTGGCATGGAATAAGAGGAACCGTTGTTTCCCTGAATCCAACCGGAGAAGCTACCCCAACTGTTTGGTTTGGCAGGCAGGCCGCTGGCAAAACGGATACCCAGATATTGACTATTGGCGGCTACTGTGGTAGTACCGGCTTCGTTTTTGATATCTCCGGTATTCAGGGTCATATATAATGGTTGGCGCGGATCTTTGGTTCCACTCATAATAGTTACCAGATTGGCATTGAATCCACAATCACCCCAATTGAACATCAGCCACATTTCATTCTCAAGACTTTTATCGATCAGAATATCCTTGTTGACTGTTGCCAAGGTGTTTTGGGCAGCCTCGGTAGCGATTGCCTTAAGGTTCATTCCGGCGTTGCTGGCTTCGGTTTCCCGTTTGGACAGGCGTAACGCCATGCGTAGTTTCATCGTATTGGCTATTTTTACCCATAGGTCTTTGTCGCCGTTGCACCAACAGTCAAAGGATTTCAATTTGGCTATTTCATCTGCTCCCATGGCACTGATGTCAGTAATGGCTGTACTCAGATCTTCAAGCATGGCTTTATATAGGTCTTTCTGGCTGTCGAACTCGAAATACACTTCGTTTTCGCCCGACAGGATGGAACTGTAAGGTATCGGTCCGTAGGCATCTGTAGTCATCAATGTTCCGTAAGCCTGTACGATACGCATCACGCCTGACAGACCTCTTTCACCACTGGCGTCGCATTGTGCGATGATGCGGCGGGTGTTGTTGAAAATATGGAGATAATAGTTCTCATACATACCGCCACTATGTCCCCGGTTCTCTCCCATATCACCGTTGGTGAAGTTACCGTTGGGAGTCATAAAGTAACCTCCATAAAGGTCAATGGTCAGGTTGGTCCAAAACTGGAACATATTTTGCTGAGGAGGATAACAGTAGGTCATCGGTTCGGTACATTGTGCGGCAAAAGGAAGATCTGCCGGATTTACCTGGATGTTACTGGTATTCAATTTTTCAAAATCGTCTGTGCAGGAAGAGAAGATACTTCCTACGGTCATTGGGAATGCCATTAAAAAGGCGTATGTTAATATCTTATTCCGTTTCATAGTTTCAAGCATTAGAAGTTAAGTTTTAAATTAAGACCAAAACTGCGTGAGGTAGGCAGTGCAAACATATCTACACCTTGTATACCATTGCCTGTACCTGCTGATACGTCCGGATCCATCGGGGCGTCTTTGTGGAAGAAGAACAAGTTGCGGCCGATGATGGCTGCGGTCAGGTTCTTGCCCGCACCTAACAGGTTACGGAAGGTGTAGCCGAAAGTTACTTCGCGAAGGCGTATATTGGTTGCATCATAAACGTAGTTTTCTACAGCGTATGGACTGTTGAAGTTATTGTTACCGGTGGTGCGATAGTACTTATCGGCATCAAATTTTACTCCGTCTACTGTAATACCGCCGGCGTCACGGGCTTCACCTGAACGTTTGGACACGCCCCAACCGTCTAGAGCCGCTTCGGTCATACCGATCACTTTTCCACCGAATTTAGCATCAATCAGGAATGATAGTGAGAAGTCCTTGTAGCGGAATGTGTTCGTCCATCCCATATTTACTTTGGCATTCATATTGCTGCGTATTCCAGTTCGTCCATAGAATCACCACTTACGATAGGCTCTCCTTTTTCGTTTTGCAGGGGCTTGCCGTTTTCATCACGCATCAGGTGACGTACATATAAATCTCCGTAGTGGCCGCCTTCTTTCAAGATCACTTTTGCACCTCCGAAATCGGTCAATGTCAGTCCGTTGGGAAGGTCATCTACCAATTCTTTAATCTTATTGTCATTGTAAGAGAAGTTTAGGTTGGTACTCCAACTGAAGTGGTCAGTGAACTGCTCATACCATCCGATGTTGAATTCAAAGCCTTTGTTTTCTACATTACCGGCGTTTACATAACGGTTTCTCAAGCCTGATTCGTAAGGAGCCGCAACGGAGAAGAACTGATTCTTGGTGTTGGTCTTATAATAAGTCAGATTGATATTCAGTCGGTTCTGTAAGAATGTACCGTCAAAACCAATTTCTAAAGAATGAGTTTTTTCCGGCTTCAATGTTCTGAACGGAGCTTTGTCGGGGGGAGTGATAGCACCTTGAGAACCTAGAGAATAGAGCAGATTACTCATGAATACAGGTACGTCATTACCTACGATAGAATAGCTTGCGCGGAATTTGAACAGATCAATGTTCTTACCCATATCTACAAATTTGTTCAGCAGGACACTACCGCCAAAAGAGGGATAAAAGAATGAACAGCTTTCTGTGAAAGCTAATGCCGAAGACCAGTCATTACGTGCTGATATATCAAGGAATATGCCTTCACGATAACCAAGTTGTGCGGTGGCGAATACTGAGTTCAGCCGTTTTTGGGTCATCCAGTTGTCATCTTTGCCCACGGTGGACATATTGCCATAATAGTTGTTCGGAGTAAAGATGTTCGGATAAAAAATGTTTCCGGAACCGGGCTGTGAGAACTGGGAGCCCTCACCCCATAGGTCTACATGAGAGGTTTTGGTTTTTGTAAAACTGGAACCTGCGGTAGCAGATAGAGAAAAATCATTGAATGTATGGTTGTAGCTTACCAAGACATCGCCATAAAGTTGGTCACTGAAATAGCGGTTGTCTTTCATGCGTCCCATCGGATAAAGGTTTCCTACGCTGGATGCGTAAGCATTGTGTACCCAGTGTTCTTCTCCTCTTTCGTAACGCATACGTCCTTGGATATTCAGATCTGGAGTTATGTCCCATTTGATGCTTCCGCCAAATTCATAGCGGTTACGGTCAGTGATCGGGGTCTGTCTGTTTAACATCCAATATGGATTACCGAATTGCTGTTGTTGTGTATTTGTCCAGTTTTGGACATAGCAGCCTCTTGTGGGATCATATACCTCGAAGTTCTCTTTATAGCCATTCCAGTCTTCTCCTCTAGGGAAGAGATAAACACCGGTCAGCGGATTCCATAAATAGCCGGCAGCTGCCTGATTGGTGATGTGCTGGTTGGTAAACTTGGCCGTGAAATCAATATGAATGTCTTTCAGAATATTGAAACCTACTTTTGAATTCAAATTGTGGCTTCGGTAGTCATTCTGGGGAGTGATACCTTGTGAATAGACATTGGCATAGGAAAAATAAGATTGGATGTTTTCATTACCCCCGCTTAAGGAGATAGAGTTATTCGTTGTAAATCCGGTACGGAAGAATTTTTTTGCATAGTTTGGAGCTTTGCTGCTTAGTTTCTCACCCCAGCTGAAAGTACCGTTGTCGCTCATCCCATAAGTAGTCTGGAATTCGGGTAGCACCATTGGGCTCTCCATTGTGGTGTTGCTGGATACATTAACGGAAACTTTACCCGACTGTGCTGATTTGGTGGTAATCATAATGGCGCCATTGGCTGCTACCGCACCATAAAGTGCTGCTGCCGATGCACCTTTCAGCAAGGTGATTTGGGCGATGTCGTCCGGATTGATTGTAGACATGGCGTCACCACCGTCTCGCTGGCCTCCGTAGTTGCTGTCTACCTGTGAATTGGTGATATTCATCATGACAGGAACTCCGTCTACTACTACTAATGGCTGGTTATTACCGCTGATGGACTTATTGCCACGGAACAGAATCTTGGAAGAACCGCCGGCTCCGGTTGAGTTCGGTGTAATCATCATACCGGCACTTTTACCTTGCAGGGAGTTAATCATATTGACGCTCTTGATGTCATTAACGTCTTTACCTCCTACTGTTTGCGCAGAATAGGTTAGTGTCTCGGATTGTCGTTTAATACCCATTGCCGTCACTACGACTTCACCCAGTGTTTCTGTGTCCGATGTCATTTTTACGTTGATTACTGTACGTCCGTTTACAGGTTCCTCGATGGTTTTCATACTTAAATAGGAGAATACCAGAATGTCTTTGTCGCCGGCTTGCAGGGTATACTTTCCGTCGAGGTCGGTCACTGTTCCGATAGTTGTACCTTTAATTAATACGTTTGCGCCGATCAGAGGTTCGTTAGCGTCTTTATCTATTACAGTACCGCTGACTGTATGCGTTTGTGCATACAATGCTGTTACAAACATTCCCAATAGGAATGTCAGGAAAAAAGTAAAAATTCGTCTCATAAGGTTAGATTTTGAGGTTCGTTCTTAATTAGATTTTTGTTTTTAGATTAAATAATAGGTTTGTTGATAATTGGGTATGTTTACCCAATAGGTTTGATTTGATAATTTTTCGCATAGGCATTCAGTTTAAGGTTAACTTATCAAGGTTTATTTATTAAGGTTTCTGTTAATCTCTCTTTAAGTCGGTCAACATTATTAATACAAATATCATAACCGGGTTACTAAACAAAAACTTATATTTTTTGTATTTTATCTCATTCTTGTTTTCTTATTTTGAAATAAATACTTATGTTTGTGTAACCTTAAATTAAAAATGACCTATGAACCTTAATGATAACCGCTTAATTATTAAAACCTTGAGGTCAGGGGATCAAAAAGTATTTTCCCTGGTTTATGCTTCTTATTACAAGCCGCTATGTTTGTTTTGTTCCTCGTATGTTTCTCTTGAAGAGGCTGAAGAAATAGTGCAGGATTTGATGATGTATGTGTGGGAAAAGCGTGAGTCGCTGGTAGAGGACTTGTCGCTGAAATCTTTCTTATTTACCAGTGTCAGGAACAGGGCATTGAATTCAATCACCCGTTCCCATATTACCCGTCAGGTATATGAAGAGTACCAGAGCCAACAGTTAAAATCTCTGCCGGCATTGGATTCTTGTTATAGCACGGAGTTGTTTAATGCCTATATGGAAGCTCTTCATGCTCTTCCTAAAGAACAGCAAAAAGTATATGTTATGAGTCGATATAAACAACTGACCCATAAAGAAATTGCTGACACGCTGGAGGTGTCGGTGCAGACTGTCAATTATCGGATAGGCAAAGCTCTTCAGTTTTTTCGTATTAGATTGAAAGATTTTTGCCTAAAATAGTCGCTTCAATCACCCGAGGGAAATATTCGTATTCCAACTGGTGCACCCGTGTTGCCAATGTATCTGGCGTGTCAGTGGGTAATACCGGACAGGTGGCTTGGAAAATGGTATTTCCTTCATCATATTGTTCATTTATATAATGGATGGTGATGCCGCTTTTCTTTTCATGGGAAGCTATTACAGCTTGGTGCACGCGGGAACCATACATACCTTTACCACCGAACTTGGGAAGGAGGGCCGGATGAATATTTACTATTTTATTCGGATAATCATGCAAAATGGCATCAGGTACTTTCAAGAGAAAGCCTGCCAGTACAATAAAGTCAATATGATATTGGTGCAGTGTTTCCAGTACTTTCCCGTCGGCAAATTCTTGAGCTGTGAGGATAAGTGACGGAACACTCAGTCTTTCAGCCCGCTTGAGTACACCGGCCTGTGCTTTGTTGACGATAACCAATGCTACTTCAGCTGTTCTTTTCTCTAAAAAATACCGAATAATTCTTTCAGCATTCGTGCCTTCTCCTGAAGCTAAAATTGCGATTTTCTTCATGATGATCTCTATTTTGGTGCACATAAAACAAAAAAATGTGCAAAATTCTGCATTTATTTGCCTGAATATTTGCTCAGCCCAAGAAATATTTATTCCTTTGCAACCGCAAAGAAAATAAAATAATTCAATTTATTAACTAAAAAATTAAAGTTATGTCTGAAATTGCATCAAGAGTAAAAGCTATTATCGTTGATAAATTAGGTGTAGAAGAATCAGAAGTTACAACAGAAGCAAGCTTCACTAACGATCTGGGCGCAGATTCACTGGATACTGTAGAACTGATTATGGAATTCGAAAAAGAATTCGGTATTTCTATTCCTGATGATCAGGCTGAGAAAATTGGTACAGTAGGTGACGCCGTTTCTTATATCGAAGCTAACGCTAAGTATTATCCTTATTTTATAATATGGAATTAAAAAGAGTAGTAGTAACAGGTCTTGGTGCTCTTACTCCTGTAGGTAACAATGTTGCAGAAACATGGGAAAACCTGGTGAAGGGGATAAGCGGGGCAGGACCTATTACTCATTTCGATGCGTCTAAATTCAAGACTCATTTTGCATGCGAAGTGAAGAATTTCAATGGAACTGATTACATTGACCGTAAAGAACTTCGCAAAATGGATCTGTATACACAGTATGCCATTGCAGCTGCTAAAGAAGCGGTGGAGGATTCTGGAATGGACCTCGAAAAAGAAGATTTGAATAGAATAGGTGTAATTTACGGTGTAGGTATCGGAGGTATTCATACTTTTGAAGAAGAAGTAGCTAATTATACACTGAATAAAGATACTGTCGGACCGAAATTCAACCCATTCTTTATCCCCAAAATGATAGCTGATATTGCATCGGGACAGATCTCTATCATGTATGGTTTCCACGGTCCTAACTTCACAACAACTTCTGCCTGTGCATCTTCATCAAATGCTATTGCCGATGCATTTAACTATATCCGTTTGGGTAAAGCAAATGTAATTGTGGCAGGTGGTGCGGAAGCTGCAATTTTTGAAGCTGGTTTAGGCGGTTTTAACGCTATGCATGCTTTGTCTACCCGTAACGATGATCCGGAACGTGCATCCCGTCCGTTTAGCGCAAGCCGTGATGGCTTTGTGATGGGTGAAGGCGCAGGCTGTCTGATTTTGGAAGAATTGGAACATGCAAAAGCACGTGGTGCCAAGATTTATGCGGAACTTGCCGGTGTAGGCGCTTCTGCCGACGCTTATCACTTGACAGCTTCTCATCCGGAAGGATTGGGCGCTAAATTGGTGATGTTGAACGCATTGGAAGATGCGGAATTGAAGCCGGAAGACATTGATTATATCAATGTACATGGGACTTCGACTCCTGTAGGTGATGTTTCAGAAGTGAAAGCTATCAAGGATGTATTTGGAGATCACGCTTATAAACTGAATATCAGCTCTACTAAGTCTATGACAGGACACTTGTTGGGTGCTGCCGGTGCGGTAGAAGCTATTGCCAGTGTATTGGCTGTGAAGAACGACATTGTTCCGCCGACTATCAACCATGAGGAAGGTGATAATGATGAAAACATTGATTATAACTTGAACTTCACGTTCAACGAAGCTCAGAAACGTACAGTAAATGCTGCATTGAGCAATACCTTTGGTTTTGGTGGACATAATGCATGTGTAATCGTAAAAAAATATGCTGAATAGTCGTGTTTAGCAATATAAAAGATAGGATAAGACTTCTTTTTCGTAAGGATAGGGAGTCTTATTTTCGTTTTTATAAGATGCTTGGATTCTATCCCAAAGATATTAGCATCTACGAACAGGCTTTGCTTCACAAATCTTTATCAGTGAAGTCTGAAAAGGGGCGTTTGCTTAATAATGAACGCTTGGAATTTTTGGGGGATGCTATTTTGGATGCTGTGGTGGCAGATATTGTTTACAAAAGGTTTGAAGGAAAGCGTGAGGGTTTTCTCACGAACACCCGTTCTAAAATAGTGCAGCGTGAAACATTGAATCGTTTGGCTATAGAGATTGGTTTGGATAAGCTGATCAAGTATACAGCCCGCCAGTCTTCTCATAACAGCTATATGTGCGGCAATGCATTCGAAGCATTGGTAGGTGCTATTTATTTAGACAGGGGATATCGTGCCTGTAAATATTTCATGGAGCATCGTATTATTGGATCTTATATAAATTTGGAGAAGATTTCCCGTAAGGAGGTAAATTTTAAATCCAAGTTGATAGAATGGAGTCAAAAAAATCGTTTTGAGGTTACCTTTGAGCTGATAACCCAATCACACGATCAGGGATATAATCCTACTTTCGAGAGTGAAGTTTTGGTGGAAGGTATTTCGGGAGGAAAAGGAACCGGTTATTCTAAAAAAGAGTCTCAGCAAATGGCTGCGCGTGTGGCTTTGGGAAAAATCAAGAATGATTCCGGTTTTATTGAATGTATTTTTGCGGCTAAGGCTGCCCGTGAGTTATCTCAGGAGGAGGTAACGGTTTCTGATAGTAAGCCTTCAGACAGTGGGGCCGTTACTCCGGATCTTTCTTTGGAGGAGATTAAGAAAACGGATGTGGTTGAGCAGATAATCAGTGAAGCGGAAGAAAAGGCTTTTAAGGAAAACGCTTAGCGGATTTTATTGATATTGTTTATAATTTATTAATTAGCTATTCCGGTGGCTTGAGAAATGTTCGGCAGGAATGCATAATACATTGGAATGTGCCCGATTACATTAAGAAAATGTAGTCGGGCATATTTCATATACTGACAGGAGTTAGATTTCATCTGGCCACGGGCAGGGTTTTCCGGTGGCTTTGAATGTGGGACGTTGTCCTCCTGTTGCTCGCAAATAGTTCCCTAATTCCTTGGAGAGCCGTTTTACGATGCCGGGATGTTGCTTTGCTACATCATTTTTTTCACTGATATCATTTGGTATGTTGAAAAGTTCTTTTTTACCGGTTTCATAATAATAGACCAGTTTCCATTCGTCTTTGCGGATAGAGCAGGCCAGATTGATGCCTGGCCCGTCATTACCCCAGATATTAGGGAAATTCCATACCAGTGCGCGTCCTTTAGACGGGTCTCCTGTACCTTTCAGCAGGGGCATAAAGCTGATACCGTCTATAGGGTTGACTGTCTTATAGTTTGTGATACCCGCCATTTCAAGTATGGTAGGATAAAAATCTTCAATTATAAGATATTTGTCACAACGAGTATCTGGGGTGACTACTCCGGGCCAGCTTACAATCATTGGTTCGCGTATTCCTCCTTCATATAAGGAGCCTTTACCACTGTTGAGAGGAGCGTTTTGAGTGTGAATTTGTCCGTCGCGCCATCCGGGTTCGGCAGCTAGCCTCCGTTGTCACTCATAAAAATAATAACGGTATTATTTGCTTCATCATTTTTTTCCAACCAGTTCATCAAATCCCCCAGACTTTTATCCATTCCTTCAATTAAGGATGCATATGCGGCTTCTTTGTCACTAAGTCCTTTTTTAATATACTTGGGGAAGAAGCGCATATCTTTGTCAACAGGAACGTGGATGGCATAATGTGCCATATATAGATAAAAAGGTTGATTGTATTTTTTTGCTTTGTCCAATGCTTTGATAGCTTCTCGTGTCAGGGCTTCTGTAGCAAATATACCTGTTCCCCAATAATCTTCCAAGCCGGGGATAGCCATTAGTGAATAGGGTTTTCCATCGCGGGTGTGCCCGTAGTTCTGTTCGCTCAGATAAGTAGCCAGACCACCGGCGGCATGTCCGGCTATATTTACTTCAAACCCCCAATGGGTAGGGTTCTCTCCCGGTGTGTCAATAGAACCGAAATGAGCTTTTCCGCAGTGGATGGTATGATAACCGTTCTGTCTGAGTAACTCAACGAAAGAAGTGCCGACAAAGGTATTGGACGTTCCTGTTACTTGGCTGACTCCGTTGTAGTTCCAGTCTGGCAATTGTATTGTATTGCTTGGTCTGTCGGTAGCTTTGTTTTTTTCAAGCGTCCAGTTTGTTACACGATGTCGGGTGTTGTTGGCACCCGTTATCAGACTGCAACGGGTAGCGGAACTGATATTGCAGGCGTATGCCTGTGTGAACATCATCCCTTTTTTGGCCAGACGTTCCATATTGGGGGTTTCATAGGTTTCGTTATAGTGGGTTTTCTGTGTCCAGAAAGGTAAGGATGTATCTTGCCAACCCATGTCGTCCACCATAAATAAGATGATATTGGGACGTTGTTGGGTTGTTTCTGAAGACATTTTTTCTTTTGCTTGCGTCGAGATTCCTGTTAAGGAAGCGAGAGCGAAAGATACAAGTAGTTTTTTATTCATATCGGCTGGTTTTATAAGTTATTTTTCGATTACAATTTTTTGGGGGGTATCTATGGAAATACTTCTCAGTTCTTGCTTGCTGGAATTTTCTATCCATACTTTTAGTGTACCTGTACATAGTACGTTCAGCTCCAACCGATTCTCTGTTAAAGAGATAGTTTGGACGGTGCTCGGGGATAGATATTTTTCCTGTACGCCAATGACTGCCCATCCTTTCCGTATGGGGCAGAGATGAAACAGTTTGTCTGTAAATCCGATGAGTTCGAATGTACTGCTGTCTGATAGTTCTTCTGCCTTTTGTGATTCCCAATTATAAAGCAGCACGCGTTCTTCGGAGGTGGCAGACATTTTTTCAAAACTGTTCCGAAGAGAATAATCTTCTTTTTTTATAATGGCTTGGACTTGCTGATGCCGGGGGGAAACATTCAGGTTGTAACAGATTAATGTCATTGCTCCGTTGCCTGAGGGAGCTGCTACTCGATACGCTTTTCCACTCCATAATGGATTGGTCAGTATAGATTCTGGCATAGGTACGGCGGGAGCTTCGGGACGGAACAGTTTGCCTTGTTCGTCAATTAAGGGGAAAATGTTTTCCTTGATAAAGTCCCGAGGGGCGTCCGACAGGTAGACCGGACCTCCGGAAATAGCCTTGGAACGTGCCATCAAGGTGCCGCAAACGGTATCGCAGGAATGAAACATATCATGGTCGGGCCATACGGTTTGTCCTAGTAGCAAGGTATTGGTATAAGACTGGAATAGGTGTGATTTTGCATATCCTCATCATATTTCTTATAGTCTATGCTGACACGGGTGCTGTTACTGTGTGACGTATGGTCAGTATTGATGACGTTCTGTGCCATACAGTTCATTAGTCCCATATTTTGCCGATGGGTCTCGGCTTCTAGGCTTCGGTTACAGTCGGTTGCCTGGCGGATACTTTCATGGCCTCCCATGTAGAGTGGTAGTGTAAAAGCTTGGTTATCTACTTTCAGAAAATCGAATCCTTGTTCTTTTAAGGTGCTGACGTAGTAGCGATAGAAGGAACGGATGCGGGTGCTGTCCGTTCCTGCAGAAGGCTGCCGGCGTGTGGGTATAGGGCTTGTCGGACGACTTGTGGAAATCCGTTTTCGGGGGATAATCCCATCCAGTATCCCGAAAGGCTGTACCACAGTCCGATCCATTTGATTTTATTTTCTTTTTTGTATGACATGATTTTTTTCCATCCCGACGGGAAACGTTGTTTATCCGGTATGAAATCGGTCAGTTGCCTGTTCTTGTGGGCGAGATGACCGTCGTCAATCAGTACATACCGGATAGGAATGCCGGATGCCTCTATCGTTTTCATATCGTTTATTACCTTGGATTCGTTTATATCATCATGATAATGTTCCCATGTACACCAACCGAGATAGCGGAAAGCTTCGAAATATTCCTTGGCTGTGCGGCTTTTTAAGTCGGCGGCTTCTGTATTTTTCATCAGCGCTTGATAGGCTTGCCGAATGGTTGAATAAATATCTTTTCCTTGTCGGATGAGTAGAAGAGGGACTTCCGGTTTCAGATAGTCTTTTCCTAAGGTGGATACATATAGGGTGACAGAGCCGTTATCGTTTACTTGCAGCCAGCTTAAACTGTTACGGCCGGCAATGGCTTTGGCAAACAAGTATTCTCCGTTTGTCAGTTCCAGCAATAATGCATCTCCCAACGTAGATGGGGCTGCATTGGAAGGTATTCCCGGATAGCGGGTGTCGGTTAATTCTTTTAAATCGTTGAACACCCAAGGTAGGAGCCGGTTGGTATTGTTGGGCCATTCAAAATCTCCCGGACGGGAGTCTCGGCTGAAGAAAATACCTCGGACGTACCCAGGTAACCGTACCGGACAGGCAATAGTCTGGATTTGTCCGGGTATGGATTTCTTATAGGGTATGGGAGAAGAAATGGAAGTTAAATCAATCGTATCTGTCATTGACAAAGCGTTTGTACTCTTGAATGACTTTCCTTTTTTATACGTGTAATCTGTTTGCCCGAAGGATTTCGGACAAATAAATACATTGCAAATTAGAATACAAATGAATATTGCTGTATATTCTCTCATGATTTTTTATTTGAGGGTTACGTTATAGGCGCTGAAATAGCTGATTGCGGGTAAGGCAACGGATTGGGTGACGGTGAGGCGCAAGGCGGTGGTTTCTACCGATTCGAAGTGCGCAATGCGTTTGTGTCCCACAGACTCGCCGGAGCATACTGTCTGCCATTTTCCGTTGACTTTCGCTTCTATCTTGTATTGGCGTATTCTTTCGCCTTTGGTAATGTCTTCTTGGATAATACAGTAGTTGACCGGTTGCTTTTCATTCAGATTCAGCGTAAGCCGTTGCTTCCGGCCTTGGGTTTCTACCAATGGCGTGCCAAAGCGCCGGTTTATTTCTTCTCCCCATTCTTTTAAACGCTGTTCGTCACCTGCTGGCAATAGCCCATCGGGATCGGGGGTCAGTCCAATGATTAACGTAGCGTTGCGTCCCACTGATTTTTCGTACATATCCATCAACGTTGTCAATGGATAGATATTATTCTCGTCATCGGGTTCCCAAAACCATTCGTGGCGGCCGTTGGCACCGCGCAGGGGACTGTCTGCCATAGCTGGTACCCAGTATTTTCCTTCGGGATCACCTTGTTTTAATAATGCTATTTGGTCTTTTTGGCTTTCAATACGTTTATGATGTGAACAGGGGGCTGGGAAAGTAGACCAGCAGGGGTATCCCACTGTGCCGGTTTCTGAACCTCCCCAACGGAAATCAGCACGGTCTATGTTGTGGTAGAACAGGCAGTTGGGCTGGTATTTATTGACGATGGGTTCCACATCAGGACCGTCACCTCGTGGGTCATCGCTCCGCCATCAAACCAAATCATATATAAATCTCCATATCGGGTACAAAGTTCTTCCACCATTTTTTCACAGAAGCGTTTATACCACGCCTGTCTGTTGGCGGCAAATTCTCCGTCACCGGCTACCTTGAAATTATGGATACCCAGGAGTGAATTCCACCGGATGCTACATAGATGCCTGGCTGGATACCATATTTACGGCAGGAGTTGACAAAATCGCGGACAATGTCTCCTTTGCCGTTACGCCATTTTACAGCTTTCAGGCAGTATGGGTTTACGTCACTTTGCCACAATCCGAAGCCGGTTTCATGGGTGGCTGTGAGTACGGCGAATTTGCAGCCTGCGGCTTTAGCTGCTGAGACCCATTGGTCGGTATTCAATTGGGTGGGGTTGAAAATGTTGTAATCTTCAATGGGACTGATACGGTTATTGCCTTGTCCGTAGCGGATGCCGTCGAATACGTGGAGGTCATAATGAAATACGGCTCCCATTTCCGCCTCGTGCCATTTCAATTGATGCGGTTTGGGTATAATGATTTCCGGTTGTGCAACACTCAGTACACAGTTCATAAGGAAGAGAAGGGATATATATAGTATCTTCATGGGTTATAAATAATTAAAAAATGGATCTTCTGTTTTTTGTAGCCATGTTTTTAATTGGCTTTTCAGTCGGTTTACTAATTTGGGATGCTGCATAGCTATATTATTCATTTGATAAGGATCTGATCTCCTGTCAAATAGAATAATCTTATCTACCTTTCCATCGGTTGCATGGATAGTAAATGTATGTGTGGCGGTGCGCAATCCCCGGTAGCCTGTTGCTGGATTGGATGACTGTATGTAATAGTAGGGTTGGACAATGCAGTTGTTTTCTTTTCCGCAGAGGAGAATAGAAGCGAGGTTGAATGTTTGTACTTCTTCCGGTATTTGTTGCTGAAAGCCCATGATGGAAAGCAGGGTCGGATACAAGTCGGCAAAAGCTATCATGGTTGTTTGGTCGGTTTTCGGCTTTATTTTTTCCGGCCATGAGATAAGGACGGGAATCCTCATGGATTCCTCATAAAAGATATCTTTTCCGGCTTGTTCATGAGCTCCCATGCAGATGCCGTGGTCAGAAGTGAATACTACGATAGTGTTTTTAAATAATTCTAAACGTTTCAATTCGTTGATTATCCGACCTATATTTTCATCGACTCCGGTCATGCAGGCGTAGTAATTGCGGATATTGTTGCGGAAATAGTCGCCCATTTCAGTGCCTTTGGCGGGAATGTCGGGACGGTTGGCACATAATGTCTCTACATTCAGATTTTTATACATCTCCTTGTATCGGTCGGGCACTAGCTCGTAACCGGTGTGTGGAGGATTCATGGATACGACTAAGGCGAATGGTTGCGTCTTATCTATATGTTTATTGAGGTACTCAATCGCTTTGTCGGCTTCATACTCCGGTCCCCATTGATTGACATAATAAAAACTATCCCGGGGAGTGTCAGTGTCCCAGTACATGGGGTTTAAATGGTAGTCGTAAGTGCCATAAGCGGTCCAATAGTCGAAACCGTGCCGGCGTTCTTTGGGACACCATTCGTTCCAAGCAACTGCACCTTGGTTGTTGTAAGTGTCTACGTATGGTTTATGGGGAGCATCCAGATGCCATTTGCCGATATACCTGTCTGGTATCCATTGGCTTTAAGTATATCACTCCAGCAGCGTGCATCTTGTGGAAGTTCTACTCCGTAGGGAGCGTTGGCAGAATTGCAATTGCCTGTTACTTTGTTCTTATGCGGATACATGCCTGTCATCAACATGCCTCTTGCCGGTGAAGATACAGGGTAGCTGCTGACAGCATTGGTGAAATTCACACCTTCACGGGCCAGTTGGTCCAGGCAAGGGGTTTTGACAGGCTCTTTTCCGAGACAACCTAAAGCATTTCCTCTCCATTGGTCTGCCATGATGAAGACCAAGTTAGGTTTTTCTTGAGCTTGAATCTGGAATACTGGACACAAAGGGAATGCCAGCAAGAAAATATTAAGTCTTTTCTTCATAATCTGTAAAGGATTAATAGAGGTTTCATCATTCCTGACTGATTGTGTTTTATTGTGTAATTATCAAATAAAAGAACTTTTATTTTAAATGTTGATAAATAGCATCAGCAAAACGCTCACCTAATGTTAGAATGCCATATATTCCTAAATGTACATCATCTTTAGGTGCTGAATCTGATAGTCATTATATAGCATTTGTAAATCGTCTGCTGGAATTAATAACGCATTATTAACGGAGAACTCAGAGTTTGAGTTGTTGGAAACAGCAAATTGGGCTTTTCTTACCAGTTCACGCCCTGTAAAGCGAGAAGCGGCTATAGGTATGACAGTTCCATATACAAATAACATGTTTTCGCTATTAAATTCTTTTCGTATTTGTTCTATAAAATTCTTTAGATTCGAACTATATTGGCGAGACTGTTCCATTCCAGCTATATCACGTGCATCTGCTTCTCCTTGTTGCCAAACCATAGCCTTAATAATAGGGCGATATCCTTGTTGCTTCAAACTGATGATAGCATCTTTTACAGTCTTTATAAAATTTATATATTCTTCGCCACGAATATTTTTCTGACGGTTTCCCGGATTCCATTGTTGATATAGATTGGAACCAGATAAAGCGTGTTTTATCAATGCAATTTGAGGCTTGGGATATAAAGACTGTAACTTTGTACCTAAACTTAACTCTATTCCGAATTTATTTTTTGTTTCAGAAGCTTGGCATAAAGGGTTCCATTGCTCACTGCCCTCTCCTTTGTTGAGGAAACGAGAATAATAGATTCGGACTCTTGTGTCAATTTTAAAAGAGGCTGGGATATTTTTAACATAAGCTTGTCCTGTTGCATTTGATTGCCCACCTACTAAGTAGACATCTATTTCTTTTTGCTGTGCTAAGATAGGTAAGATTATTCCTAAAGTTAACAAGAATAGTGATATTAATCTTTTCATAATATGTTTATTTTTCAACCTAGAATAGTTCGTAAGAATAAACCGAAAAAACGGTAGTTAGAAGAAAATAAAACTATCACCATATCGGTAATTATAGTCTATTGCTACATTGATTATGTTTTCAAAACAAAGATATTCATATAATGTGAATATGCTATGGGAAGGTAGGAAAACTTTTCGGAAATTTTCCTTTTCCTTCCCATAAATGATTGTAGGACTGTTTCTCTACATTGTTATCTGAAAACTTCTATGTTTGTTTATTCACCTTCAGGTAAAGTTCCATCATTTCTGCTCCATCCGGGGTTTTGATAAATGGTAGAACTTTCATATTCATTAGAACCTGGAACAGCGGTAGTCAGGCGGAATTGCTTGTTACTAATAGGATACAAGTATTTGCTTGTATTCCAGTTTAATCCATTGAAACCAATATTAGCAGCATTTTTACGATAAGGTAATAAATATTTTCCTTCTGCGTATGGGTCGGATTTTGCTGAAATATTGCTGTCTTGTCTGTTACGCCATATTCTAAAAGTGTTATTTGGGGAATTGGGGTTACAGCGTCTTCGGCTTGAGGGTTTGTATACAGTTGATACATGCTATCCCAAAAATTAAATCCTTGTACGTGTACATCTTTTACTTGGTCCAAAGCGCGCCAACGTTTTAAGTCTGCCATACGGAATCCTTCTGATACCAACTCGACACGTCGTTCACGACGGATGTTGTACAGAGTTGTGTTTATTTGTTGACCGGCAGAATAACTTCCCCAATCTTGTTTTTCTTTACTTATGTCTGTATTGTTTATGGTCTTTTGATAGTCTGTACTCATACCGGCACGTGCACGAAGAGCTTTCCAGTATTTATCGCAGTTGCCACCTAGATTTCCGTTTAATTCGTAATAAGCTTCTATATAATTCAGGTAGGCTTCTGCTGCACGGAAGATCGGGCATCCTGTATAGGATTCTTTTGTTGACTGCATATCTCCGGATGTATTCAATCCTTTGCGCAGACAGTATCCGGTCGGATTACTATTTTCTTTTTGGGCCTCGAAAATTTCAGGGCGGTAAAAGTAGCCGTATCCATCACTCTTCTTTATCCAAGTGGCAAAGTTTGGATCATCAGATAACAAATCTCCTGTTTTTAAAATAGTTTGTCCCATACGTCCATCTCTGTCGGTAAAGATATGTTCATATGTATCGTCTCCTTGATAATTGGTACTGGCATAGATGGGTAGGCCATCAGACATTAGATAAGAATTAACCATGGAACGTGTATAGCCTGTGTTTCCCCCGCCATTGCGTTGCAAATAGCTTACGACAAAGTGGTAAGAAGTGGCATCTGAGTTGACACTGTATTTACGCCATAATAAGATTTCATCTATTCCGCTTAAATCAATAGAATTGAATAACGAGGCATAATTTCCGTGCAAATTGTGTCCTTGAGCTACGATATCAGCTGCTTCTATGGCCTGTTGTAAAAAATATTTAATTTCAGAGTCAATGTCAATGCTAAAATCTTTTAAATAATCCATTGAAGCACCAGGCCATCCGGGACCACCAGGAACAAATGCACTTCCTTTATGATATTTTTCCCATGTTGCTTCAAATAGGGCTGCGCGACTTTTTACTAATGCAGCGCAGTCTTTGTTTAACCGATTGCTTACGGGAGCAGTGGGAAGCATATATTCGTAGGCTTTATCTAAATCAGATAAGATAAAGCGTGCAACTTCATTACGCGGACGCCGTTTGGAAGCTTCACGTATGGCATTGTAATCATCCGGTAATATTTCAGTTAGGATAGGAAAATCACCTAGATTCTGCAATGCTGTGAGATAAATATAAGCACGGAAGAAATATACCTCGCCAATATAGTGTTTGATATTTGCATTATTACCGGATATTTCTCTGTTGGCATATCGTTCGGTAACAGTTTGAATAAAGTAATTAGCTGCACGTATCTTACGGAAATATTTATGCCATAAGTCATCGTCACCGACATGGTATTGTCCTTTTATGAAAAGTTTACTTGGTGAGTCTGCGGTTTGATCGTCTGTTCCATTATCTTTTTGGAATAATCCTAAATTATAAGTGGCAGAACCATGAGATGGAAGAATATTGCCATATTCGTCATCGTTTTCGTTTTCACTGTCATTATAAAATTTGGCAGCATAAGCAGCTAGGTCTGTTTCGGAATAAAGATAGACATTGGTGCTGACAGAAGTGATAGGTTCGCAATCCAGATAATCATTGCATGAGGTCGCAAGAGCACTTGCAGCGGCTATGAATGTATATAATAGAATCTTTTTCATATGTTTTATTATTTAGAATGTTGCATTTAATCCAAAAGATATAGTTGTTTGTAGCGGATAAGTTTTTCCGGAGTTCCCATCAGAATAACTTGAATAAGTTGTTTCTGGATCAAAACCGCTAGGTAGACTGGTGATAGTCAATACATTCTCGGCACTGACATATACACGTAATTTTTGCATATGTAGTTTGTTGATAATTTGTGTCGGGAAAGTATACCCTAGTTGGATATTTTTTAAACGGGCATAGGCACCGTTTTGTAAGTAACGGGTTTGTACCTTTTGATTCATATCTTTGCTCATATACATTTTAGGAAAATAAGCATTGGTATTAGGACCAAATACAGAAGTTGTATTTTCTGGGCGATAATAATCCAAATGCTCTTTTAAACCAGTTGATTGCCATTCTCCTCCCGATATTCCCCAAAACATAGGACCATCCAACCATAAATCGCGTTTTGCGACTCCTTGCCAGAACATACTAAAGTCGATGCCTTTCCATTCACAACCCAAGTCTAAACCAAACCTGAAACGTGGGGTGGAGTTACCAATAATTTTGCGGTCTCCCGGATCGTCTACTGTATTGGCTCCTTCGTTGATTACTTTATCTCCATTAAGATCCTTGAACATAATATCACCTTCGCCCCAGCCTGAACCCCATGAGGGATTGTTATCTTTTATCCATTCATCCATTTCCGATTGACTTTTAGCTATTCCATGGGTTACATACCCCCAAATGGCTCCTAATTCCTGGTCTTTATAATAGGTGCTGAGCGATTTAGATTCATTGGGATACTTGTCAACAAATGAGCGGGAATCTGCCATGTTGAAGCCTATATTATAATTGATCTGTCCTATCTTGTCGCGCCAACTGGCTGCTATTTCCCATCCTTTGGTACGTAAGTCTGTATTATTGCTTGCTGGCATACCGATGCCATAGATGGAAGCGACCTCAGAAGCAGGACCGACCATATCCAATGTTTTACGGATAAAATAATCGAAATTTATGTTAAGCCGATTTCTTAACATTCCTAAATCAAAACCGATATTTAAGGATTGTACTGTTTCCCAAGTCAATGAACTGCTAAGGGTTCCAGGCATACCGGCAACAGTTGGTTTAGAGTCCCCCATTAGCCAGCTTCCTCCATTGGTCTTGACTGTTTGTAATAAATACATGGGATAATAAGATTTAGTATTTTGATTACCTAGTGTGCCCCAAGATACACGAGGCTTTAATTGATTGATAATGTTTTCATTTACAGAGAAAAAATCTTCGGCCGCTATATTCCAGCCTAAAGAAAAAGAACCGAAAAGTCCCCAACGATCTTTTCGAAGGAAGCGAGAAGAACCGTCATATCGCAAGTTGCCGGCAATAAAATATTTATTAGAATAATCATAGTTAATACGTCCAAAGAAGCCTGCTGTAGCCCAAGTATAGGCACTGGCTTCATTGATTTTATCTTCACCTGTTGCAGCGCCGATTTCGGGTATTGATTCGGTAATGAGGTCCATACGTTTCACAGAAAGATAACGGTTATTGTATTTTTCTGTATTAACTCCTGCCATCACTTTGAATTGATGTTCATCGAATGAAAAAGAATAATCACTGTACAGGCTGGTTGTTAAATGATTGGCTTTAGTCCAATATTGCATGGCTCCGGTTTGTCCCACCGCATATTCTCCACCGTATGCCAGTTCTAATGCTTCTCCGGCTACGTTGTGTTCATATACTTTATTCAGATTCATACAAAGTACTTGGTCAATCAAGCGTAACCCTACGTTTGCATATATATTCCAGTTTTTTCAAGGGATGAAAAACAAGTTGTCCTTGCAGATAAACGTTATTATTACTGGTGATGGAGCGGCTTCCATTAGTAAGTTGCCCTAATTTTCCGTTGCGCATATAGTAACCGTTAGGATCTTTAAACGGCATTGTAGGCCACATGCGTACTACATCATGATAGAACAGTCCATTCATGTCGCTATAAAGAGGGTTGTCTAGTTTGGTATAAACATATTTAGTATTGACTTCTATATCCAACCATTTAAAAGGCTGTGCGTTAAATTTTGCATTGGTTGAAATACGTTCATAGGAATCTTTTCCGTAACGAAGGTTGCCATCCTGATCCAAATAGTTGGCAGATACGTAATATTGACTTTTGTCACTGCCGCCATTGATATTCAGGTTGTGCTCTTGGGACCATGCCCACTTGTAATGAGTTTTATACCAGTTTACATTGTCATTGGCTTTTTCATGGAATTGCCAGTTACCATTTGCATTGGCAATAGTGCTAGTTGTAATTTGACCATTCATGTATTGCTGGATGCGTTCCATGGTATCTTCATCAAAAATGGCTTTTCCTCCTCCGTTAATACTACCTTCATTAAAATAGTTAGCAAATTGGTAGGAATTCATTAAATCCGGCAAATGGTTAGGACCGGCATAACGGGCATTTCCGGAATAAGAGACGCTAGCTTTTCCTGCTTTACCTTTTTTGGTAGTAATCAAAATAACACCGAATGCCGCACGTGAACCATAAATAGAGCTAGCGGCTGCATCTTTCAATACGGAGATAGACTCTACATCATCTGGATTCAAGTTGTTCATGTTACCTTCTATACCGTCAATCAGGACTAAGGTAGCAGCTTTAGAACCTGTAGAAATTGTACCTGTACCACGATGTTCACATCCATAGTTTGTCCTAATTGTCCTCCTAAGCCTCCAACAGATAAATTTAAACCGGGAATAGTACCTTGTAATGATTGGCCTAAGTTGGTAACAGGGCGGGAATCTAGTATTTTGGTATCTACTGTGGCTACAGCTTCTGTCAGATTAGCTTTTCTTTGTGTACCGAAACCGACTACAACGACCTCATCTAAAGTTTGTGTGTCTTCAGACATTTGAATGTTATACGAGAATTGATTTTCATTTACTTTAATTTCTTGTGTGGTGTATCCAATAAAAGAGATAACCAACACATTTCCTTTTGAAACTTGTAATGTGAAATTTCCGTCAAGATCTGTCACTGTTCCATAGGTTGTTCCTTTGACAATGACACTGGCACCAATAATAGGTTCTTTGAGCTTTTTATCCGTAACTACACCGGTGATGTTGAATTGCTGGGCGTACAGGAATGTACAGTTACAAAGCAATATCAAAAATAGAATCAAGTTTTTTTTCATGCTTTTCTGTTTTTAATTAGACATTAGGTTAATGTATTGCAAATGTATGTTAATCAATGAAATCGTTTTGTACATGTTCATTTCATTCAGTATGCACGTTTAATGCATCTCTATATTTTTTGGTGAATCTTTGTTGTTATCTCTTTTTTATTTTATTCCTTTGCTACAAGTAATGAATTAAATATGAACCTTAAAATCTTATCACTGCTTATAATTGAAGTATGTATATTGCTGCCGGATGTGTGTTATGCTTTTTTTTCAAAAGATGTGCATCTGCTCAATATGCAAAACGGATTGGCCGATAATACCGTATCTGCTGTTTATAAGGATAAAGAAGGTTTCGTTTGGTTTGGAACCCGAAACGGGTTGAGTCGTTATGACGGCAGGCGGATTACAAACTTCGAAATAAGTAGTAGTTATCCTAGTATCTCAAACTTGAAGGAAGCTTTTGATGGGGTGCTGGCATTTGTGGATAATGGTGTATTTTCTGCATTTGATTTGAAAAAAGAACGCTTTTTGTCTGTGGTTTCTTCTTCGGGACAGGGCATTCCATCTCGAGGGATGTTGCAGAAGAATGATTCGTTGGTTTGGGTGATTTCCGGAAGTGAGTTACATTTAATGAAGCGGTGCGCATCAAAAGAAGGTGAACTTCGGCTCCGGGTTGAAGAAAAATATACAGGCTGGGATAATCAGGATAATCTTTTGGTTGCCATAACTTATTCTTCGGATAAAAAAAGTATCTGCCTGATTGATGAAAAAGGTAGAATTATCTTGCTGGATGCGACAAACCTGAGTTTCTTTCGGGTGATTGACTTGGGTCGTACCGGTAGTCTGTCTGTAAATTCTGTTTTGTATGATGATGGCCGGATATGGATTTCTACAATTGCTCATGGGGTTATTTATTATAATGAACGGACTGGGAAAATCAAGCAGCTGACTTATCATGTGGCTCCGGTATCCGACAAACTTTCTCATACAGATGTTTTCGGTGTTATCAAATTGAATGAGAATAGATATTTGGCCGTAACGTGGAATGGATATACAGTGATGACAATAGATAAAAATAATCAGGACGGGATATTGACAGAAATTTATAGTAACACTTCTTCTTTGATGCACCGCAATCTTGAAACGAGGATGATTGCGGCTTATTACGATTCACATGGTATTCTGTGGATTGGTACGGATGGTGGAGGAGTAATCTGGTCGGATTTGCGTATGCAGTTTTATAATCGTTTTTATCAGGACAGGCATAATGAGATTTGTTCTATTGTAGCGGATGACGATCATTATCTTTGGTTGGCAACATACCATAAAGGAATTATGCGAAGCCGAACAGCGTTTGGTACTTCAGAAAAAATAGACTTCTTTCAAGTGGGAGATCAAAATGTGAAAAAACAACAGACAGTGTTGTGCAGTCTGAAAGATGAGAAAGGAAATTTATGGTTTGGAAATTTAGATGGTTCATTGACTTGTTATTATAAAAAGGAACGCTCATTCAAGATATTGCGATTGATTACGGAAAATGGTGACCTTAACAAATCATCAGTTTGGGCCTTATTCCTTGATAGCAAAGGTCATTTTTGGATTGGTACACATAAAGGACTCTGGTTATTCGACCGTGAGACGAACAGGTGTAAGAAGATGCATTTTAAAGTATCCGGGTTACAGAATTTGTCTCCTCTTTATATTCGTGCTATGGCTGAAACTGATGATCATACGCTTTGGCTGGGCACTGCTAATTATGGTATATGTAAAGTGATAAATGAAAATGAACTGCAGACCGGCTATGAAAAGAAGTACGGTATGGTTGAGAATTCCGTGCGTTCATTATTAGCTTCGTCCGATGGTAATCTATATGTCGGATATATGGCCGGTCTGGCAGTTTTCTCTCCCGGACAGGATGCGATAACTCATGTATATACTACCCGGGATGGATTGTGCAGTAACTTTATTGGTTGTATGACTGAGGATGCGCACGGGCAAATCTGGCTGGGATCTAATTCAGGTATTTCCCGTTATAGTCGTCATCAACATTTGTTTTATAATTATTACATTGCGGGCAGTAACCGTTCTGTCCTGCATTGGGAGGATGTTCTGTTTTGGGGGAATAATAAGAATCTTACTTATTTTAACCCCGATGACATTAAAGCGTTTACCACTTCCGAATCTGTCGTGATTACCGGATTGGAGGTAAATAATAAACTTGTAGAGATAGGAAGAGAGGTAAATGGGCAGACCATTCTTTCACAAAGTATTTTCTATACGCCTTTTGTCCGGTTGAATCATGCGAATCGTGACTTTGCGCTGACGTTCAATAACCTTTCTTATTCTGAAAGCCAGCAGAAGTATAGTTACAGGCTTCGTCCTTATCAGCCTGATTGGCTTGTGGCCAACGGAGGGGAAAAAGTTTCGTATGCTAACCTTCCTGCCGGGGAATATGTTTTTGAGGTGAAAAATATTTATCCGGATGAAAGAGACAGTAAAATAACCTCGTTGAGAGTAGAGATTTTGCCTCATTGGAGTGAAACTTTCTTTTTCCGCTTCTGTATGATGGTGCTGGGAGGGATAATAGTTTATATGGTTATACAGCGTATTAAATTACGGCAAAAGAGGTTGGAGCACGAGTTGCGCTTGGAACATGAGATATTTGCTGCTACTGTAGAACGTGACAAAGAGAAGCAGATTCGGATGGAACGCGAGAATTTCTTTACGAATGCAGCTCACGAGTTGCGTACACCTTTAACTTTAATCTTATCTCCCCTGCAGGAATTGTTAGGAACCGTCCGCCCTTCAGACACCGTCTATACTAAACTGGCTGCCATGTATCGCAATGGAACCTCTTTGCAGACATTGGTCGATCATTTGCTTTATGTGCAGAAGATTGAAGCAGGTATGATTAAACTCCGAATTTCGAAAGTCGATATAGTGGTATTGGCAAAGCAGATAACCGATTCTTTTCATGAACTGGCAGAAACAGAAGGGATTAACTTTACGGTTGAATCGCTGAATGAGCCACTTTTGCTATGGATAGACGTGGAAAAAATAAGTTCGGCTATCCGTAATTTATTATCTAATGCGTTTAAGTATACATCTCCGAATGGAAAGGTGATTTTTAAGATGAACCGTATCGAGATAGATGGATATTCATTTTGCAGTATAATCATATCGGATACAGGTAAAGGAATACCGGAAGAGTTACGGGGGAGGATTTTTGAATCATTTATTACCGGAGAAAATACACCTTTGTTTTCTAATAAGGTAGGCATAGGCTTGCGTATTGTTAAAAATACGATGGATCTTCATCATGGCACGGTGAATTTGGACAGTACTCTCGGAAAGGGTAGCACTTTCACATTATTGATTCCTGAGGGAAATGCACATTTTGCAGAGGACCGGTATGAGATTGTTGGTACTCCGGAGATGGAGGAATATGCTCTTCCGTTACCGATAATGCAGGCGGAAGGGCAGGAAGACAAGCCTTCGAATAAAAAAACATCTCTTCTTGTTATTGAGGACAATGAGGAAATCCGGCACTATGTCTGTTCTTTATTCTGTAAAGATTATGCCGTATATGAGGCGGCAAACGGTGAAGAGGGGGGTGATGTGGCAATGAGTAAAATTCCGGATTTGATTATTTCTGATATAATGATGCCTGTAAAAGATGGGTTTACCTGTTGCCGGGAATTGCGTGAGCAGCCTCGGACAGCACATATCCCTATTTTGATGCTGACGGCAAAGGCTGAGGATGCGGATGTGTTGCAGGCTTCAAAAATAGGTGTGGATGATTATATGATGAAACCCTTCAATCCGGAGGTATTGAAGGCAAAAGTCCGGAACCTGATACTCCAGCGGGAACGCCTGAAGAGGATATATACAAAGACGTTGATGTTGAAGCAGCAGGAAAGTGAACCGGAAACGGATGGGAATAATGCTCCGGATGATTTTATACAGCAAATTATTCATGTCATAGAAGCTAATCTGGCGAATGAAAACTTTAATGTAAAAATGTTGGCAGACCAATTGAATATGAGTCAGCTACCCTTTATAGAAAAATAAAGCAACGTAGCGAATTGGCTGCTATTGATATGATCCGGAGTGTACGGATGGGCAAGGCTGCCTCCCTTATTATGGAGAACAGGTATTCCATTCAGGAAATAGCCGAAATGGTAGGATATAGTGATACACGTACGCTCCGAAAGCATTTTACCGAGCAATTCGGAGTATCTCCATCCAAATATATGGAAAAGGAATGAATCTGCTTCTTACCCGAAGCAGATTCCCATCCGTTTACCTTGTACAATCAGGTCATGGTTTTCATTGACAAGTTTTAATTTACCAGCCACTTCATTCAGAGAGATAGAGCCAATTTCCGCACCTTGCAGAGAAACCATTCGTCCGAATTGTCCGGAAGCGATCAGTTCTGTGGCATGTCCACCCATACGAGTAGCCAGATTACGGTCGTAGGGAGTAGGAGAGCCGCCACGTTGGATATATCCCAATACAGTTTCACGGGTCTCGAATCCGGTTTCATATTCTATTTCTTGAGCTATATATTCGGCGGCTTTCTTGCGTCCATGGTTTGGATACCCTCTGCGACAACGACAATAGAATAGGGTTTTCCTTTTTTCAAGCGTTCAATAATGGTATTACCTATGTTATGTATGTCATAAGAAAGTTCAGGAATAAGAATCACGTCACCGCCTCCCGCCATTCCGGAATAAAGTGCAATCCAGCCAGCTTTATGTCCCATTACTTCAATAACCATAACACGTTGGTGTGAACTGGCTGTAGAATGCAGCCGGTCAATGGCATCGGTAGCAATGGTTACGGCAGAATCGAATCCGAATGAAACGTCTGTTCCCCAAACATCATTGTCTATTGTTTTAGGTACAGAAACAACGTTCACACCTGCTTGGGCCAGTTTGGCTGCGGTCTTTTGAGTTCCGTTTCCGCCGATACATACGATACAGTCCAGACCTAAATCATGAATATTCTTTAACATCAAAGCTGGTTTGTCTTCCGAGGCTGCCGACAGGCGTTTCTTGAATGGCTTTTCTCTGGAAGTACCTAATATTGTTCCTCCCAAATTTAACAAGCCTGATAATGATCTTTCCGTCAATGGTTCTACGTCATTGTCCAGCAACCCCCGGAATCCGCTATGAATTCCATAAACTTCCATACCGTAATGATTTATCGCTGTTTTGCAAACTCCTCTAATTGTGGCGTTTATTCCGGGACAGTCTCCTCCTGATGTCAATATTCCTATCTTCATAGCCTTTGATGTTAAGTTGTAAGTGACCGTAAAGATAACAAAAAATAAAAGTAATGTAGAAAACTATAAAAAAATAATGTTATCAGCCATTATAATATAGAAATAAGCTATTTTTGCAAGATATAACGAATTGTATACTAAGACAAATGAATTCTACCAGACTAATTAGTACGCTATTCAAGCCCAGACAAAAAGCGACAGCCTTGTATGCAACTCAGGCTGAGGCACTCCAACATAAAGTATTTTGCCGGCTGATTAATGATGCTGCCAATACGGAGTGGGGATTGAAATATGGCTATAAAGACATAAAGAGATATCAAGACTTCCAGCGTGTACCTATACAGACTTACGAAGAAATCAAGCCATACGTAGAGCGTATGCGCCATGGGGAAAAAGATATCCTGTGGCGTGGAGAGGTGCAGTGGTTTGCTAAATCTTCGGGAACGACCAATGACAAGAGCAAATTTATTCCCGTAAGCAGGGATGGCCTTCATGATATTCATTATGCAGGTGGTATGGATGCAGTGGCACTATATCTTCAACAAAATCCTGAGAGTCGTTTCTTCTCTGGAAAAGGCTGATTCTAGGAGGGAGCCATGCACCAAACTATAATGTGAAACGGAGTCTTGTAGGAGACCTTTCTGCTATATTGATTGAAAATGTGAATCCGTTGGTCAATCTGATTCGGGTGCCCGAGAAGAAAATAGCGTTGCTGAGTGATTTTGAGGAAAAAGTAGAAAGGATTACTCGTGCCACAATGAATCAAAATGTAACTAACCTTTCAGGAGTGCCGTCCTGGATGATGGCCGTCTTGAAACATATTTTGGAGGTGAAGGGAACGGATAATTTGGTGGAAGTATGGCCTAATTTGGAAGTTTTCTTTCATGGGGGGGTTGCTTTTACTCCTTATCGCGAACAATATAAACAGCTTATTCGTAGTGACAAGATGCATTATATGGAAACATACAATGCCAGTGAAGGTTTTTTCGGATTACAAAATGACTTCAGTGATCCTTCCATGTTACTGATGATTGACTATGGTGTATTTTATGAATTCATTCCGATGGAAGATGTCGGTACTGAAAATCCTCATATTGTTCCGTTAGTAGATGTGGAATTAAATAAAAATTATGCGATGGTCATCAGTACTTCCTGCGGATTGTGGCGTTATATGATTGGTGATACTGTGAAGTTTACCAACAAACACCCCTATAAATTTGTTATAACAGGGCGTACCAAGCACTTTATTAATGCATTTGGTGAGGAGTTGATGGTGGATAATGCGGAAAAAGGGTTAGCAAAAGCCTGTGAGGCGACCGGTGCACAGATTGTTGATTATTCTGCTGCTCCTGTTTTCATGGATGCATATGCCAAGTGCCGTCATCAGTGGCTGATAGAATTTGCCGTTATGCCAGATTCTTTAGAGAATTTTAGCCAGGTTCTTGACACTTCTTTACAACAAATTAACTCCGATTACGAAGCTAAACGCCATAAAAACATTACCTTGCAGCCGTTGGAAATAATCGTGGCAAGACCTAATCTGTTCCACGATTGGCTGAAAGAAAAAGGCAAACTAGGCGGACAACACAAAGTGCCGAGATTAAGCAATACGCGTGATTATATAGAAGAAATGCTAAGCTTGAACCAATAAGAACATGAATTGGAAAAAACATAAATTACCTGCTTTGTTGATGCTGATGATCGTAGTATATTCCTGTGCAAGCATGGGAACACCGGATGGAGGTCCTTATGATGAGGAACCGCCCAAGTTCGTCAGAAGTTCTCCCAAGCCATACGCAACAAACAACAAGGACAAGAAGATAGCCATTGAATTTGATGAGTTTATCAAACTGGAGAAAACATCAGAAAAAGTGGTGGTGTCTCCTCCTCAATTGGAACAACCTGATATCAAGGCAAGCGGCAGAAGAGTTTTGGTTAATCTCATGGATTCATTGAAACCCAATACTACCTATACCATTGATTTCTCGGATGCTATTGTAGATAATAATGAGGGTAATCCACTGGGTAATTATTCTTTTCTTTTTCTACAGGGGAGACTATTGATACATTGGAAGTTTCCGGAACTGTGTTGGCGGCTGCTGACTTGGAACCAGTTAAAGGGATGATGGTGGGGTTGCATGTTGATTTGGATGATAGTGCTTTTGCCAAAAAACCGTTCGATCGTGTTTCTCGTACAGACAGTCGTGGGCGTTTCACTATTCGTGGTATAGCACCCGGCAAATATCATATTTTTGGTTTGATGGACGGTAATCAGAATTATTTATATGACTCTAAGACAGAGATGATTGCTTTTAGCGATTCTATTATTGTCCCTTCTATGGAAGCGGCCATGCGTCAGGATACATTGTGGAAAGATACGGTTACTATTGACACCATCAAAACGGTGGGCTATACCCGCTTTTTGCCGGATGATATTATTCTGAGAGCTTTTAAAGGGATAAACGACCGTCAATATCTGTCCAAGAGCGAGCGTGATAAAGAGAATCATTTTGTATTATCTTTCAGTGCGCCGGCTGATACGTTACCTACCTTGAAAGGATTGAACTTCGATGAGAAGGATGCGTTTATCATAGAAACGACTCCACGAAACGACTCAATTTGTTATTGGATTAAGGATTCGTTGGTTTATCAGATGGATACGCTGGAGGTTCAGTTGGATTATTTATATACGGATACATTAAACCAGTTGGTTCCCAAAACCGATACGATTTATCTGGCTAATAAATTGACAAGAGAGCAACGGGAAAAATTGCAGAAAAAAGCAAATGAGGAAAAGGAGAAGGAACGTAAAAAGAGGGAGAAAAAGGGAGATACCATCAGGGTGGAACCGACTAAATTCTTGACTATGAATGTCGATGCTCCGTCGGCATTCGATATATATAGGAATATCTATCTATCTTTTGAAGAACCGATCGCAAGTATAGACACGGCGGCCATTCATATGGAAGTAAAAGTGGACAGTTTGTGGCAACCGGCTCCTTTCTTCTTTATGGCAGACTCGTTGATGCCACGGCAATATCAGATATTGGCAGATTGGCAACCGGAGCAGGAATATCAGTTGACTATTGATTCTTTGGCATTTACAGGAATCTATGGGCTGCATACAGATAAAGTCCAGCAAACGGTGAAGGTGAAGAAAATGGAAGAATACGGGACTATTTTATTGAATATAAAAGGGGCTGCTCCCAATGCTATTGCCGAATTGTTGGATGCTAGTGGAAATGTATTGCGTCAGCAACCGGTGACGGTGGAAGGAACGGCGGACTTTTATTTCTTGAATCCGAGTACGAAATATTATATACGTTTGTTTAACGACCGTAATGATAATGGAGTATGGGATACAGGAGATTATGATAAGAAGATTCAGCCCGAAGAAGTTTTTTATTTCCCGAAGGTATGGGAGATGAAAGCCAACTTTGAATTTGAAGAGAATTGGGATGTGAATGCCATTCCTGTAGACAAGCAAAAGCTGGATGAAATAAAGAAACAAAAACCGGAAGAGACTAAAAAGGTACAAGATAGAAATAAAGAAAGAGCTAGAAAGCTAGGCCGATGAAAAAAACTATTCTAATATTATTGTGTGGTTGGTTTGCTATAATGGCAACTAGAGCGCAATGTGCGGCACAAAACGAAGCCATCCAGGCAGGCGAAGAGTTGGTATACGACTTGAAGTTCAACTGGAAATTTATTTGGGTTGCTGCCGGACAGGCAAAAATGGACATGCAGGCTATTACCTATCAGGGGAAACCTTGTTTTCGTAGTAATCTGATCTCTGTCAGTAACAAACAAGTCGATTTCTTTTTTAAGATGCGTGACACATTGACTTGTATTACCAGCAGTCGTCTGGAACCCGTTTATTTTCGTAAAGGGGCCGAAGAGGGTGACCGCTATACGGTGGATGAAGTATGGTTCAGTTATAAAAACGGAAAATGCATTGCCGATCAGCGTCGTATGAGGAGGGAACGGGATACGGTGAAATCGAAGGACCAAAGTGATGAGTGTATCTTTGATATGCTGAGCATATTGATGAGAGCACGTTCATTTGATGTAAGTGACTATAAAGTCGGCGATAAAATATTGTTTGATATGGCTACAGGTACTAAAGTAGAGCAGCAAACATTGATTTATCGTGGCCGGAAGAATTTTAAGGCGGAGAATGGTGTGAAATACCGTTGTTTGGTTTTTCCTTAGTAGAGTATAAAAAGGAAAGAAAAAGAGGTAATAACCTTTTATGTAACTGATGATAAAAACCATTTACCGGTGCGTTTGGATTTATATTTGAATTTTGGTTCGGCAAAAGCATTTCTGAGAGAGATAAAGGGGAATCGTCATCCTCTAACTTCCATTATAGAAAAGTAGCGGTTTGTCTTGACATAGTAAAACCGCCGGGTTTTGGCAGATGCCGGATCGGCGGTTGTAGTGTTGTATATTCATTATGAATGATATTTTATTCATCGAACAGTTTGGCCTGTCTGGAAATAAGTTTCAAGGTCTTTCCTTCATTTAATGCAGTAAGAATAGTTTCACCCCCTTTGTTCACTTTACATAAAGAGATTTTCGGTCCCATGATTTCGGTAATCCGTATTTCACCGATTTTGGTTTCTATATTATGTTCTTCCAGTATGCCATCTTCCACTACGTCAAAGCGTAATCCTTCTTTGATAGGATCATCATATCCCAGATTGATATAAATGGTTTTTGCCTTGTCTCTTTTGGTAGATACTACTTTCAGTATTGAACCGTATACTTTGAAGTGATTTTCAACAAAAAGTCCCATTTCGTATGGCACATTGATTAATGAATTCTCTAAAGCGCTATATTGGGTGGCATCTTTACCGGATGCTGAGCCTGTTTCTTCATAATTGCGTGTGCTGATAGTTACTCCGTCACTTGTCCGTATTAAATCAAGACGCAGGGTGAATTTCTCTTTATAACTGTTCTCACGGCTGTGGTAACGTCTGTGGGAGCTTCCGTCATCGGTTGCTTCTCTTTGTATCAGGTTTCCTTTTAACAGGTACTCTGCTCTGAAGCGGCGTGCATCTTCCAGCGGACTCAGACTGAGATCACTGCCAGCCGAAACGGCGTCCACTACATTGATACGGTTGGTGTTACGGATACCGTCGATAAATGCGAGACGAATCAGGTTGATCGCCCTATTGGGTATTTTGATTTCACTGTCGAAGTCATCTACATAAATCGTATATTTTTGTCCGGATGCTCCTAGGGATATTACCGTCAAAATCATTAATAATAGGATATTACGTTTCATAGTCATATGAATTTGCAGGGTTTGTAATGTAGTTCCTTTACGAAAATACACAGTTTGCTGTTCATTTGCAAATGAACAGAGTTAAAAATAGATTTCAGGCTTTGATTATTTGTTGTTGGTCTTTATTTTTCATGTTTAATCACTTCGTATTGAAATATAATGATTATCTTGGCACATAAAATTCAAGGGTAGTGTAAATATGGGGAAGATTCAAGAAAATGATGCAAGGTTGCAGCAGCTTGTATCAATGGCGCGCATAGGATGGTGGGAGGTGGATTTTGATGAAGGAGTCTACTATTGTTCTGAGTTTGTAGCCGATTTGTTAGGAATAGAAGGGAATAAGATTTCTGCTAAAGATTTCGCTAATCTGATTTGTGAGAATTATCGGGAACGTATTTTGGAGGAATTTCGCTCTTTCCGGATGATGGAGATTTATGAGCAGGTTTTTCCGATACATTCCAAATATGGGATGATGTGGGTTAGTACCAAGGTCGGTGAGAAGCGTATTACCAAAGAAGGTCATGTCCGCGTCATGGGTATGTTGCAATGTATTTCCCGGCAACGGATGAATATGCAGGAGCAGACAGTAGACCGGTTGAATTCTTTATTATCTCGTTTGAACGGTATTTCCAAGTCATTGCTTGATTTTTTACATTCTGATGATATTACCTTGGTTATCAATAAGATTTTAAAGGAGGTATTGCGCCAATTTCAAGCAGATCGTACTTATATTCTTGAATTTGACAGGAAATTGCATACGGAAGTCTGTACCTATGAAATAGCAGTGGAGGGTATAAAAGAACGCAAGGTTTTATTATCGGAATCTTCTATTGATTATGCCTCTTGGTGGACAGGACAGATATTGGCTGGTAATCCTATCATTCTTTTTACATTAAATTTGCTTCCTGATTCAGCCAGGGCGGATAAGCGTAGATTAGAGGAATATGGAGTGAAATCTACTATGGTGGTGCCTTTGAACTCAAAAGACGGAGTGTGGGGGTATATAGGGGTGGATATGGTGCGTGAGCATCGGAACTGGTGTAATGAGGATTATCAATGGTTTGTGTCTTTGGGTAATATTATCAGCATTTGTATGGAATTGAGACGTTCTGAATCTGAAGCCCGGCTGGAAAAAGCTTATTTGCAGAATATTTATAAAAATCTTCCTGCTGGTATCGAGTTGTATGATAAGGATGGGTTTATGACAGATTTGAATGAGAAGGAGATGGAAATCTTCGGTCTCCGGCATAAGGAGGATGTGATAGGATTGAATTTATTTGATAATCCTTTGCTGCCGCAGGGGCTGAAAGATAAGTTGAAAGCAGGAGCACCTATTGATATGTCGTTTAATTATGATTTCGACCGTTTGGATGGCTATTATTCTACTTCTCGTACCGGTACTATTAGTTTAATCTCGAAATTCGCTCCACTTTATGATGCTTTGGGTAATCTGATAAATATATTGTTGATTAATATTGATAATACGGAAACAACAAATGCATACAGCAAAATACAGGACTTTGAGGAGTTTTTCACGTTGATAGGTAACTATGCCAAAGTAGGATATGCCCATTTTAATGCCTTGAAATGTGATGGCTATGCTGTGAATAGCTGGTATCGGAATATAGGTGAGAAAGAAGGAACTCCATTGAATGAGATTATCAAAGTGCATTCTCATTTTCATCCGGATGACCGCAGGATGATGCTTCGCTTCTTTGATCAGGTATTGATACGGGAAGCCAGCCATTTGAGGCGTGATGTACGTATATTACGTGAAGATGGCACTTATACGTGGACAAGAGTCAATGTAATGGTACGCGATTTCCGTCCGGAAGATGGGATCATTGATATGGTTTGTGTCAATTATGACATAACTGAACTGAAAGAAACGGAGCGGAAGTTGATAGCGGCAAGGGATAAAGCGGAAGAACTGGATCGTTTGAAATCTGCTTTTCTGGCTAATATGAGTCATGAGATCCGCACTCCGCTGAATGCTATAGTGGGCTTTTCCAGTCTTTTAACGGAAACGGAAGATATGAAGGACCGCAAGCAGTACATGGCTATTGTGCAGGAGAATACGGAGTTGCTTCTTCAGCTTATTTCAGATATTCTTGATTTATCGAAGATGGAGTCGGGAGCTTTTGAATTTGTCAAGAGTGATACGGATGTCAACTTGCTTTGCGGTGAGATTATCCGTTCTTTACGCATGAAAGTACCGGCTGGTGTGGAGCTGGTGTTTGAAAAATGCTTGCCCGAATGTCATGTATGGGCAGACAAGAATCGTTTGAATCAAGTCATTTCCAATTTCATTAATAACGCTTTGAAGTTCACTTTTTCGGGCAGCATAACGTTAGGATATTATAGGCAGACAGATGGGTATCTGCGATTTTATGTTCGTGATACAGGAATGGGAATCCCAAGGAATAAGATAAAAACAGTATTTGACCGTTTTGTGAAACTGAACAGTTTTGTTCATGGTACGGGACTTGGCTTGTCTATTTGTAAGAGTCTGGTGGAACAGATGGGTGGAACTATCGGTGTGGAGTCAGAAGAAGGAGAAGGCTCTTGTTTTTGGTTTACTTATCCTTATCAGGATATAGTTGGTAGTATTCTGCCACCGTAGGGGCTTGACTAAAAAGGTTTATTAGCTGTAGGAGTGAATTGAGCTCATCCGGATACATTGATTTTGTGGCATCGGGTGGGAACATTTCATCCCTACAGTGAACCGGGATTATATGTTAGTCCAGTTTCTTCATGGCGCTGTGTACGGAACCTGCCCAATAATTGCGTAGTCCGAAACCGCGTGCTTTGCCGTTAGTCGGTGCGCTATACAGTATCTCACGGGTTTTCGTGTTGAAGAACACAATTTGATAGGTTGCTCTTGCATCTGCCTTGTTTAAAAGCATGGCAACCATTATCAATCCTGTTTTTTCTTCTTGAGAGAGAATAGGAAGTGTCTTGATGACTTCTTCTATCTGTTTTTCATCCAGGGTGTATCCGCTGTTGGTCGTCATGATCTCATCGGGATTGATGGTCTTGTTGGCATCGTTTACTGCCTCTAATGAGGTCACTTCTACATTGACACCCAATCTTTTGCCAATATCATACTTCTTCGGCTCAGTGATGAAAAGCTTGTTGATGTCATCAAAAGTATATTTGAACTGCATGGGGCCTTCTTTTGCTCCGTACACTTTGGCACGGGTAAAGTCTATGCCATAAAATGTCACAGAAGAGATATCTTTCAATGCGTCTTTGTTTTGTCCGAAGCAAGCCATGCTGCTTACAAGGAATAATAAAACGAGTAACTGTTTCATATTAGTTCTTTTTTAAGTGTTGTTTTGTTGCTGCCAAAGGTAGAAAAATATTATCTTAAATCAATAAATTTAACTATTTTTCGACTCATGGGCGGCATTTGTATTTTCGCGATATACTCTGCCGATTCAAAATTGATACTCGGAGCCACCCGTATTTTGGAACGGAACAAATCCTTGATTTCTTTAGCAAAAGCTTCACTGCGGTTTTCACTTCCGATGCGGATCAGTATTTCATCCGTTCCCAGTTCATTGGTATAAACTTCTACAATGTAATTCTTGATATGGGGGATGTTATCCAGAATATCGAATAAAGCGGGTGGGTAAAGGGTCGTACCTTTATATTTTATCATTTGTCCTTTGCGCCCCAGTATGGAGCTGAGACGGATAGTGTTACGTCCACAGGCGCAAGGTTCGGTATAATGGTAACAGATATCTCCGGTCTTGAAACGGAGCAGCGGCATTCCTCTTACTCCCAAAGTCGTGATGGTCACTTCGCCTGCTTCCCCTTCTTTTACAGGCTGGTTGTTATCATCCAGAAACTCTACGATAATCAGTTCCGGCTGGAGGTGGCCACCGTGAAATTCATTACATTCGGTAAACGAGGATTGCATTTCGGTAGATGCGTAGGTGGAGTAAAGTTGCAGGGAATCCCATTTCTCGTGTATCCGTTTACCCAGTGTGTTCAGGGTGAAATCGGGATTGCGGAGTGCTTCGCCTATGCATACGCATTTCTGCATGGAGCAGTGATGGTAATCAATATGATTCTTTTCAGCAAATTCAATGAGTTTGATGAGGAAAGAAGGAACTACCATGCCACACGTGGGATGGATGCGCCGGATAGTGTCCCATTGCAGTTCTGGAATGCCATTTCCCACGCGGGCTACTCCCATGCCCAGCTCACGGCTCCCATATAGTAGGCGAGGCCTGCATGAAACGTCTGTCGATGGTGGTCATCAGCTGTAGTATATCTTGTCTGCTGCATCCGGTGGTGGTGAAGGACAGATATTCGTTGTAGGCCAGCCGGTCAAGGTCCTCGGAAGTTAATACGAAAGTGACGGGGTCGCCCAAGGTTCCCGAAGTGGTGACATAGTCAATAATTTCATCGCGGCTCACGCAGATAAAATCTTCATTATGAAGTTGCAGGTCCGTCTTGGTTGTGACAGGTATCTGTTGCAAGCCTTCTATGGTTTTTATCTGTTGTATATCGATATGATGTGCTTGGAACAGACGTTGGTAGAATCGTGAATGATTCTGCAAATAAAGCAGTTCCTCAGCCAGCCGGCTTTCCTGATAGGCTTTGATTTCCTCAGGGGAGCGGAATTGTATTTCCGGATTCTTATTCATCTTAGTTGTTTATTTTATGTTCTATACGTTCTGATTCACTTCGCTTGGGGATAGGAAGCAAGAGGGCTTTCTTCCAATTGCGCAGGGCTTTGTCCTGCTGTCCAGTGGCATGGTAATAATCTCCCAGTAACTCGTACACATAAAAGAAATGAGGGTTGGCATGTTGGAAGGCATGCAGTGTTTGTTCGTCCAGCCGTTCTTTCTTTTTAATCTGTTTCCGTAGTACAGGAGCCAATCTTTTGTAAGCCATCAGTTGTTGGTATTCCTGTTGTTGCAGGAAGGAGTCCGCAGGCAGGGTCAGGTCTCCGGTATAGATTTCATGGTTGAAATCGATGGAATCACTGAAAATCCTGTTCAGGTCGTATGCCACGTACTTACCGCATTGCCAGGGAGAGGTGGATACCCACATCAGTTTTTTCTCCGGTTGGAAAATAACGGAATGATGAGCGATAAATTGATTGATAGCCATCTCATTGGCAAGTCCCAGTTCCGCTCCTCCCACTCCTTTCCGGTTGCGGAGGATAGAGGCGGCTTTCGAAGCATCTATGGGGATGTTTTCTTTCAGCAGCTCCTGCAAGCGAGCAAAGCGGTAGGGGCTGTCCGAAGTTTCTATGTTTTCCAGGTTCCGTTTGTCATGGCCGAAGGTTTCCGACTGGTAGTGGTTGGTACAGATGATCTGCTGCCCGTTTCCTGTGAATAAGGCTATTTTCTCCGGCGATTTCTCGATAATTGCGGCTCTGCCGTCCTTGGCCGAACCCACTAGTATGGACTCCGAGACAAATGTTTTCCGTTTCCGAGCGATAGCGTATGCTTCCTCAATGGTAGAAGCATATTGCAATATTTCCCTGGTCAGAATGGAAATAGGGGTGGCGGATGCGGCAGGCAGATCCGATTTGGCGGCATTGATGGTGACAGTCAGCCCCGTTTCATTCATGCCGGAAAGGACACCGGTCATTCCGGCCCATCCCACGGATGCGAAACGATATCCGTTTTCGGGCTGGTAAAATGAAACGAGTTTGTTATGTGCAAAGTCATCGCCCATGTAGAAATCGAAATTACGGCCGATGATAAGGGAGGAGTCAGCGCTGTTTTCACCCCAACAGGCAAAGGAACTGCATCCTACCAGCATATAGTCCTGCATGGCATGTCCCAAATCGTGGGCGGAGTGGTAATTCAACTGACGCTCGTAAGGAGTGCCGATAAAATCATATTCGTGGGTACAGGAGAGTGAGATGCCATAAATCTCATCCCGAAACTCTTCCGGCACATTCTTTCCCAGATTCCGGTTGAAAAGGACAATGAAGAAGCGGAGGAATTTAAGATAACTTTCAGAGGGAACTATCTCTTTTATCTGGTCCACAAATACTTTTTCTTGAAAATAAAGCAAATCGGAAGTCAGCTTGCCTATGGCTTTGCCCCTTTCGTAGGCAGGTCCGCTTACTTTCAGCTCCCAAAGTCCGCTCTCACTGTGCCGCAGGTAGTTTCCGCCATACTGCCGGAGGCTGTCTTTCCGTATCACACGATCCGTTTCAGGGGTAGACGCAAATTGCGGAGTCATCATATCGGCAGATAGATAGAGATAACTCATGCCTATCATGATCGTCGCTATCAGAATCAACAGGGCTATCCCCCCGTATTTTATTGTTTTCTTCCAAATCTTATGCATTGCCTACTTTTTTTGCTAAATATTCCTGACCTACAAATTCCGAACAAGTGAGCATGGCTGTCAGCGTCACGCCCAAGGCACCGTGTACATTCAGATTCTGCCCTGTGAGGAACAGATTCTTCAGTTTGGTGCGTGTAGACACAAAACTGATTTGCGGATATTGGTAATTCTTGACAATGCCGTATGCCGAACCATCTATGGTTCCGGTATAGTCCCGATAGCTCAACGGAGTCGTAGTATGAACCTTTTCAATACAATGACTCCAGTGAAACCCGAACCGGCTCAGGAACTGCAAGATCTGTTCCGTCTTTTTTTCTTTAAACTGGCGGTATGCCTCTCCACGGTGCTCGGGAGTCGTATCCGTCCATGTGCTGACCTCATCCATATACATGGGAGTCAGTATGGAAACCACATCTGTGAATCTGCTGTTTCCGTGGGGTACTTGCATGGAAATCATACAACTGGGGATATTTCCTTTGTGTGCCTCTTTGTCATACCATACATCCTCATTGCCGTGCAGGTATATATTATAGTTTTGATAAGGGCAACTGTCTTTTTTCATCATCAGATTGAGCGTGAATATCCCGTAGCTGTTTTCCAATGATTTGATGCGAGACACAAAAGCCGGTTTGATGGAATGGTTCTTATCCAGCAGGGATAAGGTGAGTTGCGGATGCAGGTTGGATATAACGTAGGTACTTTCCAGTACCTCTTCATGGTTCACTTCTACTCCTTGTATGGCTTCATCCTTGACAAGGATACGGGTCACTTCTTTCCGGTTCAGTACCGTGCCGCCGTTGGCACGTATGATATGGATTAATTCCAGACTTACTTGCATACTTCCTTCCGTGAAACGATAGGCGCTCTCCATATAAGAGTTGTTAATCATGGCGTGCTCATAAAAGGTAGATTTATTTTTGATCCCGCCATAAAGCAGGGAGGTTGCGGCAAGTACATTCTGTAAATCCCTGTTCGTGGTAACGGATGCTATCATCCCGGCTGCTGAGGTGGCAAAGAAATCCATGCCTTCTTGGGACAGGCGGCCTTTTCTCAGGTGATCTATGCTGATCAGGTTTCCCACCGACCGGATGGATGCCACATATTTTTTCAAGTTCCCCCGTTCATGAGGGAATGAGCAGCACAGAGTTTCCATAAAACGTTCATATCCCATGGCATAATCATAGATAGCGTCTTTATAATAAATCCGGTCGAACACTTCTTCATCCATCCGTTTGATGGATAACTTGTCCATGATTCCGAAATAACGGAAATACTGGTTCATAATTTGCCCTTCATCCAGACTACCGATATAGTGAATGCCGGTATCCATCCGGTGCCCACCGCGTTGGTAAGTTTGGAAGCAGCCGCCAAACAATTCGTTTTTTTCCAGCACACAGACGTGGTAGCCCTCTTTGCTTAAGATGGCTCCGCATTCCAGACCGCCCAGTCCGCTGCCTATGATGATGATATCGTACTTACTCATGCTCCGGTTTGTTTTTCTGGAAGATATAAATTGTATTCGAAGTATATCTGTCGTTAGGTAAAATTTCCAGTTGCATCCCACATGCTTGTGCGATACTACTTATTTGCTCTTCGGATGTGAAACACAGTTGTTCTGTCGTTTTGTTAAAGTTGAAAATGCCGGTAGACAGCAGTTCGGTGAAACGGGTCAGACGGTGTTTTCCTGTATTGGCGGCATTGCCGTCCCGCACAATCAGCTTCCCTCCCGGACGCAACCGTTCCACGCATCTGAGTAATAAAGTCCGCTGATGCTCATAACTCATATAATGAAGCATGTCATTCAGTATGAATACGTCACTTTCCGGTAAAGGATATTCCAATGCGTCGGCGCATACAAATTGCAGGTGGGGAGTGCGGAGCCAACCCTGTTGCGCCACTGCTATCTTGTCCTCATCATAATCAATCCCTGTAATCTCCCGTTCCTCGGAAAGCTGGGAAAGCATATAGCAAAGCGGTCCGAATCCGCAACCGATATCTGTAATCTGTCCTTTGACAGGAACCAGTTGGTTGAATAACCTGTAGTTATCTTCCATTTTCACCTTGATGCGTATGTACCATTCCTCTACCGGTCCTTTATAGATATAGTTCTGTACCAGATTTTCGTAGAAGACGGGATTGTCCGTTGTGCTTTGTTCCCGACAGATACGGGCATATTCTTTTTTCATCCGCGCGGAGATGCTTTTGGTACGTTCCTGATAAGTGGTTCCGTACGTAGCATCGTTGGCTGGGATACGCGGTAGAATCTCTGTCAGCATGATGCCTTTCCGTACATTGAACGGCTGTGCTTTCGCTATGATTTTACAGTTGCCGTAAAGGATGACCGGAATAATATCCAGTTGCAGTTTTTCCGACAGATAGAATGCTCCTTTATGGAAACGTTTCATCCTTCCATCGTAGGTACGTGTCCCTTCGGGGAAGATGGCGATGGAATATCCTTCCTTCACCTTTTGGCGCATCCGTTCCACGTAAAGCTCATAACCGTCTCCTACGTAATAGAAATCGGCATAGCGGATAATGGCTCCGAAGAAAGGAGAGTGCCATACCCAGTGATTGGTAATCATGACCAGTTTGGGAGTCAGTGCCAGCAATACCAGTATGTCGATGAAAGACTGATGATTGGCTATCAGGATGGCAGGCTTTTTAAACGTTTCTCCCGTCCGGTTTATCTTTTCTTTATGTACAAATGTGGCTATATGGATCAGGCCTTTGCAGGTGACATGTATCAGTTGGCAAAGTACTTGTTTCTTATAGGCTTTGCGGATAGGAAGCAAGGTCATGACAGCTATCAGCAAGCGTAGGAACAGGCATCCGATAAAGAACAGCAGGAACAAGCAGCCGGTTCTTGCCAGTCCTGTCAATGTATAAGGAGGCAACCCTTTGGAAGCAGGGGCTGTGATGAAGAATCGGAAAAGGATGGGTTGCAGCGTGTAGGCCACCAGTACGACGGCGATCATTCCCAAAATGGAGATGAGGGAAATGGACTGTAATGCCGGATGGCGTGCGAAGACCAATGTGCCCATACCTATCACGGTGGTGAAAGCGGAGAAGAAGATGGCTGTCTTGTGCGAGTTCAGCAACTGCCGTCCTGTGCGGTATTTATTCTGCAATCCGTCCATAATGAAAATGCTGAAATCATCCCCGATTCCAAAAATAAAAGTGGACAGAATGATGTTGATGATATTGAACTCAATACCCAGTATGCCCATTAATCCCACAATGATAATCCAGCTGACCAGCATCGGCAGGAAACTCATCAGGTCAGTTCTATGCGCCCGTAGGAAATCCATAGGGCAAAGAAAATCAGGAAAGAAGAGATATAAAGAATCAGATAAAAATCCTGATTGACAGCAGATACCCATTGGTTGGCGAAATAACCACGGTCAAAGATAACCACCTTCTCTTTTTGTTGGAAAAGGGGGTACACCGCTTCCTTGTCGGCCTCGTTCATCCGTACCTGAGTAATCAGCATGGTCAGGGAATCAGCGGAAGTCTGCCATTCGTTCAGAAGCTGGGTCGTGATTTCATTTTGGTAGTCCAAAGGCTGGAACGGACGGTCGAGCCATTGGAAAAACGGCTCGAATGCATGTTCACGGAAATGATAGCGGGCAGCTTCTGTCCGAATGGTTTCGCGTAGCCAGGCTTTCTTTTCCGGAGTCCAGTAGTTGTGCCATTGTTTCAACCGTGCTTCCTGCACCTCTTCCGGTATCAAAAACTGTCCGGCAGAGGCATAATCTTTTATTTTTCCCTCTTCTTTCAATTGGGAGAGCAGCCGGTTTGTTTCGGCGTATTGTCCCGTGGCATCTCCCATATCTTTGCCTGTACTGACAAAGAGAACGGTCTTTTCTTGCTTGTCAAAGAGTTCGGTCAGCTTGTTTTCCGCTTGTTTCAAATGGGCAGGCTCATAGTTCAGACTCATCATATCCTCGTTGAAACGCACGTTCTGCGAAGTGAAGATACATACTAAGGTCAGAATAAGGATGAAACCTACCAGTCCTTTGTTCTTTTCGTATGGATAAGCGTTCAGTTTCTCGATAAAGCGTAGTACCGCCCCTTGTTTTACATGCGCCTGTCCTTTCAGAAAATGCGGCAGATAGACCAGACAAAACAAGGTGGTTCCTATCAAGGCAAGCGAGGCGAACAGACCAAAATCCCGTAACAGATTAGAACTGGTAAAGATGAGCCGAAAAAGGCGCCGATGGTAGTAAAACTGCCTACGGTAAGCGGATAGGCGATTTCTCTGATTAATTGTTGCACCGATGATACATGATTCTGATGCGCCAGCATGTGTATGGAGTAGCTTAAGGCAATGCCCATTACGGCGGAACCCGCACCTACGGCAATGGCTGAAATGCCGCCTTTGATAAAGTAGATAAGGCATAAGGCGAATAGAGCTCCGAACAGCACCGGGGTGATGATAAGCGGAATGGATTTCTTATGCTTGAATACCAGAGATATGAAGACAATAATGATAATCAGTGCGATGGAAGAAGTGACAAGCGTATCTTTCTTTATCTGTCGTGCATTGTACACTCCTACGGAAGGACCTCCGAAATATTCGGCAACCAATTGGGGGTGTTCCTTTTCCGCTTTTTGCAGTTCATCTTCAATCAGCCGGATGAGTTTGTCATTTTTGCTCGTGCTTCCGGTGTTGAATACCGGAGTGATGAACATCAGCAGGGTGGAGCCGTCCTGTGAGAAAATATGTTCATTAATCAGTTCGTAATTGGATTCCAACTGGAAGTCTTGCAGGTGTTTCAGCGTCTGGCTGCCTAGCCCCAACGGGTCTCGCATAAGGTAGTCCTTCAAGGCGAATCCTGCCGGAGATATCAGGTTGGAATAGTTTTTCTGCATCAGGGCGGCTATGTTTTCGTCGGTAAGCAAGGTATCCAGCCGTTGGTAGTCCTCGTCGGAAAGGAACAAGGGTAGATTGTCGTAAACAAAATCTCCGGCACTGTTGATCAGGTTTTCGTCGACTTTTGAGAAGATCTCTTTAATCAGGGTTCCTTCCGCTTGTTGTTGTAAATCCTGTTTTATTGTCTCGGCAGCTTCAATCAAGGAATCCGCATCCGCCATACCGTCCTTGCCGGACAGCATGATTATAATCTTATCCTTTATCTTCAGATTTTCAAATACGTTGATGGAGTTTTGGGAGTCCTTGGTATCCGGAAAGAAACTGGTTACGTTTTCCTCGAATCTGACTTGGGCGGCAAAAAGGGCCATAAAGAGAATGCATACGCTGAGGGACAGGTAAAACAAGACTTTATGCCTTTCAAAATAGTTATATAATCCAACAAAGAATTTAGTCATATCCGTTTTTTCTCCTACATATGGCCAGCAACGCGGTGGAGATTACTCCCGACAGCAGACTGCAAGCCATTGCAAAGATAATGCTTCCTATTAAATATTGCTCTAAAACTGATTTGACATTTTCAAGAGAAAGGTCTCCGAGGTGCAAATCGGGAGGATTACCCAGTACCATGCAGCCTGTCCGGTAACTGCCATACAGCAATAGGGGAATCATGGGTGGAATACTGATATTGGCGGCGACAAGGGCAATCACTTTATTCAGTCTGAACAGATGCGCAAGAAAGAGGGTGATCAGCATCTGATAACCCCATAACGGAACAATACCCATAAAAATACCCAGCATGATGGCGAGTACAATCTTCAGGTTGGATTCCCGTGTATTCAGCACATTGTCGGTAAAGAATCGCTTGCAGTTGCTCCATGACAGTTTGCGGAGCAGGTTACGGGGAATAATCCAAAGGCAGGTAATCAGCACCAGCACCGTGTTCAGCACACTGATACGGGTAAAATCCCGGAAGGGACGGAAATGGGATACCCGTTCCGCTTGCGGGGGATAGTACACATGGATAGGAATGTTCTTCACCACTACATCTCCCCATGCGGCGAAGACGATGGCTTCCAACTCAAATTCATATTTGGCGGTGTACCAGCAGCTTTGCACATCCATTTTGCGGAGAGGGTAGAGACGGTATCCCGACTGTGTATCTTCCAGTTTCAGCCCGGTTTCCAGTCTGAACCAGAAATTAGAGAATTTATTGGCGAAGGTATTCTTGCCCGGCATATTGTCGGAGGCCAAGTTTCGGGCACCTACCAGCAGCGTGTCGGGCTCTTTCTCAATGGCTTCGATAAAACAGGGAATATCGGAAGCGAAATGCTGTCCGTCCGAATCTATGGTGATGGCATAGCGGAAACCCTCTTTTTTTGCTTGGGAAAGACCATGCTTCAAAGCGGTTCCTTTTCCTTTATTCACTGGATGGGTAATAGTGCGGATAGCCGGATATTGTTCCAGAATGTTGGCTGTATCATCCGTAGAGCCGTCATTGACGACAATGATATCGTCTGCATACCTGCATACCTCCTCAATGACTGCCGCCAGTGTCTTCCCGTTGTTGTAGGTGGGAATAACGACGACAATCTCCAGTTCCTTTAGTTTCTTCCGCCAAACCGATGTTGTGTTTGTACTCATCTTGTTTTTCAGTCAAACTATTCAGATACGTTTGGGATGAATGTTTTCGTATCTGAACTTATGTGGTTTCTAATGGGTGACAAAGATAGCATATTTTCGGATGCGGGCATTCTGGCGTTAATTATTTATTTGGAGATGCATTTTTAATTTTAAAGCAGGTAAACACTAACTTGTTCTCGTCGAATTGCGGATTTTCCAGATTGTTCTCGGATATATACAGTCCTTCCCTTCCCACAAAACTCATTTTATAGAAATATTTCTTTCCGGGGAATCTCGTTTCTCCAATGATTTCAAAATCCGCGTTCAGTACAATGACGGAGAACTCCTTTCCTTTGGGTTCGTCATAGGGGCTTTCGTTGGGAGCCAGTTTGTAAGGCATCTCAGCAAAACGGTAGTACACATTGCGGTATTTGTCATACATGATATGCCAATATTTCGGTGTTTCTCTGAGTTTTATAATGGCATTGATGCCTTCCATAGAATTTCCGAGTTTAGGTTTCATGCTTTTCAGATATCTGCTTTTGGCGTTATACCATCGGATGTGTTTCAAGTCATCTGTGACCATCAGGCTGTCATATCCGAAAAATCCGCAGACCAAACGGCTTTCTTTGTAGTTGTAATCATAACTAAAACCGTATCCTCCTGCGATATTGTCATATTCCTCTTTAAAGATGGGTGGATAGAAAATAGGAATCCATTTAACTTCTCCTGTTCGCAGATCCTGCGAGGCGAACATATGTGTCTCGGGCCAGTCTTTTTTCTTCATGTTGGGCTTGTGGGCACTCATTTCCATGAACAGGCATGAGTCTTTGACAAAAGCAGGCGTGTTGTAATAGCTGCCAAAATGTAACGGAGCGAATTTGCCTTCAGGAGTTTGGAAATCATAGTTTCGTATCACTTCTCCCTTGTCGTTTATGGAGCTGAGCCGGCTGATATCATTTTGTGCGATCAATATGTATTTAGAGTCGGGGGAAGGCCTGCTTCCATATACTGCCGGCAATCCGTTGGACCTGTCTTGTGAAGAGGTATTCGTTTGGCTATCTGTTTGTTTTCGATATCAAAAATGACGATGTCATATAATGATTTTCGTGTATTTTCAAAGTGAAGGTATTCCTTCCCGTTTTCTTCAAATTGATATATGGATATGCTTAAGTAATAGGTCTGTTCGTCTAAAGGGAAGGCCAGCTGTTTTTCTGCTACCAGTTCTACTTCGTTCTGTCTTTCCGCATTGTTTTTCTTTGTGGACTGGCAAGACATGAAAATCAGAACAAAAAGTGCTGTTATAAAAAGAAGTGTTCGATTCATAATATTTTCGGTTTTATGATGTTTGTAATTTATGTGGCCGGTTAAAAATCCGGCCACATAAATTGTTGGTTGTTAATTGGTAGGAGCACTATGATTCCCATCTTCTCCTGAGCTCACCGGGTCTGCCTATTTCTACCCCATTACCGCATTTACCGTCTTCACTGATACACACTGTGCCTTCGATGGCCATTTTACAGTCTGGCCAATCGTCCTTAAAAGCACAGTACTTTTCACCCCCTCGTGGCATTTGCACGGCAGGTGCTCCAAACACTACTTCCTCATTAGAAGAGTGGAGGTTCAAGCTTATTGCAAATGTTGCAATAACAGCCATCATCATTGTGAATTTTGTTTTCATAGGCATTCGTTTTTAATGGTTAGATTTATTGTACTTTTCCTTTTACGGAAATTTCTATCGGAGATTCCGGTACATTACAATGAACATGGATAAATCTTTCAAATTCCCCTTTCTCTTCCGCTCGAAAATGAATTATCAACGTAGTACACTCGCCGGGTGGAACAGGAGGATCCGCCCATTGTACAGTGGTACATTCACAAGATGATTCTATGGCATTGATGTATAAAGTATCTGTTCCGGTATTGGTCAATATTACTTTCTCTTCCTGTATTTCCGCTTGTCTGAAACTACCCCAGTCGATATACTGCTTGTCAGCGGTCAGAGTGGTCATTCGTTTCCTGCTCTCTGCCGTAGGTCTTTGATAAGGCCGACGTTCTACATATTTCCCGTCTTTTAAGAAGTATACCATAGGAAAAGTGGTTACCATTTTTAGTCTGGCTGATACTTTGTCTTTATCTAGGTAAAGATTGTTGAAATCCGTTGATTTTTTGCCACCGCTCAGCAAGAAGAAATCTTTTTCCGTATCACACATAAAGACATATATCGTGTCTGTTGCTTCCCTGATATTGTCCATTGCCTCCTGAATGCAACTGCCACAACCGTTGCCGGGAATAATAATTAGAAAACATGAGTCTGAAACGTTTGGAAGGCAGATACCTACCCCTGCACCAACTGACGGATACATTTGTCTTCATCAGAAAGACACCCATAGCTTGTGAGAACTATAAGATATAACATTATTTGCTGCCAACCTTTCTTCATAAGTATCAGATTTAGATTGTCTAAATATAAGAAATTTGATAGATGCTGACAAGTATAAATGGACTTATTGTTCTTGCTATTATGAATGTTTAACAGAAGAATCTGCTTTTCTGATACTTACAAGTATTTTGACGAAGTATGTCGGAGAAAATGTATCCGATATTTATCACAAAGAATGAGTCTTTTTACTATTTGTCATCAGTGTCGCTTTCAACTTGATAAATTCTTTTCCATTACAAATGCCTTCTGCCTGCAACTTGAAAAGATGCTCTTCCGTTTCTTCTAGTCGGATAAATAGTTGCAGTCGCGGAGTTTCAAGCGGATTGATGGCAGATAGGAATTTGGAAGAAGCAATCTGTACATATTGCAAAGGCCGGTTGACGATCTGTTCGGCACTTTCTTTTATCATCTGTAAGGTACAGACGCCCGGAACCACCGGCTGTCCGGGAAAATGTCCCTGATAGAGAGCATGACCGGGATTCAGCTCTATCTCTATTTCCCGTTTCCCGTCTTCTCTTTCCTTTCTATGAATGATTTTATAAAAGTTCTCCAGCAGCATCTCAAGGGTTGTTTATGTTCAGTTTGTCCAATTGGATTCTTAGCCGTATCAGCGGATGCTTGATTTGTACTTTCTCCGCCTGTCCGTTTACGAAGCCGGACAAGGTGAATATCGTCTTTCCAAATCCTTTGCCACTGATTCTTTGTTCAAAAGTACTACTTTTCTTTTTAATATGTGCTTTTTCATTCTTTAGAAATAGATTTTTGAAATCAGTTTCCAGTATTTTCAGCATCTTTTTCTTCCTCATCGGTTCCATGCAACTGTTCACTATGAAGGTGTCGCAGTGCAAGGAGAAGTCAAAAAGGCTGAGGCCAAAGTAGGTGGAGCCTAGGATACGGATTTCGTTATTGGGCATTTGGCGAACAATGAGCATTCCGCTGAAATGATGTTTCATGAAATCCAGTTGCAGGTTGTACTTTTGCGACTGTGCTTCTGCCTGCAGGATGGGAGGAAGTGCCGTAGCTTCCCCCGTCACCCGGTGTGAGCAGGAGAGCAGGATAAACAGCAACAGCAGCCAGCTAGCGTATCGTAAACTTTGTCTCATCTTTCAAAGAATTGAATTTCTTGTCCGAGAATTCGTATTCGGTATAGTTGGTTGCGGTTTCCGATAAACGTAGTTTGTGGACAGACATGTCTTTTTTGTCTAAATAAATTTGAATCTGGTTGATATATGCCTGTACCGCTTTGCTGACGGGCTTGATTAGAATGAGATAGTAATGGGCGTCTTCAAAATATTCCAAAGCATAGCCGGGCGACATGTTGGACAGGTCGCCCACCATGCAGGCGGTAAGCATATCCTGCATTTGGTTCATCATCTTGTTGGAGTGAAGGTCCATGATGCTTTTCTTTCCGTCCGATACTATTTTCAGTTGGTTGTTGTTGATCACGATAAGGTAGTTCATGGGCTGTGCGTAGTCCATGCATATCTTATTGCTCTTTTTATAATAGAACGTTCCTTTCGAGGTTATTTTCTCATCGAATACATCCAGATATTTTATCTGAGTGAAATTACTTTCGATGGACTCTATATTTTTAGCCTCTTGCAGCAGACGGGATTCAAAATCTTTCAAATCAGTAAGTTTCTTCATCTGTTGGGCTTGCATCGGCAGGACTGTACAGAACATCAAGAGCAAAAGTATTTTCATGTAGGTCATACTTTATAGTGGTTTATCTGTTTGTAATGGGAGGCAAAGATAGTATATTTTGGGAAACCATTCATACCTTTACCAGCTATTTACGATTTTTTCCTGTTTCTACAATCGTTCACATGGGCAATTATAATGAATAAAAAAGTTATATTTCTGCGTTGCAATATTTTTTTGTTTCATCACGGCATGTTATTGTTAATCAATAATTTATAGTGACGAATCCTCCTGTATCCCCCTCGAAACGGTTTATCCGTTTTTCCTGTCGGAGTCAGTTTGGCAGAAAGCGTCATTATGCAGGATGAAGGTCTGTTGGAATTCTTGCAAGGAGAACGGTAGGATATGATTTTCACTTAGGTGAAGATGGGTTTTCACCTGTGTGAAGAGCTGTTGTCACCAGTGTGAAACCACCGTTTCACACTGGTGAAGCAACAGTATATATCGGAAGTTTACACACTGACATCCTATTAAGTTGAACGAAAGTACAGCATATCCTGTCAGATTTAATCTGATATCTACGCTTCTCTTGCAAATAACGGGTGAATGTTCCACTCCATCGCTTACATACCGGTTTGGGGGTATTACAGACTTTTTTACACGGCAAGTTGTTGGTAATGAGTGGAATGAAGTGGCGGAAGAATTTTATATTTTACGTAAGACGAAGTTATCTTTTTATCGGTTTGATCATGAAGGGTGAACCGGGGCTCGTTTCTGGAACTTGGTGATGTTGCTGTTGAAAATATAGAAGAAATTTATTTTGTCATGTCCTTTATCAACCTGTCTAATGTTACCACCGTATACCCCTCTTTTTCTATAAAGTCCAGAACTTGTACCAGCAGCCTGTCACTATCGGGCATCCGGTCATGCAGCAGAAGGATGGAGCCCGGAACGAGCCGTTTCTTGATGCGTTTTATTATTTTTTCAGGAGTGGGTTGCTGAGTGTCCAGTGTGCGGATGTTCCAGCCGATGGGAAAGTATCCCAGCCTGCGCACTGCTTGGGTTAGGGTAGGATTGGTCACTCCGAAAGGCGGCCGGAACCATTGGACCGGTTGGCCGGTCACTTTTTCCAATTCTTGCTGGCAGGTAATTAAATCATGGCACATCCGTTTGAAGGTATAGAGAGGGAAATAGCCGGAATGGGAGAAGGAATGATTCCCGATATGATGTCCTTCTTTTATGATTTGCCGGAGCAGTTCTTCATTGCCTTTTATCTTGTTTCCGATGCAAAAAAGCAGGCTGGTATGTGTTTTTCTCTTAACACTTTCAGCACTTGGGAGTCTGTATCGGATCGGGCCCGTCATCAAAAGTGATGGCTATGATTTTCTCTTCGGTTTTTTTACGGCAGAAGACACGCATGTAAATACAGGCACGGATGCTGTAAGAAGCGTAAAAGAAAAAGGCCATGACGCTTACTATGATGATTACAGAAACTAGGATGTGCATCGCTTGATTAAGATGATTGAATGATACTTTAATAAATGATCTTGTAGAGATTATTCTAATTGCTTGTCATTATCCGTCAGTATTCTGAACTTCTTTTCGGTATCAATCGTATTCAAGTGTGCTAATTGCTCTTTGGCCATCTGCCGAAGATGAGTAAACCTTTTAGACTTGTCTACCTTACGCTTGATTAACTCTGCATTGAAGGATTCCATATTCGATAATACGACTAATTCATTTATGCTTGCTACATCTCTGATATTGATATTCTTATCTGCGTATTGTGGATTTGCTTCACGCCATTGTCTTGCGGTACATCCCCATAATGCGAGATTTAACAAATCAGCTTCATCGGCATAAACAAGTTTTTGATTGAAATCTTCTACTTTAGGTATAATAAAGTCTTTGATTGCATCCGTATGTATGGAATAATTTACTTTACTAAGTATTCTTTTTACGTTCCATTCACTTAATAAAGGGTGTGATTCTGCTTCTTTAAGTCTTTGGTATTCTTTGATGAGATATAGTTTAAATTCAGGGCTGAGCCAGGTCCCGAATTCAAAAGCTATGTCTTTATGGGCAAAAGTTCCCCCATATCGTCCGGGCTTGGATATAATCCCTATTGCTTTAGTTTTTTCTATCCATTGTTTGGGGGTTAGGGTGAAACTGTTTGTTCCACTCTCCATTTTAAAAGCATCGAATTCGATGCCTTTAAAATTTGGATTATTTAGTTTTTCCCATAACCCAAGAAAATCAATCGTACTACGTAGACGCATCCAGTTTTGTATAATGTAGTTAGTACGTTCTCTGTCTTTGAAATGTGCCATGTCTGTCAGGCAGATATAATCATTATTATCAGGTCTTACAGATATGGATATATCAATATTCGTAACAGTTATTTTCTTCATTATTTTTACTACTTTTATTTTATGAGGGATAAAGTTAAGCATTATTCCTGTTTTCAGTATCTTAAAAGCATCTTTTTAATAGGCCATGACGCTTACTATGATGATTACAGAAACTAGGATGTGCATCGCTTGATTAAGATGATTGAATGATTGATACCTTGATATTGGTTATAAATCAATGCGTAACGGGATGAAGCTTCTTCTTTCAAGGCTTTTGCCGCCATCCAGAGAGCATAGGATGAGGCAGTCTGATATTCTCCGCATTGCTCTTTAAAGCTGCTATGCAGGGCATGAGGAAACAGACTGTGTTCCAGCTCTGTATAAACGGCATCTGTTGCTTCCTGCCCGTTCTTGCCACTGATAAACCAGTCAATGTCTTCGGGTGCAAGCTCGTGAGATTTTAGAAAATGATGCATCCTGTTACTGATTTCCGGAGCACTCATCCGGGTGATAAAAGTGTCCACCCCTTTCAGTTCAGCAAAAGTCTGTTCCTCTTCTTGTGCGCTTAACAGGAAAAATTGTGCTCCCTCACCGGCTGTCGTTCCTTTCAACAGCCCTAAACGCTGCTGGATGATGTAGCTGGTAGGGGTTATTTCATCCATAGCACCTGCCAGTACATGCTGTTTGCCTTCGGCAATACTCATGATGCCATCTGTCAGAGCACTTTCAAAACTTAAACCACGGTGTACATACGTCACATTATAAGCATGTATTTTGAGTAGCAAAGCTATCTGTGCACCGATCGTATTAAAGGTGGACTGAATGAAAGCGGTGGGATTGAGCATCTGTTCCCGGTTATCCATCAAGGCGTTCATAAACTTTTCCGTATCGGTCAGACAACCCAGTCCCGTAGCAGTGATAATGGCATCTACCTTTTCCGGCGAGATATCTTTCAGACATTCCAGTCCGCAAGCTACTCCCATCTTGATCATGCGGCTCATGCGCCTCCGCAGATTGGCATTGGTGATCATTTCTTTATAATCAGGTTCCTGTGCGGAGAAATAAGGCTTTTCATTTCTGCTTTCCGCATGAATAGAGGCGATACGATTGATATATACTGGGCACATACGCTATCTGTTTAGAGTGGAAAATACGAGAGATGAGTTGTTTCCGCCGAATCCGAAGGAGTTGGATAATACATGCCGTATGGGAAGTCCCGACCGGAAAATCGTTTCAGGAATGAGACCGCTTTCTTCATCGGACAGATGGAAGTTCAGATTAGGGTAAATCAGTCCGTGACGGATGGAGAGTACGGAATATACGGCTTCTATTCCTTCCGAGGCTCCCAGGGTGTGACCGATGAAAGCCTTGACCGAACTGAAAGGTGGAATACGGGTATCGAAGATACGCCGGATGGCTTTCCCTTCGGAAGCGTCGTTACTGGGAGTACCTGTGCCATGTACATTGATATAGTCTATGGCTCCGGCTGTCAGTCCGGCAGAGGCTATGGCCTGACTCATGGAAAGGAAAGGCCCGTTTCCATCGGGGGAACTTCCTGTCTGATGGTAGGCTTCGTTGGCATTGGCGTAACCGCTGAGTTCACAATAAGGAGCCTTTGTAAGGGATTTCTCCGATTGAAGAACAAGGTATCCGGCTCCTTCTCCCAGGTTTAATCCGGCACGTGTGCGGTCGAAAGGACGGCAGTGCTCTTTGTCCAGTATCATCAATGAATTGAAACCGTTGAGCGTGAAACGGCATAAGGCATCCGTTCCACCTACGAGGACGGTGTCCAGATAACCGTGTCGAATCAGGCGTGCCCCTAACATAATGGCATTTGCAGCCGAAGAACAGGCGGTGCTGAGGGTGGTCACCATTCCTTTCACTCCTAAATAAGCGGCTATCATTTCGGTACTGGCTCCACAGTCATGGGAGATAATATCACGTAATCTTCCTTTTCGGTTATCCTCCCGGAAAGAGGCATAAAACCGCTCGCTTGCATCCATTCCTCCGATGGAAGTGGAAGAAATGAGTCCGATACGGGGAGAAGCGAAATCGAGTTCCGCATCACGGGCTGCCTCTTGAGCTGCCAACAAGCCTAGCAGGCTGTACGTGAATACGTTTTGCCGGATGGAAGGAACAGGATTTGCTTTAATTTTTCATTGCTTTGTTTCACTTCGGACACGGGTACGTCAAGCACGGTGGGGAAAAGGGTGATTTTCCCCATACCGTGTTTTCCGGATTTTAAGGAGTCCAGATTTTCTTTTACTCCTTGTCCTATGCCCGAAATCACTCCCAGACCGGTGACATAGATCTTCCTCATTTCTGATGGGCGGTGATGTAGTCTGCCAGGTACGCACCGAATAGAATATTTCCTTTCCTTTGGCAGGATTCTCTATTTTAATGCCATAATTCCTTTCCAGAATCAGGATAATCTCTAATGCGTCAATCGAGTCAAGACCCAATCCGTCGTCTCCGAATAAAGGTGCTTCACTATCAATGTCTTCCGGAGTGATTTCTTCCAGATTCAATGCTTCTATTAATTCAACTTTCAATTTCTCAATCAATTCTTCCATATTCTTTATTGTTTTTCAATCAGTTTAAATACTGCTTTATAGGTGTTTTTTAATAATTCACACCATCCGATGATACAATAGTTCAGTTTCCCTTTTTGCATGACTATACGTGCGTATCTTTCCAGTTTCTCCGGCTGATAGGCTTTAGTTATGAAAAAAGGTGTTTTCCCCTTGTATCTTGTGGCGGATGCAAATCTCGCCGGACACTACATTGGTAGTGTGTAAACAAATACAGCCGGACTGGCTGCCCGGTCTCCGTCCTGGTCTATCAGTTGCTGGTGTCTGATATCCGTATGTAGGGATGAAGTGGCGTTGGCAAGTAACATTCCCATTTCCAGTGGGGCGAATGTCTTGTCTTTCAGTAAGTATTCGGCGGCAACATATCCCAGTTTGCAAAGGTCATCCATTTTATAGAATTTCATATTGTTTCCGCCTAATTTTTTATAGGTATCACGTATAAATATGCCGAAATCCGGTTCTTCAGAATGAAAAATAAGTTCGTTGTTTATGAAGACAGAACTGTTTTCAATACGAACCTCCCGTGTACATCGGATTTCGGGCAAGGTGTTGTCCTCATCCTTGAACGGAGCATATTCCGGTAAAGACAAGACAATGGCTGCGTTACACCCACCGAATCCCGAAGCGGTTTTTACACAATGTTTCATCGGAATGTGTTGGTGAGTCGCATAGACTGGTATAGGCATAGGCACACCCGGTGTTTCGTAACCCGGAGTGCCGAACAGGATGCCTTGTTTCAGTTCGTGCATACAGACAATGCTTTCAATGATTCCCGATGCTCCCAAGGTATGCCCGAAATAGGGTTTTAAGCTATGTGTGGGAGCTTGTTCCAGATGAGCCAGCGTGAGGGCTTTGGATTCCATTTCATCATTGTATACGGTGGCCGTGCCATGGGCATTGACAAAGCTGATGTTTTGGAGGCTGTTCCTGCCTCCTGCATGGCTTGGCGGATAGCGAAAAAGAGCCCGTCTCCTGTACGGGAAGGGCCGGAGATATGGTTGGCGTCATTACTTATGGCTCCTCCGGAAAGAATGATGCTGTTTGGCGTCTTTTCCGTACTTAGTAATACGGCTCCGCAAGCCTCTCCCAAGTTCAGTCCGTCACGGTTGCTGTCATACGGACGGCATGGACGGGAGCTGAGGGACCGGAAAGACAGGAAACCACTGGTGATGAAATGAGAGAGAAGGTCACCTCCCGCTACAATTACTTTGCGGTAGATGCCGTTCTCTATCATGCGTTTTCCTGTTACAAGGGCTGACACTCCTGATATGCAGGCGTTGGAGATGACATGTACCGTTCCTCAGCATGGAAATAACCGGCAATGTTTTCTGCCATTTTCCAAAGAAAGACCGCTTCATCGGGATGTTCCGTATGACGGGTCAGTAAGTCGATGTTCCCTTTGGTGGTGGAGAGGATGAGTCCGCAGGTTTTGTCTTCCAAAGTTTGTCCGGACTGACGGATGAGTTCGTTGATAGTCAGTATGAACAGTTGTTCCATCTGGGGATAGCCACTTACTCCTATGCTTCCGCCTGTTGTTGCAATCTCTCTTGCGAGATAGTAGCTGCCAATAGGGGAGTGTCTGCAATCCGTTTGTCCGTCTGCAGGGTGATACCGCTGTGATAGCTCCGGATGGCTTCCAGATTTTCCTGTGTGCCGAAACCCAGCGCGCTGATCAGGGTATCATGGGTGATATAGGTAGTCAGATGATGTTCCATTTCTTTTTCCACTCTATGTAAAAGGCAGGATTAACCAATTCCAGTTCTCTATTTGTATTCAGGAATACCTGTGTAGTGGTTCCTGTTGCCACAATGTTTTGGTCTGATGCCCGGTAGATGGTGTATTCAAAAAGGATTTTGGCAGCATCACTATGAATATACCGTGTCTCGACAATGGCTTCCTCACCGAATGACAGCGGCTGTTTGAACTGGCAGCTCAGGTCTACGATAGGAACTAAATAGCCTTCCCGGTAGATGCTCATATAGTCCAAGCCATATCGCTTTCCGAAAGCTTCACGTCCATCTTCGAAATAACGCACATATTCACCATGCCATACTATCTGCATGGAATCTATTTCACTGAAGCGGACCTTGATGGTGGTCCGGTCTGTCAGTGCTGCCTGCTGTGGACTTGTTTTTCGTTTCATTCTTTTTTCAGATATATTTTCATCCGGCATTCGGCCAGAAGTTCATCGTTTTCTTTCACCTCGGCGGTAATCAGTGTGATATCGAATATTTCCTGCACAATGGTTATTCCGGTATATAATTCTGCTCCGGCAGAAGGAAGACGGAATATTTTCATTTTTTCTACAGAGCCGATAAAGCCTAGTGGTACAGGCTCTTCTCGCAGCATATAGATATATCCTACCCGTGCCGCTGCTGATTGGGCGATGTGTTCTATGATTCCTGTTTCCTGTAATACGCCGTCCCGGCAAAACAGATTATCGGGGGTGACGGTCAGCCCTGACCAGGATGTATTTTCTTCTATCCCATAGAAACGGTCTATCATGACCATGGGCGGACGTTGTGGAATCAGCCGGAACAGTTCGTCTCCCCGACAAATGATTTCTTTTCTGTTCATTTCAGTCTGCATTGCAGGATACTGTGTCCCAGTCCTATGTTATCATGAATCTCTTCCACTTCCAGTCCGGCATTTTTAATACAGCGGATCAGGTCATCCGAATGGAACATCTTGCTGTTGCCGTTGGCCATGGCTGTGAAGTAAAGGCTGATTTGAGTCAGGCAGTAAGAGCCCGTTTCGTATGGCTGCCGGTCCCACAGCGTTTCCATGATGTAGACTTTACTGTCTTTGCTGGCGGACTGTGCCACACGACTTAGAATACTGGTTGCTTCCTCTTCCGAAAAGCAGTCCAGAAACTGGCTCATCCATACGGTGTCAAAGCCTGAAGGAAAGGGCACGGTCCGATCCAGCAGATTGGCGCCGTGGCCATGGATGCGTTCTGCACCGGGCACGTCGGCAGTTTGTTTTCTCATCATTTCCAGTTGTTGAGGCAAATCCACAATGGTTACTTCTACTTCTTGATTATATTGGACGCATCGGGTTGCCCATCTGCCGGTGTTTCCACCAATATCGAGCAGTCGTTTCGGTGAGTGAAGAAATACAATTTCTAATGCCTGGCTGAACGAGTTGTCCGAGTAGAAATGGTCAAAGCCAAACCAGCTTTTCTGTACCTGTTCCGGCAGTTGGGAAAGTCCTTCGTAAATGGTAGGCCATCCGCCGAATACTTTCAATCCTTCCGGCTGACCATTTAAAAGAGCCTCTTCCAGATAGAAAAGTCCTTGATAGTTCACATCGTGATTGAATTCCATATTGACACGTGCCATTTTATCATTCAGCAGAAACCAGCCTGCCTTGGCCAGTACATAGCGGTCTTCTTCCAACAGGATGGTTCCGATGGTCAGCGATGCTTCCAGTAATACTTGTGCTGCATAGCGTGTCAGTCCGGTCTGCACACTGATTTCTTGCAGCGTGTATCCTTTCCGTTTGTCGGCCAGCAATTGGAATATTCCGAATTTCAACATCAGACGTGAAACTTGGAATACCACGGGACCGAAAGCGATCTCTTGCGCCAGTCTTTGTGCCTCTACAGCTGTCAATTGCTCTTTTGTATATCTTTTATGCATCATAATCCAGATTTGTATTTATGCCCAGAACGGGTAGTAATTGAACCATTGTTCCGGATACTGCCGGATGATTTTTTCCAGCGTTTGTGTATATTGCTCCAATAATGCTTGTTCGACCCGCTTCTCTTTGGTATGTACCACTGCCTCGGCAATAAAGAAATGGAAACGATAGTTTTTTTTCGCTTCACGCATGGCAAAATAGAATACGACAGGTACTCTCATTTTGGAAGCCAGCAGGAAAGGACCCATCGGAAATTCGGCTTCTTTTCCCATGAACGGACTGCTGAGTAATTTCTCTTTATTCAGATAGCGGTCACCTTGAAAGCAGACATATTCTTTGCGCTCCAGTGCCTCTGTAATACGGAATACATGGGTCAGATTGTCTTCATTCACGGGAATTATTTTATAATCGCGTGTGGAGGCATTCTTTTCCAGAATCTCTTTTATCCGTTCGTGTTCGGCATCAAACATGACAATATTGATTTTTTTGCCGTATTCATCGAAAAAAGGAGCACCTATTTCCCAATTACCTACATGGGCACCTATCATAATTACGCCGGTGTTTCCATTCAGTACGTTCAAAAATGCCTGATAGTTCTCGAACTCGAAATGATATTTGTCTGCCATCCCATTGCCGATGGCTACTTTGTCAATCAATATCTGCCCCAGCCGGTAGTAATTTTTCAATAACAGTCCGGCGGCTTTGGCACGTCCGTATTTCAGTCTGTTCCGTGCGTATTGCCAGGTACTGGCGGTAGCTTTCGGTGCGAAAGGTATAAAATAGAGGACGACCAATGACAGAAAGCCGTAAGCCGCAGTGATACCCAGACAGCGAATCATGTAGATGAAGAACATGTATCCGAATGTACCTCCTCTTGTTTTACCTTTCCATGTTTCGGGCATCAGTCTTCTTTTTGTATGTGCGAAATTACCAGATTATAGAAATCCTGGAAGGTTTTGATACCGGCAAAGTCTTTGGCTGTCACGGTGAAACCGAAATTCCTGTCAATCAGTACTACCATATCTACCAAATCAAGGCTATCCAATTCCAAGGTTTGCATCAAAGGGGCGTCCGGCTGAATCAATTCTACATCAATCTCAAATTCTTCGGCCAGGGTGGTTCTGATCTTTTCGATGATTTCTTCGTTGGTCATAAATTTATATATTGGTTTAAATTAATTGTTTTCTTTGAATTTGCGGATAATCAGTGAGGAATTGGTTCCTCCGAATCCGAATGAGTTGGACAAGAATGTGTCAAATTCCGTTTCTACCCTTCGGGAAGGGATATTCAGCAGGGCAGAGGCTTCATCGGGCTCCTCAAAATTGAGGTTGGGTGCGATGAAGCCGTTGTTCATCATCAAAGTGGAGTAAATGACTTCACTGGCTCCTGCCATCCACATCTCATGTCCGGTCTGTGATTTGGTGGATGTGACGTAGGGATGATGGCTCCCGAATACTTCCGCTATGGCTTTTGCCTCGTTCAAATCACCTACAGGAGTGGATGTGGCATGTGCATTGATGTATGCAATCTCTTCCAAAGGAATACCCGCATCCTTGACTGCCATCTGCAAAGAGCGTCTGGGGCCATCCACATTGGGTACGGAAATGTGATCTCCGTTGGATGAGAAGCCGTATCCTATGACTTCTGCCAGGATAGTCGCTCCGCGCTTTACGGCTGATTCATAACTTTCCAGCACCAGACTGGCGCCTCCGCCGCTAGGTACTAGTCCGTCACGGTTTTTATCGAATGGACGGGATGCTTTTTCCGGTTCGTCTTCCCGGGCGGAGAAGGCTCCCAACCCGTCGAAACTACCCACGGAATAAGGGTTCACTTCCTGTGCTCCTCCGCACAGAATGCAGTCCTGAAGTCCTGATTTGATAAGCAGATAAGCCATGCCGATGGCGTGTGAACCACTGGCACAGGCTCCCGATATAGTGAAGTTAATTCCTTTTAGATGGAAAATAACCGAAAGATTCATGGTAATGGTGGAATTCATGGACTGGAAAATAGAACCGGAACCAACCAATGCCGTATTCTTTTTCTCGCGGATAATATCTATTGCTTGAATAACCGGAGCAGCACTACTGTCATTGCCATACAGTATTCCGACTTCGTTCTCCAACAGGAACTTTTCTTCTATCCGGGCTTGCCGGAATGCTTCCAGGGTAGCCATATAGGCGTATTCTCCCTGCTCGGCAAGGCTATGGCGTTTCTTGCGGTCCAATAATTTCTTCAAATCGGGACGTTCGACAAGACCGGTTAACGCCGAGAAATAGCCATTTCTTTGCGAGCCGGAGCAATTCCGATGCCTGACTTTCCTTGAAACAGTGACTCTTTCACTTCCTCTTGATTCCTGCCTATGCACGAATAGATGCCCATTCCTGTAATAACTACTCTTTTCATCTTTTGCTTACGTATATAATCCTCCATTGATGGAAATCACTTCTCCGGTAATGTAGGAAGCTTGCCCGGATGCCAGGAAGCCTACCAGTGCGGCTACTTCCCCGGGCTCGCCGAAGCGTCCTGCCGGGATGTGTTTTTTCCACTCGTTCTCATCAATTCCGTCTGTCATATCTGTACGGATAAATCCCGGTGCTATGGCATTTACCGTCACGTGTTTTTTGGCAACTTCCTGCGCCAACGCTTTGGTAGCGGCTATGATTCCACCTTTGGCTGCCGAATAATTTGTTTGTCCCGGCATTCCTTTGATCCCCGACAGGGAGACGATGTTGATAATACGTCCGAATCGCTTTACCAGCATATTCTTCAGCAAGGGTTGGGTGACGTTAAAGAAACCGTTCAGACTGATATCCAGTACCCGGCTCCATTCTTCCTGTTCCATCCACAGCATCAAGTTGTCACGGCGTATACCGGCATTGTTCACCAGTACCTCAATGTAAGTATCGGGATGCTGTTCCATCCATCCGTTCAGTGCGGCGTGTGTGGCTGCTGCATCTGTCACGTCAAATTTCATCAGTTCGCCATCCGAGCCTTGTTCCCGTATTTGTTGCAGGGTGGCTTCAGCTTCCGTATTGTTGCTTTGGTAGTTTATCAGTATATGATATCCCATTTCGGCCAGTTTCAGACAAATGGCTCGTCCGATTCCCCGGCTTCCTCCTGTTACTAATGCGTATTTCATTTTTCTTGAAACCTCCCTTTTTTAAGATATACCATCATGCTTTCTATCTCTTTATATTTAGGTGTATCTTCCGGAAAACAGGGAAAAATGCTCGTATTTCTTTATATACTTGTTGTGACCGGGGGCTTATCCGGTCGGCTATATCCAGGCAATCAATGGCTTGTACAATACCCATCATCAGGATAGCCATCACCTGATAAGCATTTTCAATGACTGTTTTTGCCATCAAGGCGGAATTGGTACCCATGCTTACAATGTCCTGGTTGTCATTGTTGTTGGGGATGCTATGCACATACATCGGATTGGACAAAGTCTGACATTCTGCCGTGGTAGAGGTGGCTGTGAACTGGGAGGCCTGCAAACCATAATTCAGCCCCAGCACTCCCATATTGACAAAGGGGGGGAGAATGCCGTTGATGCGGTCGTGAAACAGGTAATTAATCTGCCGTTCGGCAAGCATCGTCAGTTTGGTGACTGCTATTTTCAACTTGTCCATTTCAAAAGATACATAATCTCCGTGGAAGTTACCACCATGATATACATTCTGTGTGTCAGGGTCCACTATCGGGTTGTCACAAACTGAATTTATTTCGTTTATCAATACTTTTTCAGCATTGAGTAATTCATCATAAACCGGCCCTAGAATTTGTGGAATGCAACGTAGCGAATAATAGGGCTGCACTTTATGGGTGAAGATCTTCTCTTCGTGCTTCCCATTATAAAGTTCATTCTCTCTTTTGCGTACACACAGGCTGCCTTTTACCCATTGGCGCATCATGCGGGCTATCTCTTGTTGTCCTTCATGCTGTTTGGCCCCGTTCAGCGGTTCAGACATGAAGTCATCGTATGAGGCGGCTATTTCATTCATCATAACAGATGCACCTACCGCCCACTGCATAAGTTGGCGTGCGTAAATCAGATTGACAATACCTATACCTGTCATGACTGAAGTGCCGTTGGTCACTGAAAGCCCTTCGCGGATGTGCATTTGAAAAGGTTGCAATCCGTTTTCCGCCAGCACAGAGGCCGTATCTCTTTTCGTGCCTTGGTAAAAGACTTCTCCTTCTCCAATCAGAGTGAGGGCGATATGGGCGAGTTGTACCAGATCACCACTGGCCCCCACACTGCCGTGTTCGGTACGTATGGAATAATCCCCCGGTTGATAAACTCGGTAATGAGCAACGCCAGTTCTTTATGTACGCCGGATTTTCCTTGCAGAAAAGTATAGAGACGCGCTATCATGGCAGCTTTGACATAGAGTTCCGGAAGGGGTTGCCCTGCTCCGGTAGCATGGCTGCGGATGATATTATACTGTAATTGTGACAAGGATTCATTTTCAATACGGTATTGGGCCATCGGTCCAAAGCCGGTATTGATGCCATAGATGATCTTGTCGTTGGAGAATGTTTTTAGAAAATTGAAACTCTCTTCCAATTTTTGCATACATGGGTCGGAGAGTGTCAGTGGCTCTTCTTCAAACAAAATCTTATACAGGGACGCTAAAGTTATCTTATTCTCAGCTAGCATTGGATTGGTGTGATAAGCAGTTTTGTATAATTTCTGCAAAAATAGTTATTTAAAAATAAGTATTACCATCCGAAGGGAGATTTTTCAGTTTTGATGGTTATCTGAAAGGTTCACCACAGATTATACAAATAAACGCAGATGCTTCTTAAATCATTGATTGTTAGGTTGGATAATCTGTGTGAATCTGTATAGTCTGTGGTGAAAAAATATAGTACCGCTCTACGTATTCTATTTATTCAGTCTCCATGTGAAACCATCTTTGGTATCTTTCACTTCAAAGCCAAGAGCGGCTAGCTCATCACGGATTTTATCACTTGTAGCCCAGTCTTTATTGGCTTTGGCTTTCATACGTTGTTCCAGCAGCATATCTACTACTTTGCCATATGCCTCTTCACGTGCCTCGTTATTGGCGGCTTCTTCTTTTATACCCAGGATTTCATACATAAAGAGATGGAACACACTTTTCAGCTCTTCCAGATCTTCGGCGGAAAGGGTCGCTTTTTTATCAAGCACTGTGTTGATCATACGGGCGCCGTCAAACAGATGGGCGATGACAATCGGTGAGTTCAGGTCATCGTTCATGGCTGTATAGCATTTTTCACGTAAGTCTTTTACGCCTTCTATGCCGGTGGTTTGTGCGCTTGGGGTGATGCGTTCAAGACCTTTTACAGCTTCTGTCAGTCGTTCCAATCCTTTTTCGGCTGCTTGTAATGCTTCGTTACTGAAGTCCACTGTACTGCGGTAATGTGCCTGAAGGATGAAGAAACGGATGGTCATGGGGCTGTAGGCTTGTGTCAGTAACTTGTGAGTACCGTGAAAGAACTCATCCAAGTTAATAAAGTTGCCGTATGATTTTCCCATCTTCTGCCCATTAATGGTAATCATGTTGTTGTGCATCCAATAGTGAACCATGTCATCTCCTTGTGAAGCCACGCTTTGTGCGATCTCACATTCGTGGTGTGGGAAAATTAAGTCCATTCCCCCTCCATGAATATCGAAATGCTCGCCCAAATATTTTTTGCCCATTGCGGTACATTCACAATGCCAACCGGGAAAACCGTTACTCCACGGGCTTGGCCAGCGCATGATATGTTCGGGTTGTGCACATTTCCACAGAGCGAAATCGGCAGGATTACGCTTCTCGCTTTGACCGTCCAGTTCGCGGGTGGTGTTCAGCACATCGTCCAGGTTACGGCCGGACAGTTTGCCGTAATGATGGTCTTTGTTGTATTTTGCTACATCGAAATAAACGGAACCTTCACTTTCATAAGCATAGCCGTTTTTCAGAATTTCTTCTACCAGCTCTATCTGTTCAATGATATGACCTGATGCATGTGGCTCGATACTGGGTGGAAGTACATTCAAGGCTTCCATTGCCTTGTGGTAGCGATTGAGGTAATATTGTACTACTTCCATGGGTTCCAATTGTTCCAAACGGGCCTTTTTGGCGATTTTATCTTCACCTTCGTCTGCATCGTGTTCCAGATGACCGACATCGGTAATGTTACGGACATAACGTACCTTGTATCCCAGATGGGTAAGATAACGGAACAGGATATCGAACGTGATGGCGGGACGTGCGTGTCCTAAATGGGCGTCGCCATATACGGTAGGACCGCATACATACATACCTACATGAGGGGCATGCAAGGGAACGAAAAGTTCCTTTTGACGGCTTAATGTATTGTAAATGGTTAGTTTATTTTCCATAATTCATTCTATTAGAATTGCAAAGTTATAAATTAAAGTGTGTATTTGGCTAATAATTAACAAAAAATCTGATGCTGGTGTCCTCTGCTTGTCTACAAATGATGTTTGTTGGTTTAAGGAATAGAGATTTATGGTGATAAATAAAAGTAAGAATTAGGATAAAAGGTTGTCTTTGAACGTAAAAGAACAAAATAATGATTTTTTGTATGGAGATTAGGGAACCTAACTCTTTTTCCTTTTCATGAAATAGGTTTCTCTTGTATCTGTTTAATGATCTTTAATTTCTGCTATTGACTTGTAAAACAGGACCACTGCCCCATAAACATTGGTGTTGTTTTGAGGGGCAGTGGTCCTGTTTCTATATGAAGTTTGCGTGCGGGAGCGGGAATGTTATTTGGATTTCTTTCCCCAATACGTCTTGTTGTTGGCATAGCCGGCATAGACGATGGTATGGGTACGTGGATTGGCTTCCCAATCGGTTTCACGTTGCAGATAAAGTTCCACTCCGTTAACAGTCAGAATCTGTTGGCCGGCGTCATAGCTCCACATACTGCCTTTCCAGGTACCTTCGGTGATAGTGTGGTCGGCGGCGAGGGTCATTGTTGCTGAAGTTCTCTGCTCTCCATATTTGTATGTAAGGTCGATGTGTTCCCAATTGCCGGGCAATTCTTCTTCGGTGATGGCTACTTTGGGAACGGCTCCGTAACGTTCGGGCATTACGAGAGGCCAACCGTTTTTCGTCCAGCGGATGCTGTGTAGATGTCCCATCATGATGGCGTTACTGGCGTTGATGCCCGGAACATCCTTAGGCATGCGACCTTGTGAGACGTAGAACCAGTTGTCTTTGCCATCATCGAAGATAGCACAGTGGGCGATGCTACCCAGCCGTAGCCTTTGCTGAATTTATAGGGATGGGTCACTATGGGCAGTGCATCGGCACCGGCGGTCACATCTTTGCCGTCAATGCTACGTAGGGACCAGTGATGCTCTTCGAACGGACTACACGGGTGTTGTAGGGCACGTCAAGGGCGTCGTAGGCCAGGAAGAGGTAGTAGTAGCCATCACGGTAAATAATTTCTGGACCTTCACTGGCTTGCCAGCGGTTACCTGTCTGGCGGGTGGCGATTAACTGACCATACTCAGCAGGTGCTTGGCCTGTAGCCCAAGGCTGGCCCAAAGTTTCGGCAGGCTTGCCTGTCTCGCCATTGAGTTTGAGAGCAGCTATGCCGCTATGCATGAACCGTAGACCAACCAGTGTTCGCCTTCGGGCGTGATGATGTAAGAGGGGTCGATGGCATTCCATTTGTAGTAGCAATTGGCCCAGTCATTTGGCTTTATGTTGAAGTTAAGTCCTTTGTCAGAAGCATTGGTGATGACGTAGCCTTTGTCCACCCAGCCGTTGTTGTTGGCGGGGTCGTTGTTTTCCATCAGGCCGATGAAGGCGCGCTCCGACCAGGTGTTGGCACCGTTGAGTGTGCAGGGCAGACGATGGAATAGTACATGCGATAGAGGCCGTTCTTTACCTTGCGTACTACGGGAGCCCAATAGCCGAAGTCATTAATATTAGGGTTAACTTCGGCAAGTCCCATTTCTTTGCGTATTTCATTGAGCTTAGGTACTACCCATTCGGGCAGGTTCTTCATTGTACCGCCGAGGTATTCCCAGTTGACAAGGTCTTTGGAACGACGACTGTGGAAGTGCCCGCCTGCCGTGTGGGCGTTTCCATAGGAAGCATCTGTCTGATACATGTAATAATAACCATCTTCGGCCAATACCACCGAGGGGTCGTGTACGTTGGCAAGATTCCATTGAGAGCGTTTGCTCCAGTCACTTATCGAGGTATAGTCATCGGCGTAGGTGGGGGCCACATAATTCTTGAGTTCATCGTCTAAGCTTAAGCTTTCTGTGGTGGCCGTGATCACCTCAGAATAGACATAGCGGCTGTCACAGTAGACGTATGCACGGATATAGTAAGAGGTACCGGTGGTCAAGGTTGAGAGGGTGGCGCTGAAATTCTCATCGGCATTCACCACGTGGTCTTTGATAGTCGGTGTGGAAGTTGCTGTACTGTAACAGAAGCCTTTCTTGACTATTTGGTTCAGATCACCCGTAACCGACGCGGTGACGGTCAATGAGGTGGGTGTGGTTGTAGTTACTTTCGGAGTACTTACAGTTGCATAATAGCGGTCTATATCTTCGCTGTTGTCAGAACAAGCGGCTAAAACAAGGAATATTGGTAAGAACATCCACAGGGATAATAGTTTTTTCATCTGTTGATAGTTTAAAGGCCATGCCGCTTCTTCTGGTTCCTGAGGAAAACGGCATGGTTTGTGTGATTACTGATTCGGCTTAGAAGACGAGATGTCCGCCTTCAATCGTTAAAGCGAAGTTCAAGTCGTTCATATCTACTTTGTTGATCCCTAAATAGTATTGGGCATAGGAGGTACCTGAAGTGCCTTCCATTACCGCCTGAATGTCGGTTGTACCATTGCCGCAATTGGTCACGTAGACGGTGACTTTGGCTCCGTTCATATCGGCAAGCCAAGTAGCCCAGTCGCCTTGTGTACCGTTGTGAACGAGGCTGGCATTTCCATCGTATCCTGCACCCCATCCATAGTTGTCGGCGCGTACCACTGCATATTCGGCAAGATCGGCTTTGCGGAGAACGACAGCGAAGTTGCTCCAGTTATTAGCCAGGCTGGTGTAATTGGTGAAGCTGATGGACTTAGTTTCACCGGTCGGCACGTTGAAATTGTCAGAAAAGACAGTCCACCACTCCGTTGTATTGTCTTCGGTTCCCAGAATGTCTGCAGAGTTGCTGACAGTGGAAACTGTTGATTCGGCCACTTTAACTGCTACGGTAGCGGTAGCTTCATCGGCAGTAATGGTTACGGTCTGTGTACCGGCTTTGGCGACAATGGCAGAGAAACTGAGTTTTGTGTTGTCAATAATTTGGGTGCTTCCGTCGGCATAAGTAGCCGTTACTTTCAATCCTTCCGGAAGGAATGCCAGCGTACGATCCGTCATCGCTTCGGTTGCAGCCGAAGTATAATAGTAATATTGTGTATGTGTAGGTTGAGCCGTCACTTGGATGGATACAATCTTTTCCACTACTTCAAACGTAGCATTGGCTACCACCGGCAAGTTGCAATTCTCACCCTTGAAGGTCTTGTTATAGATGGCTACTAGTGTCTTCGTACCCAGTTCTTCCATATTGGGGATGGCGGTGAACTGGAGTTCTTCGGCGGTTACGGTCTTAGTCACCCCTTCTTCGAAGCTGACGACGGCAGTAATACCGACCACGGCTTCTTCGAGTGAAGTGCCGGCATTGACCTGATCGGGTACATTTTGCAGTACCATCGAGAGCGGATTCTTGTCCTCGGCAGAAGTAAGGCCACCGATAGGAATGATGTTTGATTGTAAGAAGTTGATATAAGAGCCTTCAGGTACTAGGAAACAGCGGATGTTGGTATTGCTCTTGTCTATATTCAGATTGGGTAACTTGTACGGCTGTTTGTAGGTTTTGGTTGCCGAGGCGTTCTGGATTTTGATAGAGAAGGCATTTTCACTGGTTCGGTCTACGGTGAGTGTCACTTTGCCGCCCAATTTCTGTACAGTTTCGTCCAGATTATCAACGGGTGACAGCATCAGCGTGCTGGATGTGTATTTGAAAAAAAGATGGGAACCCCATTGGGAGTTATAGGTCAAAGTATCGTTTGTAGTGTCAAAACGATAAGCACCATATTCCGTATATCCTTCTCCTCCACGGTCTGTATCGTTGGTAATGACGAGGGCGAAGTTTTTATAATAGGTATTGTCGGCGGGATTGATGTTGAGATTGAACACCCCATGCCATTTCTGCCCGTCGGGCACGACGTAATACTTGGAGAAAGCTGTCCAGAAACCGGAGGTGTAGTCTGTGTTACCGAAGGAGTAGACATCTTCCTGCATACCTTCCAGTACTTCTTCTTCCGGCTCTTTCTTTGAATCTGCTATAGAGTCCACTTTCTCGGAGATCCAGTCAGGGGCGTTTACATCATATAACTCGCCACCCTCGCAGCTTGACAATGCCATCAACCCCAAGGTGATGGAACAGCAAACGTATACTAATTTTCTGAGTATTCTCATTGTCTTAAATTTTAATAGGTTTGTTTATTTGCTTAAGTCAACAACCGGACGAACTGTCCATCCATTTTCACTGAAATAAGTAGAGTTGTCTGTGCTGAAGTTCGCGGAGTTACCACTCAAATTGGGGTTTTTGTTCAACAACTGCTGTACGATGGGCAGGAATTCGTGTCCGGGTAAGTAAGTGTCGAAAGAACTTTTCAGTTCGGGATCGGTTGCGATATCGTTGTAGTTTACAGGGTCCTTGGTTCCGATTAAAGAACGGCGTACGACGCTGTGTTCCTTGAGTTGTTGCAAACGGTCATTTTTATAGAAGAATCCCCAGCGGATAAGGTCGAATCCGCGTCCGAACTCGCACCCGAATTCCTTCGGACGCTCCACATTGGCAATCTGCTCGAAGAGTTTGTCGGCTGTAGGGAAGTCAGCCAGTTCAAGGTCGGGCAAGTCAGCACGGTTGCGCACTTCGTTAATCCAGTCGATGGCCTGTTGTGTGGGGCCGTTGACTTCGTTTTCACATTCGGCGGCGCGGAGCAGCACATCGGAGTAACGCATCAGACGCAAGTTGATTCCATCGTGCAAACCTGTAATAACCGTGCTATAGAGACCGGTACGAAGGTTTGTGAACTTGGCGATGGGCAGACCACCGTATGTGTTGTTGGTTACGATGTTGTCAGTGGCTGTAAGCTTGTTCGTATAAGCTACATTACCGAACTCGAAATCTTCCCAGTCGGATTCATAAGTACCGATGGTCCAGTACAGACGTGGGTCGAGTTTCCCGTCAGTTGTACGTTCAGCTTTGAAGAGATGGTAGAGCCACGGGGAAGCCGAGATGTCTGCCCAACCACCATAATTGCCGGGAGCGAAGTTACTCTCGATGGCCGAACCTTGGGTGGCATTCGGACTGGTGTTCACCGGAGTCCACTCGTCATCGGTTCCTTGTGATTCCAAGTCGAGGAATTGCACTTCGAAAAGGCTTTCTTTGTTGTTCTCATAGGCAGGACCTTCACGAAAGTTGTCGCCATAGTTATCCATCAGTTCATAAGTACCATATTTCTTGCCGATAATGTCTTTCAGCACAGTAAGGGCATCTTTGAATTTATGGCGTGTCATGAGCGCACGGGCATAGTAGCCGGCTGCAGCACCGCAGGTGGCACGTCCTTTTTCCCATTCACCACCTTGATCTCGTGAGGGTAACAATTCCATGGCTTCTTTGAAATCACTTTCCACTTGGTCGAGTACGGCATCGTATGTGCTGTTGCCGGTATAAAGTCCATCCAATGAAGAATAGGTAGCATAATCTGTGATGAGGGTGGGTTCTGGTAATAACCAACCAGATTGTAGTATGACAGGCCACGCAGGAAGAGTACTTGTCCTTTGATGCGTTTCATTTTCTCGGAAAGCTGGCTGTTGTCTTCATCGCAACGGGAAATGGCAAAATTACATACATTAATGGTATAGTACCATTCGCGCCAGGGCCACCACGTGATGTCCGAGGTTACTTCCGCATTCAGGTCATCGAAAGGCAGATACCATACTTGTGATGAGTTCCATGCTTCATCACCACGACACACGTCGATGGTGTAGCCTACACGGGCGTAAGAACCTTCCATACGGATATGGTTATAGGCGGCAATAACGCTCTCTTCCAAATCATCGGCATTGAAGCCGAATGTGTTTGAGGTTTGCTGGTTGGGATTCAGCAGCTCCAAATTATCATTGCAAGAAGCCAATGTGCCTAATCCCAAAATGAGAGCCAATGCATATTTATTGAGTTTCATATTGTTATGTTTTTAGTGATTAGAAAGTGAAATGAACACCACACATGAAGGTACGTGCGGTAGGATAAGAACAGAAGTTATATCCCGGTGTGAATGTACCTCCTGCATAGTCTACATTATAACCTTTGTACCCGGTGAATGTGTGTAAGTTCTGTGCTGACACATAGAGACGTACGTCGGATATGTATTTGCCAAACCATTCGTTGGGGAAGTTGTAGCCCAATTCTATATTGGCAATTTTCCAATAAGCTGCGTTCTGAATTTTGCGGTCGCTGAAGAGATCGTTCCAGGCCAAGCTGGCACTGTTGGTAACATAGGTACGTGGCACGTTGGAAAGATAGGTACTGCCGTCTTCACTGAAACGGTTCGCGTCAAGCATGGCTACATCTTTGTTGCCCCAGCCGTAGCAGGAGTTCAGAGAGTTGTGGATATCATCGCTTACGTGATAGTTGAGTGCACCGAACGTAGCGATGCTTAGATCGAAACGTTTGTATTCAAAGCGGGCGTTCAAACCGAAGTTGATCTTAGGCATACCGCTGCCCAGTACTACTTGGTCATAGGCATCCACCTTTCCATCGGGCTTTCCGTCGGGACCGCTTACGTCCTTATAGAGGCAGTCACCAATCTGGGCACCTTCTTGTGTGGCATGGTTGTCCAGGTCGGCTTGTGTGCGGGCGATGCCGTCATAAACCCATCCGTAGAACTTACCGATTTCTTCACCTACGTTGGTGATGTAGGCACCGGATATATATGAATCGGTACCGAAGCCCAATGAGGTTACGCGGTTACGGATGGTGCTCAAGTTGGCTGACACTTCATATTTGAAGTCGTGGTCGCGGTTGCGGTAGGTAGTCGTAAATTCAAAACCTGAGTTATTCATCGAGGCGGCATTCATCGTTACAGTGGTGTTGGATACACCGGCTTGCTCAGGAACTGGAACGGCATACAGCAGGTCTTCACTGGTATTTTTGTACCATTCAGCGGTGAATTCCAAACGGTTGTTGAAGAAGGCGAGGTCGATACCTACGTTGTAGCTTTTCTTCTTTTCCCAAGAAAGGTTATTGTCTACGAAAGTAGAAATGGCAGAACCGGTGATGGGTGTGTTACCAAAGCTATAAGTCATGTTGTTACGTGCCATTACAGCCTGATACATGTATTCACCGATGTTTTCGTTACCGAGTTCACCATAGCTGGCGCGTACCTTGAACATGTTGACAATGTTTCTGTTGAAAGGGAAAAAAGTTTCCTTGTCAAAACGCCATCCTAAAGATACGGAGGGGAAAGTACCCCAACGGATATTCTTGGACAAGCGGGAACTGCCGTCGCGGCGCACGGTTGCCGAGAACAGGTAACGGTCATCGTAGTTGTAGTTGATACGCCCGATGTAAGAGAGGATGGTGTGTTTGTATTCGAAGCTTTCGGCATAAGTGTTGGCGGCATTCTGAAGTTGCAGGAAGTAAGGCTCGGTGAAGTTGACGCCCCAGCCTGTCAACAGGTCGGTGTTTTCTTCTTCGTAAGTCTGGCCGGCTACCAGGTTAAAATGGTGTTTGCCGACGGTAGCATCATAAGTCAGCACGTTTTCAATCAAAGCATCGGCATAAGAACGGCTAGCTTGGTGAGGCGTTCGTTGCTCTTGGCCAGATAGACACGATTGCTCTGTACCCATGCGGGAATCCAGGTGAAGTCCTTGCAATGGGTTTTGCTGTAAGAGAGATTGACTTTATAGTTGAGCTTGTGATTCTTGCTGTCAACGCCAATCATCTTCAGGAGATCCACATCGGCGGAAGCTGTTCCTACGAAGCGGTCCACGCGGGTGTTGCGCTTCAGCAGATTGTTGACTAGCAAGGGGTTGGAAGCCGAAATGTCACCATGTACAGTATCGTAGTAAACACCATAGCCGTAAGAGTCATAGTTGAAGTTATTGGCGATACCTACCAGATTGTCAAGTACCCAAGTAGAGTTGTCATAGGCTTTGATGGTGGGCTGCATCAGCAAAGTACCACGCAGCACATTGGTTACGTCGCCATACAGACCTTGAACGTATTCGGAAGCGTTTGACAACCCCATGTTGTCTTGATCGGAGTGAGAGTAGACAAGGCTGGTATGGAACTTGATGAATTTGGTGTCCATCGTGTTGTTGACACGTGCCGTGTAACGTTCGTAATTAGGACCGGCGCCTTCCAGTGTTCCTTTCTGGTTGTAGTAGTCTAATGAAACATTATAGGTGTTGTGGCGCCGCCACCGGAGAGATTCACATTGTGATTCTGACGGATACCTGTTTTGAATACTTCTTTAAACCAGTTGGTATTGGTGTTGTCCTGGAAATGATATTTTCCGGTGGTACTGTCCAGCTTGTAACCGCCGGGCAGCGGAGTGTTGGAGTTGGTACATGCCTGACCGATGTATTGGCTGTATTGGTCGGCATCCATTACATCATAGACATTACTGGGGATATAGTCCATACCCACGTAGCCATTGTAGTCTACTTTCAGCGGTTGGTCTTTCTGACCGCGTTTGGTAGTGATGATGACCACACCGTTGGCGGCGCGCGAACCGTAGATGCAGCGGCTGATGCGTCCTTTAGGATCTGGATGGTTTCAATATCGTTTGAAGAAAAATCGCGGATGGAAGTACCCATAGGAACACCATCGATAACATAAAGAGGAGAAGTGTCACCGAAAGATCCGACACCACGGATGCGGACAGTAGGGTCGGCACCGGGTTGTCCGTCAGAAGTGACTTGTACGCCTGATACTTTACCTTCGAGCATGGTGGAGATATTGGAATGGGATGTCTGTTTCAGGGCTTCCGCATCTACTACGGCTACGGAACCAGTCAAGTCGGATTTCTTCTGTGTACCATAACCGATGACAACTACCTGCTCAAGCATCTGATTGTCGGGTTGCAATTGGATGGATTCAATGATGGCGCGGTTGCGAACAGCTACTTCACGATCCTTGTAGCCTACATAGCTTATCGAAAGGATAGCGTTACCGGCAACCTCCAATTGGAAGTTTCCGTCCACATCGGTAATGGTTCCGCCTTGTCCGTCTTTGATTCTGACGGTAGCTCCTGTGAGGGGTTCACCTTGTTCATCGATAACTTGACCGCGAACCTTGATAGTCGGAGATTGCGCCACGGTAGCCATAACAGGTGTGGAATACACCATCATGCCACCCATAGCACACAGACTAAGCATTACGGAAAATAATAAATGTTTCCTCATTTTTTTAAGTATTAAATTAGTAGATTAAATTGTTGCTGATATATTGAATTGAGATGTTGGATTATTGTACAATCCAATGTTGAATACTCTAGGTAGACAAACCACAGAGTTTATAAATATGCTGGAGCTATTCTTCATAATATTTAAGATTAGGATTAAATTTTAAAAGCAGGGGTCTCTTCCGAAAGTTGAGTACCGATTGCATGACAAAAGTAAAATTTATGCCGTAAACAGGGGTGGACAAACGGTTTTATAGGGTGGACGAATGAATAATGGGAAAAAATGTATTTATTTCGCTTATAGTTTATGTCTTTTGGAGGCGGTGAGATAGGCTCAGGAGAAGGCTTTTTTATAAAAATCATGTACCGGACAACCTGATGAAGGACTGTCCGGCTACATGAGGGATAAAATACAATTCTCTGAAAGGAATTATTTCACAAGTAAAAATCCTCCTTCCGCCTGCATCGTAATGCTGACTTCATCATTCCTTTTTAATGTTATCTCTTCAGCGTGAGGATTTAGTTTTTTATCGTCCTGATAAAGCATCACTTTATCTCCTTTAGTACACATGGGAAGGTTCAACTTTAATTTCAGCGGTTCTTTTTGTGCATTGATTCCGGCTATATACCATTGATCGGCATGCCGGCGTGCCAGACTACGTATTTGCCCGGATAGCCGTCAATGAATCTTGTTTCGTCCCATGTGGTGGGAACTTGCTTCATGAAATCCAAACAAACTTGAGGGGCATCGGTCAGGTTATTAGGCGCCAACGCAAAATTCTGAATAGGATTTTGGAATAAAACGGCTGTTGCCAGTTGGAATACATCAGTGGTCTTGCGTATGCTTCCTCCGTCATTGTTGCGGTTGAGGCGTTTGTTGAGGAATGTGCCACCAAACTCCATGCAACCGATGGTGTTGCGGATAAATGGATGTAGACAGGCATTAAATGCTTCTTCATCGCAAAAATGTTGTTGGAAAATCAGGTTTTCCGATGCGAGCACGGCTTCACTTCCTACATAATTAGGATACATACGCTCCCATCCGCGAGGAAGGGTACAGCCGTGGAAAATGACCATCAGTCCATGATCATCCGCATCGCTCAGGATGGCTTCGTACAGACGCATGGTTTCCTGCTTGTCACCTCCGAAGAAGTCTACTTTGATTCCTTTTACTCCTATATTATGCAGCCATTTCATTTCCTTTTTACGGATAATGGGATTGTCCATATAATTGGTAGGACCTTGCACTATATCATTCCAGTAGCCGCTGGAACTATACCATAAAAATACATCAACCTTCTTGCTGTGTGCATAGTCTATGAAGTCTTTCATACGTTCACGGCCGATGTTGGTATCCCACCAGTTGTCTATCAATACATATTCATATCCCATGGCGGCGGCGAGGTCTACATATTTTTTCTGGTCATCGAAATTGATGCTTCCATCTTGCCAAAGTATCCAGCTCCAGGTTCCGCGTCCCATTTTGTATGTATGCTCCGTTGGGTAAAGAGGTTCCACGACATCCCATGGAATCGTTGTCTCTACAATCGGCTTTAGGTTTTCGCCTACAGTAATAGTACGCCAGGGAGTGGAACCGGGCAATGCAAGGCCGGGAGATGCCGTGCCGTTACCGTTGTTTTCTTCGGGCATGGGGAAAGCGATGGTATAAAGTCCGTCGGCAGTAGCATCGCTTAAGTGTGAGCCACAGTATTTGCTGTCTACTCCGGTTTCACTGATAAGTGCCCAGCCATTTTCTCCTACATGGAACAGACAAGGAAATGTGTAACCGTGCCCATATTGTGAACGTACATTCATAGGAGCGTCAGCCTTATATTCTTCCTCATAGCTGGGTTTGGTGCGTTTCCAACCTATCATGGCGTCACTTTGCGGGCACAGGAAAGTAGTGGTGAAGGATGGGAAGTCAAAACCTGTCGTTTCTTTTTCTATCACTATGCTTCCTGTATCGCCATATTTGGGCATTTCGTAGCGGAAAGCAATATCGTTGTTGCTTACGCGGAATATTATATTTATATTTTTCTTTTCTTTATTGGTAAAGGTGCATGTAAGTTCATTGGCTTGATAATGAATTTGTGATTGTTTGATACGGTCTTGTGTATAGGTTTTATCTATTTTATTCTCTTTTTGTCCGGTGAAAGTCATATCCCGGCTGAAGTCCCCCACATTGGCAATGAAACCTAAAGGTGAATCTTCCAGGATGGTTCTGTCCTTATAGGTGACGGAATAAACGGGGATGCCTTGTTTTACGGATACATTTACTCTTAAAAAGGAGTCGGGTCCTGTAACTGTAGCTTGTTGGGCAAAAGCTGACATTGTAGTGATGGCAAGCAGCCAAGTCATAAATTGTTTTTTCATGGGTATTAAATATGCTATTATAATGTAGGGCAAAGATAATTTATTTAGCAAGACGAGAGCGTAGAAAAACGGAGCATTTATGGTATACAATCCGTTCATTTTACGCTCTGGAATAAGTCAGTCGGTTCCATTCTCCATCATCGAACTGGGGGTTGTTCCGAAATGTTTTGTAAAGCAGCGTGTGAAGTATTTGGGATCATTGAATCCTACTTCGTATGCTATCTCAGATATATTCATATTGTGCGTCAGCCGGTTACGGATAATAAGTTCCCGCGCAAGATTCAGCCGGTAGTTACGCATGAATTGTCCGGCAGACTGTCCCGTCAGATTTTGCATTTTTTTGTTCATCAAACTTTTGCTTACCCCCATTGCTTCGATGAAATCGCTTATTTCGTAATAAGAGTTCTTATAGTTTTCTTTCACAATCTGCATTGCTTTGTCCAGGAACTTCTTGTCACTGGATTCTTTTTCGATATTCAGTGCATCCACGTCCATACTGTATGAGAACTTTTGTTGGAAACGTTTGCGGTTTTCCAGTATATTGGATATCCGGGCCAGCAGCAAAGTGTCATCAAATGGTTTTAAAAGGTACTCGTCTACACCTATACGGAAACTTTCAATGCGCGATTCGTTGGATGTTTTGGCCGTAAGCATCAGGAAGGGGATATGCGAGATGGCAAAATTGGATTTTACCCGGCGGGACAGTTCCATACCATCCATGACAGGCATCATCAAGTCACTGACTATGAAATCCACGTTCTGGGATTGGAGCACAGTCAATGCTTCTTCACCTTGGGATGCTTCGAGCACGTTATAATATTCGGCCAGAATGGAACGGATATAGTCGCGCATATCTTTGTTGTCTTCTACTACCAGAATCGTCAGTTTTCCATTGGTGGCAGGTTGCAATGTCATCGGAGAGTCGACCGGTTCTTTAACTTGCTCTGTTGGTGTGGGCAGACTGTCCGCATCGGCATATTGCAAAGGAAGTAAAATACGGAAAGAACATCCTTTGCTCTGATTATTCTTGGCACAAATTGAACCTCCATGCAACTGGACAATTCGTTTGCATAGATAGAGACCGATTCCAGTCCCGCTTTGTCCGTTGATAGAGGAATGCGTCTTATTTTGTGATTGGTAGAAGCGGTTGAATACTTTGTCTATCTCTTCTTCGGGAAGTCCTGGTCCTGTATCCCGAATACAGATGAATAACTTTTCCTGCTCTTCCTGGCGGAGGGGGGTGGCATAGATGGTAATTTGTCCTCCTTTGGGGGTAAATTTCAAAGCATTTCCTATTAAATTGACAATCACTTTATGCATGGCATCCTCATCGTACATTATTTCACATGAAGGAAGGCGGAAGCGACGTTCGATGGTTATTCCTCTTTCGGAAGCATATGCGTCGAAGGGTACTAGTAGTTCATTGAGTAATTTGGCAAAATTGCCCGGGTTGCGGACAATTTCCATTTTCCCTGATTCTACTTTGCGGAAGTCCATTAATTGGTTGACCAGTGAGAGCAAGTATTTTGAGTTGCGCTCCACAAAATGTAATTGTTCAATGACTTGAGGATTGTAGCTTAGTTTCAATGCTCTTTCTATAGGTCCTACGATTAATGTCAACGGAGTACGGAATTCATGGGTGATATTGGTGAAGAAGGCGAGTTTGTCAACCGTCAATTCCTGCACCTTTTTTGACATTTGGATCAGTTGCCCTTTTTGTTTGGTTATTTTTTCGTTTTGCTGTTTTAATAGTTGGTTTTGACGATAGAGCTCGCTTGCCTGAGTGGAAAGCAGTTTTTTCTGTTCTTCCAGTTCACGGGTACGTTCCTCTACTTTGATGTGGAGTATTTCTTGTTGTTCTTTTAACGAACGAAGCCTCCATGATAATACCTTATATATAAGGAAAGATAGAAGAACCAATATGGACAGAATGAACCAGATGGTTTTATAGAAATAAGGTGATACGGCAATGTGGAGTTCTGCCATTTCTTCCAGCCATTGTTTGCCGTCGGGTGCATAACGCAGTTCGAAAGTATAGTTGCCGGGACGCAGATTGGTATAGGCGGCTTGTCGTCTGTTGGCCGGTACTTTTATCCATTTGTCGTCAAATCCTTTCAAGCGGTAATAATAATTGGCAAATGTCGATGCATCATAATCCAATGCGGCAAATTCAATATAGAGAGATTTGTCGCGTTCGTGTAACTGTAAGGTACCGTTTGTGTACAATCGCTCTTTATTTGCCACACGGACATGGGTAAACGCCAAGGGAACAGCTTCCTTCGGGTTTATATCTATGACCGGCTTGACCACAGACAGTCCTTTGGTACTTCCTATATATAAATCTCCATTGGCGGCACGGCATATTGCGTTCCAATAGAACTGGTTGGATAATAGCCCGTCTTTCCGGGTATAGTTAAAGAAGCTGTTGTTGTTAGGATTGAAGCGGGAGAGTCCGTTGGTGGTGGTAATCCAAAGATACCCTTCTTTATCTTCCGATATGCAGCGGACACTGTTGTTTATCAGTCCGTCTTCGGTGGTGAAGGAGCGGAAGGTATATTCTCCGTTTTCTGTTGGTGAGGATTTGTAGAAACCATATCCGTTGCTGCCTATCCAAAGGGTTCCGTCTTTAGACTGGGTGATGTAGGTTACCCTTTCCTTTAACTTTGACTCCGGTTCGTCTAGCTTGATCCTCCAGAGTTGATAAATCAGTCTAGGGGTTTTCAAACTGCTTAAATCTATTCGGCAAAGTCCTTCTGTAAGTCCCAGCCACAGGTGGTTATCCTTATCTATGTAGTATCCTGTACAACCTTCAATTCCACCTAGGTTCATGCCCTTGAATGGTTCGGTGAGCGTTTGTGTTTTCAAATCGTAAACATAGATATTGATACTGGTTCCTACCCAGATGGCATTATTCAAGTGGTCATAGCAGATACTTCCGGCCCATCCCCATGAGAAGTCTCCGCATTCGGGTATTTCTATGTGGTGAAATTGTTTGTTCTGCGGATTTTTCATATCTATCCATCCTATGCCTCCTCCCCAAGTTCCCATCCAAAGTCTTCCATCGTTATCGCTGGTAAAGCAACTGACGGTATTATGGCTTAGGTGGGCGGGTGCATCGGTAGTATAGTGCTCAAAAGTGTTGCTGCCGGGAGCCGCCGGTTCAAACCTCCTTCTACGGTTCCTACCCATAAAACACCCGACGGGTCTTCATAAATGGCATTGACGGGATTTTGGGAAAGACTTCCGGGAATGGCGGGAGTATGATAATAGTTTTGTACGAACAGCATCCGGCGGCTCATCTTGTTCAGACCTCCCACTTCGGTGCCTACCCAGATAATATCACCATCGGTCAGCAGACAGTTTACGAAGTCACAGTTTAATGTGTTTTGTACGATTTCTCCTTCTCCGGTATCTTTATTTATCCGCTCAAATTTGTCTGTCAACGCATTATAAAGGTTTATACCTTTTAGGGTGGCAACCAGCATGGTATGTTCTCCTGTTTCTGCTATGTCTGTGATAAAGTTTTGGGAAAGCGAACTATTGTCATTCGGATCATACATATAATGCTTCATCAGTTCCGTATCCATATTGTATCGGAAAAGGCCTTGTGCGCTGCCAATCCAAATTTCATTTTCTTTCCGGCAGATTACTTGTATGGACACACCGGGTAATTGAAGGCAGATGAAATGAATGTGGGTTCCTGTACTTCCATAGCCGATTCTTTGATGCGGTAGATACCGTCTTTGTAGTTTATCCAGAGATAGTCTTCTACTTCACAAATAGTCCGGATGGATTCTCCTGCCGGTACTTCGCATGTTTTAATGATTTGTTTTATATCTCCTTGTTTGTCAAAGGTAATTTTGAATAAATTGTTTTCCGAACAAACCCAAATATTTCCCGCTTTGCTATGGAGAATAAGATGAGAGGGGCGGTTACACAGTGAAATAAGTTTGTCTTTCATATCAGTGACTTGTACTGTCTGCATGGTTTGTATATCCAGTATGTCAATACCCATTTCACTGACAGCCAAATACGCTTGAAGTTATCCTCACACAGTTTGTTTATAAAGTTACTTCGTAGCTTGATACGGGTGTTTCCCATATGGAAGGCGGTGAATTCATAACCGTCATAACGGGCGATTCCTTCCCCGCGGGTAGCGATCCATAAAAAGCCCTGACTGTCTTTCAATATATCATCCACAAAGTTGTGAGGCAGTCCTTCATCCATCGTAATGGCAGTGAAATTATAACGTTCGGACCATTTTCCGGCTGTTCCTTCAGCTTGCATATACAGACTAGATAAAAAGATGAACAGAGCGAATAGAAAACAATGTTTTTTCATAGTGTGTTGTTCATTAATGACGTAAGAATATACCGTTACTTATACAAAGATATACCTTTTCGTTTTTCCTCAAAAACAAATAAATCATTTTTATCCCTCTGCTGCACAAATGTCCACCCTTTAAGCGATATTGTCCACCTGGCGAGCTTTTGATTGCAGTTATATTTGCATTAATAATAGTTAGTCAATGTGACAGTTGGCTGCGTTATATGCCGCATGTCATTGACAAATTAGTACATTAGCAAATGGTCACATAATAAAAAAATACTATGAAACAGCAATTTTTCCCTCAAAGATTATTCATGGACATGAAAAGGTTAATAATAAATAGGTTGGTCGGTTTAGGCCTGTTGGCCGTAGGGATATTGGTATCATGCAGTGCACCTACGGCTTTCGTGCCTGTCCCTTCTCCCAATCCTTGGGCTGATGATTATACCGCTCTTTCATCTATGGAGAATTACAAGCAGTGGGGAACATATAATGTACACGACCCGGCTTGTAAAAAAATAGGAGATACTTATTATCTGTATTCTACCGATGCTATTTTTGCTGAGAACCGGAAAGAGGCGAAAGAGAAGAATGTGCCTCTGGGTTTTGTCCAGGTACGCAAATCAAAAGACTTGGTACATTGGGATTTTGTGGGCTGGGCTTTTCCCGAGATTCCTGCTCCGGCTATGGAATGGGTTCATAGTCAGGCGGAGGGAAAAGGGGCGACTAATATCTGGCTCCTTATTTGATGCCTTATCAGGGTATTTATCGTTTGTATTATTGTGTTTCGGCATTCGGCAGGAATACATCCTATATCGGTATGGCCGAGTCGGATTCTCCCGAAGGTCCCTGGATACAGAAAGGGTGTGTGGTTAAGACAGGAGAAGGGGATGCGATGAATGCCATAGACCCTTCTGTGGTTGAGGATCCGGAAACCGGAAAGTGGTGGATGCACTATGGCTCTTATTTCGGTGGTCTGTACTGTGTGGAACTGAATCCCGAAACAGGAATGACTGTGCAGCCGGAGGATCATGGGCACTTGATAGCACGCCGGGCCAATTACCGGAAAGATAACTTGGAAGCACCGGAAATCATGTATCAACCCCAACTTGGCAAATATTATCTGTTTACATCCTACGATCCGCTGATGACTACCTATAATGTACGTGTCGCTTATTCCGGTTCTCCCGAAGGACCTTTTGTGGATTTCTACGGAGAGGATATAAAAGATACAACGAATAATGTTCCTATATTGACAGCTCCTTACCGCTTCGAAAATCATCCGGGATGGGCGGGAACGGCTCATTGCGGTCTTATTGATGCCGGTGACGGCCGTTATTTTATGGTCCATCAGGGACGGCTTTCCCCCCAGAACCAGTTGATGGATTTGCATGTGCGCGAAGTGTTCTTTACGGTGAATGGATGGCCTGTGGTTTCTCCCGAACGCTATGCAGGTACTGCTCCACGTTCTTTCACTAAAGAAGATTTGGTAGGTGAGTGGGAAATTATCCGTATTCAGGAACCGCCTTTGGAACGTAGTTTGGAAGCTGGACAAATATTGTGGGGTGAAGGGGACTTGCGAAATGGGGAGCAGGCGTTATCTGCCGTGTTGTTTTGGAAGCAGATGGCAGTGTTGGAGATGCAACTTGGGATTTTAATGTTAAAAAACAACTTCTTAATATAAAAACAGCCACAGAAGATATTAACAATTTGATTATCTTTGCCGGACACGATTGGGAAAATGAAACAGAAACCATTCTTTTTACCGGCCTGGATGCTCAAGGGCATTCTGTGTGGGGAAAGAGAATTGACTAATAAAAATCAATAATATTACTATCATGAAATTACACAGAACTCTATTCACAGCATGGGTATTTGCTGCCGGAGTAGCGCTACATGCACAGAATGCGCACAACATGGTCGTGCAGACCAATAAATTAGGTGCGGAAATACAACCAACCATGTATGGTTTGTTCTTTGAGGACATTAATTATGGGGCGGACGGAGCTTGTATGCCGAACTGATAAAGAACCGTTCATTTGAATTCCCGCAACGTTTTATGGGTTGGAATATTTTCGGCAATGTGACCTTGATGGACGACGGGCCGTTCGAGCGAAATCCGCATTACGTCCGTCTGGGTAATTCCGGACACAGGGAAAAGCACACAGGAATTGAAAACGAAGGTTTTTTCGGCATAGGTGTCAAGGAAGGGGCTGAGTATCGCTTTTCCGTATGGGCACGTGGTGAGAACCAGAAACTTCGTATTGAATTGATCAAAAATGATACGATGGAGGAACGTCAGGCTTTTGAGTCAAAAGAACTGATAGTGAATTCGAAGGATTGGAAACAATATGAGGTGATATTGAAATCGCCGAGAACGGAGCCCAAGGCTCATCTTCGTATTTTCCTTGAAAGTGCGGGAACGGTGGATCTGGAACATGTTTCTCTTTTCCCTGTAGATACTTGGAAAGAGCGTAAGAACGGTCTTCGTAAAGACTTGGTGCAGGCTTTATATGATATCAAACCCGGTGTTTTCCGTTTTCCCGGCGGCTGTATTGTAGAAGGTACGGATGAGGCTACCCGTTACGAATGGAAAAAAACAGTAGGTGCGGTAGAGAATCGCCCGTTGAATGAAAACCGCTGGCATTATACGTTCAAGCATCGTTTCTTCCCTGATTATTTCCAGACCTACGGACTGGGCTTCTTTGAATATTTCCAGTTGTCGGAGGATATAGGCGCCGAACCGCTGCCTATTCTGAACTGCGGATTGATATGTCAGTATCAGAATGACCCCGACCAGCAGGTCAGCCTGTCAAAGCTTGATTCATATATACAGGATGCATTAGACCTGATTGAGTTTGCTAATGGCGATGTCACAAGTACTTGGGGAAAAGTTCGTGCGGATATGGGACACCCTGCTCCCTTTAACTTGAAATTCTTGGGCATTGGTAACGAACAATGGGGACCGGAATATCCGGAACGTCTGAAACAGTTTGTCGAGGTGCTTCGTAAGGCTCATCCTGAAATCAAGATTGTTGGTAGTTCGGGACCTCAGTCTGAAGGTAAAGACTTTGATTACTTATGGCCGGAAATGAAAAATCTGAAAGTGGATTTGGTGGATGAGCATTTCTATCGTCCCGAAAGCTGGTTCCTGGGACAAGGCAACCGTTATGACAATTACGACCGCAAAGGACCGAAGGTCTTTGCTGGAGAATATGCCTGCCATGGCAAAGGCAAGAAATGGAACCATTTTAACGCTGCTTTAATGGAAGCTGCGTTCATGACCGGACTGGAACGGAATGCTGATGTGGTGCACATGGCTACTTATGCACCTTTGTTTGCCCATGTGGAAGGATGGCAATGGCGTCCGGATTTGATCTGGTTTGACAATCTGAACTCGGTTCGTACTTGTAGTTACTATGTGCAGCAGCTTTATGCTCATAACAAAGGTACTCATGTGTTGCCCCTGACTATGGATAAAAAAGCTGTGAGTGGTCAGGAAGGACAGGATGGTCTGTTTGCCAGTGCCGTATGGGATAAGGATGAAAAGGCTTATATCGTGAAAATTGCCAATACTTCGGAGCAGACACAGCCAGTATCATTGACTTTCAACGGGTTGAAGAAGAGTGATAAACTTGTGGAAGGTAAATGCATCACACTCCAGTCTGCCGATTTGGATAAAGATAACACGGTAGAGCATCCGAATGTCATCACTCCGAAAGAAAGTGCTGCTACGGTTGAGGGTAATGTACTGAATGTAGAGATGGCGCCCAAGACTTTCGTGCTTTATAAGTTTGTTAAGGCAAGTAATAAGTAAAAGATGAATCATTCCTTTAAATACTAACACAGAGGATAGAGAAACATAAAGCAGCCGAAGGGCTGCTTTATAATCCCAACTGCATCCGGAACTTTTAAAGGAAATGTATACCTGCCTCCCTTGGTTGTACCAAGGGAGTTTTTTTTGATTATACGTATATTATCATCTTGGATTATGCGCAGCATTTTGCTGTAAATCAGTGATATGTTGTGCAAATACATTCTAAATCCCCCTGAAACGGTTTGCCATTTTCTGCTGCCAAATTTGGTTTGACGGATATCGGTTGTTCTAATTCCTGTGTCATAGCTACGGTTGTTCCTTTACAGGGGAGCGTCATAAGGCGTATTTTTGTTCGGGTGCGTTCGTTGCTTCACTAAGGTGAAGAGCTAGCTTCACTTAGGTGAACAGCCGCTTTCACCTAGGTGGAATAATTGCTTCACCTTGGTGAAATATTAAATGGAGTGAGGTGAAGATAAGATGAGAATAGGTTCTTATGATGCCTACGAGTTGCCGGGAGGTAACGAGGGGGTGATTTTACATTCTGTCCGAGAGAATCCCCGAAGCAGATTTATTTCGCCACCGGCATACCGATTGAGGAGGATTTGAAAGACTATTACACAGAAAGTGGTTGGTAATGAGTGAGTTGCTGTGACGGAATGTTTTTGTACTTTATGTAAATGTGTTAAAAGTGATTTTTGTTGTCGTTATGTTGTAGGGGCGGACTCATGGGTCTGCCCCTACGGTGGAACATTTGATAGTTACTTCGAACTTTTGAAATATCCTCTTATTGGATGAGTCCTGTTTACATCTTTATTCTCTTATTGCGTACTTGCCTCAGAATTGTCTGCAACTCAAATACTTTCTTAGGATACTTTTCTGCTACATTCTCTTGTTCGCTCACCTTTTCCATTTCATATAACTGGGGAACGTTCAGGTTTCCGGTCTCTATTTTTTCTGCCTTCATGAAAGTGGTCGGATCATCATTCGGTTCAATGTATTTCCAGTCTTTGGTACGGACGGACAACGTGTGTTCATGGATTGTTCCACAATCATGGGCGGTCTGTCTTATCGGTTCCTATCAAATTCCCTAAACGGTCATAGCTGTCCGGAGCGCTGCCTTTAGGTAATCTGGCGTTGACCAAAGCTCCTAAAGAGGCTAGCCAGTCAATCTGTGACATTAATACGTCCGAGTCTCCTGCCTTTTTTATCTTCCGTGGCCAGCGGACGATGACCGGAACGGCTGTTCCACCCTCGAAAGCGCTGTATTTGTTCCCTCTCCATGGACCGGAAGGTGTATGTCCGTTCAACAGCTCTTCTGCCTTGTCCTTATATCCGTCGTCTACAACCGGACCATTGTCGCTGGATAGAATAATCAGCGTGTTTTCAGTTAGTCCAAGTTGGTCCAATGTTTCCATCAGCTGGCCTACCGTCCAGTCGAATTGGGCGATTGCGTCTCCGCGTAGTCCCATAGGATTCTTTCCACGGAAGCGGTCATGAGGAAAACGGGGAACGTGTACATCATTGGTCGCAAAATACATAAAGAAAGGCTCGTCTTTATGCTGTTTGATAAAATCGATGGCATGAACGGCGATGGAATCGGCAATGTTCTCATCTTTCCAAAGTGCCTTTCCACCCCCTTTCATAAATCCGATGCGGCTGATGCCATTGACGATGGACATGTCATGTCCGTTGCTGGGATGTAGGTTATACAGTAGTTCGGGATTATCTTTTCCGGTCGGTTCTCCCGGAAAGTTCTTGGTGTAACTCACTTCTATAGGATCGGACGGATCATAGTTGGCTACCTTGCCGTTTTCTATAAATACACAAGGTACACGGTCGGCTGTAGCGGCATGATATAGTGATAGTCAAAGCCTAAGTCACCCAAAGCGCTGGTAAAGGAGCATTCCAATCCTGTCCGCCTGTCTTGTCTCCTAGTCCCAGATGCCATTTGCCGATAGCGGCTGTAGCATATCCGGCACTTTTAAACATATCTGCCATGGTGTATTGTTCGGGACGGATAATCATTTTTACATCTCCTGCGGCAATATCCGTATCCGGTCTGCGCCATGCATATTCTCCTGTCAGCAAGGAGTAGCGGGATGGGGTGCTGGTAGCGGCTACAGTATGTGCATTAGTAAAACGGATGCCTTCCGATGCCAGTTTGTCAACATGGGGAGTTTCTACATTCTTGGCTCCGTAACATTTTAAATCTCCATATCCCAGGTCATCTGCCAGAATAACGATAACATTGGGCTTTTTCGGGTCTTGCGTACTGTTTTTTTGAACGGTTTCTGCTGTTGCAGAGTTACAAGCGGCTAATGAGGCAAGTAAGGATATGCCTGCATAATTTCTACTTTTCATCTCTATCTATTTAAGGTTTGATTCGGATACATCTCTATTTTCACTTTCCGGTTTCTCGACCTGAAGGTGAAAAACGACGGAAAGTTATCAAGAAAATCTTGAAGCAGCAAAAAAGAGGGCCGAAATATGATTTGAAAGTGTCTGGAATTAGATGATAATGCCCCCACCCAGTACTACATCATCCCTATAAAAAGCGGCTGCTTGTCCCGGGGCAATGGCTGTCAGCGGCTCATGCAGTTGTACATGCAGGGTGTTATCCGGTTGCAGGGTTACTGTGCAGCGGTTTGCTTGTTTCCGATAGCGTATTTTGACGATGATGTCGTCCTTATTTAGTAATAAAGCGGGATTGGTGATGCGCCATTCTTTCAGTCTCATTTCTGTTTTTTCCAGTGCTTTCAAGTCGCTTAGTATGACTTTGTTTTCTGCCGGAATGATTTCTTTGACAAAGACAGCTCGGTTAAGATCTATGTCCAATCCTCTCCGCTGGCCGATGGTATAGAAAGGATAACCTTTGTGCCGTGCGATAAAATTCCCCATTTCATCGAAGAATTTACCCGGTAGGATACTTCCTTCAGGCAATTCCTTATGCAGGAATGTGCGGTAGTCCATGGGGCAGAAGCAGACTCCCAGACTGTCCCGTTTATGGGCGGCTTTCAGAAAACCACGCTCTGCCGCGATCTCACGGACACGGGCTTTAGTCAGGTTGCCATAGGGAGAAGCATACGTTGCAGGATTTCTTGTGGCAGCCCCCATAGGAAAAAGGATTGGTCTTTATCCGGGTCGGCACCGGTAGTGATGTGATAGTATCCATTGATGAGGCGTCGGCGTACATAATGTCCTGTAGCGAAGTGATAGATCCCCATTTCATCGGATATTCTCTTCAAAAGAGGCCATTTCAGGTAGTTGTTGCATAAAGTACAGGGAACCGGGGTATGACCTGCCATATATTCGTTGATGAAATAGTCAATGATGGTTTTCCGGAAGGTACCACGAACATCGTATGTGAGATGGGGGATGCCCAGACGTTCACATAAAGTGCGGGCATCCTCCAGATACTCTGTATCATTTCCTTTTTCATAAAAACGGAAGGTGATGCCGGTTACCTCGTATCCTGCATCCTGCAATAGAAGGGCGGCTACGGAACTGTCTGTTCCTCCGCTCATGCCTAGTAGGACTTTATTATTGGGTTCTGCTTCTTTCATCTTTATAGCAGTTTTGTGAGGATAGATGCTGGGATATCCATTTTGGAGAAGGCAAATAGTTTCTTTCCCAAATCTTTCAAAGAGGCTCCGATGTGATATACGTCGGATCGGTCTATAATAAGAAAACGGTCATGTGCCTGGCGGTAGGTTCTTATGTTTATAGGAGGATATTGATTGTTGTGTCGGGTAAGGTCTAGTTGAAGTTGCGGTGTGATTCGTTGTGTATAGATGGTGGCATCTACTCCTGTTGTGCGTTTGGAAAGCATGAGAAGTGTGTTTTCATCTATATAGTTGTCTATCAGGATAAGGGAATTCTTGGCAGATTTGATAAGGTTCGTGGCGAAAGCGTATGCGTCGAAAATCTGTCCGTCAAAGAAAATTCCTTCGACCGGAGGAAGAGAGGTGCGGACAAAAAAATCTACTTTCTCATTTAATCTGGTCAGTTGCATATCATAAGAAAGAAACTTTGCATCCACCTTTGTTCAAGGTTGCTGATGCGTTGGTTGATGACATGACCTTTTAATAAATAATCTTTTAAAACTTGGCTTGCCCAACGGCGGAACAAAGTGGCATTTTTGCTGTTGACACGATAGCCTACAGAAATGATAGCGTCCAAATTGTATGTTTTGGTTTTGTATGACTTGCCATCCGAGGCAGTTAGTTCCAAAATGGAACATACTGAGTTTTCGTTCAACTCGCCGCTTTGGAATATATTTTTAAGATGTTTGGTAATAGCTTGGCGTTTGGTCTCAAATAACTCTGCAATTTGTGCCTGAGTCAGCCACACTGTTTCATCTTCAATGCGCACTTCCATCCTCACCGATTCATCCGGCTGGTAGAGTATGATTTCTCCTTGTTGTTCCATGTGTTCGATTTTTGGGGTACAAAGCTAGCAAATATAAATCAGACTGATCTTGCTTTCAGGCTATAATTGAAATGTAGGATGGGAAATGAAACTCCGATGACAATCTATATGATAGCGCCATCGGAGTTCTGACACACTCTTCTTATTAAGGAAGGAATGCTTGCGATATTTTTATTTTATCGGCATCAATGTGAATCCCCAATGATATTCCTTATTGGCGGGCAGGGTATGTTCCGGCAGTGGGCGGTCTCCCCAGCTGTCATAACCGGCTACACCTTGCTGTTTCATATCAATACATACTTCAACGAAATTACGTGGAGTGATATCGTTGACGTGGGTCATGCGGCGTATTACATTTTTAGCCTTTGCCTCGTCGTGGTTGGCAATCTCTTCGGGGGTGAAATTAGTCCACTGGCGAGGACGGTTAATGGCTTCTTCCGAATCAAAGTCCTCTACAGAATTGCGCAGTGCATTGAAACCGATGGTACTGTCAGCGCGTATTAACAGACCTTTTCCGCCTTTACGGCTCAGTTCCACCCAACGGGTGTCGGTGCGGTGTCCGTTTTCTTGCGGACGGACGTAGTTGTTGGTGTACATCTGGTCGGCTGTGGTGCGGTAGAGGTCGACGAAACTACTTGCATTACGGTCGATGTAGTTTTCACCCGGTCCGCGGCCGAAATATTCTACCTGATTCATATCCGATGGCAAGCGGAAACGTACACCGATACGTGGTACGTTCAGTTTGGAAGAGGCCAGACGCTGGGCATCCTGTCCCGGTGTGAAGGTAGCCATCAGAGTTGCTTCTGACACTTCGGTACTGGCGGCTTTCATATCCGTAGAAGTAAAGGTGATATCTGCATGAACCACTCCGTCAGGATAAATGGTATATTTCATGATATACAGGTTACCTGCTGCCAGTAAATAGTTGGCTGTTAATATAGTCTTGTTGCCGTCTGTTTCTGTAGTGACATCCGCTACATTGAAGTTCTTGCTGGACTGTTTCCATATTTGCTCGCGCTTAGGCCCACCGTTACCATAATCATTGTCTGTCGGTGCGCGCCAGAAGTTAGGTTGAATACCAAAGCCTTCAGCGAAATATTCTGTACCGTTTACTTTGTATGAAGTCACGAGTCCACTTTTCTTGTTGAAAACGAACTGCATACGTGATGATAATACGGTGATGACGTCACCATCCGTGCTGACGGTAGTCTTACCGCTTGCTTTATGTTCGGCTATAGCCAATGGTTCTATGGGCAGGCGGAATTGTTCGGAAGCAATATCGTGCCCTGCAGGAATCAAGGGTTCCGGCTCTGTGGTGGTAACTACAAAATTTACAAAATATTCTGTGCCGGCCTTGGGCTTCAATCCGTTGAGGTTGATGTCCAGTTCTTTGGAGCTTTGCGGTTCGATATCTAATGATACTTTTCCGCCTTTAATTGTTTTTCCGTTTGCCTTTACGGTATAACTGATCATATACTTCTTCAAGTTGGTGAAGTAGAAACGGTTCTTTACCAGGAATTTGCCGGCAGCCGGGTCGATGGCTTCAAAACCTACATTCTGATGTGCATATTTCACTTCTGTCATGGCCGGATGCGGAGTGCGGTCCGGAGCTACGATTCCATTGCATAGGAAGTTTCCGTCGCTGGGTGCATTGGTCCCGTAATCACCTCCGTAGGTCCAGTAGGTACGTCCATTTTCGTCTTTTTCCAGAATACCTTGGTCTACCCAGTCCCAAATGTAACCACCTTGCAAGTTCGGGTACTTGTAGATCGCTCTCCATTGTGCTGCCAGATTACCATTGGAATTGCCCATAGCGTGTGAATATTCGGATGGCGCAATGGGACGGTCGCTGCCTTTTTTGCCTATTTCTTCCAGCCAGGCGGCACTAGGTATTGGGGTACATACATATCTGTGTTCCATTCCCAAAGGGCGCGTTCATAATTTACAGGACGGTTCATCCCTTTTACTTCGCGTTCTTTCAGCCATAAATAGGTCTGATAGAAATTATAACCGTTTCCAGCTTCGTTTCCTAATGACCAAATGGCTACAGAGGGATGGTTTTTGTTACGCTCGTACATATTAATGGTACGGTCCATGTGCGGCTTCAGCCATTCGGGATTGTTGCCCAATGTTCCGCCTCGGCTTAAGTTATAATACATACCGTGGCTTTCGATATTGGCTTCATCATATACATAGATGCCATATTCATCACACAATTCATAGAACTTGCGGTCTTGCGGATAGTGGCAGAGACGTACACTGTTGATGTTGTTCTGTTTCATCAGGGTGAAGTCCTTGCGCATCAGCTCTTCGGGAACATAATGTCCTGTTTCGGGATTATGCTCGTGTATGTTTACGCCTTTCAGCTTGATGGGTTGTCCGTTGATGAACAAGCAAATGTATGGTTTGCCGTTTTCGGCTATCTGATCGGTTGGTTTGATCTCGAAACGGCGGAAACCTACCGTATAAGGAATGATCTCGCTTGTTTTTTCTCCGTCTTTCAGAGATATCAGTAACCGGTACAGGTTAGGGTGTTCTGATGTCCAGGTCTTGACGTTGCTGAGGGTGGCTTCAAAAGAGATACTCTTCTGCCGTCCGCTGTAACAGGACAGGGGGTGTTACCTTCTGCCACCACTTTCTTTGCGGCATCCAGCAATTCGTATGCTACGGTTACCTCTTTGTTGCCTGCTGTATGGTTGGTTACGTCTACATCCAGTTTGAAGATACCATTTTTATAGGTGTCGTCCAGCGTAGACATCACGTTGAAATCTTTGATGTGAGTTTTGGGCTGTGAGAACAGAAATACATCACGTTCAATACCGCTCATGCGCCAAAAATCCTGGCATTCCAGATAAGAACCGGTACTCCAGCGGAATATTTTAATGACCAGCGAGTTTTTACCGGGTTTCAGGTAGTTGTTGATTAAAAATTCTGCCGGATTCTTGGAGTCTTCGCTGTATCCCACTTCCTGTCCGTTGACATATACGTATACACCGGATTTTGCTCCTTCCAAACGGAGGAATATGTCGCGTCCATCCCAATCGGCGGGAATTTCGATATCACGCTGATACACACCGACCGGATTGGCTTCGGGTAATTGCGGCGGTTGTGGATTTCTGGGCTTGAATTCGTATCCATGATTGGTGTAGATGGCCACTCCGTAGCCCTGTACCTCCCAATTGCCGGGTACTTTAATCTCCTTCCAGGCTATGTTGGCATCCGGTTGCTCAATGTTGGCAGGCAGATCTTTGTATGTATCTGCATAATAAAAGTTCCATGTACCGTTTAGTAGTTTGTAATAAGGGCTGTTTTCATACTCGCCGGTCAGTGCCTGGTCCCGGTTGTCATAAGTCATGAAAGCTGTACGCGGATATTCCTTGTTGACGGCTACGGTCTGAATATCTTTCCAATAAGGTAGTTTTGTATCTTCTGCATGAAGAACTTGTGTTGAAAAAGCGCATACAGCGGCGCCAATCAGGCATTTAAATAAGGTTGTCATTTTAGGTTTCATAGGTTCAAATAGAAAAATGAAGAAGAAAGGGCGCTAGTACCGGCGCCCCTTTCCTTAAGTCCTTTTATGTAAAATAGCAATTATTTAATTGCGTCTGCTAGTTCAGCACCTGGTTTGAACTTGGTTACTTTTTTAGCAGGAATAGTAATCGTTGCTTTTGTGGATGGGTTGATACCTGTTCTTGCACTTCTTTCAGCAACAGAGAATGTTCCGAATCCGATTAATGATACTTTGTCCCCTTCTTTGAGGGCCTTTGTTACAGTTGAAACGAAAGCTTCAACTGCTTTTTTTGCGTCGACTTTGCTCAAGCCGGCTTCAGCGGCGACTGCGCTGATAAGATCTGCCTTATTCATAACGAAAATGATTAATTATTAAATGTAACACAAAAGTTTTACCAAAATCAGTGACAAATATATGCTTTCAAAATTAGAAATCAAACAGATAGCCTAAAAAAGATGCTCCAAAAATCAAAAAAACGTAAGAGAACTCTTGTTTTCTGTTATATAACAGAATAAAATTGTAAATTTGCGCGCAATCAATGTTTTATTAGACGAAGAATATTTATGAACAGTATACCTACAGTAACCAAGAATTTATTGATAATAAATGTGTTGTGTTTCTTTGGAGGCGTGGTAGCATGAAGTATGGAATTAACCTAAACGACCTGCTGGGACTACACTTTTTTATGGCATCTGATTTTAATCCTGCCAGTTGATTACTTATATGTTTATGCATGGCGGTTTCCAGCATATCTTTTTTAACATGTTTGCCTTGTGGATGTTTGGACGTACGCTTGAACAGGTTTGGGGACCGAAACGTTTCTTGTTCTATTATATGGTATGTGGTATAGGTGCGGGATTGGTGCAGGAGCTGGTGCAATATATACAATATGTGACCGAATTATCGCAATATGACAGTGTGAATACGGGGATTGCCGTGATTCCGATGGCGGAGTACTTGAATCTGATGACTACAGTTGGCGCTTCGGGAGCGATATATGGCATTTTGTTGGCATTCGGTATGCTATTCCCCAATAGTCAGATGTTTGTATTCCCTATCCCATTTCCTGTCAAGGCTAAATATTTTGTGATGGGATATGCTGCTTTGGAGATATTTTTGGGATTGGGTGCTTCGACCGATGCGTTGCCCACTTTGCACACTTGGGAGGTATGATTTTTGGTTTTATATTAATAATGTATTGGAGAAAAAAGAATAATAATGGGCAGTTTTATTACTGATTTGAAAAATAGCTTCAACAAAGGGAACATATATATCCAGTTTATATATATTAATGTAGGGGTATTCATTGTAACTTCCTTATTGGGGATTTTATGGATGCTGTTCAACCGGAATGGAGCATTTGTGCTTCAATATTTGGAACTGCCGGCCTGGACGTTGCAGTTTGTCAAGCAGCCTTGGTCTTTGCTGACTTATATGTTCATGCATGCAGGCATTTTGCATTTGCTGTTTAATATGCTGTGGCTTTATTGGTTCGGGCAGATGTTTCTGTCTCTTTTCTCGGCAAAGCATTTCCGCGGACTCTATCTGTTGGGAGGTATTTGTGGCGGTTTGTTGTATATGATCGCTTACAATGTTTTTCCTTATTTCAGTGATTCTTTGTATTATTCTTATTTGTTGGGAGCATCAGCTTCCGTACTTGCTATTGTTGTAGCTACTGCGGTACGTGCACCGGAATATAGAGTAAACTTTATGTTTATTGGGACTGTTAGGTTGAAGTATGTGGCTTTGTTTATGGTTGTGACCGATTTGCTGTTTATGACATCGGGCAATGCCGGTGGCCATATCGCTCATTTAGGAGGTGCTCTGGCCGGATGGTGGTTTGCTTCCGGATTGTCCCGCGGACATGATGCTACGTCATGGATAAACCGATGCTTGGATTGCTTCTCAGAAGGCCTTTCGTTTCGTCGTCAATCGAAAAAGCCGAAGATGAAAGTTCATTATGGTGATAAGGCAAAAGATTACGATTATAATGCCCGTAAAAAACAGCAAAGTGAGGAGATAGATCGTATATTGGATAAATTAAAGAAATCTGGTTATAACAGTCTGACTACCGAAGAGAAGAAAAGCTTGTTTGATGCGAGCAAGAAGTGATATATGAAATATATTGGTCGTTTTTTGGGATGGATACTACTGGGCATAAACTTGTGTATGGTGGTATTGTTACTGGTATGTGCTTACAGCCCTTATATTGATCCTGTGGCTCATCCGGTATGGTCATGTGCCGGTTTGGCTTTTCCTGCTTTTTTGATTGTTAATCTTTTGTTTCTGGTCTTTTGGTTGGTGATTTATCGTAAATATGCGTTGCTTTCATTTTTAGGCTTGGTATGTTCCATTGGTGCTATCCGTACTTATTTTCCAGTCAATGTATTTGTATCTGATGTACCGGAAGGGGCAATCAAATTCTTATCCTACAATACGATGGCCTTTGAGAAGAACCGTGCGAACACCAAGGATAATCCGAACCCTGTGTTGGAATATTTAAGAAACAGCAATGCGGATATAATCTGCCTGCAGGAATATATTGTAGGGGGACGGTTAACCAAGAAAGAGGTGGATTATGCTTTAAGAGATTATCCTTATAAAAATTATTATAAGATATCGGGGGCTAACGGTTTGGGTTGTTATTCCCGTTTTCCTATTTTGTCGGCACATCCGGTGAGATATGCCAGCCTTAACAATGGTTCCATTGCTTATAAAATCAAAGTGAATGGTGATACCTTGCTGGTTGTTAATAATCATCTGGAATCCAATAAGCTGACTGAGAAGGATAAAGAAGTCTATCGCGAAATGATGAAGGACCCTGATAAGCAAAAGGTATCGCAAGGGTCTCGTTTGCTGATCAGAAAACTGGCGGAAGCATCGGCTATACGTGCCGTTCAGGCTGATTCCATAGCTCGTTTGGTGGCCGGTTACAAAGGGGGAGGCATAATTGTATGCGGTGACTTCAATGATTCTCCTATATCATACACTCACAGGGTGGTAGGGGAAGGTCTGAATGATGCTTTTGTGGAGTCGGGAAACGGCTTTGGCATATCTTATAATCAAAATCATTTTTATTTCAGAATAGACAATATTTTATTGAGCAAGAATTTAAAATCTTACCGTTGTACGGTGGATAATACGATAAAGAGTTCGGATCATTACCCCATTTGGTGTTATGTGGCGGAGAAGTGATTTTACATACCTTTAATTGACAGATTATGAAAAGACTATTATTTACGTTAGCGACGTGTTGTGTAATGTGTGCATGTGAACAGAAAACAGAAATGAATCCGTTCTTTACGGAATTCCAGACCGAGTACGGTGCTCCCGATTTTACTAAGATCAGACTGGAGCATTATGAGCCTGCTTTCTTGAAAGGAATAGAGGAGCAGAATGCGGAAATTAAGGCAATAGTTGATAATCCCGAGGAACCTACTTTTGAAAATACCATTGTGGCGCTGGATAAAAGTGGCGGGATTCTGGCGAGAGTAAGTGGGGTGTTTTTTGCATTGACCGAAGCGGATACAAATGATTCGTTGACGGCCTTGAATGAAAAGATGGCTCCTGTACTTTCAGAACATAGTGATAATATTTATTTGAATCAGGATTTGTATAAACGGGTGGCTGATGTGCATCAACAGGAAAAGGAAGGTAAGATAACTCTTACGACTGAGCAACACCGGCTGTTGGACAAGTATTATAAAGCTTTTGTCCGTTCGGGTGCCGGACTGGATGCCGGAAAACAATCCCGTTTGAGGGAGATCAATAAAGAATTGTCGACTTTGGGGATTGCTTTCGACAATCATATCTTAAATGAGAATAACGCTTATCAGTTGGTTATCGAGAATGAGGCTGATTTGGCCGGGTTACCCGAATGGGTGAAAGCGGGGGCCGCAGAGGAAGCGAAAGCTGCTGGAAAAGAAGGGAAATGGCTATTCACTTTGCAAAACTCCAGTCGCTTGCCTTTTTTGCAATATGCTGAAAACCGTGAGCTAAGAAAAAATATTTATGAAGCTTATATCAACCGGGGGAATCATGATGATGCGAATGACAATAAAGAGATATTGGGAAAGATTATGGCATTGCGTTTGGAACAGGCAAAATTATTAGGATTCGATTGTTATTCCAATTTTGTACTGGATGAGAACATGGCTAAGAATTCGCAGACAGTCATGGATTTCTTGAATAACCTGTGGGGATACTCACTGGAAAATGCAAAGAAAGAGGCCGCCGAGTTGCAGAAAATAATGGATAAGGAAGGTAAGGGAGAGAAGCTGGCTGCATGGGACTGGTGGTATTATGCCGAAAAATTGCGTCAGGAAAAGTATGATTTGAATGAAGATGAAATCAAACCCTATTTCAGTTTGGAAGATGTGCGTAGCGGATTGTATACCGTGGCCAACAAATTGTATGGCATTACATTGACCGAACTGAATGATGTGCCCGTATATGAGTCTGATGTGAAAGTGTATGAAGTAAAGGATGCCGATGGCTCATTTTTGGGATTGTTCTATGCAGATTACTTTCCACGCGCAGGTAAGCGTGGTGGCGCATGGATGAGTAATTTTCGTGAACAGGCCGGTGAAGTACGTCCTTTAATTTATAATGTGGCAAGTTTTACTAAACCTGCAGGAAATATGCCTTCTTTACTGACTTTGGATGAGGTGGAAACCATGTTTCATGAGTTTGGACATGCATTGCACGGTATGCTGACCAAGTGTAACTACAAAGGAGTGTCTGGTACCAGTGTGGCGCAGGATTTTGTAGAACTTCCTTCACAGATTATGGAACACTGGGCTGTAGAACCTGAAGTGCTGAAACTCTATGCCAAGCATTATGAAACAAGAGAAGTGATTCCGGATGAGTTGATTACGAAAATCCAAAATCAGGGTACTTTTAATCAAGGTTTTATGACTACGGAATTATTGGCAGCCGCTTTGCTTGATATGGAACTGCATAACCTGACTGATACAGAAAATCTGAATGTCGTTGCTTTTGAAAAAGAAACGATGGACAAGCTGGGCTGATTCCTGAAATAGCTCCTCGGTATCGCGCCACTTATTTTAGTCATATTATAGGTGGATATGCTGCTGGGTATTACAGCTATCTATGGGCAGAAGTTCTTGACACGGATGCTTTTGAAGCGTTTAAAGAACATGGAGTGTTCGATAAAAATACCGCAGACTCTTTCCGTAAAAATATTCTAGAGAAAGGTGGAACGGAAGATCCTATGACCCTTTACAGAGGTTTTCGTGGGGCTGATCCCAGCTTGGAGCCTTGCTTAAAAATAGGGGTTTGAAATAAAATAGGCTGTGAGATAGAATAATTTAGGCTGCAAAAAATGCTTTTGCAGCCTTTTTTCTCTTTTGGAATCTAAATATTTGTGTTTGATACCGTGGGAATGTGAAAAAAAAACTATATTTGCAACCTTGTATAAACTAAGAATTAATCAAAAAGTAAAAATAATAAATTTCAAAGTAACATGCAAAACAAAGGATTTGTAAAGGTTTTTGCGGTATTACTCACCCTTGTATGTGTGTTTTATCTTTCTTTCTCTTTTGTGACCCGCTATCACATGGACAAAGCGGCACAGGACCCGAAAGGTGAAGCACATTACCTTGATTCTATGCAGAATGAAAAAGTTTATTTGGGTAGTTATAGCTGAAACAGTGTCGCGAGATGGAGATTGGTCTGGGTCTAGACCTGAAAGGTGGTATGAACGTTATCCTTGAAGTTTCTGTACCGGATGTAGTGAAGGCTTTGGCTGACAACAAGACTGATGAAGCTTTTAACAAAGCGGTTGCAGAAGCATCAAAACAATCTATCACTAGTCAGGATGACTTTATCACTCTTTTTGTAAAAGAGTATAAGAAACAAGCTCCCAATGGCAAATTGGCTGAATTATTTGCTACTCAGCAGTTGAAAGACAAAGTAACCACCCGCAGTTCCGACAGTGAAGTTGAAAAAGTATTGCGCGAAGAGGTAAAGGCTGCTATCGACAACTCTTATAATGTATTACGTACACGTATTGACCGTTTTGGTGTGGCACAGCCTAACATTCAGGCATTGGAAGGAAAGATGGGCCGTATCATGGTGGAACTACCGGGTATCAAAGAACCGGAACGTGTCAGAAAACTGTTGCAGGGATCTGCTAACTTGGAATTCTGGGAAACTTTCGACGCAAAAGAAATAGTTCCTTATCTTTCTTCTGTAGATAACAGACTGCGTGATATTCTTGCTGTTGAAAGTGGTGCTGCTTCTGCTGATTCTGTAGCAGCTGATACTGTTGCTGTTGCACAGGCTTCTGCAATTTCTGCTGCCGACAGTCTTGCAGCCGCATTGAAAGGCGAAACGGCAAGTAACTCTGCCGCAATGGAGCAGATGAAGAAAGAACATCCGTTGGCTTCTGTTCTTCAATTAAATCCGAATGGTTACGGGTCGGTGGTAGGTTATGCCGATTATAAAGATACTGCTCAGGTAAACCAGTACCTTGCTATGAAAGAAGTGAAAGAAATGTTGCCGAAAGATCTTCGTTTGAAATGGGGTGTAAAGGCTGCTGATTTTGACAAGCAGGGACGTATCTTTGAATTGTATGCTATCAAGTCTACTGAACGTAACGGACGTGCTCCGTTGGAAGGTGATGTGATCACTGATGCTAAAGATGAATATGACCAGTTCAACAAGCCTTGTGTCAGTATGTCTATGAACACTGACGGCGCGCGCCGCTGGGCTGTTCTGACAAAGAACAATGTAGGCAAGGCTATCGCTATCGTACTGGATGGTTACGTATACAGCGCTCCGAATGTAAACGGTGAAATTACGGGCGGACACTCTCAGATTACCGGTAACTTTACTCCGGAGGTGACAAAAGACTTGGCTAACGTATTGAAGTCTGGTAAGATGCCTGCTCCTGCACGTATCGTTCAGGAGGATATCGTTGGTCCGTCATTGGGTCAGGAATCTATCAATCAAGGTATCATTTCATTTGTTGTTGCGTTGATTCTGTTGATGATCTATATGTGCGCTATGTACGGATTGATTCCGGGTATGGTTGCCAACTGCGCATTGGTTGTTAACTTCTTCTTCACATTAGGAATCCTTACCTCGTTCCAAGCTGCACTGACCATGTCTGGTATTGCCGGTATGGTGTTGTCATTGGGTATGGCTGTAGATGCTAACGTGTTGATTTATGAACGTACAAAAGAAGAATTGAGAGCCGGTAAAACTGTTAAGGCTGCTTTAGCAGACGGTTATTCTAACGCATTCTCTGCTATTTTTGACTCAAACTTGACATCAATTATCACTGGTATCATTCTGTTCTATTTCGGTACGGGGCCGATCCGTGGTTTTGCCACTACGTTGATTATCGGTATCCTCTGCTCATTCTTTACAGCAGTATTCTTGACTCGTATTGTTTATGAGCACTTCATGAATAAAGACAAGTGGTTGAACTTGACATTCACTACAGGGATTTCCAAGAACCTGATGCAGAACGTGAATTACAACTTTATGGGAATGATGAAACGTTCATTCACGGTATTCGGAGCGATTATCGTTATCTGTATCATTTCATTCTTTATCCGTGGTTTGGCGCAGAGTATTGACTTTACCGGTGGACGTAACTTCGTAGTTCAGTTTGAACAGCAGGTTGAACCTGAAACAGTGCGTGACTTGTTGAAGAAGAAAATCACAGAAGATAATGTACAGGCTATCGCCTTGGGTACGGATAAGAAGACAATCCGTATTACAACCAACTACCGTATTAATGAAGAGTCTCCTACTATCGACTCCGAAATTGAAGAGTTCTTGTATCAGTCTTTGAAAGATGGTAACTTGCTGGGCGAAGGTACTACATTGGAAATCTTTATTGATCGTGATAATCGTGTCGGTGGTTCTATTATCAGTTCTCAGAAAGTAGGTCCCAGTATCGCTGATGATATCAAGACATCGGCTATTTGGTCTGTATTGTTTGCACTGGTGGCTATCGGTTTGTATATCTTGCTGCGTTTCCGCAATGTAGCTTATAGTGTGGGTGCGACTGTTGCATTGGCTGTCGATACTATTCTGATTATCGGTGCATACTCATTATGTTATGGATGGGTTCCGTTCTCATTGGAAATTGACCAGACCTTCATTGGTGCCGTTTTGACCGCTATCGGTTATTCTATCAATGACAAGGTGGTTATCTTTGACCGTATCCGTGAGTTCTTCGGTCTGTATCCGAAACGTAACCGTATGCAGTTGTTTAACGATTCACTGAATACTACTTTGGCTCGTACCATCAATACTTCATTAAGTACATTAATCGTATTGTTGTGTATCTTTGTGCTGGGTGGTGACAGTATCCGCAGCTTCGCTTTTGCAATGATTTTGGGCGTTGTGATCGGTACGTTGTCTTCCATCTTCATTGCTGCTCCTATCGCTTACCTGACTATGGCAACAAGATGCCGGAAGAAACAAAGGCATAAAAAGAAAGTTTCTTTTAAGAAATAAATAAAAAGAGGAGGATGCTCATATCATGAGAATCCTCCTCCTTTTATAATGACTGAATGGAATTGATTTGTGGAAAAAGGATAGATGAATCTTCTGTGGCTTCAAAAATAAACTTAAGTACATTGGATAAGTAACTTAGCTTGCTTGCCCCATGAAGTAAACTTGCTTTTTTACGCTACATTTTGCAGATCAATTCTGTTTGGCTATAATCATGAAAATAGTTATCTGACTACTCTTCCTGAAGTGTTTCCTTGCATTAATCCTTCCACTTCTTCTACTGTTACTTGATTGAAATCTCCATATATGGTATTTTTTAATGCAGATGCGGCAAGGGCGAACTCTAATGTTTTTTGGTCATTGTCGGAGTAGGTCAGCAAACCATAAATCATGCCGCCTACAAATGCATCTCCTGCACCTACACGGTCTACCTCATGGACAATATCGTAAATACCGGTATGCCTTAATGTCCCTTTAGAATAAAGTATGGCTGCCAGCAGATTGTGATTGGAAGTGATGGTATTACGCAATTCCAGAAATATTTTCTGGCATCGGGGCGCTTGTTCTGATACTTTTTGACCGAATACTTTGAAACCGGACAAATCTAATGGATATGAGGTGTCTACAGCTTTAAAACCTACCGGGGGAATGCCGAAAATTTCTTTGTATTCGGGTTCTGCACCAAAAATGACATCACTATATTGGACAAGAGGGAGCATTACTTCTGAAGCGGATTTACCGTAATTCCATAATTTTTTGCGGAAATTCAAATCGCACGAGATAGTTAACCCTAGACGGTCTGCTGTTTGTAGTGCTTCCAGGCAGGTATCTGCTCCTTCCTGTGACAGGGACGCCGCTATACCCGACCAGTGGAACCAGCCTGCATCGGAAAGAATCTTTTCCCAGTCTATCATGCCGGGACGTAAAGTGGCAAAGGAAGATCCTTCACGGTCATATACTACATTGGAGTTACGAAATGCTGCACCGCTCTCCAGAAAGTATAATCCCATGCGTTTCCCGCCATAAATAATGCCGTCTGTACCTAATCCGTAAGCTTGGAGTGAGTTTACACAAGCTTGTGCCATTGCATTCTCGGGAAGTCTGGTAACGAATTCTGTGGAGATGCCGAAGTTGACCAGTGATATGGCTACATTCGCTTCACTTCCTCCATAAGTAGCAATAAACTCGTTTGTTTGGGAAAAGCGCTGGAAATTGGGGGTGGTCAGCCTTAACATTACTTCTCCGAATGTAACGACTTTCTTGTTTTTGGTAATAGCTCTTGTATTCATAGTATGTTTTTAATCAGTATGTTAATTTGCACGAAGATACGATCAAAATTTTATATAAGTGCAAGAAATGTATAAAAATAGCCTTCTCTATCTTTTCCATATAGAATAGAGAAGGCTATTTTTATACATTCAATATTAGTGGTTTATTTATTGAATCGTACTTTTAGTTTGGCAAGCATATCCTGTGTCATACTGTCTAGATCATATTCCGGTTTCCATCCCCATTCCTCACGGGCACAAGTGTCGTCCAGTGAGTTCGGCCATGATTCGGCGATAGCTTGACGTAGTGGATCTACTTTGTACTCCATATGGAAGTCAGGCATATACTTCTTTATATTATTATAAATAATTTCCGGATCAAAACTCATTGAAGCAATGTTGAACGAATTGCGATGAATTAGTTTGTCGGGATTCGCTTCCATGATTTCAATGGCTGCACGTAAACCATCAGGCATATACATCATATCCATGAATGTATCGGCTGCGATAGGACATTCAAATTTTTCACCTTTTACAGCCGAATAATAGATGTCTACAGCATAATCAGTGGTCCCGCCACCCGGAGGTGTGACATACGAAATTAATCCGGGGAAACGAACGGAACGGGTATCTACACCAAAACGGATATGGTAATAATCGCTCAGTAATTCTCCTGATACTTTTGTAACGCCATACATGGTACGCGGATTACGGATAGTGTCTTGTGGAGTCTTGTCTTTAGGGGTGTTGTTACCGAAGACACCGATAGAACTTGGGGTAAATACGGCACAACCCATTTCGCGTGCTACTTCCAATACATTAAACAGGCCTCCCATGCCTATTTTCCATGCTAGTTGAGGTTTGGCTTCTGCTACAGCCGAGAGTAAGGCTGCCAGATTGTAAATGGTGTCGATGTTGTACTTTGATACTGTTTCGGCAATTTGTTGTTCATTGGTGATATCTACGATGGCAGAAGGGCCTGATTCTTTTAATTCCCCTTTAGGCTCGGCACCGGGAATATATCCGGCTACGATATTACCATTGTAAATACTTCTCAATTTCATGGTTAGTTCCGAACCGATCTGACCGGTGGAGCCGATAATTAATACATTTTTCATAGTTTGCTATTTGCTTTAAGTTTCCTTTTGGAAGCAAAGATAGATAGAAAACTGCATATTTTATCAAAATTTTCTCTATAATTTAATTGGATATCAAAAAAAAATAAGAACTTTGTCAAGTCAGACTGATTTTTAAACTTAAACTATATACTTAAATAAAAAAACAAAGCTATGTATGGTAAAATGAAGGAGTTCCTTGCGAAGGAACTGGCTGATATTAAGGCAGCCGGATTGTATAAAAATGAACGTATCATTACCACACCTCAGCGTGCAGACATCAAGGTGAATGACGGAGAAGATGTGTTGAACTTTTGTGCCAACAATTATTTAGGTTTGTCAGATAACCAACGTTTGATCAATGCTGCCAAAGAGGCAATGGATACACATGGCTTCGGTATGTCTTCCGTACGCTTTATCTGTGGGACTCAGGATTTACACAAACAGCTGGAAGCTGCCATTTCTGATTATTTTAAAACAGAAGATACTATACTTTATGCTGCTTGTTTTGATGCTAATGGTGGTTTGTTCGAACCGCTGTTTACAGAAGAAGACGCTATTATTTCAGATGCGTTGAATCATGCATCTATTATAGATGGTGTACGTTTGTGTAAGGCAAAACGCTATCGTTACGCTAATGCTGATATGGCTGACTTGGAACGTTGTTTGCAGGAAGCGCAGGCACAGCGTCACCGCATTATTGCTACAGATGGTGTATTCTCGATGGATGGTAATGTGGCTCCATTGGATAAGATTTGTGAACTGGCGGAAAAATATGACGCGTTGGTAATGGTGGATGAATCTCATTCGGCCGGTGTAGTAGGTCCTACAGGGCATGGCGTGGCCGAACAATTTAAAGCATACGGTCGTGTGGATATTTTTACTGGTACATTAGGGAAAGCATTTGGTGGGGCAATGGGAGGATTTACCACCGGTAAGAAAGAAATTATTGATATGTTGCGCCAGCGTTCACGTCCTTATTTATTCTCTAATTCTGTAGCTCCTGCCATTATCGGTGCTAGCTTGGAAATGTTTAAGATGTTGAAGGAAAGTGATGCCTTGCATACTAAGTTGATGGATAATGTGAATTATTTCCGTGACAGGATGCTGGCTGCTGGTTTTGACATCAAACCAACTCAGAGCGCGATTTGTGCTGTGATGCTTTATGATGCGAAACTGTCTCAGGATTTTGCTGCCAAGATGCAGGAAGAAGGCATATATGTAACTGGTTTCTATTATCCGGTTGTTCCGAAAGGGCAGGCACGTATCCGCGTCCAATTGTCTGCCGGTCATGAAAAGGCACATTTGGATAAGGCAATTGCTGCATTTATTAAAGTGGGTAAAGAACTTGGGGTGATTAAATAAGTAATCTAAAGAATTTCTAGATAAAATAAAAGCAGTAAATGATTGTATAGTAATTGTTTACTGCTTTTGTAGCCCCGAGGGGAATCGAACCCCTATCTAAAGTTTAGGAAACTTCTATTCTATCCGTTGAACTACAAGGCCCTTTTATGGCTACAAAGGTACTCCTTTTTGTTAAAATGGCAATATGAAAGATCGAAAAATGTCTTAAGTGGGAAGAAAATAATCCTTTCTTTGTTGTTTTGTTGTTTTTTGTCTGTTTTTTATAATCTAATAATGTTATTATTCTGCTATGAACTTTCATGTTGTTTATAAAACATGGATAAAAATAATAAATTGTAAAAATGAATCGTTTTTGCTGCTGTCATAATGATAGAAATTTATGCTTTTAAACAGGTAATTATCTCTACTTTTTCTTAGCTTGGAAATAAATAAACCTTTAATTTTGTACATTTTGATATTCAAACGTAGTTTGACAGCGGAATATTTTGTCCTTTGACAGAACTTTCCGAACTTTGCAAACAGTGAAATTTTGTAACCCTAAATAATAAGTTATGGCAGATGAAATGATAGTCAAGGAGTTGGACCAAGTGGTGGTCCGTTTCTCAGGCGACTCAGGCGATGGTATGCAGCTGGCCGGAAATATCTTTTCTAATATTTCGGCTACAGTGGGAAATGATATCAGTACATTCCCCGATTACCCGGCGGATATACGTGCCCCGCAAGGTTCGTTGACCGGTGTGTCAGGTTTCCAGGTGCATATTGGTGCGGGTAAAGTTTTTACTCCTGGTGACAAATGCGACGTATTGGTCGCAATGAATGCCGCTGCATTGAAAACACAATACAAATTTGCGAAGTCCACAGCTTGTATCATTATTGATACAGATTGTTTTCAGAAATCAGATCTGGACAAGGCGGCTTTCAAAACAGACAGTCCGATTGAAGAAATGGGTATTAAGCAGGATGTAATTGCTGCTCCTATTTCACAGATGGTGAAAGACTGTCTGGCAGATACAGGCATGGACAACAAGTCAATGTTGAAATGTCGTAATATGTTTGCTTTGGGATTGGTTTGCTGGTTGTTTAATCGTGACCTGGCGGTTGCTGAAAATTTTTTGCGCGAGAAATTTGCAAAGAAGCCGCAAATAGCTGAAGCGAATATTAAAGCGATACACGCCGGATATGATTATGGCCACAATACCCATGCGTCTGTGGATCATACTTATAAGGTGGAAACTAAGTCTAAAGTCCCCGGAAAGTATATGGATATCAGCGGAAACAAGGCTACGGCTTATGGCTTGATCGCTGCTGCCGAGAAAGCAGGCCTGCGTTTGTTCTTGGGATCTTATCCCATTACTCCGGCAACAGATATTTTACATGAGCTTTCTAAACATAAATCATTGGGAGTGACTACTGTTCAATGTGAAGATGAAATTTCAGGTTGCGCTACGGCTATCGGTGCCTCGTTTGCAGGTGCGTTGGCGGCTACTTCTACTTCGGGGCCGGGTGTTTGTCTGAAATCAGAGGCTATGAATCTGGCTGTTATTACAGAATTACCATTGGTGGTTATTAATGTACAGCGTGGCGGTCCTTCTACTGGTTTGCCTACTAAGTCTGAGCAAACAGATTTATTGCAGGCTTTGTTTGGCCGTAACGGTGAATCTCCTATGCCGGTCATTGCCGCAGCTTCTCCAACTCATTGTTTTGATGCTGCTTATGATGCTTGTAAGATTGCCTTGGAACACATGACTCCGGTGGTGTTGCTGACTGATGGTTTTGTAGCAAATGGTTCCGGCGCATGGAAATTGCCTGATCTGGCAAACTATCCGGCTATTAACCCACCCTATGTTACTCCGGAAATGAAGGATAATTATACTCCTTACAAGCGTAATACTGAAACAGGTGTCCGTTATTGGGCATTGCCGGGACAGGAAGGTTATATGCATATTTTGGGAGGCTTGGAAAAAGACAGTGATACAGGTGCTATTTCTACCGAGCCTGAAAACCATAATTTGATGTGCCGTTTGCGTGCCGAGAAGATTGCTAAAATTCCAGTGCCTGATGTTAAGGTGCAAGGCTGCGTAGAGGATGCAGATTTGTTGATAGTGGGTTTCGGTGGAACTTACGGTCATTTATATTCAGCAATGGAGGAAATGAACCATGCAGGCAAGAAGGTTGCTTTGGCACATTTTGTTCATTTGAACCCGCTGCCTCAAAATACGGCAGAAGTGCTGAAGAAATATAAGAAGGTAGTCGTGGCTGAGCAGAATCTTGGTCAGTTTGCCGGATATCTCCGTATGAAAGTGGACGGATTTGTTCCTTATCAGTTTAATGAGGTAAAAGGCCAGCCGTTCGTAGTCAGCGAGTTAGTTGATGCTTTCACTGAGATTTTAAATAAATAATAACCGTAAAGAAAGTAAAGACTATGAACGAATATACAGCAAAAGATTTCAAAAAGGGACAACCTCGTTGGTGTCCGGGTTGTGGTGACCATTTTTTCTTGGCTTCGCTGCACAAAGCGATGGCTGAATTGGGAGTGGCTCCTCATGATACTGCCGTTATTTCGGGTATCGGATGTTCCAGCCGCCTGCCTTATTACATGAATACATATGCCATGCAGACTGTGCACGGTCGTGCGGCAGCTATTTCTACAGGCTGCAAGGTGGCTAATCCAAAGATTACTGTTTGGCAGATTTCAGGGGATGGTGATGGGCTGGCTATTGGTGGAAATCACTTTATACATGCCGTTCGTCGTAATATCGACTTGAATATGATTTTGTTGAACAACCGTATATATGGTTTGACCAAAGGACAGTATTCTCCGACTTCTCCCCGTGGATTTGTTAGCAAATCATCTCCTTACGGCACTGTGGAAGATCCGTTTCATCCGGCTGAATTATGTTTTGGTGCGCGTGGACGTTTCTTTGCCCGTGCGGTAGCTACGGATGGTCCTGGTACAGTGGAGATTCTGAAAGCTGCTGCCAATCATAAAGGTGCGGCTGTATGTGAAATTCTTCAGAACTGCGTCATTTTTAATGATGGAACACACGAATCAGTATATACGAAAGAAGGTCGTTCAAAGAATGCCATTTATTTAGAACACGGTAAACCGATGTTGTTTGGTGTAGACAAAGAATACGGGCTGATGCAGGAAGGTTTCGGACTGAAAGTGGTAAAGCTTGGTGAGAATGGTGTGACGGAAAAAGATATTTTAGTGCACGATGCTCATTGTATGGATAATACTTTGCAGTTGAAACTGGCATTGATGGAAGGACCGGATTTTCCGGTTGCATTAGGGGTGATCCGTGATGTGGAGGCGCCTACTTATGATGACGCTGTTAATGCACAGATTGAAGAAGTGGCCGCAAAGAAAAAATATCATAATTTCCAGGAATTACTGATGACAAATGATATTTGGGAAGTGAAATAAGATTTTTCATCTTCCCTGTAGGGACCAGATCTACAGAACTGTTTTAAAAATTAAATGGTTAGTAATAGGCTGTGAATAATTGCCGGTTACTAACCATTTAATTTAGAATTTTAGTGTGTGCAAGCGAACACACGTGAAACTGTCTTTATAGTTTGAGCCCTAAAGTTTCTCGCCGAATGCTAAATCACCGGCATCCCCCAATCCCGGAACAATGTATTTGTGCTCGTCCAAGACAGGGTCTATGGCGGCACACCATAATGTGACATCATCGCCGGGAAAAAGTTCTGCCATATGCTTTACCCCTTGTTGGCTGGCAATGACACAGGCCATTTGCAATTTAGCGGGTTTGCCTTTGGTAAGGAAAGCTTTCCAGGCAAGTTCCATGCTTTCACCGGTGGCAAGCATGGGGTCAACGAGAAGCAAGGTCCTGTCATTCAATGAAGGGGCGGCGATGTATTCAATGTGCACATCTACAATACGGTGCTCGTCATCCTTGTAAAAACGGAATGCGGAAACGAAAGCGTTGTCGGCATGGTCGAACATGTTCAGAAAACCGGTGTGCAACGGCAGTCCGGCACGGAATACCGTTGCAATCACTATTTTGTCATCGTGTGTGCTGGCCGTGGCAGTTCCCAAGGGTGTCTGTACTTGCTTTACGGAATAGGTTAGTGCTTTACTCATCTCGTATGCCATGATTTCTCCTATTCTTTCAATATTTCTGCGGAAACGCATACGGTCATTTTGAACATGTATATCGCGCAATTCCGCTACATATTGGTTTAGGAGAGAATTGCCTTCACTGAGATTGATGATTTTCATATCTATGCTTTTGTTATATTGTTGACTTTGACCTGCAAAGAAACAAATAATTTCTAGATTTGTAAAGTACGAATTGCATTTTTGTTACACAAATATAAATATTTGATTATTACGGAAATTTTTCTCTAATAACTTCTTTTTTTTAAAATAAAGCACTAATTTTGTAGCGCCTTAGACAAGGGGGTGTTGAAAAACATCTTCTCTCAGAAAATAAAGAGTAAAAATAACATTATACAATAACCAAATTAAATCATTAAAAAATGGCAAATTTAGATTTAAGCAAGTACGGTATTACCGACGTGAAGGAAGTTCTCCACAATCCTTCTTATGATGTGCTTTTCGCTGAAGAAACTAAACCGGGATTGGAAGGTTTCGAAAAAGGACAGGTTACTGAACTGGGTGCTGTAAACGTAATGACTGGTGTTTACACAGGTCGTTCTCCTAAAGATAAATTCTTCGTTAAGAATGAAGCTTCTGAAAATTCAGTATGGTGGACTTCTGACGAATATAAAAATGATAACAAACCTTGTACAGAAGAAGCTTGGGCTGATTTGAAAGCTAAAGCTGTAAAACAATTGAGCGGCAAGCGTTTGTTCGTTGTTGATACTTTCTGCGGTGCTAACGCTGCAACTCGTATGAAAGTACGTTTCATTATGGAAGTAGCTTGGCAGGCTCACTTCGTAACTAACATGTTCATCCGTCCTACTGCTGAAGAACTGGAAGCTTATGGAGAACCTGATTTTGTATGTTTCAACGCTTCTAAAGCAAAAGTTGACAACTATAAAGAACTGGGCTTGAACTCTGAAACAGCTACTGTTTTCAACTTGAAGACTAAAGAACAAGTTATCCTGAATACTTGGTACGGTGGTGAAATGAAGAAAGGTATGTTCTCTATCATGAACTACATGAACCCGCTTCGTGGTATCGCTTCTATGCACTGCTCTGCTAATACAAATATGGAAGGAACTAGCTCAGCTATTTTCTTCGGTTTGTCTGGTACAGGCAAGACTACTTTGTCTACTGATCCGAAACGTAAGTTGATCGGTGACGATGAACACGGATGGGATGACGAAGGTGTATTCAACTACGAAGGTGGTTGCTATGCTAAAGTTATCAACTTGGATAAGGAAAGCGAACCCGATATCTACGCTGCTATCAAACGTGACGCTTTGCTTGAAAACGTAACAGTTGATGCTAACGGTAAGATTGATTTCGCTGATAAGAGCGTAACAGAAAATACTCGTGTTTCTTATCCTATCTATCATATCGAAAACATTGTTAAACCTATCTCTAAAGGTCCTCACGCTCAACAAGTTATTTTCTTGTCAGCTGATGCATTCGGTGTATTGCCTCCGGTATCTATCTTGAATCCTGAACAGGCTCAGTATTACTTCTTGTCTGGATTTACAGCTAAATTGGCTGGTACAGAACGTGGTATCACTGAACCGACTCCGACATTCTCTGCTTGCTTCGGTGCTGCTTTCTTGTCATTGCATCCTACTAAGTATGCTGAAGAATTGGTTAAGAAGATGGAAAAGACTGGTGCTAAAGCATACTTGGTTAACACTGGTTGGAACGGTACTGGTAAACGTATCTCTATCCGTGATACTCGTGGTATCATTGATGCTATTCTGGATGGTTCTATTGATAAGGCTCCTACTAAGGTTATTCCTTACTTCGATTTCGTTGTTCCTACAGAATTGCCGGGTGTTGATCCGAAGATCCTTGATCCTCGTGATACTTATGCTGACGCTGCTCAGTGGGATGAAAAAGCTAAAGATTTGGCTGGTCGCTTCATTAAGAACTTTGCTAAGTTTACTGGTAACGAAGCAGGTAAGAAATTGGTTGCTGCTGGTCCGAAGTTGTAATTTGAATTTTACAGATTTAACATATAAAAAGTGGTTCCTTATAAAGGAACCACTTTTTTTTTATGCTTGAAAATGCCTAGATTTGTTGCAAACCAAATATGATAGCAAATGAAATTATTTAGATTAATGTTAGTTGGTGCAGGCATGTTCGTATTATGCAGCTGTACATCGCAAGGCTCCCGACAGAAGGAAGTTGTTGCAGATAGTGTTTCCGTGAGCCAGGTAAACCCTGTGGTAGAAACTATTATGAGTCGCCGTAGTATACGGAAGTATAAGCCCGAGGCTGTGGAGCGTGAAAAGATGCAGACTATAGTAGAATGTGGAATCAATGCACCTAATGGAATGAATAAACAGTCATGGGAGGTTCGTGTAGTAGATAATCCGGAATTTATCAATGGTTTGACTGAAATATTCAAAAAAGAAAATCCCAAAGCGGCAGAACGTCCGGGATTTAAGAATATGTTCAATAATGCTCCTACAGTAGTGTTTATTGCTAACGATCCTGCATATGATATGTCACAGATCGATTGTGGTTTGTTGGGTGAGAATATGATTTTGTCTGCCTGGTCAATGGGAATAGGTTCCTGTTGTTTGGGAGGACCTGTGCGTTTCATGAAATCACCTGCAGCTGCGGAATATATGAAAAAGTTGGGATTCAGTGAAGGGTATGAGTTGCTTTATGCGATTGCTTTCGGTTATCCCGATGAAATGCCGGCTGCTAAACCTAGAGAGGTTAGTAAAGTGAAGTTTGTAGATTAGAGATAAAAAATCCCGAAGGTAATATGGCCTCGGGATTTTTTTATATTCAATGTAGATTGATTAGCTTTTGTTGGCTCTCTTGCGTTCTGTTTCGTCAAGAATCACTTTACGCATACGCATACTCTTTGGAGTAACTTCTACATATTCATCTTCCTTAATGTATTCTAATGCTTCTTCCAACGAGAATACTACCGGAGGAATGATGCGTGCCTTGTCATCAGAACCTGATGCGCGCATATTGGTAAGCTTTTTCGATTTAGTTACATTGATCACCAAGTCGTTTTCATGAACATGTTCACCTACCACTTGGCCGGCATATACTTCGTCTTGCGGATAAATGAAAAATTTGCCACGATCCTGTAATTTGTCAATAGCGTATGCAAAAGCTGTTCCGCTTTCCATAGCATCATAGAACCGTTGCTGCGACGTTCTATCTCACCTTTGTATGGTTGGTAACATTTAAAGCGGTGGGCCATGATCGCTTCTCCGGCCGATGCAGTCAGTACATTGGTGCGAAGACCGATAATACCGCGCGAAGGCATATCAAACTCAATGTTTACGCGGTCACCCTGTGTTTCCATAGAAACCAAATCACCCTTACGGCGGGTTACCATATCGATCATTTTACTGGAATATTCTTCGGGCACACTGATCGTTAATTCTTCGATAGGTTCGCATTTTACTCCGTCTATTTCTTTGAAAATAACCTGAGGCTGTCCTACTTGTAATTCGTATCCTTCGCGGCGCATGGTTTCAATCAGTACAGAAAGATGAAGTACACCACGTCCTGATACAATCCATTTACCGTCTTCCAGTTCGCTTTTGCGTACACGCAATGCCAGGTTCTTATCTAGTTCTTTGGTCAAGCGATCTTGGATGTGGCGTGAAGTCACAAACTTACCTTCTTTGCCGAAGAAAGGAGAATCGTTGATAGTGAATAACATGCTCATGGTCGGTTCGTCAATGGCGATGGGGGGCAATGGTTCCGGATTTTCGAAATCGCAGATGGTATCACCAATTTCGAAGCCTTCTACACCTACTACAGCACAGATATCTCCCGATGAAACGGCATCTGTCTTTTTACGTCCTAAGCCTTCAAAAGTATGTAGTTCTTTGATTTTAGACTTTATCAGACTGCCATCACGCTTTGCCAGTGTAATATTCATACCTTCTTTCAGGGTACCACGATGTACACGTCCCACAGCTATACGACCTGTATATGCTGAATAGTCTAAAGAGGTGATTAACATTTGAGGAGTTCCCTCTAGCTGTTTCGGTGCTGGAATGTGCTCAATAATAGCATCCAACAACGGAACCAGATTTTCTGTTGGGGTCTTCCAGTCAGTACTCATCCAATTATTTTTGGCAGAACCATAAATAACGGGGAAGTCCAACTGATCTTCTGTAGCATTCAGGCTGAACATCAAGTCGAATACCATTTCGTATACTTCTTCCGGACGGCAGTTGGGTTTATCCACCTTGTTCACAACAACTACAGGTTTCAAACCGATCTGTAACGCCTTTTGCAATACGAAGCGTGTCTGCGGCATCGGGCCTTCGAATGCATCTACCAATAAGATACATCCATCAGCCATATTGAGTACACGTTCTACTTCGCCACCGAAGTCGGCGTGTCCCGGAGTATCAATAATATTGATTTTTGTTCCTTTGTAGTTAATTGAAACGTTCTTTGAAAGGATAGTTATCCCTCTTTCGCGTTCCAAGTCATTATTATCCAATACCAGTTCACCATTTGTCTGGTCGTTGCGGAACAAATGTCCCGCCAGCATCATCTTGTCCACCAGTGTTGTTTTTCCGTGGTCTACGTGGGCGATGATCGCAATGTTTCTAATGTCTTGCATACTATACCTATATATTTGGCTGCAAAGGTACGATTTTTAATTCAAAAAATATTTGGCTGTTAACGATTATTTTTTATCTTCCGTATCTTCTTTACTATTAAATGTGGAGGGAGTAGTGCCATAGAAATCGACAAAGTGCTTTCTGAAAGTGGGGATGTCATTATAACCAACCATTTCGGCCACCTCCTGAACATTGTATTTGCGGCTTCTCAGTAATTCGGCAGAGCGTTTTAACCGGACTCCTCTTACTAATTCTATGATAGTGAAATTAGTGAGTTGTTTTACTTTCCTGTAAAGGGTAGGTTGACTCATATTCAGCATTTCGGCCAGTTTTTTCACATTGAATTCCGGATTTTGCAGGTTCTCATTTACAATATTCAGAATTTGTGTGATGAACGGGTCTTCTATGATGATTGTTTCCGTATTTTCTTCTTGCGAGCCGTTGACGGTGATGGAAGGCATTAGTAGTTTGGTATAAATCTGTTTCAGTTCAGTCCGGCTTTTTATTAAACGTTTTACTTTGGTGCGGAGAATCTCCGGATTGAACGGCTTCAGAATATAGTCATCAGCTCCTAATTCTATTCCTTTCACTATATTTTCGTCATCTGTCAAAGCTGTCAGTAGAATAATAGGGATATGGCAAGTTTTTAGATCTTCTTTTAGGATACGGCAACATTCAAAACCGTTCATGATAGGCATCATGACATCCGTTATTACAAGATCCGGTATTTCTTTACGCGCTATTCTTACTCCTTCTTCCCCATTTTCCGCCATAATAATATTATAGGTAGCAGAGAATAATACTTTCAGATAGAGGCGGATATCTGCATGGTCTTCAACAACCAGTAGTTTGTATTTGGTTTCGGGGTTGTCAATAGGTTTGGCAGTTATGCTGTTTGCTATTTCCTGTTGTCTCTTATCCTCTGCGGTAATCATTGCTTTATTTGGATCTTCCGCTATTGTTTCGGGTTCGATGAAACATACGTTTTCATCATTTTTCAAATGTTGCTTACCTAGAGGGATATAAAGGACAACTCGGGTTCCTTTGTTTTTTTCTTGAGTGATCTGGATATCACCGTGGTGGGCGAGTACTGTCGTTTTCATAATTTCAATGCCTAATTCGGGGTGTAGCCGGTTGCTTGGAGGGTTGTAATTATCCGATCCAAGGAAGATAACAGAGGACTCTTCTATCATTTCTTTCCCGTCATCCTCTATAGTAAAAAGGCAGAAATCCTTTCCGTTGATAATACTGGTGTTTACAGTAAAACGGATGGAACCGGAATACGAGATATGCCGATAGGCATTGGATAATATATTACTTAGAATAAAGGTTATCTTTTTCCGGTCAATCCATATTTCTGTATTTATTTTGTTGTCTTTGTCATAATGCAGGTTAATGGGACTGACGTTCAGTAGCTCGTGAGAGGCACGAACTACAGTGTCGGCTATCACGCTGGCGGGATAGGGGGCCACATTCAATTTAAGACTGTAACTTTCTTGCTGATGAATATTCAATAGCTGGTTACAAATGTCTTGCAGGCTGATTGAATTCCGATAGGCCATTTTAGCTTTTTGCAGGAATGATTCCGGGAAGGTCGTATTAGTAATCATTTCTTTTAACGGAGCAGTGATGAGTGATAACGGAGTGCGTAATTCCTGTGCCAACATATATCTGATTTGGTCACGCAATTGGTGGTTTTTCTCTTCTTCTTTTCTTATTTCTGTTTCTTCTTCCAGCTTTTCTTTCAGTTTCACTTCTTTGGCTTTGTAAACTTGCCGTTTCTGTAATTTCCGGTTAAAGTACATCCATGTAAACAAGGAAATAATGATAATAGTCAGGATGTATGCGGCGATGGCCCATCCGGTTGCAGCCCAATATCTATTTACATTGATGGATAACCGGGTTATTTGTTCATTTTCTTCCAACGGATAAGACGAGCGTATTTCCAGCACATATTTCCCAGGAGTGATATTGCTGAGTTTTATATGATCGTCATAATTCGTATTCCATTTTTCTTCTGTGGGTAACAGGCGATATTTCACTGTGTTGGGCGAGGTTCCGTATTTCAAATCACTTAGATAGAGAATCAAGTTGTTGTTATTGTAGTCTAAAGATAAATGTTCTATCAGGTACGCAGGTATGTCTAGGATGACTTGTCCGTTTATTTTTTCTCCTATTTCTACTTTATTGTAATTAATATCTATATCGGAGATATGGAATTGGCGGTTACTTGAACTTTCTTTTAAAGTGCGCGGTTCAAAATAGAGCAACCCTGTAGAGTTCGCCCATAGTAATTTCCCGTCATTCAGCCGACATACATCGTAATAACTCTCCGGTAATACATAGGCATATGATGCATTGTTCTTGTTATTTAGTGTGATAAAACCAGCATTGCTTCCTAGCCAGGTATTTCCGTTCTTATCATCTATCATACAGCTTATGTGTCCGTTAGGCAAGTCCTTTTGCAAGATCATGGTAGAGGATACGGTTTTCTCTTTTCCGTCTATTTGGATAATTTTATCAGTGTACGAGATAAGCAGTTGGTTATAGTTGTTCAGATAAAGTGCTAATACTTTTCCGGGTGTCAGGTTTCTTTCCTTTTCATAACCACCAGTGAATTTTATTTGTTTCCCTTTACAGTTGGCACGGTGTATCCCTTTTTCAGTACCCAGCCACATGGTTCCATCTCCATCTTGCATATAGCGGTTATTTTTTTGAATTCTTTCGTATAAGGTTGTGCTGCTATACATTCGTGTGTCTGATGGTTATAGACCATTATTCCTTTTTCGGTGGCAATCCATAAATGGTTTTGTGAGTTTAGATATAGTTTCAAGATAGCAGCAGTTACAGCAGAGTCTGCTGTTTCGGGGGGTAGTTGGTGAATCACTGTTTCACCGGTAGTAGGATTTACCCAAAGAATGTTTCCTTTGTTATCGCCGAACCATAGTCCTCCATTTCGATCTTTGTGCAGGCAATAATGATTATTCTTGTTACTTTTCTCCCATAAGGAAAAGCGCAGATTGGGGAAGATCTTATTTTCTATACTTTTATATATGCCATCTTTTTCGGTGACCAGCCAGATGTATCCATCGGCATCTTGTGCTATACCATTCACATATCTTATTTCATCGTTCAACAGGATACGGTTGATATCGTTTCCTTTGAGATTCAGTTTCAGTAATCCTCTGCCGAAAGTTCCTACCCAAAGCACATTGTTGGATTTGTCAAAATGGATGTCGGTAATTCTGTTTTTGAGGATAGGGGTATAGTAAGAATCATGTTGGGTCAGGTCTATAATGTGGAATGGCGACTGGAGGTAGTTGTCCGTTTCAAATCTTATGGCTGACAGTGAACTCCATGTGGCTATAATGAATGTGGTTTTATCTATCTGGATAATATCGCGTATATCTTTTTGAATGAAGGATGACTGGCTGTTGTCATTCAGTGTGCGGGATGTTTTAGTGTTTGTATTATAACAGATGATTCCTTCGGTTTGGTCACAGATCCACACATTATTATTATATATATGTATTTTCTCAATGTTGTCGGCTTTCACAATACCTAGATCGGTTCCATTTATATGCTCGCTACTTTTATCGGAAACGTTATAAAGTAAGATTTGATTCTCTACTGTCAGTGCGCATAAAATATCTTCGTTATTATAAAGTCTTAGGACTTTTGTTTTTATATCTATAAGCGGTTGGGCGGTCAGTCTTATTTCATCTGCATTTTTCTCCATCTTTAACTCTACTATGACATTGGAGGTCAAGGCATATAATTTGTCTTGCAGTACACATATATCCTGTATATCTTTCAATACCTCAGGGGTAGGTGAGATAAGTGGCATATAGATTCCACGCATCTTGTCAAAACATGCTATTTGGTTTAAATTGGCGATATGGGACCATAGCAGATTGTTTGATGTTTCATATAAATGAGCTAAGGCACGTGGCTCTTTATCAATCAAATTGTAATTATGAAAATGTATTCCGTCATAGCGGCTCAGTCCAACATCGGTTCCTAACCATAAAAAGCCGACTTTATCCTGATAGATTCCAGTCAATGTATTGTTGCTCAATCCGTTTTGTTTGGTAAGTAGTTGGATACCACACTGGCGGAAATAACTTTGGGCATTAGTAGTTGATAGACAAAAACTACATAATAAGGTGATTATTAAAGATTTCATTATAATAAATTGTTTCACTTTTATTCCCCTGTAATCAAATTGGTCACGTACAATCTGCCTGATATTATTCCTTAATCTATTTTAGGAATTCCTACAAATATAGCAAACTATATTTTCATAACCAACTAAAAATCATAAGAATATATTCTGTTTTTAGTATCAACAGGTTCGGTGGAAATAAAGGATGGTAGGTATTTCATTCATACTGTTTTGTTTTTCCTTGATTATTAGACGATTGTATTTGAATGAAGTGCACCCCTTGTCTCTTGCTTTTTTTAAGGTATGTAGGCTAAGCTAGAAACAAGGGGGGAATGATGGTATATATTATAAAGTGATTATTGCATTATATATCATAAATTGTAGGAAAATGCAGCATCATGGTTTCGGGGATTATAGTTGCCTTTTATAGTGACAGGAATCTGCATATATTTGATTCCGTTATCTATTACTTTCATATAAATATAGCTTTGGGATTCGAATTTATAATTTTTTGTGGCATTATCGGTAGCCAGGCTAAAACCTTTAAGATACCATTTTATCAAAGAAGAAGAACATTCCGCCTGATATCCGCCATAGTACAAGCTTCCGTCACTGTAACAGTTCATATTCAGCTGGATAGTGAAAGCATATTTATGATCTATTGTTTGCTTCATTACAATTCTCAGCCATGTTTGTTCTCCTTTGGTAGCAGTTCGAATATCAAGTTCTTCTTGAGCATCAGTATGTTTTCGTAGGACAGATAGAATATGGTCGGCCTCAGAAAGACTGATAGCCGGTAATTCACTTAATTTTAACTTGTCAGAATTATTTTCTTTGTATGTAACGCTTCTGGCTCCATACGTTTTTTCTAGGAGATACGTTGAAACAGAGTTTTCAACGGGGTCATTACCATCTGCAGAGCAGGATGCCAAACTCATCATGACGAGCATGGCAATTATTAAATGCATTGCCTTCATAGAACTATAATTTTTTATTGTTTTTTGATTATTTGAATGATTGACCCATTATCATCCGATACAAAAATAGGTATTCCTTTTATGTATCCAAATTATTTTCAAGCTTTTTTGATGAAAACACCCTCTTTTTGATGAAAATGCCTGCTATGTTGGAAAGAAGGGGGTGTTTGGCTATATAAGGGGCGTTTCTATCATGATGAAAGGAGTTTCACCTATGAATGGAGAAAACTCCGTTGGTGTTCCATTTGATAGTTGGAATGTTTCTCATTGAATGTATATTCTATTTTTGACGAAAATAGGAACTAGGATTGTTTTTTGTTCATTTTGCATTTTGCTGAAACTACCTCTTAATAAAGATTAATTTGCCAATATCCTGTTAAAAAAATAGCCTTTACCTTTGTGAAGTAAACAATAATTTAGCTAGAAAGAATAGAATATGGTAATACGAAGATTTTTATTTTCATGGGTGTGTCTGTTGGCTTCTTCCTTATTTATGTATGGACAGATGGCTGTTAAAACTAATGTGGCGATGGATGCTGTCGCCATACCAAACTTAGGAGTGGAAGTAGGGTTGAGTAAGAAGCTTACAGTGGATATTCCGTTTTATTATAATCCCTGGAAATACAGCGATAATAAAATGCTGAAACTGGTGATGGTACAGCCTGAGTTGCGCTATTGGCTTTGTGATAAGTTCAATGGTCATTTCTTCGGTTTCCATTTAATGGGAGGAGCATACAATACTACCGGTATTGATTTGCCGTTTTCTCCTTTCGATGATTTGAAAGACTTCCGTTATAAGGGACATTTTTATGGTGGCGGTGTCAGTTACGGTTATCAGTTTGTGCTGGGACGTCATTGGAATCTGGGCGCCACCATCGGCTTGGGTTATGCTTATGTGCGTTATAAGAAATATGAGTGTGAAGAATGTGGAGATATGTTGGAGAAATCCAACAAGAATTATTGGGGTCCTACTAAGGCTGCTCTGAATCTTATTTATATATTCTAAAAATTACGGATTATGAAACTTATATGTTATATACTTCTTATATTATTGATTCCGACTATTCCGGTAGGTGCACAGACATTATCAGGTGGTCAGGTACAAGTCAGCAACCAGTCAATCCTGATTAGTGATAATGGACAGGTGATGATAGGAATGGATATCACGTTGCCGACTGCAATGGAGCTTTCTTCCAACTGTGTGGCAACTCTGACTCCGGTTTTGAAGACACAGGATAACAGTTATAACAGGATTTTGCCTGCTATTTGGGTATATGGGCGTATCCGTTCCATCGTGCAACAGCGTGAACGCAGTATTCCGTCGGATGCATATACCATTCTTCGTCGTAAGAATGGAACGGAACAGACTGTAAATTATTCAGCCCGTATTCCATACGAAAAATGGATGAATGGTGCTGAACTGGAACTGTTGGCTGATGTCCGTGGTTGTGTCAATTGCCAAAAAGAAGAAAGCAGCGCCTTTGTGACCCGTGCCAATTTGGAGCGTTATGTGGTGAAACCTGCTGTGGCATTTGTTTCTCCTGCTGTCGAGGCTGTGAAGAATCGTGCTGAAGAAGGCCGTGCTTATTTGGATTTTCCGGTAAACCAGACCAGGATTTATCCTGATTATCGTCGTAATCCCTCTGAACTGGCAGCTATCAAGCGTACAGTGGATGTGGTGAAGAATGATGCCAATACTACCATTACTGAAATAGATATCGTGGGTTATGCCTCTCCTGAGGGCAGATATGCGGCTAATGCGCGTCTGGCGCAAGGTCGTGCTGAAGCGTTAAAGAACTATGTAATGAGCGAGTATGGTTTTAAAGCAGATCTGTTCAAAGTGAATTCTGTGCCCGAAGACTGGGCTGGATTGCGTGAATATGTCACAAAGAATGCTTTACCGCTGAAAGATGAAATTTTGTCTATAATAGATAAGAATGAAAACGATTATGATGTGAAGGAGGGATGCATTAAAGCCTTGGATGGTGGAAAAGTATATGCCACGTTATTACAAGATTGCTATCCGGCTTTGCGTCACTCTGATTACACAGTGCGTTATGTAGTACGCGGATTCAATGTAGAGGAAGCGAAACAGATTATAAGAACCCGTCCCCAGCAGTTGAGCTTGCAGGAAATGTTCTTGGTTGCTCAGACATACGAAAAGGGAAGCAACGAGTTTAACGAAGTGTTCGATGTGGCAGTGCGCATGTTCCCTGATGACCCAACAGCGAATATAAACGCTGCCGCTATCGAACTCCAACGAGGTGACTTGCAACAGTCAGTCCGTTATTTGGATAAGGCTGATGCACAAGCGAGTGCGACGCTGAACAACAGAGGCGTGCTGAAACTGTTGCAAGGGGATCTCGACTCTGCCGAAAGTTATTTCAAACAGGCGCAGGCCAAAGGTTCTGTTGAAGCCGGTGCCAATTTGGAAGAAATGGTCAATAAACGTAAAGATGATGCAATCTTTGGAAAATAAGACATATAGACAAACAGTACAATAAAAGATGTTAGAAGAAACTTGTTCTTTGTGAAAAGCGCAAGGTAAAATCCGGGGTAGTAGAGTCTATTCCCGGATTTTGAATTTTATGGCTATAGCTATTTATTAAACCTGATAAGTAGATACTCGCAAATATCTTTATTATTTTTTCATCCGGACAGTTACCCATATTATAGAAAAAAGTAAGGCCACTTACTTGCTTCATGAACTGCACTTACTTTTTGGAACTGCATTATGAGTGGAATTCAGACCGGAATATTAGGTGAAATAATTGTGAACGACTCCTTAAGGAAACACCTCATTGCTGGATTTGAACCAATCTCTTTGAAGAACCTCTACTGTAGGTGCGGATTGAATCTGGCGTAGTGTAGTGGCCGTGAAGCTGAATTTCTTAGTATTTTCTCCCACTTGTCCGCAATCTCTGAATCCGCTATATTCCATGACTATCCGATACGGAAAGAAAGTACCAGATAAATAAGGAGTTTGAATGAAATGCACTTCACCAACTTCAGAAGGAGTATCAAAAGGGGGAAGCGTAACAGGAAGTTCAGTTAGACAAAAGGATGAATATTGAACAATTTAACAAATTGAAAAATACAAACATATATGGCGGCGTATTTTTTGTTTATCGCTACGAAAAATATAAGTGGCGATTCTTGCAAAGTATAGGGCGTTTCATTCATGGATGAAGAAAATGCCCTTCAAAAGACTCCAAAAGTCATTTTGTCAAAGATGCCAATCTATTTTGCCGAAAACACCAATTAAGACTAACCTTAAAAGGCCTTTACCTTTGCAATATCAATGAACAAGAATAGAAATTACAAAAATAAAGAATTTATAAACTGAAAAACTTAAGATTATGAAGATTAAGGGTTTATTATTAGGAATGTTTGCTTGCGCCGCTTGGTAGCATGTACAAACGATGATATTGTAGAAAACAACAATATTGAACAACCAGAAAAGGTGAAAGCTAACCTTACATTAAGTATCTCTACTTCTACAGGTTCAGGACGTGCTGCCGATGCTGAAACAGGAGATGATGTGGAAAATGGAACACCCTCGGAAGGTAGTATTAAAGATGCTGTCATTATCATTAGCCCGGTTCAGGGAAATACAGCGACAGGATTAGTGGAGTATGCTGATAATATAACTGTAACGAGTGGCGTTTACGAACCTAGCTTCCAATTGAACCAAACAGGTAGTTATAATGTATTGGTTATTTTGAATCCTTGTGCAGATATAGCAAATAAGGCAAAAGAAACAAGTGCAACAGCTGCTGGTGTATATGAGTATGTTACAAATTATTCTATTACCGCAGGAAGCTCTAACGACGCATCTGTTGATGTTGTTACGAAAGGTGCATCGGCAAGAGATCATTTTATGATGGCTAATAGTGAAGCGGCAATGGTAAATATCACAAGTCAGGACCCTACACAACCTATCATTCAAGCCATAAGAGTGGAGCGTGTGGTTTCCAAGATAACATTTACACCGAACAATAATGACAATAAATATAATGTAAAGGTTAAAGTAACCACTATCCCTACGGTAACCACTGACGGATGGTTGAAAACAACAACAGCTGATAAAACCAGCTACATTTATATCACTAAATTGAACAAGGCTTTACTTGACGCTGATAATGCAGAAATTTGGGTTTTGCTAAATGGTGGAAACGAAACGGGCAGATATCAGTTGGAGTCAACTCTTGATAATAAATATAAAGGTAATGTTAAACAGAATGAAACAACGACTTCAATAGAAGCTCCTGTATTTGTAGCAACAGATAGAACGGGTGCTTTCCATTATGAAAAAGGAACTTCTACAACAGCAGAGGAGACATGGACTGTGTATTTGGATAAATATGCTATGGTGAACTTGTCAAAAACCGTTTATGCGGTAAGACATAAGACCAGTGATTGGAGTACCATCTCTCCATTTGGTACATTGACTAATAGTGATTATTTGGTAGATCCTAAGTCAGTGGACAAGAATAGCGTGACACTAACAGACGGATTGTGGGCTGATGGAGATAAAACAGCTACAGATTATTTCTTCAATACAGTAGGTGAATTACAGACTTCACAGGATATTTATAACAATGCTTTCTTGAAGGACCTTCCTAAGTCAAGTGATGTTGAAATTGGTGAAATTGCACAATCTAACGATGCATTCCTGACTTATTGCCTTGAAAATTCAGTAACAAAGGATCACCAGCAAAAAGGCGTGGTAACAGGTATTGTATTCCGTGGCGAAATCTTGGATAATGAGGGTACTAATGTAGGTACCATATATAAATATGCCAATCAGTATTTCCGTTCAATGGATGCTTTGAAATCTGTTTACCCGGCTTATAAGGCTGAGAATTTGGTAACTTATACAGATGGATATTGTTATTACTACGCACCTATCGAACATTTCAAAGGAAACGAAAACAATATGCAATATGCTATCATGCGTAACAACATCTATTCATTGAAGATTGGAACTTTCAAGGAAATCGGCAGCTCGACAATTATACCGGAAGATGGTGGAACAATAGACGATGAAAGTGCATACTTGAAACTGACAACTACAATAGCTCCTTGGATTGTACGCTTTAACACTGTTAATTTCTAATTAATAACCCTATTATATAAGCAGGAGAGGAGTGTTCCTCCTCTCCCTGCTATTCTCTTTAATATTCTAACATTAAAAAAACAAAAGCATGAAAACAGTAAAAACATTCGCCCGACAACTCTCTTTCAGCCTAATGATGGCGATGACATTGGGAAGTGCCATTGTGTCGTGCGGCAGCATACTCGATGAAGAAGATGTGGATTGCTCTGTAGAGTACAGAGTGAAGTTCAAATATGATTATAACATGAAGTATGCCGATGCTTTCTCACGCGAGGTGGGGACTGTTACGCTTTATGCTTTTGACGATAACGGCAAATTGGTGTATCAGAAGACGGAAGAAGGTGACGTTTTGGGTGAAGACGGATATACCATGAAAGTAGATTTGGAACCAGGTGACTATCATCTTATCACTTGGGCGGGCTTGAATAACGAAGCTTCATTCTCGGTACCTTTGGTTACCGCGGGAGAATCCTCGATGGACGAGCTGCAATGCAAGATGGACAGAATGTACAGCCGTGCGGAAGACGGAACGGCTATCGTTAACAGCAAGCTTTCTTCGTTGTGGCACGGCGAAGTGACCAAGCAATCCTTTTCCAGGGCTGCCACCTCGCAGGTGGTGACAGTGCCGTTGGTGAAGAATACCAACAGCATTCGCATCATTCTCCAGCAAATGGACGGAGTGACTGTAGATGTCGATAACTTTGAATTCACGATTACGGACGACAACGGCCTGATGAACTATGACAACAAGCTGTTGAAAGACGAAACATTAACATATTATCCCTATTACCGCGTTCAAGGAAGCACGGACATGGACACAAAAGGCGCACGTGCCGAGGGCGATACTGAGGATAGCAATATCAGTGTGGCCATTGCCCAGATTACCGTAGGCCGACTGATGGTGGATCAAAATCCGCGCCTGTCCATCACCAACAAGGATACGGGCGAGACCGTACTCTCCATCCCCTTGGTAAAATACCTATTGCTCACCGAGGCCGAAGGTCACGACATGACCCAGCAGGAATATCTGGATCGTCAGGACGAATACAACATGACTTTCTTCCTGGACGAGAACATGAAGTGGATTAACACCAGCATCATTATCAATGACTGGGTGGTACGCTTCAACGAGATGGATATGTAACAACGAACAAAAAATAGAATCTATGAAAAGATGGTTATCATATATACTAATGGCGGTGCTCTGCAGCTTGTACTATCGTCGTGTGCAAAGGACGAGGAGGTGGCAAAGGCTACGGATGGCGGGAAGGTACCGGTACGCCTTACACTGGCATTCTCCAATTTCGGCGGACGGGCCGCAAGCGAACCAGGTGATTTAGATTATACCACAGTGGAACAAAGTGCCATGACTGCGGATGATGTATATGTATTGGTCGTTGATGCAAATGATAACTTTTTGTATCAAGTACAGGATTTGAAACTAGGCAATCCTGTTGAAGGTGACAACTATTATACTCGTCAGCTGGAAGGAACCATGTTGAGAACGGTCGGTGGCGAACAAGTGAAACTGGTTGTTCTGGCTAACTTGAAAGACAATAAGATAGCGTCTTATACGACCGGAGCGGCTATACGTAATTTTCTGGAAACAAAGAAAGGAAGTAATATCGCCAAAGTTTATAAAGAATTGGTTTATCATTATGGTGGATCTACGATACCTTGGAAACTTGCAGAAAGAGCTATCCCGATGTGGGGAAGCAGCAATTTGACAGCTGTACCCGGTACGGGAGTGGACTTGGCTTGCAACCTTTATCGTGCTGTAGCAAAGGTGGGCATTTGGGTGAATATGCAGGATGGATATCAAGGATTCACTATCACAAAGATAATAGTGAACAATGCCAACGACAAAGGCTATTGTGTTTCAACGGAAACTCCAAATCCGGTGGAAACGGTTCAATATATATATCCTTCTATTCCTGCCGGAGCACAGAATCAGACTATTACTTATGACGGCTTGCAGGTGACGACAGCATATGAAAATGAAATTTATCTGCCGGAAAAGGTGAATACTACAGGTGGGAATGAAATTTCATTGACGGTTCATTATACCTATCATAACAAAGCCAAAGTGGGAACTATTAAATTCCGGACGAATGGAGATGGAGATATATTTGATGTAATCCGTAACCATTCATACCTGTTCAATATTAAACTGAGTACGATCGAGATAGATGCAGAACTTCAATATCAAGTAATGGATTGGACAGAGGTTGATAATGGCGAATTGGATTTTGGTGACGGTGGCGGTGATGTAAGAAAATAATCTGTGGAGGATACTATATATGAAAAATAAACTGAAATATATGGCGCTTTGCCTTTCGTTACTGATAGGCGTGGGGGCTTGCTCGGAAGAGGAAATAGCTTACTCTGCCGGTGAAGAGAATAAAGAGGTGATTTTGCAGTTGAATTGTCAGTTGCAGACCAATCAGGAAGTGATTGTTTCGCGCGCCAGTACTGCTGAAAACAGGTTGAATGATTTACACTTTTATGTGTTTAATGCGGCAGGAGAACTGACAGGATATAAAAAGCTGGTGGCTACAGAGTCGAGTCCTATACCGACTCCCGGACCGGAAACCGTTACTGTAAAGGCAATAACCGGTGAAGCGTATATCTATGCTCTTGCCAACTTGAACAGTACAATTTATTACTTGGATGACGCAGACAAAAATAAATTGACGGGAATTGATGAAGCGGATGTGGCAGGTTCCTCATTGACAAGAGACGAGTTCCTTGCAATAGACTTTAAACGCCAGTATGGTAATGCCAGCCACATTATTTCCCCTAATCCTACCGACGGACAGTTCATGATGTCCGGTTATCTGAATGGGGGCAAGGCTGTTACAATTACTGCCGGAACCAATGGAGCCGGTGTTATAAGCGAAAGCAACGTTATAAGACTGTACAGAATATTGGCGAAGAATACATTTACCATCGAGGCCGGTAACGGAGTAACTTTCACTCCCAGTACGTATGAATTGCATAATGTGGCTGTCGGTGGAAAGTTGGTGAATGGTACAGCTGACGCTACTACCGCAGATGTCGAGTCATCTTATTCCGGTATGGCCGGGGAAACGTTAACTTTTTATCTTCCCGAGAATATCCGTTCCTATCGGGGAGGTGAGATAAAGATGTGGAAGGATCGTGAAACGAATACCTATACGGATGACGTGAAATCGTTCGATAATGCACCGGATAATTCTTCCTATATCGTGATTCGTGGAAATTATAAGAAAGGCACCACTATCGGGAGGTTTCGTATACTATCCATTTTGGCAGCTTCAGTAATACCGGAAGTCTTGAAGACTTCAATATACGCCGGAATTACTCTTATAAATATAAGGTGAAAGTAAACGGTGTCGAGGATATCAAAGTGGAAGCGGAAGTCGAGGGAGACAACCCCTATGTGGAAGGATTGGTGATTGACAGTGAAGGAGGAGAGTCTTTTGATTTGGACGCTCATTATGAGGCCAGAGTGCTGACATTCTCTCGGGAAAATATAAAGACGCTGAAAGAGGCGGGAAAAGGATATATAGTAAGAATCTCAACACCTTTCGGTTATACGGAGAATTTGTATGTTACCGATGGGGGAATCTTTAATGCCGAAGGTGATGTACAATTGGCTACGTTTGATGGAGGAACAATCCGTCCGATAAGCGGGCAGAGCCTTTTTAATGGAGAGGATGATTATGGATGGCTGCGTTTTGTACGCAATGTTTCTAAAAACAGAATTTCAGGACAGAGTTTAACCACCGTTGCCAAATATCCGGGTGACAATAATGAGTATGCAAATAAATATGGCGCATCTTGGGTTAATGTGTTCTTTATGTTGAAGGCATTATACGAAAATGCGGATAGCAATCAAGATGAAGTATTCTCAAATGATGGATACGCTTATTACACTTGTTTCGTGGACGAAAACTATTATAAAGGGAAATCATGGACTGTCTATTCCAATTGTGCGCCTCGTACCATACTTATTGCCAATCAGTTGTCGGTGAGCACGGACAGGAAGAGTCTTTATGCAAAAGTGCGTTACAGTCTTTCTCAGCGTTCCATTACTACGTTCTATCATTTCGGTTTCAATGGTTATCCTTATGGAACGGAGAATATAACCGAGGAAGAATTGTCTACTGCTTATTATTTGAATAAGAATAATTTGGGTGAGCACAAGAATCCTAATGCTTGGAATGCCCGTAACAGTGCCGTACAAAGCAACAAGGAAAAATCATGGTATCCGGACACTAATATGATTGTACCGGCAGACGGGAGGCAACCCATGTACCAACAGGCGGTACGGGCATGTATGAGCCGTAACCGGGATTTGAATGGAAACGGCACGATTGAAGCTAATGAGGTAAAATGGTATATGGCCTCTGTTGATCAGTATCGCGGATTGTGGTATGGCGAGGGTGCATTGAATAGCGTTGACCCGGACGCCCGCTTGTTTAGGGCTAAAATGAGCACGCTCAATGATAATGACAAAGAGAATGCTAAATATCACTATTTCACGGCTTCTACCGGTACCAATAGCATTTTTTGGGCTGAAGAAGGGTTGTCCACAAGTAATAAAGAGGTTAATACCGGTTGGCAACATGCGAATTTGGTTCGCTGTGTGCGTACGTTGGCATCAGACGACGGACTGTACGAAGCGAATAAATTCTATCAGTATAGTGACAATATATTTACATTGACAGGTTTGACTGCAACCAAAGGGACTACAGAAACTATAGATATCCATTTGGAGCGTGATGAAATCAATGGATTGTCTTCACGGATACAAGTGTCTAAAGACTATCTAAAACAAAAGATGGTGGATGGTGGATGGAATAATAATTATTATACGATTAAGAATAAGAAAAGACCGGAATATGATCCTTGTAAATACTATTATGAGGATAGCGGAAAAACTGATAAAGGAATTTGGCGAATGCTAATCAGAAAGAACTGGGTCTGATGAGCGCAAACAATCTGTTGAGTGGTTATGTTACCTGCCGCACGGACTATTCAGGAAGTAAAGCAAATGGTGCTTATAGGTCTTCTTATGGTTTTTGGTTCCAAGGAACCAATGTAACTGTCCATGCTACTGATGCTGATCTAAAAGTTCGTTGTGTAAAAGATGTTAAATAGTATGAACAACCTACTGGAAATAATGGACAAAGAATCATGTAGTAAATCGGAAGTTTATCTGTATGAAGAGGAAGGGCGCTGGTATGCTTACCATCGTTCCTCCAAATCCTTAAGCAAACTTAGTGAGGCGGCCTTGAAACTGAAAGAGGCATGTTTTTTCTACGGTGTTATGTTAGACAAGGTAGAAGTAGACCTGAACAAACTGCTGAACGGTCCGTGGTTTGTTGCCCTGTGTTCAGACACTGAGATGATATTGATTAAAAACGATTACCACCAACTCCTATGTGAGAGGTAGTGACCATATTAGAAAGGGAGCTGAGCAATTCCGACTTGATATATATCTATTGGGAACAGGATGGAAAGTGGTATGCCTATGAACAGTCTGCTTTCTACCTGAGCCAGATGATGCTGGGAGTGTCCTTAGGGCGTTATGTCATGGAGGATACTTTGTGGCTGGCAAAAGCAGAAGTGGATGTAAGCCGGATTTCGCACGAAAATATTATCAGCTACAGCAAAACGGAATATGTATTACATTATACCCCTCACAATGGATTTCATGAGTGGCTGGCTGAGATAAAGTAATTTCGAAGTAATTTGGCTTTTCAGAGAATTCCTTCTACTTTTGTAAAAGGTGCAATGCCTAATTAAAAGCGTATGAGAAAAACTGATATATGGATCGGAGTCTTGTGCTGTTTTTTGCTTATCGCTTGTGATGGCAAAAAACAAAAATCTCTATCTGTGAATGATGATAATAAATCGTTGACTTTCACTTTGCCGGAGGTCCCTATTATGTTGCAATCCCCGGAAGACCGGCTGAACTTTATGGTACAGCATTACTGGGATCATTTTAATTTTAAGGATACCGCCTATATTCATGTACCGGATATCACAGAACAAGCTTTGGTAGATTACATGGACTTATTGAACCGTGTGCCATCTTCCTGTCGGACAGTTGTTTAATCCGGATTATGCAGCAGGCTTCGCAGGAGAAAAAAATGTTTGGTTATTTTGTGGAAATTTTCCGCAGATACTTGTTTGATCCGAATTCTCCCTTCGGAATGAGGAGCTTTATGAGCCTGTCTGCCGTTTCCTGTCTGCTTCTTCGCTGACCGATGAGGCTGCTCGGAGCCGTGCCCAACATGATTTGAAATTGATTGGTATGAACAAGGTGGGCAGTATTGCCGCTGATTTTATTTATACCTTGCCTTCGGGAATGCAGAAACGTATGCGTGATATCTGCACTCCTTACACTTTATTGTTATTCTATAATCCGGATTGTCATGGTTGTGCCGAAACACTGGCGACAATGAAGACCTCTGCTGTATTGAACAGTCCCCACATCATGAAACAAATGAAAATTCTTGCTTTCTATCCCGATGAAGACCGTGAAGTATGGACGAAACACCAGAATGAAATTCCTGATGGATGGATCAACAGCTATGATAAAGAATTGACGGTACTGACCGAAGAATGCTATGATTTGAAAGCGATGCCTGCTCTTTATCTGTTGGATAAGGACAAAAAGGTGTTGCTGAAAGATGCGACAGTAAAAGAGATAGAAGATTATTTAAAAAATAAATCGCTCTAATTCATTGTGATATAAAAGATAATGTCTATCTTTGCACCCGCTAAATGAAAATTTTATATATCAAAAAATCTAAGAATTATGTATTTAGATGCAGCTAAAAAACAAGAAATCTTTGAAAAGTACGGAAAGTCTAACACTGATACTGGCTCAGCTGAAGCGCAGATAGCTTTGTTTTCATACCGTATTTCTCACCTGACTGAGCACCTGAAGCTCAACAGAAAAGATTATAGCACTGAAAGAGCTTTGACAACTTTGGTAGGTAAACGCCGTGCGTTGTTGAACTACCTGAAGAATCGTGATATCGAAAGATATCGTGCTATTGTTAAAGCATTAGGATTACGTAAGTAATTCAATCTCTATTGAAAAGGACTTAAAGAAAAGCCGCTTTCTTTTCAGAGAGCGGCTTTTCTATTTTCTGTTATTACGTTTCTACTGTTCTGTTGTAGAGAATTACTCTTTAGTAGGATAATACAGATTATCTTTTGTCATGTGTTCCAATACTTCATGCAGATATTTGGCCGACTCCCATTTGGCCATAGGCAGGTCATGAAGCAAGTAGTTACCGCAATCTTTAGGGGCGGCTCCCGGAACTTCGCCTTCAAAATTGGCTATAAAGCGGAACGTTTCCTGCATCAGTTCTACAATATCTTCTGATTTTAAATCGCCTTTCATCAACAGGTAGTTGCCAGTGAGGCATCCCATCGGTCCCCAGTAGACAATTTTGTCAGACCATATAGGGTGGTTACGTAGGTAGGTGGCAGCTAGATGCTCTATAGTATGCAAGGCTCCTTGTCCCAAAGCAGGTTCCCGGTTAGGTTCTTTCATGCGGATGTCAAAGGTGGTGACCGTTTCACTGCCCATTTCGTCTTTTCTGGATACATAGATACCGCGAAGCAAGCGGATATGATCAATGGTAAAACTGGGTATTGTTTTCATATTATTCGTTTTTATAAATTAGCTGGTAATGAGGAAAGGAAGGTATGAGTGACCTCGAAGGAACGGTCGGCTATAGTCTCCCAAAAATTTGTGTATTGTTCCCAATGGTTGTCGGCTCCCGGCGTATCGCTGATGATACGGAAACTGATGAACGGTACCTTATATATATAACAGATTTGGGCGATGGCTCCCGATTCCATATCTACTGCCAGCCTTCGTGGAACTTTTCTTTAATATCGTTAAGTTCGGAACGGTCGGTGATAAATTTGTCTCCACTGCATATCAGGCCTCCATGAATGGCGGTCGGAGTATCCAGTGACATGGCGCAATCAAACAATGTAGCATTACCTTCGAATCGGGCGGGAAGTCCTTGTATCTGTCCATACACATTGCCTTCTCCACACCATACATCATGATATACAATTTGTCGGCTCACCACAACATCCATTATTTTCAGGCAGCTGTCTATACCTCCTGCTACACCGGTCTGATGACACAGTCGGGCTGGAAGGTACGGATCAGTTCTACAGTACCGGCAGCAGCGTTCACTTTACCTATTCCGCATTTCATCAGGATAATGGTATTATTTCTAATGCTGCCTTCAGTATATTGGAAAGGACCTTCGGTGTATTCTTTCTTGTTTTCGAGCAGTTGCGTTACTTGTTTCTGCTCGGAACTCATGGCTGTTATAATTCCTATTTTCATAATTCAACTTTATTTATGGCTGCAAATGTACGCATTTTATCAGAGTATATCGTATCTTTGCAACGTTAATAAACAGATATACTTATGAACTTATTTAAAAGAATACTACCTGATATAGTAGTGATTATCCTCTTTGCTGTCATCTCATTCGTCTATTTTTTCCCGGCAGTGACAGAAGGGCGTATCCTTTCACAACATGACTCTGTGGCGGGCATTGGTGCTGGTGAAGAAGCGAAAGAATATCTGGAACGTACGGGAGAGCGTACGCGCTGGACTAATTCGATTTTTGGTGGTATGCCTACTTATCAGATGGCACCCAGTTATGATTCTACGGATACCCTGAAGGGAGTGGAGAAGTTGTATCATTTGTATCTCCCGAATTATGTGTGGTATGTATTTGTCATGCTGTTGGGCTTTTATATATTATTGCGTGCATTCGATTTCTCGGTCTGGCTGGCTTCATTGGGGGCTGTGTTGTGGGCGTTTTCTTCTTATTTTTTCATCATTATAGCTGCCGGACACATCTGGAAATTTGTAACCTTGGCCTATATTCCACCCACTATAGCCGGTATGGTATTGGCTTATAGAGGAAAATACTTGTCAGGCGGTTTGCTGACAGCGGTTTTTGTTGCTTTGCAGATAGTGTCGAACCATGTGCAGATGAGTTATTATTTTCTATTTGTCATGCTCTTTATGGCGGTTGCGTTTGGAGTGGATGCTTGGCAGAAGAAGGAAATGCCGCAATTTCTGAAAGCAACTGGGGTGTTGTTGATGGCCGGTATTTTGGGAGTTTGCATAAATCTATCCAACTTATATCATACGTATGAGTATAGTAAGGAAACGATGCGTGGAAAGAGTGAGCTGGTGAAACCGGATAGTCATAATCAGACTAAAAGTGGTCTGGAACGAGATTATATCACTCAGTGGAGTTACGGTATCGGTGAGACTTTCTCTTTGCTTGTTCCTAATGTGAAAGGTGGCGCTTCCGTACCTTTAGCAGCTAACGAAAAGGCGATGGAAAAGGCGAATCTATGTATAATAGCATCTATAGCCAGATAGGCCAGTATTGGGGCGAGCAACCCGGTACATCCGGTCCTGTATACGTGGGGGCGTTTGTAATGTTTCTGTTTATTCTTGGACTGTTTATAGTGAAAGGTCCTATGAAATGGGCGCTTTTGAGTGCTACTGTTTTGTCTGTCCTGCTGTCATGGGGAAAGAATTTTATGGGATTCACTGATTTCTTTTTGGATTATATCCCGATGTACGATAAATTCCGTGCGGTTTCTTCCATTTTGGTCATTGCTGAGTTTACCATACCTCTGTTGGCTGTCCTTGCTTTAAAGGAGGTAATGGCACGTCCTCAGTTGGTTAAGGAACGGGCCTGGTCGTTTTATATCAGTCTGGGATTGACAGGTGGTATCGCTTTATTGTTTGCATTGGCTCCCGGTTTCTTTTTCCCGTCGTATGTTTCAAGCATGGAAATGCAGGCATTGCAGGGTATTCCGGCAGATCAGCTGGCTCCGTTACTTGCTAATCTAGAAGAAATCCGTCGGAGTGTCTTTACTTCGGATGCATGGCGCAGCTTCTTTATTATTATGATAGGTACGGCAGTTCTTTGGTTATATGGCATGGGCAAGCTGAAAGCGAAGGTGACGATTCTGGCATTGGCTGTCCTCTGTCTGGCAGATATGTGGAGTGTGAACAAACGTTATTTGTATGATGACCAGTTTGTGGAAAAGGTACAACAGGATAATTCCTTTAAACCGACCGAAACGGATAAGACGATATTGGCCGATAAAACGTTGGATTTCCGGGTACTGAACCTAGCCGGCAATACGTTTAATGAAAATACGACTTCTTATTGGCATAAGAGCATCGGTGGATATCATGCCGCCAAACTGCGCCGCTATCAGGAAATGATAGAGGAGCATATCAGTACCGAGATGAATGGCGTGTTCAAGGCTGTTTCGGAGGCGGGAGGTGATATGCAGAAGGTGGCTCCGTCCGGATTTCCTGTGTTGAATATGCTGAATACCCGTTACTTTATTTTTCCGCTGCAAGGTGGAAAGACCGTCCCAATACGGAATCCTCATACGCTGGGCAATGCTTGGTTTGTAAACGAGGTGCAGTATGTGGACAATGCCAATGAAGAGATAGACGCTTTGCATCGGATAGACCCGGCAAAAACGGCTGTCGTAGATAAAAAATTCAGTGCGGAGGTAAAATCGGCAGCTGAAACAGATACACTGAGTACAATCAAACTGACTGCGTACGAACCTAATGACTTGAAATATGAGGTTAATTCCAAAACTGGAGGAACAGTGGTTTTCTCGGAAATTTACTATCCCGGTTGGCAGGCATATATTGATGGTGTGGAAGCGCCGCACGGAAGAGCGGATTATATTCTTCGGGCAATGAATGTGCCGGCCGGAAAGCATGTAGTGGAATTTAAGTTCGACCCGAAATCGCTGCATGTTACGGAAACGGTGGCTTTTGTGGCATTGGGTGTATTGGCCTGTGTGTTGGTCTTGTTCTTGTTCTTGCAGGTCAGAAAGGCCCGTAGGAAAATTGATTGAGTCCCGTTATTAGTCAGACTTCCGGATTATTTGTAGAGCAGGCGCAGAACGAACCATAAGTGGTGTGTCACTGTGCTTGCCCATCCATAGTGACGGCTCATAATACGGAAGCGTTCTTTCAAGGAGGCTTTATGGTTACGGGTGGTCATTCCTTCATTCAGGTAATCAATAAGAGTAAGATGGGTATTATGGAGTACATCCGCTTTCTTCATGATACGGATACACCAGTCAAAATCTGCCGAGAACCGATATTGCAGGTCGTATGGCTCTACCAGATCACGGCGGGCGAAAAAGGCTTGATGGCAAACCAACATTCCTTGCTTGAAGCTTTTCCAGGTAAGCGTTGCGGGTGCAGACAGGCGGCGCATGTATAAAAAATGCCCTTGACTGTCCACTATTTCTGTTTCTCCATATAGCACTCCCGGCAGGCTGTTCCATTGATGGAATGTACCATTTGCAGCAAAGTATCATCCTCGTGCAGGCCATCACCGGCATTCAAGAAACAAAGATAATCTCCGGTTGCCAATTTTATTCCTTTGTTCATGGCATCGTATAAACCTTGGTCGGGCTCACTGATAACAGTGGTGATATGTTCCTGGTATTTGTGAATGATATCCAGTGTTTCATCTGTTGATCCCCCGTCCACAATAATATACTCCAGATTCTTATAAGTTTGTGTAACAATACTTTGTATAGTATCCTCCAACACTTTTGCTGCATTGTAGGTGACGGTAATAATAGAAAACTTGGGATGAGGATGATGGTTATGCATGATTCCCTGTAATCTTGTTATAGATTTCAACATATTTCTTGGCAATGGTACTTTCCGAATAACTGGATACTGCCTTACGGCAGGCTTCCTCACTCAGACTTTCATATTCTCCTTCGGTCAATGCCCAGTGAATGCCGTTTGCCAGATCCTTGGAAGACTGATATTCGGCAACATAACCGTTGTGCAGGTGGTCAATCATTTGTGGAATACCTCCTACATTGAACCCTATGCACGGAATACCACAGGCCATTGCTTCTACGATGGTATTGGTAGATTGTCTTGTAAAGAAGGTGTGACGTATAAGTCGACTGCATTGTAGATATCTACCAGTTCCTTCTCGTTGCTGACATAATTCATCGGATAGATAGGGAAGGGAAACAGGGAAGTGTATTGTTCGGCTTGGTTACCAAAAACCACTACACCTAATTCTTTACTAAAATCTGGATATGAGGAAGCAATTTGTTTGCAAGCTGATACCAGATAGTCTATTCCTTTTCTCTTGTCTGTAATTTTTACGGAGCCGAAAAGCAATAACTTCTTGTCTTGCGGAAGATGGCATTTTTCTCTGGCCTGTTTTTTATCACGAGGTTTGAACAGGTTGGTGTTGATTGCATTGGGAATATTGGTAATGGTCTGACCTTTAATCAGATCACTTTTCTTAGCCAATGATTCTAACCAGCGGCTACAAGCTACAAAGGTGATTTGTGCTCCTTCAAACAGTTTTTTCTTTTTCTGGAAAGTACGGTAGGCTATGTCTTTTCTGCTTCCTTTGTAAAGTTGCGGACAGTTGTGGCATTGTGTGGCATATTTATCGCAATCTCCTGCATAATGGCAGATACCGGTAAAAGGCCACATATCATGCATTGTCCAAACGATGGGTTTGCCGGATTGGATGATACGCCGGATATCTGTCAGTGACAACATACCTTGGTTAATCCAGTGCAGATGAATGACGTCGGCCTGGGTAAATTCGGGCAATACTGTGATATTGGTGCCGGTATTGGCTATGTCAACGGCAAACAAGTTATGTTTCTTGAAGTGGTTGGCTTGCCAGATAACGACACGTTCCCAGATGAATTGCCATACTTTCCACCATGATTTCTTTAGTTCAACGACACTTATCTGGTCGGTCTGCTTGTCACGTACAAGCATTTTTGCCTTTATTCCGTTGTTTTTTAAAGCCTCCATGAGGCGGTTGGCTGCAATGGCGGCTCCACCTATTCGCTCAGACGTATTGATGATAAGTACTCTCATGTGCATAAAAGTTTATGCAAATGTACGTTTTTTAGAGGACATCTTAGATATTTCCAGTAAGCTTTCTGCTATTTCATGGGAAAAGATTTCCAAATTGAAACGTTTTTCTGCCAACTTTCGGGCGTTGGCGCCCATCTTTTGGGCTTCTTCGGGATGGTCGGCTATGCGATGAATGGCGTTGATCCAGCTTCCACGTCATTATAGGCTACGGTAATTCCTATTTCTTCTTTGTCTATATCCATTTCAAAATTGGGATTACGTGAGCAAATGACAGGGATGCCTAATGCAAAGGCTTCTACCAATGTGGTAAGGCCTACGGTATAAGGAAAATCCATACAGCAGATGACAACACAGCTTTTTCGTGCCACTTTCTGTGCCAATAAGTATGGGATGACACCGTCCGTATAGTGTACTTGTACAGAATCGGGTAGACAAAAGCTTTCAATAATCTGTTGGTAGTTTACACTTCCATTGGTGGGGGCGATGTACAAGTCCAGTTGTTGTTCGGTGGCGCAGAAAGCTTGCAGCATAGTGTTTACATCCCGGTTTTCTTTCCCGGTGGAGATAAAGCCTTCTGGTTTCCGATCTGGCATTACTTGTAGAATATGGTCATAGAAAGCGAGATCCGGTCCCCAATGGATAAGCTGAAGCTTTTCTTCGGGAGCTTTCCCGGTCGCTAATGAGTCTTTAATCAATTTTTTACTGAATAGGAACATATGGTCAATGCCTTTATAAAAGAAACGTGAGATATGTTCTCTTATTTTTCCGGATGAAGTTTTTAAGGCAGTGTGATGCCAAATGACGATGGGTTTGCGGTAGAATCCTAATGCTCTGAGCAGGATAATTAGCTCCAGTCCACGGAAAGATGTACCGTAGAGTACTTCGTATGGCTCTTTGCAGCACAGAATCTCTTTAGTGGCATAGAGCATCAGTCTTAGACGGCCGGGGAAAGCTTTGTATTTATGCATTACCGACCGGATGCCATATTTTTCCAGCAAAGGAAGTCCGTAGAGAATGTGTCCCGGAAACTTATAATCTTTCCATTCCTCGTAACTTTCACGGGTTAACCGGGTGTGATAAAAATAAATAGTGAGTGGTTTTACCGGTGTTGGTCTCTTTTCAGCCATTTGTTAATTCTGTTTTTTATTGCTTTAGTAATGATGGAAAAATTGCCGTATCGCAGGTTCAGAAATAATTCTTCGAAAGAACGTCCTATCTTAATCCAGGGATGTCCCCACCCCATGATGCGGTAGACGGCTTTTTTATAAGCTACATTCTCAATGACATAACGGGGATGCTTGAGAGGAAATTCTACTTCATACCGTTTCATGGTGAAGATGCGGCGGTATCCTTTGGGCAGTGTATGAACAGAACCGGCAAAATGGGTGGAATCTGCTGTGACTCCCAAATTGTTAATCATGTTGCGGGTAGGTACGATAGCCAGTCCCGAGTTGAAAAGCATGGAAGCGTGGAAGATGGTTTCATAATAGGCTTTGTTGTTTTCTTTATGGCGATGGCACATGTAGATAAAGTCTTTGCGGAATTTCCGTTCTTTAATGAGCTGCTCCAGTTGTTGCATATTGAACTTATCCTCTAGAAAAGTATAATGCTCGTCCCATTGGTCGATGACCCTTTTCCAACTGGCCCATCCCCAAATCGAGAAGGTGGAGGTAAAGAAATAATCGTATGGTACATCCGGAGTAATCTCTTCGTTATTGAAACCTGCAATCATGGTGATACGGGTGTCTTGCTCGTATTTGTCTAACATTTCTTTACAGAATGTGAAAAAAGAAACGGAAGGCACATCGTCATCTTCCAATACGATACATTTGTCAACCATAGAAAAAGCCCATTTTTGTGAGATGTATTCCGATGGGTCGCAACCATAGTTCTTCTCCTGATACATGCGATGGACTTTGCAATCCCAGTCTATCTGATCTGTCACTTCACGACATGCTTTTATACCGGGCAGGTCGTGTTCGCCACGTGGTCCGTCCTGATAGAGGAAAAGCTTGGAGGGACGGGCATTCCTGACTTGTTCAAACACTTGTGATAGTTGTTGCGGGCGGTTGAAGAACAAAATGAGTACGGGTACATCTACAAGGAACGGTTTCATGGTTTCTTTATCAATTCGGGGTGAATATAAATGGCATGGATTTTCTGTTTGTCTTTGGGAGGAATGTCCATGTAATTCTTATATAAATCTTTCAGGTAAGCATCTGGGTTGGCAGGTGCCTTGAATGGTTTCCCTTCAAAAATTATTTCTGATATGGGAAATACAGAGTCTTTGCGGTGCATGATACCGTATCCATTGTTTATCAGGACATTGGAAAGATAAGTATCTTTTTTGTAGAGCAGACCAAGCAGATTCCATATTCCTTTGAACAGCCAGTATTTTGTGCCGAAGTAAAAGAATTCTGCGAAGGCACGTAGAGAATAATAATGTTGCGTATGCAGAATGGAATAGCTTTTGGAGATTCCTTTGGTTAGCTTCTTTACCCATGATTTGGGTATGCTGGGGTAATCAATAAATGGGAATATATCTACAAAAAGCCCCTTTTGATAATCCGCATTAAAATTATCGCCGAATTCTACATACAGAGAGTTCAAGTCCCTCACTTTTATAATCGGTTCCTTGCTTGAAGGATCACTTTGTGGGGTTTGGAGGAATAACCCTTCGGATAGTTCGTCAGGAGCTACTTCTATGAATTTTTGCATATCGGCCAATGGCATTCCTATATCTATATCATCATCCCAAGGATGAATCCTCCGTGGCGCACGCTCCCAATAATGTACCTCCGTCCAGCCAGTAGGTCAGGTGGTGCTTTTGGCAAATACGGTCCATTTCTTCTAATATGGAGAGTTGCTTCAGTTGGCAGGCTCGCAGGTTATTGGCTACATAGGTAGATAGAAATTCATTTTTCATACTTCATTTCTTTTTACATCAATTACTTGTCCTGTAAATTCGGAAACCAATGACTGTATGGTGGCAATTGCGACCTTTTCTGCTGATAATAGGGTGTTCTCAGGTTCTGTTCCGAAGTTTTTTACGCGCATGGGAGTTTTGGTACGTTCGGGGTTGATGCAATTAACAGCAATGCCAAACGGTTCCCATTCTTGTGCGATAGCTTGTACAAAGTTTACAATGGCCGCTTTCGTAGAGGAATAGATGCTGTAGAAAGCTCTGCCGCGAGTATAGGAACTGGAGGTGAAGAAAACTAATTTCCCTTTGCTTTCTTTTAAATAGGCGTACGCTCCATCGCTACGTTGATAGTTCCCATATAGTTGGTGCTCACCGCATTGTATATCGTTTGATAGTCCGAACTCATCAAAGGCTCTTTGTTGAGGACGCCAGCCGTGTTGATGATATAGTCTATTCTGTGGGTTTGTAAGAATACTTTTTTTAGAGCATCGGCCACTTGTTCCTTTTTGCCTACATCCACACCGTTCATGCTTCGGGAAAAACAGAATACTTTTGCTTGTTTCTCCTGTAGCATACGGGCTGTATGTTCTCCTATTCCATAGCTTCCACCGAAGATGACGGCTACTTTGCCTTTCAGTTGGCTTTCATTCAATGGAATTTCATTCAGCTCACTTTTACGTAACTGGAAGAATTTGTCCAATAGGTAGGTATCTTCTTTATAGGTCAGCTTCATGTTGCTTTCCTCGCCTGTAACTACATATACAGGTACATCGGGTAAATATTTTACAACAACCCCACAGTCATCGGTAACTTTGAAATGTTCGTCTTTCAAGGCGATTTCATAAGCGTGGCTGATGGTTTCCAAATGAAAAGCTTGTGGAGTCTGCCCCCGTTTTAGTTTGGACCGGTCGGGAATCTGATGAATGAAATCTCCATCTACTTCGATAATGGTGTCAGTGGCAGGCATGGCGACATCAATAGCTGCATATGTTTCCAATGCTTTGATGACATCATTTAGAATACGTTGGCTGACCAATGGACGTACAGCATCATGGAAAATCAGGTTGACATCGCTGCCTTCGTAAGCTTTGATAGCCGAAAGGCTGGAATGAAATCTTTCCTGACCGCCTTTCAGAATCTTCTTCACTTTTTTCCATCCATTCTTGATAATGATGGACTCAAAGTCAGCAATATAAAAAGGATTGGAAACAATGGCAATTTCATCGATGTGCGGATTGCTTTCGAAAGCATCTATTGTATGCTCGACTACCATTTTGCCCGCTACTTTAAAGAATTGCTTGGGAGTGGACAGACCTAAGCGGCTGCCTATACCTCCTGCTAATACGATTGCGATATTTTTTCTCATTTCTTTTGTTTATCGGGGGACTATGCAAAAGTAGTAATTAATTAGCATTTATAAGCGATGTTGTTTATATTTGCCTTAAAATTTAATGAGAATGGGTAAAATTACATTTGTACCGGTAGGAGGACTGGCTAACCGTATGCGTGCGGTGGCTTCGGCCGTGACACTGGCAGCGAAGAGTGATAGTGATTTAAGTATCGTTTGGTTTCAGGATTGGGCGCTAAATGCACCGTTTAGCCAATTGTTCAAACCTGTGGACAGGAAGATTGCCTGTTTGCGGGATGCTTCGCGGTTGGATTATGCATTGTTGGATAGACCTCGTTCCAGGAATTTTCATTTCCCGCTTTTGTTTCAGAAACTGTTTTTCAAGTCTTGCCTGTACGAGCGTTCTATTACTCCTTTATGTAATCGGCATTTTGATTTTGAACGGTGGGTTAAAGAAGGTAGCTGTGTTTATATGGCATCATATACCGCTTTTCAACCTTATGATTATGTATGGATCAGTCGGTTATTTGTTCCGGTAGAAGAGGTTATGGAAGAGGTGGAAAACCGTTGTCGGAATTTTTCGGATACCATGATTGGTATGCATATCCGTCGTACAGATAATCTGGCTTCTATCCGGCAAAGCCCTATCGAGTTATTCTATCAGAAACTGGATGAGGAGATAAAAGAGGACGATAAGGTGGCTATCTATTTGGCTACAGATTCGGAAGAGGTGAAGCGGGAGATGAAAGAGCGTTATGGTGACCGGATATTCTGTTCCGGAAAAAAGGCAGACCGTGGATCTTTGGAGGGAATAAGGGAGGGTATCACGGATATGTACACATTGGCCCGTACACAAAAAATATATGGTTCTTTTCAGAGTTCATTTTCGGATATGGCAGCTCAGATAGGAGGGACTCCATTGGAGATTTTGAAATTATGAGTTGCGGAAATAAATAATTGTTTTAATGATTATCTGTAAACATTTTAATTTTTGCTCCTCTTCTTTCCATTGCATCTGCTAATTTGTTTTCTATTTTTCCTAATAGCAGCCGTCTGCTCCATTCTATAACAAGTGTTGTCAGACAGATAGAAACAAGTGTTCCCATAAAATACAGAACAAGTAGATTGCTGTCTGCATAAGGGGTATACCAGGGTTGTAAACAGTGGATAAGAAGTCCTTGAAGCATATATAAGGCAAAAACGTATCCTGCTAGGTAATTGATGATGCGGGATGAAAAATGCCATCGGGTGACTGGTAGAAAACATGATAGAGGCGATGATAATCAGTAGATTATTATCTCGGGCGAATCTCAGTATGATATTTCCACTCATTGCTGTAAGCAGGGAATTCAGTATAAAAATACCGGCAAGGCTCCCTGATAAAATATCCCAGCTATGTCGTTTCATGTTTTCCGGAAGACCATAGACCTTCAGATATTGTCCTATGAGATAAGCTAGTGTGATATTGATAATTCCCTTACCTGTGTCATTTTGAATTTCAAAAAACAGGATTGTCGGGGCAAATATAAAAAAGAATCCCCATAGTAACAGTAGTTGTTCATAACTTTTTTGTGAGAGGTTTTGAACCAGTCGGTTTAAATAGGGTGAGAAACAATAAAGCACTACATAGCAGGTTATAAACCAGTATTTTTTGCTAAGTATCGGTATCAATGAGGAGCTAGTCCTGTCCAGGTATGCGGAGTGTGAAGCCATATTGTTTCGATCAGATAAGAAACGATGGAATAAAACCATACGACAACCAGCATCTTGAAAAATTTATGTGTATTGAAACGGATTCCGAAATAGCCTGAGATCAGAATGAATAAAGTTACTCCTGTGTTTCCCAATGTATTGACAAATAGTATGAATTCTTTGTTCAGCAAATTACTGGTGTGGAAGGTATTCCCTAGAATATGCATGGATACAATCAGTATGATACTGATAATTCGTAAACATTCTAATCCGGAGTGACGTGTAGCAGCCATTATTTCTTGATTATATAGTGTAAACTCTCTTTAAAAGTGACAGAGCCGCTCAACCACAGGATGGCTGTGTAGAGTGTGCCGGCTATGATAATCTTGCTTGCCATTAATAAATACAGATTGGCAAAGCCGATAGTGACATAATAGGTAGCTGCCATTACCGCAGTAGCTATGAAGGCAAACGGAAGGATGTCTTTCAGTGCTGCGAACAAGTTGAGCCGTATTTGTTGCCATACAAAATAGTGCCATACAAACAGCCAGCAGATATTGATGGATACATACACTATAATCATGGTATGTACACCGTATGGATAAAGCAGGAGCATGGTTGTTAACTGGATAATGCCTAAACTGATAGTATTCCACATGTAGATATCCGATTTTCCTTTGCTGATAACTAGGTTGGAATACAAATTGGTTATGGGGATGAATGCGCCACCGATGCAGAGCAACTGTAGGATGGAGGCACTGGGCAACCATTTGTCCGTAATAGTCAGCATAATCAGTTCGGGTGCGATTAATGATAATCCTAACATAGCCGGGAAAGAAATAAAGGCAGTGAAGCGGAGCATCTTCCGGAAAGCGCGTTGTTGGCGTTCCCTTTCATCCGATAAACTGGAAAGTACAGGTTGGGCCACACTGTTGACTGTTCCTGAAATTAATGAATGTCCCATATAATTCCATTTATTAGCTTGAGTAAAATAGCCTACTTCTTGTCCCGAATAGAATTTACCAAGAATAACGGTAAAGATATTATTATTGATGTGGTTGAATATATTGGTTACTACTAATTTGCTGCTGAAAGAAAGCATCCCTTTTAAAGGCTTGAAATCGAAAGTAAGTGTAGGTCGCCAGGGTGAGAAGCACCAATAACAGATATTAATAGTTCCTACATAAACAATGCTTTGTGTGGCTATGCCCCAATAGGCAAATCCCAAGCAGGCCATAGTTATACCGATAGTTCCTGAGGCAGTTAATCCGATAGTGACCGCCATTGCCTTTTGCTTGACCATTAAGTTGCGGAACAGGTAAGCACTGTGGGCAATACCCAAACTGGCTACAAAGAAACCGAGGAAAGTGTATCGTGCCAAAGCTGTCAGTTCGGGAGTATGATAGAATTCGGCAATGAGTGGGGCGCAAAGGAACAAAATGAGGTAGAGACAGGCACTTAGTCCGGTACTGAACCAGAATACGGCATTATAGTCTTTGTGGGAGATCTCCCGTTTGTTAGCTAGGGCTGCCGTGAACCCACTTTCCTGTAAGGAACCTGCAATAAGAGAGAAGATGGATAGCATTCCCACCATGCCATAATCTTCGGCATTCAGAATGCGTGATAGGAATATCCCGAAAAAAAGATTCAGCAGCTGCTGTACTCCGTTGCTTAGTCCACCCCAGAAGAGGCCTTTTGCTGTTTTTTCTTTCAAGGATTGTTCTGCCATTTTTATAGATAGATTATAAAATAGTCAGGCTGAAAGCGGACGTTTCAGTTGCTTTCAGCCTTTTCTGTATTTGGGTGTATATTATTTCACTTCACTGCCCGGCTTTACCTCTCTTAATAATGAGGTCACTGCTAAGGTGCCGTCAAAGTTTTCAGCACTTAGAATCATGCCTTCGCTCACCAGTCCATTCTTGAATTGGCGCGGAGCAAAGTTGGCAATGAATAAAACTTGTTTGCCTATCAGTTCTTCCGGTTTATAATGTTGCGCGATACCGCTGACGATGGTACGGTTCTCCAGTCCGTCAGCAATCTTGAATTTCAGCAGTTTTTTCATTTTAGGCACTACTTCACATTCTAATACGGTACCTACACGGATATCTAACTTTTCAAATTCTTCGAAAGCAATTATCGGTTTTATCGGGTTAGCTTTATAGCTGGCAGCCTCGTTTGCTTTTTTGGTAGCCAACAGTTTGTCTACTTGTGCTTGAATGGTTTCATCTTCGATCTTTTCGAACAACAGTTCTGCTTTATTCAATTGATGCCCTTCTGCCAGCAGATCGGTACGTCCCAGTTGGTCCCATTCAAATGTTTCCATATTCAGCATTTGGCGGAGCTTTTCGCTGCTGAAAGGCAGGAAGGGTTCGAAAGCAATTGCCAGATTGGCAACTAGTTGCAATGCTATGTTAAGAATGGTGGCTACACGGTCCATATCAGTCTTTGCCAGTTTCCAGGGTTCTGTATCAGCTAAGTATTTATTACCGATACGTGCCAGGTTCATTGCCTCTTTTTGTGCATCGCGGAATTTGAATACATCCAATAGTTTTTCTACTTCTGCCTTTACGTCTGCAAATTCTTTTAATGTTTCTTTATCGTAATCGGTCAATTCACCGCAAACTGGAACTTTCCCATCGAAATATTTATGAGTCAGCACTAAAGCACGGTTTACAAAGTTACCATAAACAGCTACCAACTCATTGTTGTTACGTGCTTGAAAATCTTTCCAGGTAAAATCGTTGTCTTTTGTCTCGGGGGCATTGGCTGTCAATACATAGCGCAATACATCCTGTTTGCCGGGGAAGTCCTGCAAATATTCATGCAACCATACTGCCCAGTTGCGTGAAGTGGAAATCTTGTCACCTTCCAGGTTCAGGAATTCATTGCTAGGTACGTTATCCGGTAAGATATAGCTTCCTTCTGCTTTCAGCATAGCAGGGAAAACAATGCAGTGGAATACAATATTGTCTTTTCCGATGAAGTGAATCAAACGGGTTTCTGGATCTTTCCACCAAGTTTCCCAACTGTCGGGAAGTAATTCTTTTGTATTTGAAATATAGCCGATGGGGCATCAAACCATACGTAAAGTACTTTTCCTTCAGCACCTTCTACAGGAACAGGGATTCCCCAATCCAAGTCACGGCTTACCGCACGAGGTTGCAAGCCCATATCCAACCAGCTTTTACATTGTCCGTATACATTAGGGCGCCATTCTTTATGATTCTCAAGAATCCATTCACGCAGCCATCCTTCGTGTTTGTCCAATGGCAGATACCAGTGTTTAGTTTCACGCATCACAGGTTGGCTGCCACTGATAGCACTTTTCGGATTGATCAGGTCGGTTGGAGAAAGAGATGTTCCGCACTTCTCGCATTGGTCACCGTAGGCTCCTTCTGCATGGCAGTGAGGACATTCACCGATAATATAACGGTCGGCCAGGAACTGATGGGCTTCTTCGTCATAATATTGCATGGAGGTCTTTTCAATGAACTCACTTTTATCATACAGGGTTTTGAAGAATTCGGAAGCTAGTTCGTGGTGTGTTTTTGATGTAGTACGAGAGTATATATCGAATGAAATTCCAAATTCTTTGAATGATTCTTTTATCAAGGTATGATAGCGGTCCACCACATCTTGCGGAGTAATACCTTCTTTCTTTGCACGAATGGTGATAGGTACTCCGTGTTCGTCAGAGCCTCCGATGAAAAGAACATCTTCTTTCTTCAGGCGGAGATAGCGCACGTAGATATCAGCAGGAACATATACACCTGCCAGATGACCAATATGTACCGGACCGTTTGCGTAAGGCAAAGCGGATGTGACGGTGGTTCTTTTGAATTTATTTTCCATTGTATGATGTCTTTTTTTGTTATTTCTACCAGTAACGTGCAAAGTTAGTGATTTTTAGTAAGTATATGGAATAATCAGAAATATTTCTCATTTAAAATTTCTGACAGACCATACTTATTATAAGATATTGTTATTCGGGGGCTTTGCCGGAAGCTGGGAAATTGCAAAAAATGTTATATTGTGATGCAGTGATTTGCACTTCTTTGCATTTAATATAAAAAAGGAAAAACACATGAATATAAATGCCCCTTTGTCTATTCGTCGTCGGATGGGTCTTGAAATATTCCGGCGGTTGGAAAATGAGCGTACGGAAGAGCATCAGTTGAAGCAACTATTTTGGGAATGTACTCTTCGTTGTAATTTGCATTGTCGACATTGTGGCAGTGATTGTAAAAAGATCGCTGGTCATCCTGATATGCCGAAGGAAGATTTTCTTCGGGTGTTGGATAGTGTCTCAGCTCAAAATGATCCGCATAAAATCTTTGTGATTATTACTGGTGGGGAACCCTTGATGAGGAAGGATCTGGAAGAGTGTGGGCGTGCTATTTATGAAAGAGGGTTTCCTTGGGGAATGGTAACTAATGGACTATATATGACTCGTGAACGATTGAATGGGCTGTTGGATGCCGGATTGCATACGGCTACGGTCAGTCTTGACGGTTTTGCGACGGATCATAACTGGATGCGGGGCAACCCGCAAAGTTTGAACGGGCTGTTGAAGCGATCAAGTTGATGGTACAGGTTCCTGATTTTGTTTTTGATGTGGTTACTTGTGTAAATAAGCATAGTTATATGCGTTTGGAGGAGTTGAAAGACTTCTTGATAAGTTTGGGGGTAAAAGGTTGGCGGCTTTTTACTATATTCCGGTAGGGCGTGCAGCCAAAGATCCTGAACTTCAATTGTCTAATGAGGAGTTCAGAGGAGTAATGGAATTTATTAGGAAGAGCCGTAAGGAAGGACGGATCCATGTAAGTTACGGTTGTGAGGGATTTCTAGGTAATTATGAGGCTGAAGTGCGCGATACTTTCTTCGCTTGCCGGGCGGGAATATCGGTCGGCTCAGTTCTTATTGATGGAGCGATTTCTGCTTGTCCCAGTATTCGTGCCGATTATCACCAGGGAAATATTTATGAGAATGATTTTATGGAAGTATGGAATCATAGATTCAAACCTTACCGTGACCGAGAATGGATGAAAAAAGATGAATGTGCTGATTGTAAATATTTTCGTTTCTGTAAAGGGAATGGCATGCACCTGCGCGATGAAAATGGAGATTTATTGTTCTGTCATTTAAAAAGATTGCAAACACCATAAAAAAGAAAGGAATGAAGAAGATGAAACAGAAGAAAGTATTGGAGCAGAGCTTATGCGGTGTGCTGGCTTTATTGGGTTTTGCTGCTTGTGCTGAAACCTCAGTGGAATATGGAACTCCTACTATGGATTTCTGGGTAAGAGGTAAGGTGATATCTGATGACGGAAAGGCTTTGAAAGACATTCAGGTAATTGTAAAAAATGAGAATGCATATTATAATGATGAAGAAGGGGAGTTGGTCCGGATGAATGATACTATTTATACAGATTCTGGAGGTGAGTTTGTTTCACAGATGATGAGAGACGGATGGGTCGATACGAAGAAATTGATATTTAATGATATAGATGGTGAGGCAAATGGAGGAACTTTTAAATCGGATTCTGTCTGTATGAAGGATATGGAAAGTAAACAAATAAAGAAAGGAGACGGAAACTGGTATTTAGGTACTTATGAATACAACATGGAAATAAAACTTTCTAAAGAAGATAAATAACATAAAAACTGACTTTAAACTATTAGGGATTATGAACATGAAAAAGAAAATGACAGTACATCGGTTATTGTCCGGAGCGTTGGTTTTACTTGGATTCGCTTCTTGCAGTAATGAAGATGAGAATTTGGAGATACGATGTGAATATGGTACTCCTTATAGCAAATTCTTAGTGAAAGGTACAGTGACTTCGGATAAGGATGAGCCTTTGAAAAACATTCAGGTAATCGTAAGGCAAGATTGGAATAATGGCGTTTTCCCTGCCGATACAATTTATACAGATGAAAAAGGAGAATTCAAGACCGAAGACTTGAGTATAGGTGGAATTAATGAACAGAAAGTCTATTTTAATGATATAGACGGCGAAGAAAATGGTGGTGCATTTAAATCAGATTCTGTTTTAATCAAAGATATGAATCAAAAGAAGTTGGAAGAGGGTGGACATTGGTATGTAGGAAAATTTGAGTTCTCTCCTAAAGGTTCGATAAAGCTATCGAAAAAAGAGAAAAATAGGGAAGATTAATGAACTAAACTTTTCTTATTCTGTTTTTGATGAAAACCTTAGATTGAAAGAATCATGAATGCGTGGTATAAATTCATTTTGAATGTACTTTTCTCTAAAAAGAGTGAGAATAAAGATTGGGAAATGACCGATGAAGAAGAGGATATACTTGCAAATTACATTGAACTGGATTCATTGATGCAGGTCATTTATCATGCAAAGGAAACTGAGCCCGGCAGCTAAACTAGCCGGCCCAGTCTTCTCTATCAAGATTTCTATAGCTTATCGCTTCTGCCAGGTGGATGGAAGTAATGTGTTCGCTGTTGTCCAGATCGGCAATGGTACGTGCTACTTTTAGAATACGACCATATGCGCGTGCCGACAGGTTGAGGCGTGTCATGGCAGTTTGTAATAATTTTAGCCCTGCTTCATTGGGTTGAGCATACAGATGGAGTAATCCGGCTTCCATTTGTGCGTTGCAGTAAATACCCGGATGGTTAGCAAAACGTTGAGCTTGTATTTTCCGGGCCTTGATAACCCGTTTGCGTATGCTTGCACTACTTTCTGCATGATGTTGTTCTGCCATTTTCTCGAATGGAACCGGAACTATTTCTATTTGGATATCTATGCGGTCCAGTAAAGGACCGGAGATACGGTTCAGGTACCGTTGCACTTGTCCAGGATTACAGACGCAAGCTCGTGTGGATGATTATAATATCCGCATGGACAGGGATTCATACTGGCTACCAGCATGAAACTGGCCGGATAATCTAGACTGTATTTAGCTCGTGAGATGGATATATACCTGTCCTCTAGGGGTTGGCGAAGTACTTCAAGTACACTTCTATTAAATTCCGGCAACTCGTCTAGAAAGAGCAAACCGTTGTGGGCCAGACTGATTTCTCCCGGTTGGGGATTGGTGCCGCCACCTACCATTGCTACTTGCGAGATTGTATGATGGGGACTACGGAAAGGCCGAATAGCAATCAGTGAGCTGTCTTTTCCTAATTTTCCTGCTATTGAATGTATTTTAGTCGTTTCCAGACTTTCACCCAATGACAGGGGAGGGAGAATGCTTGGCATACACTTTGCCATCATGGACTTTCCACTTCCGGGTGAACCGATCATAATCAAGTTGTGTCCTCCAGATGCGGCTATTTCCAATGCGCGTTTTACACTTTCTTGTCCTTTTACATCAGCAAAATCGTATGGAAAGCTACTTTGGTTTTCATAGAATTCTTCCCGTGTATTGACGATGCTAGGCTCCAGATTGCGTTCATTATTGAAAAATTTGATGACCTCTTTGATATTTTCTACGCCATATACTTTCAGATTGTTTACTACAGCAGCTTCTCGCGCATTTTGTTTGGGAAGTATGAATCCTTCAAAACCTTGTTCTCGGGCACTGATAGCTATGGAGAGAGCTCCTTTGACGGGTTGCAGGCTTCCATCTAGGCTAAGTTCTCCGATAATAAGATAGCGTGAAAGTTTTTCTTCCGATACGATTTGGGTAGCGGCCAATATTCCGATTGCTAGCGGAAGATCGTATGCAGACCCCTCTTTACGTATGTCAGCAGGGGCCATATTCACTACAATCTGACAAGTAGGGAATTTATATCCGTTTACCTGTAAAGCGGAAATAATACGTTCATGACTTTCTTTCACGGCCGAGTCCGGCAGACCGACAAGGAAGAATTTTATACCTCGTGAACTATTTACTTCAATAGTTACAATGGTAGCGTCGATACCTTGAACGGCTGCTCCATAGACTTTTACCAGCATTCTTTTATTTTTTAT
>ENA-OQBT01000002-OQBT01000002.1-human-gut-metagenome-genome-assembly--contig:-NODE-2-length-163381-cov-16.202298_pt1 | contig 163381 bp, 158 predicted proteins | sample MGYA00242749_ERZ504557 | MGnify/ENA primary metagenome ERZ504557 (study PRJEB26092, sample SAMD00036243) | human gut metagenome | host: Homo sapiens | study: EMG produced TPA metagenomics assembly of...
CATGCCGCCGCTGACCAGCGTGCGCCCGCCGTTCAAGCAAATCGTCTCCGAAGCGCTACGCCTACTCAACGACGGCCCCGACAACCCCGCGCACATCTCACTTGCACCGCAACTCATCGTCCGCGAATCCACCAACTGCCAGCGCTAAATCGCAATTTTTGCAATTTTGCCGGCAGTTATCGCACGATAGCAAGCCAGAATCATACAGCCAAACAACCATTTCCCCACCCGCTGAAAGAATCTGCCTCGGAAAACAGTATGTGCCAACGCCGCTAGCCCTAGCTGGCGATGAGGGAGCAGAAGAGAGCTTCAAAGACCAGTACGGGATTGCCATTGCCGGCCAGACGGCGACGCGCAACGGCAATATCCTCCAGCCGCCGCACCGCTCCCCCACGCGTAAGCCGCACCGACAGTTCGGTGATCGACGAACGATTCTCCAAATTGATCAGCCCACCGAATCCTCGGCATTGTTCTGCAACACAGCCACATCACGGTAAATACTGGCAATCGAGTTCAACGCACGGTCGAGCACGTCACGCGTAAGGCGCGTGGTCTGTCGCTTCAGCTCGTCTTTTTTGGCAATCGCATTGTATGCGCCACGCAGCTTCGGAGGAATACGATCCTTCGCCCCAAGCCCATTGACTCTGCGAAAATCAGCTTCCGCCTCTGCCGCTTTGACCTTCACCTCCGCTTCGGCCTGCGCCTTCGCATTGTCGATAAGATTGCCGGCAAGCAGCACCGCATCCGACGCGCGACGCAATCCAAGCACGCCCACAATCAGCTCGTCGCGGTCAGACATCACCTGCTCATTCTTCGCATACAAGCGCGCGATGCCGATATGCCCTTCCGCAAGACGTGCGGCACGCACCGCGATTTTCGGCTCGAATCCGCCATTTTGCTCCAGAAATGCAGCCACCGCCTGCGTGGAGGGCACGGCAAGATTGACGATGCGAGTGCGCGAGCGAATCGTCGGCAACACGTCCTGCGCACTCGGCGCACACAAGAGCCAAATCGTATGCTCACTCGGCTCCTCAATCTCCTTGAGCAGCACGTTGGTGGTGCGTTCCAGCATGCGATCGACATCTTCGATAATGATGATGCGCCACGGCGCAGTGCTTGGCATCTGCTCGGACGTAGTGATGATGTTTCGCACCTCGTCGATGCCGATGGTCACTTTGTTGGTGGCCAGCACGGTCACGTCGGGGTGAGTGCCGGCAAGCACCTGCTGCGCGGCTTTGGTCGGCTCGTCGCCAAGACCATGATCGGGGCTCTCCAACGCCGCCGCGAACGCGCGCGCCACATTGGAACGGCCCGATCCCGGAGGACCGCAAATTAACCAGGATTGCGCAATGGCTTTCGGATCGCCACTTGCGATGGCTTTGAGTTGTTCGACAACCTGCTGCTGGCCGACGATCGAATCCCACACGCTCACTGGGCGGCCTCCGATTGGAAAGTTTTCATTTGACTGATTTGCGCAAAATCAGACTGAATATGCGCCCATACTTCATCGATGGATTGGCCGGCATCAATCACGCGGAAGCGTTGCGATTCCGCCTTTGCCAAGTCAAGAAACGCCTGTCGTGTACGACGTTGGAAATCGTTTCCTGCAGACTCCATGCGATCTTCATCATGCTGCAGTCGTGCATGCGATTGCACAGGGTCAAGATCCAGCAGATACGTGCGATTCGGCAATAGCTCACACGTTGCCCACATACTTAAGTCGCGGATTTCACCTGCCGTCAATTCGCGGCCGCCAGCCTGGTATGCAAGAGAAGAATCAAGGTACCGATCGGTAATTACCACGGCACCGCGTTCCAGTGCAGGGCGAATCACCTCGGCAACATGCTGGGCACGGTCAGCGGCGAACAGCAGCGCCTCCGCACGCGGAGCGATATCCGCATCGGAACCTTCCACGCCGCCAAGCAGCAACTCGCGAATCGCCACGCCAAGCACAGTACCGCCTGGCTCGCGCGTGACCACGCATTCGCGCCCCTGCGCCTCAACGTACGCACGCAACCGTTCAACCTGCGTGGTTTTGCCGACGCGTCTACACCTTCAAAGGAGATGAATATGCCTTGCATATTCATCACTCTACATTGCGGCGTTCGCAACGCTACCGCTGCTCACTGCTACGAACAGTCCACCGGACTGTTCATCACCGGGCGGGAACTACGGCGGGACGGGTGTAGCCTTCGTTGGCGGCAAGCCATTCCACATCGGCCTTCACCGTGGTCGGCGTGGAACCGATCTCCTTGGCGATACGGGTGTTGGCCCAACCCTTATCGGCCAACTCGCGCACCTTGCACGGCGATCGGCACGAGCCTTATCGACGGAAGCCGCCTTGGAAGTCTTAGAAGCCTTGGCAGCACCAGCCTTCTTAGCCCCGCCCTTGCCGGCGGCGGTCTTACGTCCACGCCTTTTCGACGGGCCCTGCGCACGCTTCTCAGCCAGCAAACGGAACGCCTCGGCCGGTTCGATCGACTCAGGAGCATACTGCTTCGGCAACGTACGATTCGTCTCACCATCGGTGATATACGCGCCGTAGAAGCCTTCCTTGATGGTCACCTGCTTCTGCGTTTCCGGATCGACGCCCAATTCGCGCAGCGGCGGCTTCGCAGCGCCACGGCCACGCCCACGGCCATACTTCGGCTGGGCGAACAGTTCCTTCGCCTTATCCACATCAACCGTGAAAATCTCATCTTCCGAAGCAAGCGAACGCGTATCCGACTTGCCATCGGCACCGGTCTTCGTCAAATACGGACCGTAACGACCATTATTGGCCTGCACGGTAACCGTCTGCACTTCACCGGTCTGCGCATCCACCTCTTCATACGAACCGACTTCACGCGGCAAGCTCAGCAGACGCAACGCATCATCCAACGTCAACGATTCCGGACTCATCGTCTTGAACAACGACGCCATCTTCGGGCGATCGGCAGCGGCTTTCTTCGCACCCTTGCCGCGCTTCGGCTTCTCACTAGCGCCCTCGGCAGCACCACCAGCATCGCCGGCATCGGCAGAAGGCATCACCAGCGCAACATACGGCCCGAAACGACCATTACGCACTTCAACGGTGCCTCCGGAAACCGGATCGACGCCAAGAGCGCGCGGACCGCCGGAATGGTTCTCGATCAAATCATGACCGACTTCCACCGTCAGCTCATCCGGAGCAAGCGTATCCGGCAGCGAGGCACGCTTCGAATTGCCCTCATCATCCAGATGGTTCATATCCTCCAAATACGGGCCATATCGACCGACGCGCACATGCAAACCGTCGCCGATCTCAATCGTATTGATCTCGCGAGCGTCGATTTCACCTAACTGCGCGACCTGCTGCTGCAAGCCGGCATGCGCCTCGTCCGCAGACTGCGCGGCACCCTCACCGGAACCGAAATAGAAGCGGGTCAGCCAATTCCTGCCGGTCTCCTGACCGCTCGCGATCTGGTCAAGACCGCTTTCCATATCGGCAGTGAACTCGTAATCCACATACCGCGGGAACTTCGTTTCCAGCAATTTGACCACGGAGAACGCGAGCCACGACGGAATCAACGCACGACCGCGCTCATACACGTACCCGCGATCGATAATCGTGGAAATAATGCTCGCATACGTGGACGGGCGGCCGATTTCCTTCTGTTCCAACGTTTTCACGAGCGACGCTTCGGTGTAACGCGCCGGAGGCTGAGTTTCGTGTCCGTCGGCACCAACCGCCACCGCGGCGAGCGCATCGCCCGGATTCATCGGCGGAAGCGACACATTGTCATCCGACTTCTTATCCGCTTTGCTGGATTTACCGGATTGCGCAGCCTGTTCAACGCTTCCAGCAGCATCGCCCTTCTTCGATTCGGCGGATGCGCGGCGGCCTTCACCGGTCGCCTTCATAAAGCCGGGGAATTCGATGACAGTGCCGGAAGCCTGGAACATGGCTTCCCCATTCGATTCGGTCGGTGCGGACAGTCGCACGGTCGCCGTGGAACCGGTTGCGTCTGCCATCTGGCAGGCAAGCGTGCGCTGCCAGATCAGCGTGTACAGCTTGAGCTGGTCGGCCGGCACTTTGCTTGCGATTTCCGCAGGGTCACGGAATTTCGCGCCCGCCGGCCTAATGCATTCGTGGGCTTCCTGCGCGCCCGCGGTTTTTGTGGCATATTGTTTCGGCGCGTCCGACAGATAGTTTTCGCCGAAATGCTTGACGACCGCTTCACGAGCGGCTGCGATCGCTTCCTGCGACAGCGTCACCGAATCGGTACGCATGTAGGTGATATAGCCGTTTTCGTACAATCCTTGCGCCGCACGCATGGTCTGACGCGAGCTCATGCCGAGACGATTGCCGGCGGTCTGCTGCAAGGTGGACGTGGTAAACGGTGGAACCGGACGGCGACGGTACGGCTTGGTTTCCATCGACGCGACAGTAAACGTTGCAAATTCCAATGCCTGCGCAATCGCGGAAGCCTGCGCCTCGTCCAACTGCACGACCTGATCCTTCGCACCGGCCGCAGTCAGCTTGCCATCGGCGCCGAAATCCTTGGAACCAGCTAAACGACGGCCACCCAACGACACCATACGAGAATCGAACGCAACATTATTGCCATCGGCATCCGGCGCCTCCAACGTTGCGGTGACATCCCAATACGGGGCACGCACGAACGCCATACGCTCGCGCTCGCGCTCCACGATCAAACGCGTGGCGACGGACTGCACACGGCCCGCGGAAAGACCCGGCCCAACCTTGCGCCACAGCACCGGAGAAAGCTCATAGCCGTACAGGCGGTCCAGAATACGGCGGGTTTCCTGTGCGTCGACCATGTCGTCGTCAACGTCGCGAGTATTGTCAAGCGACGCTTTGATGGCTTCCTTCGTGATTTCGTGGAACACCATGCGCTTAACCGGCACTTTCGGCTTGAGCGTCTGTACCAGATGCCAGGCGATGGCCTCTCCCTCGCGATCCTCATCGGTTGCGAGGTACAGGGTGTCGGCTTTTTTCAACGCGCTTTTCAGTTCGGATACGGTTTTCTTCTTGTTGCCATCGACGATGTAGTACGGCTTGAATCCGTCTTCCACATCAACGCCGAACTTGCCGAATTTGGTTTTGTCGGCGGCCGGCACCTGGCTTGGCTGCGCAAGATCTCGAATATGGCCGACCGAGGCCATCACCGTATATTCGGAGCCTAAATACCCACCGATTTTCTTGGCCTTGGTGGGAGACTCCACAATCACGAGCTTGCTGCCGGTAGCCATAGCCACTCCTTATTACTAGCGTTTGCAACGCAATAATACTCACTGACCGTATGCAGTTGGCAAACCGCCCGTGTGGCGCGAGCGGCCTTCACCGTAAAATTTCGGTGCGATCGCAGGCATGGCCGTCAGCGTTTCGGCGGTGCCGGAGGAGCCCCCACCAGCCCAAGTTGCGTCAGTGGCGAGGCGGTCAGCTGACGCATGGTCAGCACCAGGCCGAACACCAGCGACGCGACGGAAGCAGTCAAAATCACCGTGGAAAGATGCGCGCCGGAATTCGTCCATTCCGCGCTCATCGCAAGTCCCGGCTGGATCTGCCAAATAATGTATGCGCCATACAGGGTGCCGAGCACGCCGAACGTCAGCAACACGCTGCCGACGATCTGCACGGAAGGCGACGATGCACGCGATCCGGGCTCATCCATACCGTTCGCAAACGTTGCGGCGAGCATGAGCATGGCCACTCCGCCGACGATCAGCAGTGCCATGATCACGTCGGTCGGACGGTGCCACTGCCCCGCGATCACCGACAATCCGACAAGCACCGCGTACGCCCAACCAATCACCGCGACCAATGCACGGCACATGCGAGGCACGGCGCACAACAGGATCACCCCCGCCGTCACTGCGAGTATGACATGCCCGGAAGGCGCGGAATTATTGGGATTTGATTCCAGATTAATTAAGTACGGACGTGGCAGCAGCGGCTTCAGCAACTCCGCTGCGGCAAAGCAGATTCCGCCGAATACCGCCAATTGCGCAATCAACAGCCATCGTTTTCTTACGATGAGTACGGCGAGGGCGATTATCGACATGATTGCGCTTGTTGCGATCACAACGGTGGAAATGGTGAAGACGTGCACGACCGGTTCCAGCCATCCCGGCAAGGCCGCGTCAAATTTCGACCAGACCATGTCTTCATAGCTTTGGCCTTCCATCGTGCGCACGCCCAACCACCAGACACCCGCCGCGGCGGCAAGCAGCAGCAGGCCGAACACCACGCTGAGCATGATGCTCGACACGCGCGGATGACGGGTCAGCGGATCGGCTTTGGCGAGTCCTGCGTTCACTTCACGCGGGGAAAGCACCTGTTCGATCGGATCGACTTGGGCGGTTTGCGCAATCGGCGAGACCGGCGCGGCTGATGCGACCGGCGCGGTGCCGGGAACGTCCAGTCTTTGCCAGGACCGCGAGGATTGTTGATCCGATGCGGACTGTGCGGGAATCGGCGCGAACTGCGGCGAGGATTGTTGGGAATCCGCCTGCGGCAATGGCGGCTGCGACGCAGGAACGGGCGCGACCGGCTGCTCCAGCATATTCGCGGACTTATGCGGGTCTCGGATGATTGGCTTGAATTCGTCGGTCATAGTCACCGAGAATACGGCATTGGCTCTACGGTATACGGGAATGGCAAGAAGATATAAGAAAACCTCCACGCACCCGGAAGAGGCCACTTACCCTTGCTGCATTCCTGCCCTGGGGGAGTTGGGTGACGTACCGCCACGCGGAGGCAAAAACCAGTGTACACCATGCCCGGACCGAACCGCACCACAGTCGCCGCGCAGGCCTCGCCATACGAAAAATCAAACGTCAAAAATGCTGCACCCCACGTTAAGGAGGGCGGACGGGTATGCTTGATGAGGAATCGCACACGAATATTGTGTGTTTGTTTGAGTTCGGAAGGTTGTTCTTATGACTGAAGCGGTGGAATATCCCGATCTGGTGGTCGTGGGCGCGGGCCTGTTCGGCCTGACCGTGGCCCAGCAGGCCGTGGAGAGGCTCGGGGTCCGCGTGGAGATCATCGACGTGCGCGACCACATCGGCGGCAACGCGTACAGCTACATGGACGAGGAGACCGGCGCGGAGATCCACAAGTACGGCGCCCACCTGTTCCACACGTCCAACAGGCGCGTGTGGGACTACGTGAACAGGTTCACCTCGTTCACGAACTACGTGCACCGCGTGTACGCCACGCACGACGGCGAGGTCTACCCCCTGCCGATCAATCTGGGCACCATCAACCAGTTCTTCCACGCGCGTTACACGCCCGCCGAGGCCAGGGCGCTCGTGGCCGAGCAGGCCGGCGAGCTGGCGGGCAAGGACCCGGAGAACCTCAACGACAAGGGCATCTCGCTGATCGGGCGTCCCCTGTACGAGGCGTTCATCAAGAACTACACGGGCAAGCAGTGGCAGACCGATCCGAAGGACCTGCCAGCGGGCATCATCAGCCGTCTGCCGGTGCGCTTCAACTACGACAACCGCTACTTCAGGGACACGTGGGAGGCCTGCCGACCGACGGCTACACCGCGTGGATGGAGCGCATGATCGACGATCCGCGCATCCACGTGACCCTGGAGACCGACTTCTTCGACGCCTCGCAGCCGTACAACAGGAAGGCTTTGGCCGCCGCGGGCGTGCCGGTGGTGTACACGGGACCGGTGGACCGCTACTTCGACTACTCGCTGGGCGAGCTCAAGTGGCGCACGGTCGACTTCAGGGAGGTGCGCTACGACGAGGGCGACCATTTCGGCTGCCCGGTGATGAACTTCTCCGACGCGGACGTGCCGTACACGCGCGCGATCGAGTTCAAGAACTTCAACCCGGAGCGTAGGGACTCGCAGAACCCGGGCAAAACGGTGGTGTGGGAGGAGTACAGCCGTTTCGCCGAGCGTGGCGACGAACCGTACTATCCGATCAACACGGAGGCCGACAGGGCGCTGTACGCGAGGTACGAGGAGCTCGCGAAGGCCGAGCCGCTCACGGTGTTCGGCGGCCGTTTGGGCACGTACAAGTACTACGACATGCACAATGTGATCGATACCGCGTTGACCGCGTACGAGGAACAGGTCGAACCCCTTCTCAAGAAGTGACGATACGCATCGTTTCCAAATCGTAATTAAAAATCCCCAATCCACCGATGGTAGATTGGGGATTCCTCATATCAGGCGAACTAAAAATCAGGCGCGCCACACATCCTTGCCAGCTGCCTTGGCGGCGGCAACATCGGCATCAAGCTGCTCTTCGCTGCCTTCAACGCTACCCTTGATGAACTCCTCCACCAAGCGGCGCGCCTCACCATCCTCGTGCTGGACGGCCGGCGACTTCATGAAGTACGCGCTCGGAGCCAGAATCGGACCAGCCAGATGGCGATCGAGCGCAATCTTGGCGGCACGCACGGCGTCAATCACAATACCGGCGGAATTCGGGGAATCCCACACCTGCAGCTTGTATTCCAAGCTCAGTGGCACATCGCCGAACGTGGTGCCTTCAAGACGCACGAACGCGAACTTGCGGTCGTCAAGCCATGCCACGTAATCGGACGGGCCGATATGCACATTGTGCGGGTCCATATCGTGCGGCACCACGGAGGTGACGGCGCGGGTCTTGGAAATCTTCTTGGATTCCAAGCGCGAGCGCTGCAGCATGTTCATGAAGTCCATGTTGCCGCCCACATTGAGCTGGTACGTGCGGTCCAAGCGCACGCCACGATCCTCGAACAGACGGGCGAGCACGCGGTGCGTGATGGTGGCGCCGACCTGGGACTTGATATCGTCGCCGACGATCGGCACACCGGCGTCACGGAACTTCTGAGCCCATTCCGGATCGGATGCGATGAACACCGGCAGGCAGTTCACGAACGCGCATCCGGCGTCCATGGCGGCTTGGGCGTATGCCTTGTCGGCCTGCTCGGAACCGACCGGCAGGTAGGAAACGAGCACGTCGACCTTCTTGTCGCGCAGCACCTGGCCACGTCGACCGGCTCGGCGCCGGACTCTTCGATCATCTGGCGATAGTATTCACCCAGACCATCGTTGGTCGGGCCGCGCAGCACTTCGACACCCAGATTCGGCACGTCGGCGAATTTGATCGTGTTGTTCTGCGACGCTTCGATGGCTTCAGACAGATCCTTGCCGACCTTCAGCGCGTCCACATCGAATGCGGCGACGAATTCAATGTCACGCACGCGATATCCGCCGAAATTGTTGTGCATCAGACCGGGAATCTTATCCTCGTCCTTCGTGTCTTTGTAGTATTCAACGCCCTGCACCAGCGAAGAAGCGCAATTGCCAACGCCAGCGATAGCTACACGAATGCTCATCTGTAAACGACTCCTCTGTTATAATATATGTATATATGCGTTTCACAGGTACCAAATTTCAAGCATACCTGCGAAACAGCGAAAAGGCACCTGAAAAACTGATAAAACCCTGAAAATCAGCCGATATTGAGACAACGACCCACAAACTGTCGATTTGTAAAAGAGCTGCGCAAAAAATGCCCTCCCAAGGGCAAACTCACCCCATTTTCACCTGATTTCTCAAGTCAATCAGCTACGGTGGAACCTATGGTTTCACACACACGAAGCGTAAGCTCACGCTCAAGAAGCGCCCGCAGAGGCGGCGCCGGCAGCAATCGCAGCAACGCATCCCATAGCGCGCCCAAGCCGCAGAACCACGGATCGCACCGCGCCAACGGACCTCAGAAAAAGCAGAACAAGCGCAAGCATCTCGTGCTGAAGTGGGTACTCGGCATCTTCGCAGCGCTGCTCGCGGCAGGTATCGGCCTGTTCGCCTACATGTATATCACCACGGAAATCCCCGAACCGGAGAAGTTCGCCCTCGCCGAAAAAACAACCGTCTACTATGCCGACGGCACTACGGAAATCGGCAGCTACGCGGAGCAAAACCGCGAAATCATCGACTGCGCGGTATTGCCAGATTACGTGGGCAATGCCATCGTCGCGTCGGAAGACCGTTCCTTCTACACCAACAAGGGCATCGATCTGTATGGCATCGCGCGAGCGCTGTATACGAATCTGACCACAGGCAGCCGTCAGGGCGGTTCGACCATCACCCAACAGTATGCGGAACGCTACTATTTGGGCGAAACCACGTCGTATTCCGGCAAGCTGAGAGAAGCGTTCCTGGCCATCAAGATCGCGCAGGCACAAGATAAGAGCCAGGTGCTGTGCAATTACATGAACACGATTTATCTTGGTCGTGGCGCGTATGGCATTCAGGCGGCGGCGAAGGCGTATTTCAACAAGAACGCCAGCGATCTGACCTTGTCGGAATCCGCCATGTTGGCTGGTATCATTCCGGCGCCGAGCTCATGGGATCCGGCCGTCAATCAGGAACAGGCCGAAAAGCGATACGACCGCGTGCTCAGCATCATGAAGGAAGACGGCTACATCACCGCCCAGGAGAAGAAGGAAGCGCAGTTCCCCGCCGTGGCGGAAATACAGCAGAGCAACCAGATGGCCGGCGCGAACGGGTATCTGCTGACCACGGTGAAGAACGAACTGGTCAATTCTAAGGCGTTCACCGCCGATGATCTGGAAACCGGCGGCTACAAGATCGTCACCACGCTCGACAAGGACATGCAGGACGAGATTCAGCAGGTCGGCGACACCCGACCGGAGGGCATGCCGGAAAGCATTCAGGTGGGCGGCATTGCGGTCGATCAGAAGACCGGTTCCGTGAAAGCCATGTATGCGGGCAACGATTACCTCACCAAGCAGCTCAACAACGCCACGCAGGCCACGTTCGAACCGGGTTCCACCATGAAGCCGTTCGGCTTGCTGGGCGCCGCGCAGGAGGGTGTGAATTTCAACACCATCTTCAACGGCAATTCCGGCCTGACGTTTGAAACGACGCCGGGAACCACCGCGCAGGTGCCGAACGCACTGAACACCAACTGGGGGTATATCAACCTCTATCAGGCGACCGCGAATTCGGTGAACACCGTGTTCATGGACGTCAACAAGCATCTCGGCGCCGCGAATCTCGCCAAAATAGCGCATCAGGCGGGCATTGAGGGAGACATTGCCGAAGACACCACCTACAACATTCTGGGCATCAACGGCATTACCGTATGGGATCTGGCTCAGGGCCACTCCACCATTGCCAACGATGGTGTGAAAAACACGTTACACATCGTCGACAAGGTGCTCACGTCCGACGGTTCGAAGGAACTGTACAAGACAGCGCAGGAGAACCAGCAGGTATTCGACGCAAACGATTGCCACTTGGTGCAGAAGGCCATGCAGGGCACCACCACGTACGGCACCGCGGCCGGTGTTTCGGCACGTCTCGGACGCCAGGTGGCCGGCAAGTCCGGCACCGCGAATGATGAGAAGGCCGCTTCGTTCGTGGGCTACACGCCGCAGCTGCTCAATGTGTGGGCCATTTGGAATCCTGCGGAAGACGGCAGCGCGCAGGAAGTGCCATCGTTCGCAGGCTATGGCGTTTCCTCCACGGGCTACCCGTCGCATCTGTTCGAGGAGTTTATGTCGCTCGCATTGCAGAATCAGGAGGTGCTGACCTTCACCGAACCGACCGACAACGGCAAGATCGGCGGCCCGGACGGCACATGGGGCACCGGCGCGCAGAAGACCGAGACACGGCAGAATCAGGAGACGCCGAAGGCCGAAGAGAACACCGAGCAGACCACACCCGATCCTACGCAAAACAGCGATCAGAACAGCGGCGGTAACGGAGACGGCGGCAACTCCGGAGACGGCGGAGACAGCGGAGACAGCGGCAATAACGGCGGAGACAACTCCGGGGACGGCGGCAACGGCGGCAACAGCAGTGGCGACAACTCCGGAGACGACCAGTCGAACGGAGCCCAATAACCGTCGCAACAACCGTCGGCGGCAGGCAAGGCACCCACTCATTGACGGCAACCGACGCCAGCCGGAACGGCAACCGGCAAAGCAACCGCAAAAAACATTGTGGCGGCAACGAATACCATCGTTGCCGCCACAATGCGTATCAGCATCCTCCAATCACCGGATCGCCATGCAGACGCCCCCGGACGGTCAGTCGTCTGCCATATCGCGATTTTCATCGCTGCAATCCTACTTATGCAATCGTAGGGCGGTGATTTTCGCGCCGTCATGCGCCGAAGCCGAGATGCGTACGATCGCAGCGTCGTCAGCATTGTCGTTTTCTCCGGTATTCTCAATATTTTCCGCGGTTTCCGCAGTTTCTATGGCATCCGGCAGCGGATACACGTCGATTGCCGTGGGATCGCCGTCGATGCGACGATGCTCGCCACGCTGCAATGGCAGGCCGTCGAGCGTCACTTCATACGCCGCGTTTTCACCGTCGCTTTCCGCGGAATCGGCAATCACCTCGATTTCCAAACGATGCGCCTGACCACGCCCGCGCATCGCATACTGGAATTCGCCACCAGCCAACGCGCGACGCCAATGCAACGTGCCGTCGGCACCCATCATGTCGTTATCGCCCGAATACCGATGATCGACTTCCGATTGCTGCTGACCGCATGCGATGGTGTCGACAACGGTCTGCTCGCTAGCGGCCTGACGCGCATCGATATCGGCCAGTTGCGCGCGCAACGCACACACGTTGCCATCGTCGGCAACCGGCAGATACACGGAATACCGGCAGCCATGCATACTGCTGAACTCATGCATGTCGAACAGCATGGTACGGCCGGAAACGTCCGTCGCGGCAACGGTGAGGCCATGCACGTACGGTCTGGAAACCTGCGCGCACGCCTTGACCGGATTGCCGTTGATGATCGGCATGGATACGAGCGGACGCAACGGACCGGTGGCAATATGACTCATACGGCCGGCGTCCGCGAATTCGCCGTCCATATCGTCGCTATCCGAAGCCAGCGCCATCACCTTCGGCCCCTTCATGAAACTGACCCAAGGCGAACCGTCCGGCATACGCTCGACGGTGATCCGCGGCCGCAACCGCATCACCACTTCCGCAACGCCGTTCCAGCGCAGACGCAACGGCAGATATCCTTCGGGAATATCGTTGGTGCGTGCCGGATCAAGCGTGCAGACGGCGCATGTGGCCTCCATGACGCCGTAATGCTCCGCCCACCACGGACGGCGCAGAAACAGCGTGGTTTCCCGCAAACCACCGGGAGTATCGGGAACATGCTCGGCCGTGGATTCCAATGTGAACGTCACCGTGTAATCGACGCCATCCTCAATGCGAGCGGCGCGCTGCGTGATGCGCAGACCCTGCTCCGGGCAGTCGAAGGTGGAATCGATGTACAGATTGACCAGCAGGCGCGTAGCTTCCGCCTCGGCATTGTTTGAAACGGTATTGCCCGTCTCGGCGGCAGAACTGGCAAAACCAGCAGCAGCCGAATCAGCCGAATCCTGCGCAGCCGGCCGCTGCAGCGCGTAAATCAATCGTCCATATCGGGCGTGATTCTCCAATCCCGAACCGACGCAACACCAGAAGCATTCCTGAGGTGTGGAATAGGCACGATAATGCTGCGATCGCATCGGCGTGAAATACACGAATCCCGGCTGCTTCGGATTGATGGTGGACAGCAGGTGATTTTCCAGCACCCGCTCGTAGAAGTTGATATAGTCGGCGCTGCCGGAACGCAGCCACAGTCGTTCCGCAAGTTTCGACATGTTGTACGAATTGCAGGTTTCCGGGCCTTCTCGCGATTCGATCATGGATGAAAAATCGTCCGTCGGGTGGAAATGCTCGGACACGGAATGCGCGCCGATGCTTACGGAACGGTGATGTACCACGGAATCCCAGAAGGTGTTAGTGGCGGCGTCGGCCTGTTCATCGTTGCAAATCGCGCCCAAACGTTCCCATCCAAGCACTTTGGAATCTGCGTGTTGGCGTGCATGCCGGTGAGCACATCCTCGCCTTGCGCCAGCGGGTCGAAGATGGCGTGGTCTTTGAAGCGGTCGGCCATCACATGGTAGCGCTCCTCGCCGGTACGCGCGTACAGTTCGGCGAACGATTCGCACATGCCGCCGAATTCGCTCACCAGAATCCTGTCGAAGGTCTCGTCGTCCAGCGGCTCGGCGATACGGCACCACCAATCGGCCAGATCAAGCACGACGGTACGTGCCAGCTGCGAAGTCTGTTCATCGATAGAAGCAAAATCGGCCCATGTATCCAACAAACCGGCGAACGTTTTGTGAACGTTGTACATGGGCACCCATGCGTCGTTCATCGAGAAATTCTGCGATTCAACATCGCCTGCGGCAAGGCGCCCGAACACGGTGCGAGAATCAGGCACACCACCCACATACCCGCGCATCACAGCATCGCCGGCAAACGACTGCTGGCATTCATGCCATGACCGCACCACGGTGGCGGCGCGGTCGATGAACGGTTGCGGATCGTCTGCGACTTGCGCGAATCCGACGCAAGCCGACAGATAATGCCCTGCGATATGGCCGTCAAGCCCCGTTTCCTCCCAATTCGGGTACGACGTTACCGGATTGCCGTCGGCATCGGTCGGCTGCGGCAGTCCCGCCTCTCTGCGGAAGGGGTATAGCAGGCGATCGACGTCAAGCTCAAGCAGATACCGTGCGCCGGCCTGCTGCGCGTCAAAATGTTCTCCTGGCAGTAGCCTCACCTGCTGTAGGGGGACCCGTTCGAGAATATGCGAAGTCATATGCGCGCTCCTTTGCGTCGTCTACATGCGTGTATCAAAATACGTGTCCAAACGTTTCTTACGAGAATACAGAACAAGGCCGCCACCGTGGGGAGGAGCCACGCCGACGGCCTTGTTCTACGCACTCAACAGCGCAGTTATCGAAGGAAGGAAAACAAGGTTTGATTATGGATGTTCAGTTATGGATCGTTTCGATCGGATGAAGTCGGGCTTTACTTCATGCCGGTCATGGCGATACCTTCAACGAAGCGCTTCTGCACCAAGAAGAAGACCACCAGCAACGGCAGTGCGGAGATCAGGCACCTGCCATCACCACACCGTACGGGGTGACGGAGGAACCATGGCCGGTCAGCATTGCGAGGCCTGCGGTGATGGTGCGGGTCTCCGGCTTGGAGGTCATGATCAACGGCCAGAGCAGGTCGTTCCAGTTGCCCATGAAGTTGAACATGCCCACGGTGAGGATGGCCGGCACCGCGTTCGGCAGGATGATCTGCGCGAAGATGCGGAATTCACCTGCTCCGTCGATGCGGGCCGCGTTGTCAAGGTCCTTCGGAATGGAGATGAAGAACTGACGCAGCAGGAAGATGCCACCGACGTCGGCCATACGCGGGATAATGATGCCCCAATAGCTGTTGATGAGCCCATGTTGGCGAGTAGCTTGTACACCGGGATGAGCAGGGCCATGCCCGGGATCATCATGGTGGCGATCAGCACGCCGAGCAGCAGGCCACGGCCCTTGAAGTTCACACGGGACAGGCCGTAGGCGGCCAGGGAGTCGAAGAACACGGAGATGATGGTCACGGCACCGGCGAAGATGACGGTGTTGAGCATTTCTCGGCCGATCGGCAGGCGTTTGAACAGCGACTGGTAGTTTTCAAGGGTGAACTGGCTCGGAATGAGCTTCGGCGGCCAGGTCTGCGTGATGGCGTTCGGGGTGAACGACACCAGCACGACGATCAGCAGCGGGAAGATCATCAGGATGGTGATGAGGATCAGTGCGAAGTAGCTGAAGCCCAGGCCGATGCGACGCTTGCGGGTCGCCTGCTTGCGAAGACGCTCGTTTTCGGCGTTGATGCGGGCATTCTCTTGCTCTTGTGCGGAAAGAGTCGCGGTGCTCATGCGATTTCCTCCTTCTCATGCTTGTTGTTGGTGTACAGCTGGATGAGGCCCACGATGAGCGTCATGATCAGCAGCACGTACGACAGTGCGGATGCGTAACCGAGCTTGCCGTTGCCGAATGCCTCGGTGTAGATGCGGTACACGATGGTTTCGGTGGCGCGTGCCGGGCCGCCGGAGGTCAGGATGAAGACCTGATCGAAGACCTGGAAGGAACCGATGAGGCCGAAGATGACCACATAGTTGAAAGTTGGGCGCAGCGCCGGAAGGGTGATGTAACGGAACTTCTGCCATGCGGAGGCGCCGTCGAGGGAAGCGGCCTCATACAGTTCGGCGGAGATGCCCTGCAGACCTGCGAGGAAGATGACCATGAAGTAGCCGAAGTTTTTCCACACGGTGATGAAGACGATGGCCGCCATGGCGGTTTCGCGGGTGCCGAGCAGATCGACGTGCGCGATGCCGGTCAGCTGCTGGATCCAGTACGGAACCAGGCCTAGCGACGGGGAGAGGATGAACTGCCATGCGATGGCGGCGACGGTCAGGGAGATGACGAACGGCAGGAACATGCAGGTACGGAAGAATCCGACGAACTTGAGGTCCTTGCGGTTGAGCAGCAGTGCGAACGCGAGTGCGACGATCACGACGATCGGAGCGTAGGCCACTGCGTAGACGAGGGTGTTCTTGACGTCGGTCCAGAAGTCGGCGCTTTGGAACAGCTTGACGTAGTTGTCGAAGCCGACGAACTTGCCGGCGCGGTTGATGCGGTCGGAAGTCAGAGACGTGATGAACGTCTTGATTGCCGGATAGAAAACGAAGATTGCGAGAACGATGAGGCCGGTGCGGTGAACAGCAGGCCGGTGCGCAGGTTGCGGGCCTGAATCGCCTTCTTGTTCTCCTTGGCCACTGCGGAATGCGCGGATCCTGGGGCGGCAGTTGCTTGTGCCATTATCTCCTCCTTAATGCCACCAGGGATGTGTTTTTAATACAGCAAAAGGCCACGTCGCTGGCGTGAGGGCCAGCACCGTGGCCTTTTGCTGGGGTGGTGAGCGGGTCAGGCCCGCTCACTTATGTTGATTGTAGGTGAATCCCGCTTCGCTTACTCGGCGTACTCGTCGAGGTAGCCCTGGATCTGGGATTCGGCGTCATCCAGCAGACCCTGGATATCGTCGTCGGTGCGGGCGGTGTTGGAGGTCAGGGTGTCGACGGAGGCGGCGATGTCGCCGAAGCCGCCCTTGAGCCTGCGATACCGATGAAGGACTTGCTGGTGTTCTCACCGATCTTGGCGATCAGCGGACGCTCGGAGAGCTCATCGGCGGTGACGGTGGTGTTGTTCGGCGGATAGCGGAACCGAGGGACCAGGTCACCTGGTTGTCGTGGTTGTTGTAGAACTTGAAGAAGTCGTAGATGCCCTGCTTCTTAGCGGAGTCGCCAACCTGGGAGGTGACCCACCAGTACAGACCGGTGGAGCCGGTGTTGGAACCCTTGGTGCCGTCCGGGTACACATAGGTGCCGTCGCCGTTCGGAACCGGGAACAGGTCGTGGTTGATGCCCTTGTCGGTGGAGGCCTGATCCTCCCACGGTCCGACGATCACCATTGCGGACTGGCCGGATTCGAAGGATTCACGAGCAGCGGTCTCATCCATGCCGGACACGGAGTAGCCGCCCTTGTAGAAGTCACGCATCTTCTCGAGGAAGGCTTGTTCTCCTTGGTGTTGATGGAGACCTTGCCATCGGTGGTGTAGATGCCGGAGCCGTTGCCCTTCAGGAACGGAGCCCAGCCGAGATCCGGCAAAGCGATGCCGTACTGGGAGCCATCGGACTTGGTGAGCTTCTTAGCGACTTCGAGCAGCTCATCCCAGGTCTGCGGGTAGTCGGCGTCGGTCAGGCCGGCAGCCTTCCACATGTCGGTGTTGTACCACACGGCGGTCGGCGCGTAGCCCATCGGGACGCCGCACTTCTCTTCGGAACCGTCGATGTTGAAGGTGATCTGGTCAACGACGTTCTCGATGTACTCATCGGTGCCGCTGTCCTTGTCGTCATAGAAATCGGTGACGCACTGGAAGGTGCCGTCGATGGACCAGCCTTGGCCATTGTCGCGCCGGTGGTCACGAAGTCCGGGCCGTCGCCGGAGGTGACCTTGGTCACCATGGTCTCGCCGATGGTGCTCCACGGCTGCAGCTGGGCGTCGATCTCGTACTTGTCCTGGGACTTGTTGAAGTCGTCGACGATGGACTCGAGGGTCTTGCCATCGGCCTCAGAGAAGCCGTGCCACATCGTGATCTTGACCTTGCCGTCAGCGGTCGTCTCGACGTCGTTGCTGCTGCCGCCGCAGGCGGACAGGCCGACGGTGGCCATCATGGCCAAGGAGGCCGCGGCCGCGAGAGCCTTGGTGCTCTTCTTGATCTTCATGGATTTCTCCTTTTCCTCTTGGTCTCCCAAGACATTTCCTCCAACCGTTGCAGTGACATTCATCAACAACCTTGTTTGCGATGTCGTTCACGCTTCGTCAGCTGCACTGCCGTTTGCAACGTTGTAATTCTGATTATACAGCTTTTTCCATCGTTGTACAAATCGGAAACACGCCGATGGAAAAGCTGTTTTCTTTATGATCTTCAATTATTCGTTTTGTTGGAATCGCAACGTTTCTTGCGATCACCACAGTCATTTCGCGGCCGGGGTTCCCGCAAGAGCGCCGCCGTCGGCCGGCAACACATCCGTCGTGTCCGGAGTCCACAGATTGTCGGGTTCCGGCACGCCGAAGTCGGGGCCGTTCTCCGTCCACTTGACCACGCCGACACGGGCATGACGATTCGGGTCGAACAGCGGATCGCCCTTGATTTCCGTGTAGTTGCGGCAATGGTAGATCATCAGGTCTTCGGAATCGTCCTCGGACTTGGTGAACGAGTTGTGGCCGGGGCCGTACTGGCCGTTTTCGGCGCAGGTCTTGAACACCGGCACCGGGCTCTTGGTCCAGGAATCCTTGTTCAGCAGGTCGCTGCCGCGCTCGGCGGTGAGCAGACCGACGGCATACGGCACACCGGTTCCGGAGGCGGAATACGTGATGTAGATCTTGTTCTCGTGGAACAGGAAGGCCGGACCTTCGTTGACGAGGAAGTCGATGCATTCCCAGTCATATTCCGGCTTGGTGAGCATGACCGGCTCGCTTTCCAGCGTCCACGGATTGGCCATCTTGGCGATGTACAGGTTGGAATTGCCTTCGATCGCGGGATCTTTCTGAGCCCACACCAGGTACTGCACGCCGTCGATCACCTCGGTGGTGGCGTCGAGCGCGAAGGAGTCGATCGGAGTGACGATCTGGCCCTTCTCCACCCAGTTGTCGGTGGTGGGGTCGTCATCGGTGTTCTCCAGCACAAACATACGATGCGTCGGCAGTCCGGAAGCCTCGAAATCCGTTGCGGCGCCTGCGAAGTAGATGTACCAAGCGCCGTTGATGCGGTGCAGTTCCGGCGCCCAAATATAGATGCTCGCGGGGCCGGATTCATGCTTGCGCCACACCACCGTTTCGGGGGCCTTCTGCAGGTCGTTGATATTCGATGCGTGACGAATGGCGATGCAGTTGTATTCCGGGTCGGAGCCAGTGAAGTAGTACTCGCCGTCAACTTTGAGGACCCAAGGATCTGCGCGCTGAAGCACGATCGGATTGTTGTAAACAGCCATGTCTATTCCTTTTCAATCCGCTGTTCCAGTAATTTACAACGTTGAATATATCACTATTACAACGTTGTAACAAATCGGAGGAACGCACCGCGTGTTTCTCGCATCCGACTCCTCGGAAGAATCGAATCGCAGTACCCGGCAACAGACAATCGCCAGAAAGGGAAAACAAAAACCTCGGCACCGGCAATCCGTAAAAAACCGGACGCAAGCGCCGAGGCACCAATCACTTCCTTTCTTCCAAAAGAAGAAGAAAAAGAAGGAAGGAAGATCACACCACCAAGGAATTCGTGGGCAGCTTGGTGGACTGACGCACCACCAACGACGACGAAACCTTGCGGAACACCTTCTGCTCCGGCTTGAGATCCTTCGACGGCGAAACCCCGTCGATACGATCCTTCAGCAATTTCACCGACAGACGCGCCACCGCCTCAAGACCGGGAGCAATCGACGTCAACGCAGGAGACAAATACTGCGAATCGTCGGAATTATCAAAACCGATCACCGAAATATCTTCGGGAATGCGCAGATTGTGCATCTGGATCGCATGCATCACACCGGAGGCGAGCATGTCGTTCAGCGCGACGACGCCGTCGGGAACCACGCCGGAATCAAGCAGCGCGTTCATCACGCGCACGCCATCGCTACGATGCCACATGCCCGACTCGACCACCAAACGCTCGTCGAATTCGACGCCGGCCTCCTCCAACGCCTCAAGGTAGCCTGATAGCGCAGCGCGGCGGAGCCGACCTTCTCGCCCGGATGCACGCCGACCACGGCCACGCGCTTGCAGCCGGTCTGCAGCAGATACGACGTGGCGCGCTTGGCACCTTCCACGTTTTCCGTGGCGATATGGTCCACCTTGTCGGTGAAGATGCGTTCGCCGACAAGCACCAGCGGATAGTCCACATCCAATTGGTCGACATCATCCTGATCAAGTTCCAATGGACTGTAGATCAGGCCGTCGATCATCGTCTGCTGGGAGCCGTGCAACGCCTCAATCTCGCCTTCGCGCGAGTATTGCGTCGGCTCGACGATCACGCGCAGGCCCAGCTTCTTGGCCTCTTCGATGACCAGCGACGAAAGCTGCGCGAAGTACGGCATCTGCAGATCGGGAATGGCGAGGCCGATGATGCCGGTCTGCCCCCTGCGCAGATTGCGCGCGGACACGTTCAGCGTGTAGCCGAGCTCGTCGATGGCCTTGTTGACCTTGTCTCGCGTGGCCTGCGACACGAACTCGTAGTCGTTGACCACATTGGACACCGTTTTGATCGATACGCCGGCCGCCTTCGCGACCTCGCGCATGGTCACCACGTGCTCGCCGTTGGCGCCATTCTGCTTCGGCATGTCAACCCCTTTTCACCAAAAACGTCTCATACATTCGGCCCCAACACCGGCTTTCGCCCCTTGCAGCGCTGAAGCCAACAAAATCAGCCTTTATTGCCGGAAACCACGATTTTCATCGTTATATCAGCATAGTCCGGATTGAGCTCTTCCGCCGCCTGCATGTCCAGTATCGGCATACCCTCCTTGGACCAGTGCACGCGGCGCACCTGGGCGTCGCGGCCGCCATACCGTCCATTCTCGTATTCCGCATTGTGAAATACATAGATGAGATTGCGTCCTCATCGTTCGACCACATGCCATGTCCGGTGCCGAGCTGCCACTGCCCGTTGTATACTCCGGATTTCTGCAGCGGATAGTCGAGCTTCGTCCACACGTTCGGATCGGTCAGGTCGGCGTCCTGCCCGGCCGGAGCGGTGACCAGACCGGTGGTGTAGTCGATACCGACCAGCGAGCCGGAATAGATCAGATAGATCGTGCCGTCATGCACAATGGCGTTCGGGCCTTCGGCGATCATGTTGTCCCAGGCGAATTCCGGCACAACGACCTGCTTCGGCTCGCAGGTGAGCCTTTCCGGACGGGCCGGATCGAAGCTGGCGATCCAAATGCTGCCGACCTGCTGCCACGCGTAATACCAGCGGCCGGAATCGCTGATGACGGTCATGTCGAGCGAGATACGTTGGATGGGATTGAGCACGCCGCCGGTCGGTGTGAGAATCGGCTTCGGCACCGTCCAGTTTTCGGGTTCGCGCGGATCGAAATCCGTGCCGTCGGAATGCTGCTTGAGCTGCATGATATGGCAGCTGCCCGTCCACATGTCCGGCTTGCCTGCGCGATCGTTGGGCGTGCCGTCTGGATTGGTGGCCGGCCCATCGAAGCATGGCATGAAGAGCACCGACAGTTTTCCATCGATGACATGCAGTTCCGGCGCCCAGAAGCAGCCGGTCATGGCGCGTCCTTCAGCGTTGTAATCACCGCATTTGAGCAGATCGATTTCCTTGGCACGGCCGCCCGCCGCGTCGGAAAGCGCTTCGATGGAGTCGGCGATGCGCAACGGCATATGCGTGGCGCCATCGTTCGGATCGACGCAGTTGCCGTCGGTGTCGTCGGTGGCGATGAACATGAACATCGGCTTGCCGTTGAAATTCCAAGCGAACACCGACGGGTCCGCACGCTCCACGGCAAATGGCACCGGGTATACGGTTTGGCGGATGCGGCCGCTCACCGTGCGCGTGTCGCCCGGCTGGAACTTGCCTTCGGCGGCGTCCTGCGCAATCGCCTCAAGTTCGTCTTTGTTCCAATCCACGGCACGGGTGGCACCGGAACCGTCGCTGTAGACGAGATCGGCGCGGACCTTGGCGAGTGCCTGCACGGCTTCACGGGACGCTTCCCTGCTTGCCGCCATGTCGATATGCTGCGTCGCCACCGATGTTTCAACGTTGTAAATACGACCGAATCGTTCGATCAGTTTCGACGCTTCTTCTTCAGTGACGGCAATCACGTTGCCAGGAACGGCATTGGGAATATTGCAATCGCAGGAACGGCTTGATTCCGCCGTTACCACAGCTTCCGCAATATCGATCGGCTCGCCGGATTCGGCCACGGCGACAATATCGGCAACGGTCGCGACATACGATTTGCCGTCGTTCGACGTCCAGGAAATCACATAACGGGAGGCGTCCGCGTCGAATGCGACAGACGGACGATTGACGCCACCGCCGGTACGCAGCATCATCAGTCCAAGCTGCGTGAAGGAGGTCAGATCGTCGCTGACGGCCAACAGGAACGCCGATCGCTCGGAGCCATCCGGCTCGCCGCCGCGCGCGGTACGGGTGGCGGCGAGCGCGAATCGGCCATCCGCAAGGCGGAACAGATACGGGTTCTTCAGGGATTTCAACGTGATGTCGATCCCCGGCATCACCGCGCCATATGCGACGGCATCGGTGGCCGGATGCGCCTCATCGAACGGATCGGCGACGAAATGCGCCGCCGCGACGCACGCTCGGCGCGACTCGGCGGTGGCGGCCTGAATAGGCACGCCGGCGGCGAAGAAAATACCGTAATTCTCGTTGAGCGGCTCCCATTGGGCGGCCCCATCGGCACGCAACGCAAGGTGCATGCTATAGGCGATGTCCTCATTATTCGCCTTTTCACGGCCGGTAGCTTCGCGCGTGTAGCACAGCAATTCGTAGGAACTCGACATCGAGAAACCCCTTATGATTCGACTTTTCTTTACAACGTTGTACACTATACAAGAAATTACATCGTTGTACAAATCAATGTCATCCGCAAGGAAGGGGAAAAATGAAATTCCGTACAACAGCAAAGCAGATCGCGGCAGGCATCATCGCCGCAGCCATGCTGATCGGAACGCTCGCCGGATGCTCCGGCAATTCGACGAAGCAATCGTCCGCATCGTCGAAAGCCGAAACCAGCACCGCCAGCGTCAAGCGCGGCGAATCGCATGATCCCTCCATCGTCAAAGCCAACGGAAAATACTATATTTTCGGCTCGCATCGCGCTTGGCTCAAAAGCGACGATCTGATCAACTGGAGCACCTTCACCAACAATCTGAGCACCGACTACGAGAAGATCTTCAAAGACATTTGGGACGGCTGGGCGAAGCAGTCCTCCAATCCTGACGTCAAAGGCAACATGTGGGCACCGGACGTGATCTGGAACGAGACCATGGGCAAGTGGTGCATGTACATGTCGATCAACGGCGCGAACTACCGTTCTGTGATCGTGTTGCTCACCGCCGACGACATCGAAGGCGATTGGACGTACGTTGGCCCGGTGGTCTATTCCGGCTTCGAACGCGTGAACGTGAAGAAGACCGACGTGCCGCAGGTGCTTGGCGAGGATGCGACATCACCCGTTACACCTCGCAGACCGACACCGGCATCAACGCCATCGACCCGTGCGTGAAAACCGATGACAACGGCGACATGTGGATGACCTTCGGCTCCTGGTTCGGCGGCATGTGGATGTTCAAGCTCGACTCGGCGACCGGCCTGCGCGACTACAACTCCACCTACCCCACCGAAGCGAACAAGTCCGACGCCTACTATGGCGTGAAGCTCGGCGGCGGCTTCGGCAACTCCGGCGAAGGCTCCTACCTGCTGCACGACAACGGCTACTGGTATCTATTCGCCTCCTACGGCGCGCTGCAGCAGACCGGTGGCTACCAGATCCGCATGTTCCGCTCCAAGGACATCACCGGCCCGTACGTTGACGAAGCCGGCAACACCGCGATTTCCACCAAGCCATCGGCAACAACTGGCAAAGCGACATCGGCGAGCGCCTGATGAGCTCGATCCAGTGGAGCGGCAACGACAACGCGAACATCGAGGTCTCCCAGGGCCACAATTCCGCGTTCGTTGACGACGACGGCACCGCTTACCTCGTGTACCATACCCGTTTCTCCGGTTCCGGCGAAAAGCATGAGGTGCGCGTGCACGAGCTGCTGCCGACCGCCGACGGATGGCTGGTGGCCGCACCGTACGAATACACGGGCACCAAGGCCGACAAGAAGGGCTACAAGACCGCCGACATCGCCGGCGATTACGAGATGGTGACGCACGACAAGTCCAGCTATTTCAAGGGCCCGAAGAAGGTCACCGATAAGACGAGCACCGTCTATCGCGGCGTGAACAAGCCCATCAACATCACCCTGAAGGAAGACGGCACCGTGACCGGCGACCAGACGGGCACTTGGGAGGCCGTGGAAGGCGCCAACCAGATGACGCTTAAGCTCACCGGCGACGAGGGCGAAGTCACGTATTCCGGCGCGTTCGACAAGCTTCCGCGAGACAAGGATCGCAAGGCGGTCATGACCTTCAGCGCTCTGGGCACAAACAATCTGTGCATTTGGGGGTCGCAGAAGTGAGTGAAAACGGCACAACAACCGTGAATGCTGCAGTGCAATCGTCTGCAGAACCACTATCTGCGGCACCGGCCACCTCGCCCAACGGCATCGAGCACACGCTCGCCAACGGTCGGGTGGCCGTGCACGATCCCGCAATCGTCGAGGAAAACGGTGTCTACTATCTGTTCGGCACGCATCGTCGGTGCGCGCGCAGCACGGATATGGTGCATTGGGAGCGGTTCGATAACATCTGAGCCGCGACCCGTACGCGCTGCTCGGCGATATTTGGCAGGCATGGCCGAAACAGGATTCCAATCCCGACCTGCTCGGCAACACGTGGGCGCCGACGTGATCTGGAACGAGACCATGGGCAAGTGGTGCATGTACCTGTCGGTGAACGGCGACCAGTTCCGCTCGGTGATCGTGCTGTTGACCGCCGACCATGTGGACGGCGACTGGACGTACGTGGGGCCGGTGGTATATTCCGGTTTCGACGAGAGCAACCTGTGGAACACCGACGTGCCGAAAGTGCTGGAACTTGAGCCCAAAACCGATGGCACCGTCGGCTATGACCTGACCCGCTACCTGTCGCTCAAAGACACGCGCATCAACGCCATCGACGCGGCGCCCGCATTGTGCGAGCACGGCGAAATGTGGATGAGTTTCGGTTCATGGTTCGGCGGCATCTGGATGTTCAAGCTCGATCCGGAAACCGGCTTGCGCGATTATTCCGTGCGATACCCGCTGGTCAAGGATTCCTCCGATCCTTATTACGGCGTGAAAGTGGCCGGAGGCTACTGGAATTCCGGCGAAGGATCGTACTTCATTCGTGAAAACGGATGGTGGTATCTGTTCATGTCGTACGGCTGGCTTGGGCGCACCGGCGGATATCAGATTCGTCTGTTCCGTTCAAAATCGCTGCTTGGCCCGTACGTGGACCAGAACGGCAATCCCGCGATTTCGTACGGTGAGATTCCCGACAATCAGGAGCGCGGCACCGGCATTCGATTGACGTCTTCCGTACAGTGGGATGGCGGTCCGGCAGAGCTTGCCGATGTCGAAGTCTCGCAGGGGCATAATTCCGCCATTCGTCGGTTGAAGGACGGTCGCATGTTCCTCGTCTACCACACCCGTTTCGCGGAACGCTTTAGCGAGGACGATGATGAAGATTACGAATCTCACGTACGCGAATTACTGCCGACTTCCGACGGCTGGCTGGTTGCGGCACCGTACGAATACCGCGGTTCCGTTGCCGTCGCGCCGACCGGCATTGCCGATATCACAGGCGATTACAACGTTGTACTGCATGATCAGCATACGTTCTTCAACGGCAAGCAAGAGGATGATGGCACGTACGTTGGCATCAATCGTCCGACGCGATATACGTTCCATGAGGACGGGCGGATCACCCGGGGTGAAATCGTAAGTTTCTTCGATACTCCCGACGCGAATCTGCCGAGGTCGACGGACGGGCCGATCACCTGCGGATCGTGGAAACCGCTTTCCGGCGCCGTGAATGGATTCAACTGTTGCGCAAGCGACGCGGAAATCCGATTGGACGACGTGACCTACATTGCACGGTTCGCAACACTCCCCCGCGAGATCGACGGCAAGCCGGTCATGACATTCTCCGCAATCGGCAACAATGTCTGCATTTGGGGATCGCAATCCTGAATTTCCGAGTTTCCGAATAATCCGGAAAAACTGGAAAATCCGGAAACTCGGGAATCCTATGAAATCAAAAAGCAAAGGGCTTGTGACGTACTCGCAAGTACATCACAAGCCCTTCAGCTACGAGAACCGAAAACCCGCGGAAATCAGCGCTCGGAACGGTTGATGGCCGAAATAATGGCCTTCAACGAGCTGGTGACGATGGACGTGTCAATGCCGACGCCCCACACGATCCGCGGATCCTCTTCCTCACCGATCTGGCATTCCACGTAGGAGGCGGCCATGGCGTCGGTGCCGACGGACATGGTGTGCTCCACGTAATCCATCACGGAAGCCTCGATGCCGAAGTTGCTCAGCGCGTTCAGGAAAGCGGCAAGCGGGCCGTTGCCCATGCCGGAAACCTCACGCTCCACCGGCTCATCAACGCCGACGTTCACGCCACGGTCAAGAATCCTGGCCTTCAGCACGGTATCGGAACCATCTTCACCGGACGACACCGACACCTTCAGCAGCTTCAGACGGCCCCACTGCTCGAGGGAGTCGTCCTTGCTGTCGCCGACCACGGCACCAGCCGCAGTAGCGCCGGACTCTTCGACCGGCAGATACTCGTCCTTGAACAGACGCCAAATATCCTCGTCCTTGACTTCCTTCTTGGTCTCATCGGCGTACGCCTGCACAACCTTGTCGAACTCGACCTGCAGACGCTTCGGCAGATCAAGATTGTGGTTGGTCTTCAGCAGGTAGGCCATGCCGCCCTTGCCGGACTGGGAGTTCACGCGGATGATGGCCTCGTACGTGCGGCCGATATCCTTCGGATCGATCGGCAGGTACGGCACCAGCCACACGAAGCTGTCCAAATCGGCACCGGCACGATCGGCGGCCACCTGACGAGCCTCAAGACCCTTCTTGATGGCATCCTGGTGAGAACCGGAGAAGGCGGTGAACACGAAATTGCCGGCATACGGGTGACGCTCGGAAATCTTCAGCTGGTTGCAGTACTCAACCGTCTTGCGAATCTCAGGAACGTTGGAATAATCGATCTGCGGATCGATGCCCTGCGTGAGGAAGTTCAGACCAAGCGTGACCAGATCGACGTTGCCGGTGCGCTCGCCGTTGCCCAGCAGGCAGCCTTCGACACGATCGGCACCGGCAAGCACGGCCAGCTCGGTGGCGGCCACGCCCATGCCCTCATCGTTGTGCGGGTGCAGCGACAGCACCACGCGTCGCGCGGCACCAGATTGTTCGACACGTATTCCACCTGATCGGCGAACACGTTCGGAGTGGTCATTTCCACCGTTGCCGGCAGATTGATGATCATCGGATGCTCCGGAGTCGGCTTGATGACGTCGATCACCGCATTGCACACCTCAACGGCGTACTCCGGCTCGGTGCCGGTGAAGGATTCCGGAGAATACTCGTAATACAGGTCGATGCCCTGGCTTCGCCCTCAAGCTCCTTGCACAGGGTGGCCGCGTCGGTGGCGAGCTTCTTGATGCCGGCTTTATCCTTGCGGAACACGACCTCACGCTGCAGCACGGACACGGAGTTATAGAAGTGCACGACGGCGCGCTTGGCACCCTTCAGGCACTCGTAAGTCTTGCGAATCAGGTGCTCGCGAGCCTGCGTCAGCACCACGATCGTAACATCGTCAGGAATGAGCTCACGCTCGATCAGCATACGAATGAAATCGTAATCGGTTTCGGAAGCCGACGGGAAGCCGACCTCGATCTCCTTGAAGCCCAACGACACCAGCAGATTCCAGAAACGCAGCTTGCGCTCGGAATCCATCGGGTTGACGAGGGCCTGGTTGCCGTCACGAAGATCGACGGAACACCAACGCGGTGCACGCTGCAGTCGCTTGCCCGGCCACGTACGCTCCGGGTAATCAAACGGCACCTGCTTATCGTATGCGACGTACTTGTTGTACGGCATCTTGCTGGGCTTTTGCGGAGCTCCAATATAACGCGCCGGAGGCAGCAGCGGGTCGTTGTTCCCTCCGTTGGACGCCGCGGCGACTGCCGCGAGATCAAACACTGAAGATTGATCCTGACCCATCACTCCTCCTTATCTGTAAAAACTGGGCAGGCCTTCTGCGGCCCACATTGTTACGTGCATGTTACCTACCTGCACTGCCGCCCATAGTAGCGGCAACCAATCCCATATATCGCCGGCATTCCGCCATATGACGGGCAGACCACGATTTTCGTTTCTTTTTCACCCCATATCCAGATTTCGCGCATTACAGTGAGCATCATGACCTTGCGATTCAACAGCGACGGCACCTTCCGTGTGCTGCAGATGGCCGATATTCAGGACGGACCAAACGTGCGCGAAGACACGATCCGTCTCATCGAAGCCGCCATCAAGAAAACGCATCCCGATCTGATCGTCTTCACCGGCGACCAGATTCGCGGATACGACCCCGCGTACATCGACACGTTCCTGCGCCGCCGCGGAGAGCAGCCGGGCACGCACATACGAGCGGTCACCGAAATCGAAGCGAAAATCCGCGGCATCAAACGCCATCCGCTCACCAAAGCGTTGCTCGAACAGCCCCCGACCGACGACAATTGGATGATTGACGGCATCGGCACCGACTCGCCGAAACTCGTGAAACGCAACAAGCTCAACGGGCGCAACGGATCCGTCAACAAGCTTGAATCATGGGCGCAATCCATCAATCGCGCGACCGCCGCGACCATACTCGACAGCACACGACAGAAAGTACGAGACACGTTCGCAGCATTCCTCGGACCTGCATTGGAAGCGCGAATCCCCTTCGCGGCAACCTACGGCAACCACGATTTCCAGTGTGGCATTCTCACAGACGAACAGGATGACATCTACCGCGAGTTTTCCGGGTGCGTGAACCCCGTTGCCGGGTCGTCTCCTTTGGCGCTCGAACCAGGCACGTTTGCGATTCCGATCGAGGCTTCCGACGGGTCGGGGCGCATTGCGATGAGCGTGATGATGGTGAATTCCGGCGATTATGCGGATAATGCGTTTGACGGCGATCGCAGCATGTCCAACGATTGCGAGCATGCTGGGGATACTGGTAAATCCGGCAATACTGTTGGCAATGCTGCAGGAGGACGGGAATCGCTGACATCCTACGCAAAATACGCGTCGAATTCGCGCGGATGGGATTTGGCCGATTCCGACGGCTATGGCACGCCTTCGCCGGAAGCGATCGAATGGCTGAAGCAAGTGCAACGCGAGTTGGGCGAGCGCAATGGCGACGGTTTGGCGGTTCCGGCGATCGCGTTCCAGCATATTCCGCCGCAGGAGTTCTACGATTGCCTGCGCGAAGTGCCCGCATACACGCCGAATGCGGTGGAGGGTGCGCGAACGTTCGCGGGACATTGCTATGTGTTGAATCGTGACGTGTGCAGACCTGGCTCGAGGCTTGGCGAGGCGATCGGCTGTGCGGATGAGAACGTTGGCGAAGTGCAGGCATTGCGCGATGCGGGCGGCTATTTCGCGCTGTTCTGCGGGCATGACCATAAGAACGCGTTCGTCGGGCACGTGCATGACATTGATCTTGGCTACGCGCCGACCTGCGGCTTTGAATGCTATGGTCCGAAATCGCGGCTGCGAGGCATTCGACTGTTCGAATTCCGCGAAAACAATCCGGTCAGCTACGTGACGCGCATGCTCACGTGGGGCGACTTGATCGGGCGTTACTCCAGTAACGAATTGCGCGTGTTCTTCGAAGACCATTGCGTGACCGATCTGATCGGCATCCGCAACGAATTGCGCCGCCCGCAGGTCACCGCCACACTGCTGGGCATCGGATCGGTAATGTGCGCCGCAGCCGGCCACACCATCGCCAAACTATTCAAGCGCTAGGTGCGGCGACGCAAGGCGTGGCCGTCGCAACAGTCGGACAATCGCCAATCTGTGGAATGCGGAAAATCTGTGGAAAATCTGCGAAATATCAGCAGAACGTCAGTGGAACAAACTGACGCCGCGACGAGACACGCAAAACGCGTTGCCAAGCCAAGTATGACGGGAATTCGGCCATACCGCACCCAATCGAGGCGCATTCTGGCTCATCCAAATACTCGGCACACGACCATCCGCGGAACGCGATCCCAACAAATTGAAACCGTTCTTCTCCAACAACCACTCCGGATGCTGCGTAGCAATCGCAAGACCCTCTTCCAACGTAAGCGGCAAACGCTCGTCGGAATCGATCAGCTTGCGCGCCACATCGGGCTCTCGATTGATGTAGCACGTTCCCGTATGCGGCTCGACCACCAGGTAAAACGGACCTTCCGGAGGTTCGAAACCATCCTGCGGAAGAAAACTGGCGATATCGCGCGGCGGCATCGTGGTGAAACCAGCCATACGGTTGATCGACGTACGCGCGATCAACGATTCCGGGGAAACCAACTCGCGCGTAGGCACCAACAGAATCTGCGTGCCCAAATCGGAATCCTCCAACGCACGGATGAGCGGGCGCGCCAAAGCACGGAACGCGGCGGCCGACATATCGGCCACATCCGGGTAGCCCAACGCCACGATACGGTCCAATTGCTTCTGCGCTTCTTCTGATGCCTTCGACATGGCTTCCAGTGTACGCGAGCGATACGCCCAAAGTGCGAAAAGCCTCGCAGCCCGCGCAGCCAGTTCCGCATCAACCTCAAAGACATCGGGGCCATATACCAAAAAGTGCGCGAAGTAGACTTGCGCGCTCCGGAAGCAGAATGATTTCCGTTTTTCATATTATGCACAGCAACGGCAAACATGCTCCGCAAAAACATTCGTTGCACTATTCAGCGCCGGTATTTGTTATTGCTCCACGCGCAGACGAAAGGCTATGCAGCGTTCCTGTGAGGCAGGAAGCGTCCTGCGTTCAAACCAATCTGACAAACATACTGTTGGAACCAGGGACGTCGCGGAAGCCAAAATGCTGGTAAAAGCCACGCGAGACATCATCATAAGGATCAACAACAAGTGCGCGGGACCCGATTTGGCGGCCTACTGCAAGAGCTCGCTTGATTGCATCCTGCAGCAACATCCATCCCAGCCCCTGATGCTGAAAACGTGAATCCACGCCCAGCATTCCTAACAGAATCACAGGTATTTTGGCAGGGGCATTCCGTTTAAGCCATCCACCTCTCACGGCATCACGATCAATTGAATACGCACTAATCGCATAGAAGCCCGCAACTTCCCCACTTGTTGTGAAACACACGTATGGAACCGCCGTACCCCGCTTCGCCGCATAAGGGGCATGGCGATTCGCCCAATTGTCGATCAGTTCGACACCACACGAGAAACCTTCAAGCGTCTCGCCAGGATTCAATCTTCGCGGCTCGAGAAACCTCACTTCAGTTACGCCCATTGAGGTTCCCTCCGCATAAGTTCCTTCGTCTCAGCCGGAATAGGCTCATCGAGCGCACGAAGAAACGCATCAAACGATTCATTCTCAAGTTTGAGTGAGGAAGCCTCCTCTATTTCCCGTCGTGCGGCATCTAGTAGATGCTGCGCCGTCCATTGTGTTATCGTGGACCCCTTCAGCGAGACAGCGCGCTCAATCAACGAACGCTGCTCCGCTGTTAAACGAATATCCAACCGCGATGTCCTGTTACTTGTTACTGTAGCCATACCAATAGTGTACGTCATTTTGCCACACATAACAATCGCCAAACGCATACTCGGCGCAGACCAGCATACGGATAGGAGAACATGCTTGTTCCGCGGATTTCGTAAGATTGAACAACGCATGTGGCCGCCCACGACGTCGTTTGGGGCCGGCTGGTCGACCTCAAGCGTGAAATCATACGAAACCGTTCCAGCATAAGCGAGAGGTTGTTATGTCCGAAAAGATTAAGGTCGGCATTCTCGGAGCTACGGGCATGGTCGGACAGCGCTTCGTCACGCTGCTCGAAAACCATCCGTGGTTCGAATTGGTCACCCTTGCCGCATCCGCGCACAGCGCCGGCAAGACCTACGAAGAGGCCATCGGCGGTCGCTGGAAGATGGAAACGCCGATGCCGGAATTCGTGAAGAACATGGTCGTCAAGAACGTGGCCGACGTGGAAGACGTGGTCAAAAACGTCGATTTCGTGTTCTCCGCAGTGAACATGCCGAAGGCTGAGATTCGCACCATCGAAGAGGAATACGCGAAGACCGAAACGCCGGTCGTGTCGAACAACAGCGCCCACCGTTGGACTCCGGACGTGCCGATGGTCGTGCCGGAGATCAACCCGGAGCATTATGAGGTGATCGAGCACCAGCGCAAGCGCCTCGGCACCACGCACGGCTTCATCGCCGTCAAGCCGAACTGCTCCATCCAGGCCTACACCCCGGCGCTCGCCGCTTGGAAGGAATTCGAGCCGCGCGAGGTTATCGTGAGCACCTATCAGGCCATCTCCGGCGCGGGCAAGACGTTCAACGACTGGCCGGAAATGGTGGGCAACATCATTCCGTTCATCTCCGGCGAAGAGGAGAAGTCCGAGAAGGAACCGCTGAAGGTGTTCGGCCGCGTCGATGAGGAAAAGGGCGAGATCGTGCCGTTCGACGGCCCGCTGAAGATCACCTCGCAGTGTATTCGCGTGCCTGTGCTCAACGGCCACACCGCCACCGTGTTCATCAACTTCGGCAAGAACCCGACCAAGGAAGAGCTCGTCGATCGCCTGGTCAACTACACGAGCAAGGCTTCCGAGCTTGGATTGCCGCATGCGCCGAAGCAGTTCATCCAGTACCTGACCGACGACGATCGCCCGCAGGTCAAGAAGGACGTGGACTACGAGGGTGGCATGGGTGTTTCCATCGGCCGTCTGCGCGAGGATTCCATTTTCGATTGGAAGTTTGTGGGGCTCGCTCACAACACTTTGCGCGGCGCTGCCGGCGGCGCTTTGGAAAGCGCCGAAATGCTGAAGGCACTCGGCTACATCACCAAGAAGTGATAACGATCTGCATATGTTCTGCAGTTACGCATAATCATGCATGATTGTACATGGTGATATCTGATTTCTGCAGAACATAATATTGCGGAGGATTGTTGATTATTCAGCAATCCTCCGCTTTTTCATTTGCAGATTATCTGAAAAAAATATCTGTAAAACAGATATGGGAATAAAAAAGACTTGGCTGAGACGCTCAAGCAATCCAGTCAAGTCTTTTTTCGATTGTTATTGCGCGGTATTGCGTCAGCGACCAGTACCGCCATACACCACGGCTTCCACCTGCTCGGCATCCAAGCCGTAGGCAGTGTGCAGCGCGCGGACGGCGTCCTGCAGCTGCTCGATCGGGACCAGCGCGGCGATGCGGATTTCGGACGTGGAGATCATCAGCACATTCACACCCTCGTCGCTCAGCGCGTTGAAGAACTTGGCAGCCAAGCCGGAGTGGGTCTTCATACCCACGCCCACCACGGCCACCTTGCCCACGTTGGCGTCGATGTCGAAGGACTGGTAGCCCAGCTCGTCCTGCTTCTCCTGCAACACATCCCGCACCTTGGCAGCGGCGGAACCCGGCACGGTGAAGGAAATATCGGCGGTGCCGGTGGAAGCGGAAGCCTGCACGATCATATCGACGTTCACGCCGGCCTCGGCCAGCAGCGTGAACACCTTGGCGGCCATGCCCGGCTCGTTCGGCACGCGGCGCACGGTGGCCAGCGATTCGGTGTTGTCGTGCGCGACGCCGGAAATGATCGGGACTTCCGGCCCCAGATCGGGGAACAGATCTCCCAAGGACTGGTTGTTGTTTTCGCTCATGTTCTTACCTTTGTTCGTAAAGTCTTGGTTTTCTTGCGATTGCCTGCGATGTCTCGCGATTGCCGAATGCGAATCTCAGATATCTCAGATGTTCGGCAATGTGCGCGGATCGACGTCTTCCGGCACGATCAGCGTGCCGCGACGGTGGGAGAAGGAGCTGCGCACATGCAACGGCATGTCGAATCGCTGCGCGTATTCCACGCAACGCAGGGCAAGCACCTTGGAGCCGCAGGAAGACATTTCCAGCATCGACTCGTAGTCGATGACGGGGATACGGCGTGCAGTCGGCACAATGCGCGGATCGGCGGTGAACACGCCATCGACGTCGGTGTAAATCTCGCATACGTCGGCGTCCAGCGCCACTGCCAAAGCCACTGCGAGGTATCGGATCCACCTCGTCCGAGCGTGGTGGCGTCGCCACCCTCATTCACGCCCTGGAAGCCGGCCACGATGGCCACGGAACCCTTGTCGAGCGCACGACGCACGCGGTCAGGCTTCACGGCCTTGATATGCGCGGTACCGAACTGGGCGTCGGTCATGAAACCAGCCTGGGAGCCGGTGAAGGAGTAGGCGTGAGAGCCGGCCGCATGAATTGCCATGGCGAGCAAACTCATCGAAATACGCTCGCCTGCGGTCATCAGCATGTCCATCTCGCGCGCCGGCGGGTTGGAGTCGATGCTGAGCGCCTGATCGATCAGGTCGTCGGTGGTGTCTCCCATTGCGGAGACACGACGGCCACGTCATTGCCGGCGTTCTTCGTTTCGATGATGCGTCGGGCCACGCGCTTGATCGATTCTGGGTCGGCTACGGAAGAGCCGCCAAATTTCTGCACGATGAGAGCCACAACTTATCCAATCTTCTTCAATGTGTTGCCCGCCAACATACTAAGCAGGCTGGTCAATTATAGGAAAAATCCGATTTGTCAAGCCCCTGCACGCCCAACATGCGGAACAATATATGGGATCCTCGCAAATCCTCCGCGCGTTTTTTCGTACATACGTTCCGCAGGGGTCTTCCATGATCTCCCGCGCAACGTTTGCGCAATCGTCAGCATATGCCGGCAATGTAACGGATGCGGCGAATGCGACGAAGGTAATGTCAGACGACCGCACGACGCCCGGCCAGCGCACGCCCGAGCGTGATTTCGTCGGCATATTCGAGGTCGCCACCGACCGGCAGACCGCTCGCCAAGCGCGTGACCGTGATGTCGGTTTGCGAAAGCAGCTGCGAAAGGAAGCTGGTGGTCGCCTCTCCTTCCACGTTCGGATTGAGCGCGAGAATCACCTCGGTGACTTCGCCGTCTTTGAGCCGTTCGATAAGTTTGGCGATGTTGAGGTCGCTGGGCTGCACGTTGGCCATCGGGTTGATGACGCCGCCGAGCACATGGTATAGGCCCCGATATTCGCGTGTGCGTTCGATGCTCATCACGTCTTTCGGCTCTTCGACCACGCAGATCACGCTGTGGTCGCGACGCGGATCGGCGCAGACCGGGCATGGGCTGGTTTCGCACACGTTGCCGCAAATGTCGCAGAATCGTATTTTTTCCTTGACTTCGGTGATGGCGTCGACCAGGGTCTGCGCTTCCTCGTCGGATGCGTTGAGCAGGTAGAAGGCGATGCGTTGCGCGCCTTTCGGCCCGATGCCGGGCAGGTGCGCGAATGCGTCGATCAGTCGTTGGATGGCGCGTCATAGGCCAGTGCCATGGTTCACCTTTCCTTGGTTTCCGTAAGATTCGCGATTATGCAGTACTTACGATTGCGTTGATTCGTCGATTTTGCTCGGTTTCGCATTTTTGCTTGCGACTGCACCGCCATCAGTCGTCGAGATTCTTCTTCTGCTGCATGTTGCGCGGGTTTTTTGCATCGTCCGGCCCGAAATCCTCGACTTTTTTCACCTCGAACAGTCGGGTCAGATCGTCCACACTTAACGCGGTTGACGCCCCGATCGACTCGTCGCTCATGGAATATTCGTCATCTTCCGCGGCGACCTGCGGCATTGGCTGCGCCGGCGCGGAGAACTGCTGGCTCCACGGATCGGCATTCGGCTGGCCTTGCTGCGGTGCCGCGTCCTGCCGCGGTGCGCGATGCTGGTGATTGGCGTGCTTCGGAGCACCTCAGGTTCCGTTGGAGCAGGCATGGGATCCACCGGTCCTGCCTGAACCGGCATGGGGTTACCCCAAGGATCGTCGTCCACCGGCGCTTGCTGCGGTACAGGCATCGGTGCCGCCCAAGGATCAACGTTATCGCTGACATCGGGAACGGCCACATGTTTCGCATGTTGTTCCGGCGCTTTCACATCGTTGACGCCGCTTGCGACCACCGATTGCGGTTGCATCGGCTGTGCAGATGCAACCCAAGGGTCATCATCCGGAACAGGCCGTTCCGATGATGGACTTCCTGCGTCGGGGCCGCCCATGGATCGACTTCCTCGGCTCCACCGGCAGCAGCTCGATGGCCCTCCTCATCGCCGGAATCTCCGGCATTGCCACCGTCTTCGGCGCTCTTCGCGCTTGTGCCGGCCGGCTCCTTGCCGGAGGATTCGAGACCTGCAGCAGTACCAAGATTGGCCGTCAGCAGCGTGGCCGCTTTAAGCTGTTCCTGCACGAGTTGCGCATTGATCTTGCTCTGCTCTTCCGGGCTGAGTTTGCTCCACGGCACCGATTCGGACCCGTCCGCCAGCTTTTTGGCAGGCGCAAGCGTGACGCTCGGTCCGAACGCCTTATGCACTTCGGCGCGGACGATTTTCACCACTTCGGTATTGCCGTCCACCGATTCCTTTGCCACGCTTTGGCAAACGCGTATTTGCTGAGCGCCTTGTCGAATTTGATCCACAGACGGTCGCCGCTCAGTAGCACGCGAGGCACTTTTTCACGGCTTACGTAACGTTGCACGTCTTCCGGAAGGGCTGCGACCAGCGCATCCCACTTCTGATCGGGGGTGCGATCGTCATGAATGGGAGCTGGTACGGAAGTTGCGGCAGGCGCAGCGGAAACGACGGAAGTCGTCGCATTCATCGCCTGTTGCACGTCAGCAAGCATGGAAGCCACGCCGGATGCGACGGCGTCGGCGGGATTCATCGGCGCCACAGACGGCTGCACAGCCGGTTTCACAGGCGCGGAAGGAGCATCAATTGCCGACGCGGAATCCTGTGGCCGAACACCGTCTGCACGTCTCGTCGTACCGCGGCGCGAGCCAGCCATGGATCCACGCAGCGATTCTGCAGCGGCGGAGGCCCCGGAATCGCCAGCAAAATCGGGCATGCCGGAAGATGACACAACGGCAGCCATCCCTTCCTCACGCCCGGCCAGCAAGCGCGCGGCAAGCAATTCCAATCGCATACGCGGCGAAATCGCGCCGGTCATATTGGCAAGCGTCGCATTGATCGTGTCAGCCATCTGCGTCAGCGCAGACAATCCCAAAGCGGAAGCCTGACGACGCAAATCATCCATGTTCTCGGCGGCCGCATCGTCGGAAAGCACGCTTTCCGCACGCTCTCCACCAACGTGAGCACCAGCAGATCGCGTACGCGGGCAAGCAAATCCTCAACAAATCGACGGGGATCGAAACCACCGACCACAACCTTCTGAATCACGCCATACAGTGCTTCGCCATTTTTGTCGGCGACGGCGTCGACGGCCTCGCCGATCAGGGCGTCAGGCGTGAAACCGAGCAACGCAACCGCGGAGTCGTATGCGATGCTGCCGTCAACCGCACCGACCATGAGCTGGTCAAGCACGGAAAGGGTGTCTCGCACGGAGCCGCCGCCGGCACGCATGGCAAGGCGCAGCACGCCCGGCTCGGCTTCGATATGCTCGTCTTCGCAGATCTGCTCGAGGTACGGGCCCATAACCTCCTGCGGCACTAGGCGGAACGGGTAATGGTGGGTGCGCGAACGGATGGTGCCGATCACCTTGTCTGGCTCGGTGGTGGCGAAGATGAACATCACATGCTCCGGCGGCTCCTCCACGATTTTCAGCAGCGCGTTGAAGCCTTGCGGCGTGACCATGTGGGCTTCGTCGAGAATGAAAATCTTGTAGCGGTCGCGGGCGGGGGCGAATCCGGCACGTTCGCGCAGTTCGCGGGCATCGTCCACACCGTTGTGCGAAGCGGCGTCGATTTCCACCACGTCGATGGAACCGGGGCCGCCTGTGGCGAGGTCCTTGCAGCTTTCGCATTCGCCGCACGGGTGCGAGGTCGGGCCTTTCGCGCAGTTGACGCAACGCGCGAGAATGCGTGCGGAACTGGTTTTACCGCAGCCGCGCGGACCGGAAAACAGGTAGGCGTGCGTAAGTTTGTTCTCATCAAGCGCTCGCATCAGCGGAACCGTGACCTGATCCTGCCCGATCACGCCGTCGAACGTGTCGGGACGATACCTTCTATAGAGTGCCAGTGCCATCGCAATTCCTTCCGCTGTGGTGTCACTAGGCTACCGATTAATTACGACACGTTTTTCTCAAAGACCGGCCGCACAGCCTGCCCGTAACGGTGAAGCGCGTGTCCCCACAAAGACAAGCGCCGCGGCAACGTTTAAGCTGGGAGTGACGGCAGCGACACTACGAAATTGACATTGTGTCAATTTACGGTTTAGACTGAGGGCAGTCAAGAAATTGACAGAGTGTCAACGTGTCGCGCAGGTGAGAGACGCCACTCGAGCGAAGGAGAGAAAGCCATGGACGGACAGCACAACGCTTCCGCAACAACAGTCGGAGACGCACGCCGCGCGCAAATCGTGCATGCAGCCCGCGCAATCTGCCTGGAAAAGGGCTTTTCGAAAATCACGATCAGCGATATCGCAGGTCGCGTAGGCATGACCAGATCTCTCTTCTACCACTATTTCCAAGACAAAGACCAAGTTGCGGACGCCGTGCTCAACGACGTCATCGACGAAGTCATCTCACAATTGGAGGAGTGGAACGCCAATCGAGAAGTCGGCAACATCTCGAAAGCGCTCGATGACGTGGTGCGACTGACCCGTTCCCTCATCGCCGATGAGGCCCGTTCAGCCAACGCATGATCGAAGACGGCAACGCGGGACTGTACATCAAATTCATCGACCGCGTGGCCGATCGCATTGCGGAATACATCTGCAATTCGACAGTGCGCGATTTCGAAAAATTGCATGGCATGCCCATCACCAACGAGCATGAGACGTTCTATACGCTCATCGTTGGCCTGATTTCGCTGATCAGACTGCATCCCGACATTGAAGACACCGTCATCAGACAGGTCGCGGCACAGACGCTGCACCTGAACGAATACATGTAAACGCAGCTCACCCCGCGCGCATACGTGTTGAGAGAAAGGAAGAGCGATGTTGTTCCAAGTTTATGGCGACACCGCCATATACCAGTGGATCGGATGGATCCTCGTATTCTGCTGCCTGATCGGCGCCAATGAGCTGGCCCGTCGCACCAAGACCGGTGGCGTGATCGCGTTCCTGATCGTGCCGGCCATTCTGACCATCTACTTCATCACCATTTACGTGGCCGCCGCGATGGGTGCCGAATGGGCGCTCAGCAATCCGACCTACGTGCATATGACCAGCTGGTTCCACTATGCCAAGCTATATGCGGCCACCGCAGGCTGCATCGGCTTCATGGCACTCAAATACAAGTGGGGCAAGATCGGCAAATCCGAATGGTTCAAGTGCTTCCCGTTCGTGATCGTGGCATCAACATTCTTATCGCCGTGGCCTCCGACTTCGAATCGGCCATTCGCGCTTGGGGCACCACATGGGTTTCCACCGAAGGCGTGACGCTATATGGCGGCTGGCACAATGTGTTCAACGGCGTTGCCGGCCTGATCAACATCGCCTGCATGACCGGCTGGTTCGGCATTTACGTGTCAAAGAAGAAGCAGGACATGCTGTGGCCTGACATGACTTGGGTATTCATCGTCGCATACGATATTTGGAACTTCTGCTACACCTACAACTGCCTGCCGACCCACTCCTGGTATTGCGGCCTCGCGCTGCTGCTCGCCCCGACCGTGGCGAACTTCTTCTGGAACAAGGGCGGCTGGATTCAGAACCGCGCCAACACGCTCGCCATCTGGTGCATGTTCGCGCAGGTGTTCCCCATGTTCCAGGATGAGTCCAAGTTCGCCGTGCAGTCGGTGAACAATCCGAACGTGAACCTGACCGTGTCGATCATCGCGCTCGTGGCCAACGTGCTCGCACTCGGCTACATCATGTACCGCGCGAAGAAGCAGCACGTCAACCCGTGGCTGCAGGAAGTCTTCAAGGCACCCGCGACTACGAGCAGGCTCTCGCCCGCCAGGAAGTCGCCGCCTGATCGCAATCCGCATTCGATAGTTACGGCGTTCGCTAGTTACAGAAAATCCGGTATTCGTAAGATAAAGATCTTGCGGGTACTGGATTTTTCGTTATTATCGCGAAATTATTTGCGATTGCTTACGATTGCCGATCACGCAATCAGTTGCATACGTGCCATCTTCGATATGCAATGTTGCGGTTTGACCGGCATGTGCACGCACTACCGCGAGCGCTTCGCGTAGTAGGTGTCGATTTTGCCGGTGACAGGATCACGGTGATCACGCTTGATGGCTTCCAGCACTTTCTCTTCGGTGTTGGCAGCCTGGCTTTCCGCCACGGCCGGCGGCACCAGCACACGCAACGCACGGTCTTGAACTACGACCTTGACAGGCAGGCGACCAACATATTCACCGTCCGCCATCAAGACCGGCGGCTCATCACCCTCTTGCGCGCGGGTGATTTCGATATCGCGCACACGCTTCCAGCCAAACACCTTGCACCCGAGGATCTTGCCGCTGTAGGCGCGCGCCACCGCATCCACGCATTCGGCAACATTGGGCACGTGGTCGAGCCATACCAGGTCAAGCAAACCATCAGAGAACCGCGAATACGGCGAGATCTCAATACCTCCACCGATATGCCGCGAATTGGCCACCGTGAGCAGCGGCGAGATAATGTCCCTTTCTTCCACCATTCCATCGGCCAACGTGGCTTTGATGTGGTATCCGTACTGCTTCATATGCGTCAATTCCACAATCGCTGCCACGAAATAGCGCACCGAACCGTTGGGCAAGCGGGAATGGTTGGCACGGTCGTTGATACTCGCATCCAAACCGCACGACAGCATGCCCGCGTAGAAGCGGTTGACCGCCGGACGCAATGGCACGTCCGAATCGCTGACCAGCTCATCACCGGTGCTGGAATCGACGGCATATCCACCCTGCAACGAGGTGGCCAAGCCATATCGACGTCAATATGCGTGCCGCGCACAATCGCGCCGACGATGCCGTCGACAGCGGTTTGAACACGATTAACCGGCAATTCAAGTCCACGCGCGAAATCGTTGCCGGAACCCGTCGCCACTATGCCGAGCGGTTTGCCGGAGCAGCCCACGGCATTGGCTCCAAGCGCAATCATGCCGTCGCCGCCGACCGCCACCAAGTAGTCGTATTCGTTCCTGCGATTCCTGGCATTCGCCAAGGAATCGTCGAAGCTCTCGCCGGTCACGTCGATCACGTTGAAGCCATGCTTGCGCCCGGCCTCTTGCAGCAGCTCAACCACCTGATTGCCGACTTCGGCACCCTTGCCTTTGTTTGACGTCGGATTGCCGACAACGGCAACGGTCGCATTCACACATGACGTTTCGCTCATACTTCAGTACGATAATCGCGATTCGTGCCACACGCCACATGCGAACGGCTTTCCATACAAATGGCCGTGTTTTGTGGAACGAATGTTCCTTTACGTAGAAAGATCCCTTTTTACGAAGCGCGATTTCCCGCACAATGTACCGTTCCGCACCACGCTTATTCGCAGACAATCGGCCCCGCCCGTGACTGTTTGCCGACATGCGATACGAATGGCATTTGCGTGCCGACCTGCGCTTCGACCAGTACATCCTCGCCTTCTATCGTGCAGGATCCGATCGTCGCATTATTGCCGGATATAGTGCGTTCCGCCACGGAACAAGGATCGGACGATCCCGAATACAACGCATTGGCCGCCGCTACCGACGCCAGGTCGGCCGCATTCTGCGCGCGATGCAAGCACAGCAGCAGATTGCCCGCCGACGCGGCCGCGCCCAGCATGATGGCGGCCACTGCGATCAAAGCCACACCGGATATGTCCCCGAACCCTCATCGAACCCGCGAATCCAAGCAAACCAATGTTTCACAAGGCGTTTCACATTATCCATTCCTTTCCGACCCGCATCCATCAAATGGTTGCCAATAGCGTTTCACAACATGTTTCACACGTCGTATGTCGCAAGATCCAAACCTCACAGACCTCCATGCACAGGCCACAACCAACAATCCCGCATCTCACTGCGCAGAGACCAGCACGCTTCGGAGCAACGCTAGAAGTAGCGGGTCGCCTTGCCGGTAACTCGAGTGGGCAGCACACCGGTCGGATCCGGCACCACAGGGCATTGCACCGTGACGGTGACGAAGTCCGCCCCACGCTCGAACCGTACCGTCGCCGAACCTCCCGCAGCCGCCATGACCGCGGTCCTCGCCTTCGATTCGCCGCCCGTATCATCAACCGCGAAAGCCCTGGCACCGGCCGCCGCCGCATCCTGGCAATTCATAGACACCACGGACGCACGCCCCAAGCACAACACCAAAATCGCCACCGCCGCCACACAGGGGAGCACCACCGCGAACTCCGCGGTGGCCGCTCCCTCATCGGCATCATCAGCGTGGCGTTTCCACCATTGCCTCAGCATGAATCACCCGACGCTCAGTGCTTTCTTGATGATGTTGGTCAGCAGCGTTTTGATGGCATCGGATTTCATGATGCCCACCAAGACGGCGGCGAATCCGGTGGCGGCAACCAGCACCACCGCATATTCGGCGGTGGCGGCGCCTTCCTCCGGTTCGACGGTCAGCGTGCGCATACGCGCATCCAACAGGCATATCGCCTTGTCGGCCTTTTCCCGCATGGCATGCAGCCGTTGCCCTGCCCTGCCTATCAGTCCCGGCAAGCCATCGACATTGATTGGCGTTACGTTGTTCATGGCGTTCCTTTCGTTCGAACAGCCCCGGCCGGACGGCCGAGTGCACCCAGTGTTGCGCATCATCACGCTTGCAGGAGCGTTTTTCCAAGGTTGTGGTCGGAGGATGTGAGTTATCCACACCCTCGGCGTGTCATCCACAGTTATCCACAAAACTCCGTGAATTATCGTCTCCCGACATTCCCCGCCTTTCCGTTGTCGTTACGCACCCGCCGTCATTGCACAAACGACATGACGGACGGAATGATTCCAACCGCAACAAATGCGGGAAGAAAACACAATCCGGTCGGTAGCAACAAACGAACCGACAATTTCGCCGCAGCCTGTTCGATCTGCGAGCGCTCATCCCAATCCAATTGTTCGACGGCTGTTTCCAAACGTTCCACTGGAGAGGCGCCACTGTGCCATGAGGAGGCGAACGCATCGCGTACTACCGCAAGATCGCCATCATCTGGCCACGCATCATCCCAGGAAACACCTTTGTTCAACTGTTCTCCGGCCGACCATAGTCCCGCGCCGAATTCTCCTGCCGCAATATCTCCCACGGCAATCAGCGCACGTGGAATGGAGGCCCCCTGCCGTATGGCGACGCTGAGCATCTCTAATATCAACGGCAGAGGAAGTTCCCGCATTCGTTCGGCGGGCGCAAGGTCGGAGGGCGCGCGAACCGGCCTCCACTGCTTCAGCCATATCGCTTCGGCCGCGCACGCCACCGCCGTCAGCATCCATAAGCCAGTCATCACATGGCTCCTTTCATATCATCCTGCCGCATCAGCGCACGTATCCAGATAAGTCCGAACGTGTAGCAACAGAGGGCAAATCCGAGGCATGCCAAGCCTTTGACCCCTGAAACAAGGAAGGCCAATGAGTGCGCACCCATGCCTTCTCCCAAGAGCACAGTGAGCAGCGGCAACGCCATCAGGAGTTTCACCGTCGCCTTGGGCATGGCGAATGCGTTGGCACGCAAATCATCCAATAATCGTTGCCGTTTCAACGATTCAGCCACCGCCTGCAGGCATCGGCCGGTTTCGCATCCGAGTGTCAGGCTCAGCTGGCAGGCCGCATATAGCTCGCCGCTCAGCCGTTCGACTTGGCCGCATTGCTCTTTGGGCGGGCATCGGCTGCGGATCACCATGGTTATGCGAAGCCTGGTAAGTTCGGGTGTGGCGAACGGCGTTCCACCCAATTCTTCGAACGCCTGCACCAATGTGGCTCCGCTGCGCACGGATGCGCGGAGGGAAGCCACGCACGCCACACATCCGATGGCGGGCAATGGTTTCGCCGGCATGTTCGCCTCTTCGATTCCGTCAGACCGCCCATCGAATCCTCCATCAGGTTTTTCATCAAGGCTTTCGCCTGCGCGCCCCACTACGTTTCCCGTCCGTTCGCCCACAACGCATACGTTTCGGCGAGGCCACAGCCATACGGTCAGTCCGCACAGTACCACGCAAATAATGCTGAGGCTTTCCATCTGCCCACCTCGATTCAACGACTCCATACGCGCACGAAATCAGGCCACTGTTGCGAAGCCCGCATTTGGTTGCCGTTCCACCCGGCCAATAGGTTTCCCCGCAGTTTTCCCTCTGCGAATTCAAGCCGTCCTATTTGCGCGATGCGCCGCCTGCCTCCCACTCGGCCCACATGCAGCACTACGTCGAACGCGTCTTGCGCGAGCGCCGCAGTGGCTTGCGGATTCAGCCGGAGAGCAATCCCAAGGCCACCAAGCGTGAGGGAACCGCCGTCACCTGATTGGCATGCAAGGTGGTCATGCCTCCGCGATGCCCGGAATTCAGCGCGCGCAGCAGATCCACGATTTCGCCGCCCCTGCATTCGCCCACCACAATGCGGTCCGGCCGCATACGCAACGTCGCGCATATCAGCTGCGACAGCCCTATGGCGCCTTTGCCTTCCATGTTGCGTCGCGCGTCACCAGCGACACGTGGTTGGCATGGTTGAGCATGCCAAGTTCACGCACCTCCTCCACGGTGATGACGCGCTCCCCCGGCGCGCATCGCATAAGCATTGCTTTGAGCAGCGTGGTTTTGCCCGCTCCGGTTCCGCCGGTCACGAGCACGCTGGCCCTTCGTTCCACGAATCCTTCCAGCAAAGGCATCCATCCGCTTGGAAACATGCCGTTTTCCGCCAAAGATTCCAGACTGGGCGCAACAGCGTCCGGCAATCGTATGCTGATGGCGGCGCCTTGCGGAACGAGCGGTGCGATAACCGCGTGCACGCGCACGCCTTCCACCGTGGACGCGTCGGCTATCGGGCAGGCGTCGTCGAGCCTTCTGCCAAGCTGCGAGCACAGCCTCACAGCGAAATCGCGGATGGCTTGGGGACTGCTGAATGGTACGCGCAATGTATGCGGCCGCATACCTTGGCCGCGATCCGCCCACACCGTTCCGTCGCAGGTTACCGCGATGTCGGTACGCCCGGCTCGGATGCGATATCGCTAAGTGGCCCGAGTTCCATGACTGATGCTCTTTTCTCCCAACGCTTCCTGAATGAGATCCGCCAACGTTGCGATGGCTTTCGCGTTCGTACGATTGGGTTTGCGCAGTCCAAGCCCTTCCAAGAGTTCGCTGCAAAGCTTGGCATCCGGTTTGATGACCGCGGTGATATCGCAGTCGAGGTATTCCGCCGCTTCCTCGATTGCCGTCGTGCCATGGTCGCGTACGGTTCCGCGCGGTTGCACGCCTACGAGAAACTCCCGTTCCTGCGTTGCGGCATCGTGTTCTCCGATCGAACCGTGATGCGCCCGCAGATTCGCTTTGGCCCGCGCAAGACCAAGTACCGTCAGCTCGACCACGGTAATGCGGATGGCCTTGCGCAGTTCCGTCAAATCCTGCAGTCCGTTCCATTGCCCCATATCGACGACGACCACGCTTCGCACCTGCGATAGCGCATGAATGCACGCTTGCACTTCCCACGATTGCGGATTTTCGGTTTTCCAAGGATCGCATGCCAGCAATGGCACACCATCCCAGATTGGCAGCTCCCGCAGTAGCGCTTTGCCGTCGATATTGCCAAGCGGAGCGCTGATTTCCCCGAAGCGTGAGCCGTCCTCGTTTTCCACGCCAAGAAGCACATCCAGCCCACCTCCTTGCAGATCGGCGTCGACGAGCACACATTTGAGGCCGCGTTCGCTCAGCTCGCGGGCCAGTAAGGCGGCCAGAGTGCTCGTGCCCACTCCTGCCACCACGGAGTCGATAACCACCACATTGCCCATATCGCAGGGTTCCTCCACCGATGCGCGACCGCATTGCGCAACCATGCCATACGTTCCAGGCACAGCGCCAACCAGTTGCGTTCCACCGCGATTCGATCCCGGCGGCGTATAGAACCGTTGCGCAGAGACGGTTCTGCGTTGTGTCGGCGGTGACGCTTGCGGCGCGATCGCGCCGGCGACCGGCAACAGCCCGCCCGACGGCAGCGGCACCGGAGGAACATTCGAAAAAGACGTTGCATTACTCATACCGTCGATTGAAAAGCTTCGGCGAGCACCATTGCAAGCTGAACCGGCCCTGTGGTCGGAGGACGCGAATTATCCACAACCCCGGCGTGTTATGCACCGTTATCCACACAACGACGATAATCGGCGTCCGTCGTTTTCCCGAAAAACTCCCTGAGAACAGGCAAACAAAAAGGAAGACCCGCCGGAGCGGGCCTTCCTTGCAAGAACCTTAAGGGCAGAATCTCTGCACAACAACATCGTCGTAACGGTAAGTCTATCCAATGCCCGTTCAACGTAACGACCTATCTTGGCCATACACTCTTTGTGGGCTCTGCTCTTTAAGTTGTTCTTGTACTTCGTAATTATGCTCAGCAATCCGGCAATCGCAAACCGAAACCGGCTGATGTTCCGTATTTGTCGCAACTGTTGCTTTACGATCGCAAGAATCATAAAAATGCTCCATCGTGTGCGAAACGCAAGGCGTGTTTGTTCGTTTGCGTGCGTTTGCGACAAAAACACGGCGTGTCGACACCATAATTTGCACAATGAGCGAACGAATGTTAACTCCAGCTAAATTTTGCCGGCTTTTTACAGCATTTCCAGCTACTTAAGGATAAAGTAGGAAAGTATGGCACAGATTTTTGACGCACCCTCGAAGGCGATCTTGCGCAGCCAGATAGCTGAGCATATCGCCGAGACCGATAAAAACGACAAGCGTGAGCTTCAGGCCGGCGAAGAGCCGTTGCCGAACGACCGCTTCTTCGACCGCGAGTTGAGCTGGCTGAAGTTCAACAAGCGAGTCCTCGAACTTGCCCAAGACGAAGATCTTCCGATCATCGAACGCGCAAGCTTCGCCGCGATCTTCGCGAACAACCTCGACGAGTTCTTCATGGTTCGCGTCGCAGGTCTGAAGCGCCGCATCGACACCGGCATCGCCGTGACGGCCGCCTCCGGATTGAGCCCAAGGCAGCAGCTGCGCGCCATCAGCGAGCAGGCGCACCGCCTGCAGGACGAGCACGCGCACTACATGATCGATCACATTCTTCCCGACCTGGCGAAGGAACAGATCGTGCTGCTGAGCTGGGACAAGCTCACCGCCGCCGAACAGGAGCGCCTGTCTCGCTACTACCGTCAGCAGGTGTTCCCTGTTCTGACGCCGCTCGCCGTGGATCCGGCCCACCCGTTCCCGTACATTTCCGGCGGTTCCATCAACCTCGCCGTGCTGGTGGAGAACCCGGCTTCCGGCAAGTCCCACTTCGCTCGCGTGAAGATTCCTGGAAACCTGAACCGTCTCGTGCCCGTCGACGACATGACCGACGACGATGCCACCAACGTGCGCTACGGCTTCATCACCATGGAGAACCTGATCATCGCGCACCTGGAATCCCTGTTCCCGGGCATGATCATCAAGGAAGCGCGATCCTTCCGCGTTACCCGTAATGAGGATATCGACGTGGAAGAGGATGATGCAGAGAACCTGCTCAACGCCATGGAGAAGGAGCTGCTGCGCCGTCGTTTCGGACCGCCGATCCGTCTTGAGATTTCCGACGAGACCAGCCCGTTCCTTTCCCAGCTGCTCGCCGATCAGCTGCGCGTCAGTGCCGATGAGGTGTACCGCCTGCCGGCACCGCTCGATGCGACCGTGCTCTTCGAACTTGGCGGCATCGACCGTCCGGACTTGAAGTACCGTTCGTTCGTGCCGACCACCAATCGTCAGATTGCCGAGGTGGAGTCGTCCCGCGCGCAAGACATTTTTGCAGCGATTCGCGAACGCGATATCCTCCTGCATCACCCGTACGATTCGTTCTCTACCTCCGTTCAGGCGTTCCTAGCGCAGGCTGCGGCGGATCCGAAGGTGCTCGCCATCAAGCAGACGTTGTACCGTACGTCCAGCAACTCCCCGATCATCGACGCGCTCATCGACGCGGCGCATGCGGGCAAGCAGGTGCTGGCACTGGTCGAAATCAAGGCACGCTTCGACGAAGACGCCAACATCGCATGGCACGCAAGCTGGAACGCGCCGGCGTGCACGTGGTGTACGGCATCGTGGGCCTGAAGACCCACTGCAAGCTGAGCCTTGTGGTGCGTCAGGAAGCCGACGGCCTGCGCCGCTACTGCCATGTGGGCACCGGTAACTACAATCCGAAGACCGCCCGCATCTACACCGATCTCGGCCTGCTGACCTGCGATCCGGTGGTCGGCCAGGATATGACCCGCCTGTTCAACCAGCTGTCCGGTTATGCGCCGAAGTCGAGCTTCCACCGTCTGCTGGTAGCGCCGCGTACCGTACGTTCCGGTCTGATTCAGCGCATCCGCCGCGAAGAGGATGCGGCACGCGCAGGCAAGGAAGCATGGATTAAGATCAAGGTCAACTCCATCGTGGACGAGAAGACCATCGACGCGCTATACCGTGCAAGCCAGGCCGGCGTGAAGATCGACATCGTGGAACGCGGCATCTGCGCGCTCAAGCCGGGTGTTCCAGGACTTTCCGAGAACATTCGCGTGCGTTCCATTCTGGGTCGTTTCCTCGAGCACAGCCGTATCTACGCATTCGCGAACTCCGATGGCCCGCAGATCGGTGAAGGTCCGGCCGCAGGTCCGGAAGTGTGGATCGGTTCCGCCGATCTGATGCACCGCAATCTCGACCGTCGAGTCGAAGCGCTGGTACGCATCACCGCTCCGGAGCAGATCGACGAGCTGATCAAGTACGTGGATCTGCAAATGGCCGATTCCACCACCTCGTGGCATATGGCAGCCGACGGAACCTACGTGCGTCATGCGAAGGATGAGGAGGGTCGCCCGCTGGTCGATTCCCAGGAATATCTCATCAAGAAGCATACGCGCCGACCGGCAAGGCACTAAACCGTAGGAAATGGCCGATTCTGCTGTTGCAGAATCGGCCATTTCCTATGTTGCGGCATACGCGATCACCATCGTGGGAAAACGCAGGAAAACTCGGATGGCACGATTGCCGTCGCGCAATCATGGGGAAACCCGTGCCCAACCACTTACAATGAAAGATATGAGCGAGAGCATGAGACGTGTCGTAGAAGCCGCCGGGGGCATTGTATGGCGGTGGAAAACCGGTAGCGAAATCGCGGAAAATCCAGCAATCGCAGCGCAGAAAACTCCAAAGGAACAACTCAACAGCATTGAAGTGTGCATCGTGCATCGACCAAAGTACGATGACTGGAGCTGGCCGAAAGGCAAACTCGAGCAGGGCGAATCGCATCGTCATGCCGCAGTGCGAGAAATCGGCGAGGAGACAGGCGTTTCCATCGCACTCGGCCCGTATCTGTGCGAAGTCGAATATCCACTGTCCGAAGAAGGCAAGAAAACCCGGCATTCACACGATCGCGCCGTCGACACCAAGCACACGTTGTATTGGATGGCGCAACCGATTTCCGGAGATGATGCGGAACATCTGCTTGACGCATTCGGCCCCGTGCATCGCGCGGATGTAGGCGAAATCAACGATATCGTGTGGGTTTCCGTACGTGAAGCACGTAAAATCCTCACGCATTCCACCGATAAAGACACCCTCGCCATTTTTGTGGACCGCGTACAGGAGGGTGCCGCGACCGCGCAGAATCTGATGATCGTGCGTCATGCCAAGCCGAATCGCGCAAATCCTGGAAAGGCACCGACGCGAACCGGCCGATCACTCCGAAAGGCGCGGCCGCGGCATTCGCACTCAACCGCGAACTCGCCTGCTACAACCCAACCCGCCTCGCAACCTCACCATGGCTGCGCTGCCAGGAAACACTGCAGGTGCTTAGCTGGCAGACCGAACGCCCGATGGAACACATCGACGCGCTCACGGAAGACGCCTTCGCCGAGCACCCGACCATCGCATGGCTGGCGTTCCTCAAGCAGATCCAGCTCACGCTCGAGACCCGCGAAACCACGGCGATCTGCATGCACCGACCGGTTATCGGAGGCATGTTCGATCACTTGCGCGGACTATGCGCCCGCAAAGCGCTCTCCAAGCAGCTCATCGCCAAAACGCCGTTCATGCCTACCGGCACCGCCGTAGCGCTGTTTATAATCGATACGCCGCAAGGTCCCAGCATTATCGATATTCAAAAGGTTTCGCCCATTGTCTACTAGCATGCATTACGGTTCCGGATCGGTTGTACCAAGCCGTTCCGCCGGTTTCACCAACACCGGATCGCCGCGTCCGGCCCGCCCGGGGCAACTCGACCAGATGATGGCCGACAATATCGCGGGAGGTGCCGATCCGGCGCAAATCAACGAGATGAGCCACGCTTCGGCGGCCGCACTGTTGGACCGCGTGCATCATACGCAGGATGCCGAACTGGTGGAGCGCGTGCTCACGCTGGTGGACCGCGAGGGCGTTGACGTGATCGCCGAACTGTGGAGCAGCGCCGAGCCGGATTCGCTGCCGGGCATTCTGTGGCGGCTGTATCTGCTGCGCACGTGGATGCGGAAGAATCGCGAGTCGATCGCGCGGTTGTGGCGCGCTGGAGAGCCGGTTGCCACTACCGCCTCGGCGATTGCCGGCGTCGATCAGGCGCCCACGGAAGATGACATTGCGCATATTGCCGATTCGATTCTCGCAGGCGCGTTCACCGGCGATTTTGCGGTTGCGCTGGAACGTGCGGCCGCGTTCACCGACGTGGTTGCGTTGGGATTGCGCATCGAGGCACGCAATATGATCGCACGATTGAAAGCTGCGGAAGGTTCCGATAGCAGCGATTCCGGCATTTCCGCCATGGAAAAGCAGGTACGTACGAAATCGTCCCGTTTGATGCACACGGCCGGCAATCTGTTCGTCACGGCCAAGGATTTTCGCCATGGGGCGAATCTGTGGCGTCGCGGAAAACTGGAGTAACGCGCGTTCCGTACCCGTCCCCTGCACCTGCCTCTGCACCCACCTCTGTACCGCTACCGGAAGTGTTTTACGGCGCTCGCACCATCAATTCGCGACACGACGTAACGTACGGTCTGCAGCATCTGTAGAATAGGAACTCGCGCCGGGCCATGCATAGCCCCGGGCTCCATTTTTTGCCGCTGCGAGCGGCCTTTGCGCCGACAGGCGCTTTCGTGGTTCGGCGCTTTCCCTCTTCTTAAGTTTCGTTGCTTTTTTATACGATTTTCAGTTTCTTTCTTGGCTCCTTTCCCAGTTCCCGCGCTTTTCCTCGCGATTATGGACTACGCTTAGAAGACATGGATATTCATGTTTTGAACCACCCGCTGGTGGACCACAAGCTCACCGTTCTTCGCGACAAGAACACCCCGTCCTCCACGTTCCGCGAGCTCGTTTCCGAACTCGTGATGCTTGAGCCTACGAGGCCACCCGCGACGTCGAAGTCGTGGACAAGCCGATCGAGACCCCCGTCGCTCCGATGGTAGGCAAGCACATCGCTTCCCCGGCGCCGATCATTGTGCCTGTGCTGCGCGCTGGCCTGGGCATGCTTGACGGCATGACCAAGATGATCCCGTCCGCTGAGGTCGGCTTCCTTGGCATGAAGCGCGACGAGGAGAACCCAACCCAGCAGATCACGTACGCGAACCGTCTGCCCGACGATCTGAGCGGCCGTCAGTGCTTCCTGATCGACCCGATGCTCGCCACTGGCGGCACGCTGGTCGCAGCAACACATTACCTGGCCGAGCGCGGCGCAAAGGATGTTACCGCCGTGTGCATTCTGGGCGCTCCGGAAGGCCTGAAGTTCGTTGAGGAGAACCTCGACCCATCCATTAAGTTCAAGCTGGTGCTGTGCGCCGTCGACGAGAAGCTCAACGACAAGTGCTACATCGTGCCAGGCTTGGGCGATGCCGGCGACCGTCTATATGGCGTGATCGACTGACCGCATCAGAGCTCAACCGAATCAACCCAATCAGTCAATCAAGTAAATCGAATAAAAACGGCCTGCCACAACGCAAATCATGCGGCGGCAGGCCGAAATCATATGTAAAACCTCTACTGCTCGTCGGGGACGAACGCCTCGAAAATATGATGGTCGAACCAGTCATCGCACTGTGCGAGCTCGTCGCGGCTGCGCACCGTCCACGACACGGGAACGGCACCCATGAAACGAGCCAACCGTACCTGCGGACTGTTGCCGCCATGCCAATCGTAGGCGACGAAATCAGGGCGGGAAATCCAGTCGAAAATCAGCGCACCGGCCGCATATTCCTTGGCGAGCGAGGCCGGATCAGACGGCTTCTCCTCCCCTTGCGGCCACCAGGAAAGCTGGCCACGGCACACTTCCGGACGGTTCTCCTTATACCAGTTGACGGCTGCCGGATTGAACGATTCGATCACATACGCGCCGGAATAGGCCTGCAGCAGCGCGTCGCCCTTTTCCATGAGCTCGACATCGCGCGAACCCCACTTGGAATTGTCGTCGAACTTGTATTCGACGATCAGCGGCACACGACCCGCCACTACCTTGAGCACGTCGGCGAACAGTGGCACATGCTGGAAATACCCTTCCGGAGCGCTGTCAGGTGTGGTGACCAGCGGCGGATTTTCAAGCGAACCCGGCAACGGCGCTGCCACAGCGGCACCGGGGGCGTCGGTCGGGAACAGCGGGATGCGGGTCAGCTCATCGTACGTGAGATCGGCGATACGGCGTGGATCTCCGGCGACGCGCATCAGATCGCCGTCATGCACCACCACGATTTCGCCGTCGGCGGTCATCTGCAGGTCAAGCTCGATGCCATAGCCGGCTTCGCAAGCCGCTGCGAATGCCGCAAGCGAGTTCTCCGGAGCGATCGCACCAGTCACGCTGGGGCTGCCATAGCCGGCCTTCATGGCCATGCGACGTGCCAGCGCCACATACTCGCCGCTCTCGTTGGCATACTGCGCGGTCAGACCGGAACCCGCGTCATGCAGGCCACGATGCGCGTACCACACGTCGGGAATGGACGGCACATAGTTGCGGCGCTTGTCGGAGAAGGTACGCGGCGCGATCGCCCACACTGCGGCGCCTGCAGCGACTGCGCCGCCGAGCAGCGCCTTGTTGACGAATGATTTGGACATGGGCTTTCCTCCCTTACGCGGCCGCTCGCGCATTCTCTCGCGTTGGTTCTCACCGTTCGCGGCCATCGAATCTGTCTCTTCTGAGATTAGCCCATAAATCACAAAAACGGCGACCACCTACGCGATCCGCGATCGTATGTCGCCGTCTCAAGCCACCAACAGCCGAGCCATATCTCGACTATATATGGCAGATTTTGAGTCTCGTCACGAGGCATCTCGCTTATATATGGCAGACTGGAGTCAGAAAACATGCGTTTTCATACCCCCTATATGGCTTTTTAGCGAAGTCTTCTGCCATATATAGCGAGATGCTTCCTGACAGACCCGCAAATCTGCCATACATAGGCGAGTTATGAGCAAAATGGGGTCCGATGACGTCCGAGTTCACACAAACGTAGGGGTCGGACCCCAAAGGTCGGCGGCTGAATACGTCTGCTTGATCGTAGCTTGGCCACTGAGCCGTGAAGAGGAAAGCCCAGTGGGTTTTCCTCAGGCGAAGTGAGCGGCTTGCCGCGAAGACCGCGTAACGGTACCTTGAGTGCGTCAAGCACACATATTCAGTCCAGAGACCGAGGCTGAGAACTTACCACTTTTATATTGGATTCAGTTACGCAGCTTGCCCCGCTTGGCTACGAAGATGCAGCACCCCGCCGTGGCCAGCACCGTCATGGCAATGACGATTGCCGTAGTAGCGACGCCTGTAGAGCTTAGCTTCTTCTTACGTTGAGACTGAGATTGCTGCGATGATTGCGGTTTCGCAGAAGGCTTGGCATTATTACCGTCCTGCTTGCCGTTGTTATTGTTATCCGGAGTCGGCTTTGGAGTTGGCGTTGGTTCCGGCTCGGGCTCAGGCGTCGGATCGGGGGTCGGGTCCGGAGTCGGTTCAGGTGCATGAACCTGCCATTCGGCGGCAGCCGGCGATGCACTGCCGGATTGAATCACCATGCGCAGCTTAGTGGTCTTCACCGCGTCAGTCCAGGTTGCCTCGCTCCATCCGCCGTTATCGGTACCGTAAGCGCCGGGAGCATTGGTGACCAATGTATATGTGGCATCGGGAATATCCACAAACGCATTCGTTCCAGCATCCCAATACTGCAGTTTCCACGACGCCGGCATTCCCAAGCCCCTCCATCGGAGGTGAATTGCACACGGCTGGAATCGATGGTGACTTCGCGATCCCATTCGTAGTCGAGCTTCATTTCACCGGTATTCGGCCACGTACCCCAAATGCAGGCGTTATCAACCGTGCAATCGCCCGGAATGGTTTTGCCGTCGTTAAGCGCGGCAACACCAGCTGTCCAAGAAGACGCTTTTTTGTCCACGTCAGTGGCAACGGCATCTTGCTCGATATAGCCGGCCAACGGCGCCGACGTATCGGATGGAATATCTTTGACGCCCGCAGCCGACATATTGCCAGCAATGTCCGAAGCCCGATAGCTCACCGTTTCGCGCTTCGACGAAGAAGCAGTAATCGCCGCGCCTTCTTCATATTGCTGCCATTCGCCGTTTCCAACCCGGTATTCCACCGTTTTCACACCGGATCCAGCACCATCTGAGGCGGTCAATGTCATAGTGCGGGAAACCGTATCTACCGAGGCGGTTACCGTAGGAGCCGTAGCATCCACACGCGCTTCCGCAGCAGCGATTTCGCTCACATTGCCGGCCGCATCAGTGGCACGCGCACGCACACTCACTATACCCTCGCCAGTCACAGCCTTTACCGCAGTGTTCACATTCGTTCCGACGGTCACCCATGCGCCATCCCCGACCGCAAGTTCGAGTTTTGCGATCGGCGCAGCCGCATTGTCGGAAGCCGTAATAAGAGCGATCGGTGAAGTGACCAGCCAACCATCATTGCCAGCCGTGCCAGCCAATGCCACACGCACGGCAGGAGCAATGGTATCAGCCGGTTTTACGTAATCGTCGGAAACATGTACGGTCACGGTTACGTTGCCGGCTGTCAGATCATCAGCCTGCTGCTTGGTTTCAATGCCAGCAACCACACCTTGCACGGTGAACTCACCCGCCTGCGCATACGAAGAAGCAGACACCGTGCGCCACAAAACCGGAGTTTCCACTGTTTCCGAGCCGTACGCGACTTTCACCGTGTTCGACAATTCCGGCGCGTCTCCGGTCTTGGCGTAGACGTCGGCTGGCTGTTCAGCCACAACTGCTCCCTGTTGCGCGTATACTTCCCATTCAGGAACGCCAACGGAAGCATAGCCCCCGTCAACGGCTTGCGCGGTCATGTCAAGTTTGAGCGCAGTGGTGGTCACTGCGTCGAATGTCACTTCATTAGGCGCGTTCTTGCCTGTATCCACGCCGTATTCGCTGGAATTGGGCACGTCCTTCCAGGAACCGTCTGCGTCAAGATATTGCAGTTTCCATGAGGCAGGGGCACGCAATGCGTTCGCATCGGTGTCAAACCAGACTTTCGATCCATTCACACGTACAGCGCCATTCCACTGGTAGATCAGTGAATCGGAGGATTGTGTTTGTGGCATCTTTCGATAGTTCGTCCAATGGTTCGGCGGTACTACAGCAGTTTCCAGCACTCGCCCGTCGTTCACGGAACCCTTGTAGGCGGGTGTTTCGGTGTAGGTCGCGTCCACTGACGCATAGGGGGCCACGTTGCGTGAGGGTTGCAACCGTTCGGCTTTGGTCGGATGCGAAACGGCGTTCATGCGCCCGCCATTCCACGTCACTTCATCGATGCAGACTGCACGGCGGAAGTCAGTACCACCAGTCTTGTCTCCAGTGTGGTAGGTGACCCACCATTTGCCGCCGAATCGTTGAATCGACGGATGCATGGTGGTGGACGATCCCGATTCGACGATTACGCCTTGGTACGTCCACGGCCCAAGAGGGCTTGCCGACGTGGAGTATTGCACGCACGCCTGATAGTTGGATTCCACGCAGGTCGCCACTCCCGACCCGGGTTTGCCACCGTCGTACACGTTGTAGTAGGTGTCTCCTTCACGGAACACCCATGCCGCCTCAAAGAAGCCTTTGGGCCCGTTGGCATAAGCGCCGCCGTTGTTGCCCAAGGTCAGCGACGCGTTCACTTGGTTCGCATAGTCGCTGCCAAGCACGTCTTTGCTGGCATCGTAGTCGGGTATGTTGGCGAGCGCGTCGGCGTCACGCATATTGTAGATTTTCGGCGCTCCGTCCGCCGTTCCGCCCATGGTTTCCACGGCAACATATGAGGTGCGGCCAGTGTTGGCGTCCCGCTGCATTTTTACGGCGAGTTCGCTGTTGAAGGTGCCGAAGTGCAGATATCCGGTACCGTCATTGTCTACGAAGAATGCGGGATCGATGGTTTCGATTTGCGTCTGCGTGGTAGTCAGCAACGGCGCTCCGATGGCGTCGACCCATGGTCCGAGGGGGCTTTTTGATTTGGCCACGCCGATGGAGAACGGGTCGGCTCCCGCGGCTGCGTTCCTGTCTTTGACTGGAACGTAGTAGTAAAACCAGTCGTCGGCCGTGTCTGCGGTGCCAGCATCGTCGACTACTACTTGTCCTGCGTAGGCTCCGTCGCCGGTTGCCCAGTCGAACAGGTCGGCTTTGGCGATGGTCTTGTAGTGCGTCCATTTGCCGGATTCCGGATTGTCGGTTACGTAGACGCCCCAGTCTTTCATATTGAAGGACCCGTAGGTTGGTTCGGCCTCGTCGTGTCCGGTGAATACGAAGAGTTTGCATCGTATTCAAGGTGGATGCGTCTGCGGAATAGTAGTTTTGCGACAGGTCGTTGGGGGTATTGGTTCCTTCGTTCTGCCCGATGGGGTTGCGAAGGGTTGCCGGCAACGCACTGTTGTCGATTTGTGTGACGGTGACGTCGGGATTGCCGACCGGCAGATCGTTGTAGGCGTGTCCGGCGATGCTGGGCGCGGTACTTGCGTCGGCCGCGTTGGCTGTCTGCATGGTTGCGATTGCTCCCGTGCATAAGGTGGCTGCGGCTGCGATGCCTGCCACCAGCGTCTTCATCGACGCATGTGAGATGTGCGAAAAGCTCATGAATATTCCTGTTTTCACGATTGGATATTGAAAAGTCCTCTTACGGATTGCTTAGGCTACGTTGGTATTCCTCGTGCGATCCGTAAGAGGACTTGAGCAATTGCTAGCGCTAGTCGCGGTTGCGGCGCGTCAGCATGATGGCGGCTCCCGTCAGCAGGACGATCATTCCTACGACGCGATGCCGATGACATTGCTGCCGGTGCTGCTGATTGCGGCACTGACTTCAGACTTGGAAACCGGCTTGTTTCCAGGCTTGGCATTCGGCTTGGGGTCGGTCTTGTCGTCGTCCGGCTTCGGTGCTGGCTTGAGTTCAAGTCCGGCGATGGCCTCGGTCAGCTGCTTGACTGCGGCATCCGCATCAGCTTGGGTGGCGTTCTCATCGTTCAGCACCTTGGAGGCGGCATCCACTGCTTCAGCCAACTTCTTGGCGCTGGCTTCGGTGTAGAGGTCACCGCTGACGCCCTGTGCCTGGTCAAGAACCGTCTTCAACTCAGTGGTGTCGGCTTTCTTCACCAGTGTCTGCTGGGCTTCTTCAAGCTGCTTGATGGCCGCATCCACCTGATCCTGGGTGGCGCTCTCGTCCGCATACACCTTTTGAGCGTTACCCATGGCTTCGGAGAATGCCTTCCAGCTGTTCGGCGTGAAATTAGCTTGTTGCACGGAACCGGCTGCGTTGATGGCGGATTCGAGCCTGCTCTTGTCCACGCTTGGTTCCGGATCAGGGGTTGGATCCGGGTCAGGAGTCGGTTCTGGATCAGGAGTGCTTTCCGCAGCATGCACGCCCCACTCGGCAACCGCCAGACCGAAGGTGACGCCCTCGGCGGTCGGCGGATCAAGCACCAAGCGCAACGACGTGGTCTTCACCGGAGTGAACGTGGCCACGCTCCAGCCTTGAGCATCGTCAGAGGCACGTGAGGCCGGGGAATTACGCACGGTGGAGTATTGCGCATTCTCCACATCCTTCCATATACCATCAGAAGCCAAGTACTGAATCTTCCAGCTGTCCGGAACATCCAAACCGCCCTTGGCATCATTACGCTCCGCGAAGTTGGCCCAGAACTGCACACGGCTGGAATCGACGGTGGCTTCCTTGCTCCAGGTGTACTGCGCGTACATGCCAGCGGAAGCTTGGCCCCAGCTGCCCCACACGCGGCCATTCACATCGGCGTCATCATCAGACGGCCACGTATCGTCAACCAGCACACCATCGTTGAGCTTGCCGGAAGCCGGAGACCAGCTCGCCTCGGCACTCACCGTGGTGTCAATGGCCCTGCTTCAATCCAACCAGTCAACGGAGTATCGGGCTCCGGCTTGGGATCCGGCGTCGGCTCAGGATCAGGATCGGCACCACCATTCGGATCGGCGACCACATGCACTGTAATCTTGGCCTGCGAGCTTGAACCCTCAGCCGTGCCGGACACCTCATAATCGCCGATGGTGTCCAACTTGACGCCGGCAACACTTGCCTCATCCCACATAACCGTGCGATCGTCAAGCATGCCGTTGGGGAATCGCACCGGAACCACAGACGGCAAAGCCACCGACTTGGAATTCTGGTACACCGTCTGTTCGATCGGCTGAGCCGCACCAGCAGTCTGAGACTGCGCGTCGGAACGCACGCCAATAGTGGCCTTGGTTCCAGCGAGTGCGCCAATAACCGTTCCGGAAACCGCAAACTCGCTATCGGAAGCAAGCTGATCGTCAGTGATGGCATCCCACGCAACACTCAAGTCACGACGGGAACCGTCCGTATAGCTGGCACTCACCGTCTTCGGCAGATTCACATCGGCAGCCTTGCTGCCAGTCTGCACCATACGATTCACGCCATCCACGCTCACCGGATCAAGCGCATACGCCTCAAATTCGGTAGCACCAACAATGGCACCCTTCGGGAACAGCACACGCAACTTGTTCGTCTCCACCGTTTCGGCAAAACGAACCTCATTGCCTTCACCCTGCATCGTGGTATAAGACTGGCCGGCGGCAAGCTTCACATCCTGCCAATCGCCATTCTCATCCGCATACTGCAACTTCCACGACTTGACCATCGGCACACCGCCACCGTCAGTCCAGAAGAACAGCTTCGCCTTCTTCAACGGAACAGTGCCATCCCAGGCAAGCTGCAGCCACGGCTCGGTACCGGTATTGTCACCCCAATTATTCCAGGTCTCATTCGGAGTATTGGTATACAACACCTGACCGTCGATAACCTTCTTGGCATTGTCCTTCGCCTGATATGGATTGGTGAAGCTGGCGCTCGCAGTGGACTGTGAAGCCACATTCACCGTGCCGTCGGAAGGAATGCCGTGAACGGTGACTTCCTTGAAACCGGTCTTCTCACCGTCGAATGCGGTGAGTTTGAGCACATAGTCACCCTCACGGTTGAACGTGACCGTAGTGTTGGCAGCGGTTGCGTCGACGAACTTCGCTTCGCCGTTTTCAGGGCCAGACACCTGCTCCCATGTGGTGGTGAGCGTGTCAGACGGCAGGCCGTCGTCCTTCACCGTGCCCACCAGCTGCGCACCGGACGAGGTGCTGCTGGCAATGTAGGCGTCAACGCTTGGCGCCTGGTTCGTAGGTTCGCCTTCCGGCACAATGTCGGTTTCGTAGGCCTGAATCTCCTTCAAGCCAATGGCCTGACCTGCTTGCGGAGTGAAGGTGGCACGAATGGCTTTGGCCACGACCTTGGAGAACTGCACGCGGTTGTAGTTGGCTCCCGCGTAAGTAGGCGTACGCACCTGGTTCGGCAGGACATGCCATGCGCCGGCCTCATCCTGATATTCAAGCGTGTACACCGACGGCTCACTGTAGCCGGCAATCGTCTGGCTGGACGAGGTCTGGTAGAAGTACAAACGCACGTCGTCGATGTTCTGCACGCCATTCTTGAACGTTACGGTCAGCGAATCCTTGGCGTTCTTGGATCCCTTGGTGCCCCAGAAGGATTCCATCACGTTCTTGCCGTCCACTGCATTGGTTGCCGGGTATCCCTTGGTTTCGTAAGTGGCTTCCACATCGGCGTCCTTGGCCACGTTGGCCTGGCTCTTGGACGCTTCGTCCACGTTCTGTCCGGACTGCGCGAAGATCTGCGTAACCCTGCTGTTCGATGCGTAAGTCACTTCGTTGGCGTTCGGCATGGTGGCGGTGGTCGCGCCGGTGATCACCGCTCCGGAATCATCGGCAACCTCAACGGTTCCACTGGCCGGATCGTAGATGAGGTGGGCGAGCTTATCGGAGGTGAACACGGCGTTGCCGTCCACATACAGGGTGTATCCCTTCGGAGCGTTGTAGGTGCCGTCGTTGTTCCATACGATCGACAGATCCTGCCCGTGGTAGCTCAGGTTGTTGACGGTGAAGTGGTTCCAACCGGGAATCTCGATCGGATTGAGTTCAATCTTGTTGTCTTCACGCGGAACCATACCTGCCACGTCTTCCACAATCGTCCAGTTGGTGGTGCCAAGCTGGGTGTGGTGAATCCAGGAACGGTAGGTGATCTTTCCACCGTTCTTGCTGGCGTCGGCGTTCTTCTCCGGAATCGTGCTTCCTGCGGAATTATTATCCATATTCCAGAATTCGTTCTGGTCCGGATACTGGTTGTCGCCTCCCTGATAATGCGAGAACGCCACCCAATACAGCAGTTTCTTGAACGATTCGTTCGTGATATATCCGTTGTCTGCAGCATTATAATCACGGATTCCCGCAGAATAGATTTGCAGCAGCGGAGTTGCATTGATAATGGAGAAATTGTTTGATCCTGGGAAATTCAGCGCCTTCTTGTCTGCCTGATTCGCGGTGAAGAACGGGAAAATCGGGAATTCGTCGGCATCTTCGAACAAGCGCAACGCACTATCGTAATCATCATTGCCGATCGGCATCAGACCTTCGGAATACGGATAGTAGTTGTTGAGTTCCTTGTATTTCGCGAATTGACCGTCGTTCAGCCACTTGTGCAGCAGCAGTTTGCTGTCGGAATCCCACAGGTTGTCGAGCACATCCTGCTTGATGGCGTCGGCGATCTGCTGCATTTCAGCGGCTTTTTCGGTGTCTCCGGCAGCCTTGTATGCTTGCGCGGCGGCATTGGCGTTGGCCACATGTTGGCGGAACCGTCGGCACGGTCCATACGCTGGCCGGAACGACCGGGTTCGGAGAACGACACCGCGTCGGCATCGTTGCCGGTCATGGACCACCACGACCAGTCGATCAGCTTGTTGCCGTTGCTATTCTGGTTGTCGTTGCTGTCTGGCTCGCTTTGCGAATTGAGCAGACCTTTGACATCTTCGGAACCGTAATCACCCAACGCTTCAGCCAATGATGACGGGCCGCCGTGTACCTTGTAGGAGTCCCAACCGGCCTTGGTGATGTACTGCGTGTAGCTGTGGTTCCAATTGGCTGGATCGCCCGGATTGTCGTGGTAGTAGTAATACCGGACTGGCCTTTCTTGGCTGTCTGCCCGGCCGACACCCAAGTGCCGTACGAGTATTCGGCGTTACGGAACCACTTGGTGTCGTTGATGAACATGCCGGATGTCAGCACGATCTGGTTGTTGTATCCGAGCACGCCTTCGATGGAGGTCGGATACTGGAACGTATTGCCCGGCATATTGGCGTCCAACATGTTGAAACGGCTCAGCCACCAGCGGTAGAACACAGTTTTGTCGATATTGTGTTCCTGGGTTTCCACGTAAGGAATGTTATCGACCCACCACTGGTTGTAGGTGGTCACGGAATCCTTGTAGGAAGCGGCCGGATCGGTGAGATCGCCGTTGAATCGGGCTTCGTATTCCGCGGTGGAGTCCGGCAACTCGTTGGCGATCAGGCCAAGCTGCAGCTTGGTGGTTTGTGGCACGTTCGCTTCCAAGGTGAGGGTGGAAGCGAGTTTGCCGTCCTTTACGGTGAAACCGTTGCCGGAGAACCGTGGATAGATGGTGGTCAGATCGTTCTTCACATTGAAGCGACCGGTCAGTTCAGTGTCGCCGTCATTGCCGTCTTGTGCGAATGGCGAGGCTGCTGTCAGCGTTACGTCACCGCCGGTGGTGCTGGTGATGGTGAAATTCGCGACCATCACATTGGTGTAGGTGATGTACTTGACTTCGGTGACGGTAATGGTCTTGTCGCCGTTGGTGAATTCCGTGGTGAAGTAGCTTGGCGTCTGCTTGCGCTTGTCGGTGTTCTCGCGCAGGGTCTGCTTGGAACCGCCAATGCTTACCTCAACGGTAAAGCCGTCGTTGCCGGTCTGATCCCAGTATGCGACATCTCCTACGAAACCAAGTGCTTCCGGCGTATGCGTGTACATGAATGCGGCACGGCCACGTGAGAACAGGTATTCGTTCTTGTCTGCGCCCGCATAGTTGTAGTCGCCAGCATCGTTGGTGCCGGTACCGTTTGGTGCGGTGCCTGTGCGCGTCAGCATCTTGTCGATCCAGAAGTCGTGTGCGGTGTCGGTTCCGGCACCGTTGGCAACATCCGCATCGAACACCTGCTTGAGGTAGCTTGTCGAGGGATCGAAAGCGACGCCGGTGCCGGAATCGGGTCGGCGGCCCCCTTGAAACTCGGATACCCCATGGCAGAGTTCGGATTGGCCAGCGCGTCATTGGCGTATGCGGTCGTCACACCGCCAGACAACAGTGTGGCCACTGCCGTCAGCACGCCCAATGACGTGACAATCCCTTTCTTCCTTGTTGATGGTGTCATCAATTCCTCCTACATGGACCATCGTTGGCCCTTGGTTGCCAAGGCTCGTTCCCTGGCATCCAACTTTCTTTCTGTAGGAATGAGAGTCGTGCGATGGACATGAGATTGGAGCGTCCACCGACATTTCAAGAATACATGACGCGAATACGGTTTCGCAAATTTTCTTTCAGTTTTCTCCAATGCTTTTCTAAGTGAACTGCCATACGATGGCTTTTATGCGAAAAGGAAAGTTTTCGCATTTTCCCGTCTTATACTAGGGGCTATGACAAAACCGGCCACCCCATAAGGGGCAGCCGGTCTCTCATTCCAGTCAGCGCGGCGCATTCGGTCCAATCGATCACGCCGCGCTCACCCGCTTCCCGGCACCATGGCACTCATAGCGCCGGGTAGCAAGTCTTTCTTTTGTTTAGCTGCGCAACCACACGTTCATTTGGCCGAGTTCGCGGTTGGCCCATGCGTAGTAGGGCACCAGCTTGAGCGACGTCCGCTCATCTGAGGCGTCACGCTGAGCGGACATGTACAACGGGGCGTCCACGGCATCCGCAGCCTCACGAACGGCAGGCAACGTCACCGCGTCAACACCTCCAAGCAAATCACTCTCGAAAGTAACCGTGGCATCCGCGGCATCCACGCCATCAGCAAGACGGTACGTCCACAGATCGCCGGCATTATCGGCTTGCTCCGCGCAATAGACGAGCGGACCGCGCATCACCGCAACACGACCTGCATCGCAACGCACATGAGAGTTGGCACGCACCAATCGCACTGCCATATCAAGATCCAGCACCACATGCAATGCAGTTCCCGGAGCAACTGCGAAATATACGAAACCGTTTTCCGGAGCCGTCTTCACAGCAACACCATCGCATGTCAGCGCATAGGAATCAGCCGACCATGTGGGAATACGCACGCCGAAACGTACCGAATCAGCCGCCTCAGCGGGCAATTCCAGCATGTACTCAATATGACCGTTCCACGGAAAATCGGAACGCTGCTCCACATGCAACCCGGAATCAAAACTTGCCTGATTCGCAATGAACTGGTGAGCGAGCACCGTGCGACCGCCGTCACGTTCGGTATACACATAACGGTCCACCGACGCGATCAATCGCGCGACATTAGCTGGGCAGCATGCGCAGCCAAACCAATCGACACGATGCGAAAGCACATGATGCCGATCCGGATTGTCCAAACCGTCCGGCGAAGTCTCCAACGCATTCACATAGTAATACTGCTTGCCATCAAGCTGATGCCCGCGATGGCACCATTGAACAGCTCACGCTCAAGCACGTCGGCATATTCACCATTCGGTTCCAACAGAAGCATTTGGCGGGCAAACATGCTCATCGCCACAGAAGCGCACGTTTCGCCATACATGGTGTCGTTCGGCAGATCGTAATCGTACGTGAACGACTCCCCCACATGTGTGGAACCGATCGCACCCGTTACATACATGCGTTTCGACACGATGTTGTTCCAAAAACGATGCGCCGCATCCAGCAAGCCTGATCGCCGGTAATACGCGCCACATGTGCGATTCCAGTGCATAAATAGGCCACGCGCACAGCATGGCCGTCAGCGGTCTGCTGCTCGCGCACCGGCTGCGCGGCTTGGAAGTACGTGGGCTTGTAGAATCCCAGATCCCGGAAAATGTAGTCGTTGTCGACAGCGGCGATCTGCTTGGCGTAGAACTGCGGATCCTGACCACGCACGTCGATGAGATACCGCGCCAGATTCAGATAGCGCTCCTCACCGGTCGCATCATACAGCTTCGCCAACGCCAATTCGATTTCCGGATGCCCATCAGCACCGTGGATCTTGCCGTCCTCCGGGCCGAAATTGGCATCGATGCAATCCGCCATACGGCACGCCACGTCAAGCGCCTGCTGGTTACCGGTCACCTCATGATAGGCGACAGCAGCCTCAATGTAGTGGCCCATGACATACATTTCATGGCTTTGCTGAATCAGTGTGAAACGCTCACGATGCGCCCATTCACCGGTTTTGATTTGGTACGGAGTGTCCAAATATCCGTCCGATTGTTGCGCACGTGCGATGAGGTCGACGGTTTCATCGCACAGTTCCCGCAATTGCGGATCAGGATGATACGACAGTGCGTAAGCCGCTTCCTCCAACCACTTATATATGTCGGAATCCTGGAAGACCATGCCATGAAATTCACCGGCCTCATCACCGGCTGCGATACGCAGATTCTCCACGGCATGACTTTTATTATCGGCAAGCTGATTGCCAGCCGGATCATCCGGAACTTCAGTGGCAATCTCATCATTCATCACACCCCACTGATAGGGAATGACGGATTCAACGATCTGGTCGCGACGCTGCTTCCAGAAAGGAGAAGTAATAGTTACATTCATGATATTTCCTTAAGATTAAGGACTTCGCCAGCCCTTGACGGCTCTTGGCTACTCCGCCTTCGGCCCTGCTCAGGCCGGAGCCTGGAAACAGTCCACTGGGCTGTCTCCCAAGGGCTGACATCGCCAGATGTCAGCCCTTGACGGCTCCAGCATAAACCCTTTGACGTAGTACTTCTGGAGGGCTAGGAAAAGGATGGCTGCGGGGATCATCAGAATCACGACGCCAGCTTCGGTGGCACCGTAATCAATGACGCCCATAGTCTGCTGACGCATGTTCACCAAAGCGAGCGGCAACGTGGCGTTCGACGAACTCGACAGGTACAGCGGAATCATGAAATTGTTCCAAGCCTCAAGGAAAGCAAGCAGACCGACAGTGACCATCGACGGCTTGACGACCGGCACCAGAATCTTAATCAACGACTGCAGGGAGTTGCAGCCATCGACCATGGCGGCCTCTTCCATATCCTTCGGAATCGCATCGAAAGCATTACGCATGATGAACGTGCTCATCGGCAGCTGGAACAAGGTAATAACCAAACCGACACCCAGCAAGGAATCGTTCAGACCAATATCCTTGTACCACACCATCAGCGGAATCAGCAGAGACGCATACGGCACCATCAAAATGGACAGCGTCACCATGAATCCGAGATTGCGGCCCGGATAGTCGAAACGGGAGAACGAATAGCCTGCGAGCGTGCACACCACCACGGAGAACACCACGGCGACCAACGTCACCACCACCGAGTTGAACAGGTACTTCGGCAGGCCTTCCTGGTAGCCGAACAACGTCAGATAGTTGTTCACACCCCAGCCCTTGGATTGTGCGGAACCAGGCTGCGGACTGAACGAGCAGACCACCACCCAGATCAGCGGCGAAATGAAGACCAGAGCCAGCAGACCTTCGAGAATATAGACGATTACGCGCTTCCACAATGGAGTAGTCATGTGAGTTCCCTCCCCTTGCTCACTTGGTGTTGTCGCGCATACCGCGCATCTGGATGGAATTGATCACCACGAGGGCCGCAAGCACGATCAGCGACAGTGCGGCCGCCATGCCAGATCCTTCTTGGAATCGAATGCGAAGTTATAGATGAGCTGCACCACGGTCATGGTGGAATTGTTCGGACCGCCCTTGGTCAGAATGAAGAACTGGTCGAACGCGAGGATGGAACCGGTGACGCAGTAGATCAGACACATCACGATGGTCGGCTTCATCAGCGGCAGGGTGATGGAACGGAAAATGCGCCACGTGCCAGCACCGTCCATGCGCGCGGCCTCATACAGGTCGCCCGGAATGGCTTGCAGGCCGATCATCATGAGCAGCATGTAGTAGCCGGAGAAACGCCAGACGATCACAATAATGGTGGCCCACAGCGCGCTCTGGCCGGTGGCGAGCACGGAACCGCCCTCATCCATCAATCCGAAGAAGCTCAGGATCTTGGTGACGGGGCCCACCTGCGGGGAGTACAGCGCGTAGAACAGCAGCGAAGCAGAGGCGAGACCGGTTGCGGACGGCAGCAGGAAGCACGTGCGTAGCATATTGTTCCACTTGGTGCTTTCCTGCACGATCAGCGCCAGGCCAAGGCCGAGCACCAGCAGGAAAATCGTGACGATCACGGTGTATTCAAGTGTGAACAACACCGACTGTCCGAGCAGTTTATTTTCGAAAACCTTGACGAAATTCTCAGGGAAATTCCAACCACGGTTACCGCCCATCAACGACCAGCGGGAACCGGCCATGATGACGAGCAGCACGATTGGCACGAAGAACAGCATGATGATCATCAGCCAATCAGGCAGCGCATACAGCAGGCCACGACGGGTTGCCTCCGCCTTGGCCTTGGAACGATGCGTCTTCACTGGCGCAGCGTTCTTGGAAACAGTAGTCATATTCCCTCCTTGGAACACTTTTGGCGACTCTCTCTTGAATCGTTCGGGATTTTCGACATAAATGGCCAAGCGATTGGATATGCGTTTGGAAGTGCGATTCCGTCTCGTGCGGCCGTTGAAATCCGCCATGAAGACCGACATTGTTTTTGAAGTATTGTCGATCTCCATGGCAGACCACAACTGTGGTCTGTCGATTTTTGTTTTCGATATTCAGTTATTCGATATTCAGTTGTTCTTAAGTTATGTAAATCGGGGAAAGGAGAAAAAGGAGGAGAAGTTTGTTTTCAGTGGCTCACCTCACTGACCCAGCACGTCGGTGATGGCCTGGTTGTCGGCCTTGAGATCGCCATCGCCCCAGACTGCGTTCTGGATGAGCAGCTGCCACGGGGAACCGGCTGCGTTGAAGGCCTCATTGAAAGCTGCGGACTTCGGGGTCTGGCCATTGCCGTCGATGATTACGGAGTTGATGGTCTGGACGCGAGGATCGGCATCGTCGTAGGCGGTCTTCAGGGTCTGGATGTTGGATGCGGTGTCGCCGTTGGCTGCGAAGACTTCCTTCTGGGCGTCATCGCTCATGAGCCATGCGAGGAAGTTCCAAGCCTGAGCGACGTGCTTGCAGTCCTTGGAGATGCCCATGCATCGCCGCCGAGGAACGTGGAGGTCTTGCCTTCCTTGGTGCCCGGGATCGGGGTGACACCGACTTCGAAGCCACCGTCCTTCTCAGCTTCGAACAGTGCGGTGGAGGAGGTGTTCGGATACGGCATCACACCGATGTTGCCGTTGGCGAACGGAGCGGTCCAGGTGGCACCGGTTTCTTCCTTGGAACCTGCGCCCAAGCCGTTGGTGGTGTTGGCGAGTTCCTTGTAGGCGTCGAGCACGGCTTCATGGAATCGTTGTCGAGGGTGGCTTCGGTGCCATCTGCGTTCATCACGGATTCGCCGTCAGCCCACACGGACGGGAACAGGTCGAACACGAGAGCGCCACCGGACTGGCCGGCCAAGTAGGAGCCTGCCACGCCGTCCTTGTTGAGGGCCGCGACCGCCTTGGCCTGCTCAACGAACTCGTCGATGCTGCTCGGACCCTTCTCCGGGTCAAGACCTGCTTCCTTGTACAGATTCTTGTTCCATACCATCACGGAAACGTCGGTGATGAACGGCAGCGTGTATTCCTTGCCATCCACGGTACCGGCTTCAATGTGGCCCTGCTGCAGGTCGGACTTGTTGTCGAGTCCGTCGATCTGCTTGGTGATGTCGGTGAAGATGCCTTCAGAAGCCCAGTACGGAATACGCACCACGTCACCGGCGAGAATGTCCGGAAGGGAATCGGTCTGGGAAGCACCACCAACCTTGCCTTCCATATCGTCGTTCGGAATGATTTCCAGCTTGACCTGGTTCTTGTGGGAGGCGTTGTAGGCCTTCACCGCGTTCTTGGCCTGACGCTCCAGCGGAGAACGGGTCCACAGAGTGATCTCAGTGCCGTCATCAGTGCCGGCTGCCGGAATATCGGCCGGAGCCGCGGATCCACCACTGCTGGAACCACCGCCGCATGCAGCCATCGGAATAAGCAACGCGGTTGCCGCGATGCCGGCAATAACGCGAGTGACCTTGTTGAAAGACACCATGTCTACTTCTTCTCTATGTATCGCTCAGCTTTGAGCCATCCGGCGGGCCTTCCGCCGTCTGCCTTCACGATTTCCGGTTGTTCTCCTTCGATTGAACGTAGTGCGAAAGCCTTTTCTCAGTATATGGTTTTCTCCAGATTTTGCAAAATCGCTTTCGCACATCAGAATGCAAAGGTATTCATGTCGATAAAACCGTTATAAATAAACGATTCTTAGCATTTTAAGAATCGTTTATGACAGCAAAAAATGACGTGAGATGCAGAAAATGCGAAAAAAAAAATGTGTTCATTTTCGCAAATGCGAAAGTTTCACAATTTGCAAGTGAAAACGTCAGCAATCGGCTATATAAAGCCGTTTTGTCCACTTTTTGACACGATGCGAAAACTTTCGCAGTTTTGTCGTATAATATTACGCAATACAAGGGCGGCGAAGCGCATCGACGCGCAGCCAACGTTTTCGTCACACCGTAAAAAAAGGGGAACATCATGGCAACTGCAGATACTCACTCAACAGCAAGGCTTGAAGATGTAGCAGCGCTGGCCAACGTGTCTTTGGCAACGGCTTCAAAGGCGCTGCATGGCAAACCGCGCGTCAGCGAAGACACCCGCGAGCGCGTGATGGAGGCAGCGCGGCAACTCAACTATTCCCCGAATAAGCTGGCGCAATCGTTGGCAAGCGGCAGAAGCGGAACCATCGGTTTGGTCACTTCCGATCTGCAAGGCCGTTTCTCCACGCCTATTCTTATTGGCGCCGAAAACGAGCTGCGCGCACAATCGACATCGGTACTACTCGCCAATGCTCGCGGTGACGATGCGCTGGAACGCAGCCATGTAGAGAAACTGCTGTCGCTGAAAGTGGACGGCCTGCTGATTGTGCAGTGCGAGACGAATCCGCGCCCGTCGCTGGGGCGTGATTGGGGCGTGCCGCTGGTGTATGTGTATGGTCCTTCCACCGACACCAACGATTGTTCGGTGACGTGTGACAATGTGGACGCCGGGCGCATGGCCGTGAATCATCTGATTTCGTGCGGACGCAACCGTATCGCCATTATTGGCGGCGATGAAACGTATACGGCCTCCACCGACCGCACCAAGGGCGCGTTGGAAGCGTTGGCCGAGGTTGGTTTGGAACCGGCTGGCCCGATTCGCTATGGCCGTTGGGACGAGAATTGGGGGCGTGCCGCCACCAGACTGCTGCTCGACCAAGGCGTGAAGTTCGACGCCGTGGTATGTCAGAGCGATCAGCTGGCACGAGGATGCATTGACGCGTTGAAGTCGCAGCATCTACGCATTCCTGAGGATGTGGCGGTGATCGGCCACGATAATTGGGACGTGCTCACCAAGAGCTCCCGCCCGCCGCTGACCAGCATCGACAATGAAACGGAACTCATCGGCCGTAAAGCCGCCCGCTACCTGATGGACGCCATCAACGGCCAGCCCCACCACGGCACGGAATACCTCCCCTGCCGCCTCATCCAACGCGAATCCACTCTCCCCCTAGACTAGTGTCATCGCTTTTTGTTGGAACGTCCCTTGAAGTAAATGTCGAACACGATCCAGACGGACAAAACGAACGCGATCACATAGCCGAGGAAACCAACGATCGGAATACCGAAAATCACCGGTTTGATGCCCGCATAGTACACGATCGACGAGCCGATGAACAATCCGACGACGATCAGCGCCATCGTAAGCCTGTTCACCATGTTGGCAAGCAGATGGATCGGTTCCTGCGAGCCGACCATCTCCATATTCACGCGCAACTGGCCGCGCGTAAGCATACGGGAGGCCACTTTCAGCTCATTGGCGGCAGCGAGCAGGCTGTGCAGCGCCTGATGACCTTCGACAACCAGCGATTTCGCCTCATCCTTGGCGAAATCCTTCTTCGACGTGCTTGCGGCGATATGGTCGGAGATGATCTGAATCATATTCACGTCTGGAATGAACTCGTCGAGCAGGCCTTCCAAAGTGACCAGCGCACGCCCGACCGTGGTGACGGTGCTCGGCACTTCAATGCCGTGTCGTTGCGCCATTTGCGTCAATGCGGTGAGCATGGCGGCGATATCCAGCTCGGCCAAATCCACTGTGCCGAATTCCTTGACGATCACGTCCAAGTCGGCCAATAACGCCGGATAATCCTCCGGATCGGCCTCGGCACCGGCGAAACGCAGCAGACCGTCGGCAAGCGCGGGCGAATCCTGTTTGGCGACCGCGAAAATCATGTCTTTCAAGACGGAACGGGTTTTGGCATTAAGCGGCCCGTCATGCCTAGGTCGAGCAGCACGATCTGCCGCCGCGCACCATGATGTTGCCCGGGTGCGGATCCGCGTGGAAGAAGCCTTCGTCAAGCACTTGCGTGGCGTAATTGTCGACCAGTTTGGTGCCGATTTCCTTCAGATCGTAGCCCGCTTCGATGAGCTCATCAGGATGCGAGACGGAAATGCCTTCGACGTAGTCCATGACCACCACGTGTTCGGTGCACAGGTCGGAGTATGGCTTCGGGCAGTCCATGTATTTGTAGTGTTCGCAGAATCGTTTGAATTCCGCCAGATTTCGCGCTTCGATCATGAAGTCGGTTTCGGCTTCGAAGGTGTCCCACAGTTCTTCGACCACGCCGGAGAGATCGACCACTTGGGCGCTGGGCATGGTTTTGGCGGCTATTCGTGCGATGGTGCGCATGATGGACACATCCTGTGCCATGGTTTCGCGCACGCCCGGGCGTTGCACTTTGACGGCCACATCTTCTCCGGTAGTGAGTTTCGCACGATGCACTTGCGCGAGGCTTGCCGATCCGAGCGGTGTGGCGTCGATATGGTCGAAGATTTCGCCTGCCGGGCGTCCGTATTCGTCTTCCAGCACTTGCAGGACGGTGCCGTACGGCATGGGGTCGGCGTCGGCGCGCAGTTTGGCGAGTTCGTCGCAGAACGATTGGGGCAGGATTTCGGATCGCATGGATAGGATCTGCCCGACTTTCACGAAAGTTGGGCCAAGCGCTTCGAACATGAGCCGCATTTTGACGGGGGTCAGGCCGTGCACAATGTCGAATTGGTTGACGATTTGCGCGATTTGCGCAAGTCGCTTCAGTTTGCCTCGACGAGTCAGGTGGTAGCGTTGCGAGAATGAGTCTTTACGCGGGCCGAACAGTCCGATGGTTTCGGGTTGCGTAAAGGTTGCGTCGTTCTGCTTGCCTTGCGATTGCGGGATTCCCGTTTTTCCCGCGGATTTGGCTGCCGTTGCCGCAGCCGCGTCGGACGAGGGGTTCGCCGTCGGATTGATCACCGCGTTGACTCGGTCGGAAAGTGTGACCGGCTCCACGCTTTCGGGGCGGGCCGCATCCGGCTCGATCGGAGAATTCAAAGACATATCGCTGCTCGCAAACGTTGGTCGGATTACGATGAGTGGGATTCATGAGGAGACTTGCGTCCCGCGTATTTCATGCGATTCGCATGTTTCGCACGTTTCTTACGTTCCGCACACGGCCGTTCGCATGTTTCGCAAGTTCCGCATAACAAATCGCCGTCTGAACGTGATGCGACGAGCAGACGGCGATGTGAACGATTGAACGTTACTCGGCTTTGGCTTCAGGTTCGGCTTCCTTGGTTTCCTCTGCAGCCTTGGCTTCAGAGGATTCCTTGACCTCCGCGACCTTGTGCTTGAGTTCGGCGTTGAGGGCCTTGCCCTGTTCGACGGTCAGCTCGCCCTTCTTGACGAGATCGTCAACGATTTCCTGGCTCTTCTCAACCGTGGTCGCCAAAGCGCCAACGCCGGCGAGGAAGACCTTACGCAGGCCGTCACCAAAATCAAAATCAGCCATGATTACCTCCTTAGGTGATGGTGGTACCCACTCTATCGCATTTTCTTCACAAATAACGTCAACGAAACTAGTCAATCGTTACAATTCTGCGGAAGACTCGCTGCCGTATGCTCACAGCGTACGAAAACGCGAAAACTACGAAACAGCGCGAAAACAATCAGCGCGGGCGTGACATGGCCACGCGACGCGCGTTGCTGGCAATCGTGTTGATGCGATCAAGTTCCGCACGCTGCGCTTCCGTCTGCCCTGCAGCAGCCGGATCGAACGAACCATACCGGCGTTCTGCGGCGGTGCGGATCAGAAAATCGGCGATCGCGGGGTTTTTCGGCAGCAGCGAGCCGTGCATGTATGTGCCGATCACATTGTTGACGCGGGCGCCTTCCGTATGATCCTCGCCATTATTGCCGGTGCTATCCGCGTCGACGGTGCCGAGCGGCTGCACGCCTTCGCGCAGGAAGGTTTGGCCGGAATGGTTTTCGTAGCCGATGATGTCACCGAAATCGGCGGAATGCTCGGTCAGATTGCCGATCATGCGCACTTCCTGCCCGACCGTGTACGCGCCGATCACGCCGATGCCGTCGAGTCGGGAGCCATCCACCGTTTCGAAATATTCGCCAAACAGCTGGTACAGACCGCAAATCATGAGCATGGGGGTGCCGCCGGCGGCCAGCGATCGCAGCAGGTCGGCGCGTTTGAAGAAGTCGTCGATGATTTTCTTCTGGCCGGTGTCTTGGCCGCCGCCGCCCAGAATCATGTCGACGTGTTCGGGCCACGCGTCGCCCTGATTGTAGGCGTGCACGCGCGGCTCGTAGCCGTATAGGGCGAGACTGCGCTGGATGGTGAGCACGTTGCCGGAGTCGCCGTAAATGTTCATGTCTTTCGGATATAGCGACACGATGTCGATTACCTGGCTCATATCGTCTCCCTCATGCGGTTCATACGTTCTTCATGCGTTTTCATGCGTTGCGCGGATTCGCGCTGTTATTTGCCCACGCCAGCGTCGGCGACTTCGGCGATTTTGCCGAGCGCGGCTCGCGTTTTGAGCATTGCCGTGTATGTGCAGTAAATGTGCTTGGGGGTGCCCGGATTCGCGTTCACGAACGTTGAGACGGCCTCTTCAAGTTCCGTGTTGACGCTATTCACCGGCACCTGATCGTATTCGAGGCGCAACGCCATGTCCCAGGCACGCACGCCCGAAACCATGGCCACACCGGTGTCTCGCAGCGAGGAGAAGTCCACGTCCCACAGCCAGCTCATGTCACGCCCGTCGGCGTATTCGTCGTTGATGGCGATCATGGTGTCGCAGCCTTCAGGGGTGAAGGATGCGAGCGACAGACGGAATCCCATGGGGTTTTTGACGAGCAGCAGCTCCACCGGCGAGCCGTTCACGTCGATGACCTCGCCGCGTCCGAACGCCGGAGTGACTTCGGCTGCCGCGTCGATCATGGCTTGCGTGGTGGAATGCGCGAAGTCGATCATGCGCTGTGAGATTCCCACTTGTCGCAATAGTTCGTCGGTTACGTTCTGCTCGAACGGCAGGAACATTGCCTGCGCGTCGGCTACGACCGCTCGCACGACGGCCAGCGCGGCCGCCGCGTTGTACAGGTTGTACACGCCTTCCAGTCTCACACCGGTTTCGTACGTTTCACCGTCGATGCCGAAACTGGCACGATGGTCGCCCACGGCAAGCAAGGTCACGTCAGCTGGTAGCTGTTCCGCAATTGCCGCATCTTCCGATTTTTCTGCATTTTCCCCAGTTTTCGCAATCACTGCAGCATCGTCAATCTCAATATTTGCGGACGATGCAGTATCGACTGTCGTGCGCATGTCGTCGTCGGACGGGAAGAAGCTGCGCAACGACCCGTCAAGACCGAAATAGCGCACTTCCACACCATCTTCAGTATGTGCGACGTCAGCAAGTCGTGCGATGCGTGGATCCTCACGATTGAGCACTACGGTTCCGGTGGTCGCTTCGGCGGCTTTGCTCAGCAGTCGTGCGGTATTGTCGATTTCGCCGAAACGGTCGAGCTGGTCGCGCATCACGTTGAGCAGCAGGCAGTAGTCGGGTTGCACTTGTTTGACGAAATGCACCGCGTACGCTTCGTCGAGTTCCAGTACGGCGATGTCGGCGTCCAGTTTGCCGCCGAGCGAGACTTCGGCCAGCAGCGACGAGACCACGCCGCGGGTGAAATTCGATCCGGTCGGATTGGTGAATACCTTCAATCCCAACGATTCCAGCATGCTTGCCACCATGCGCGTGGTGGTGGTTTTGCCGTTCGTGCCGGATACGAGCACCACGCCAAGCGGTAGCTGCTGCAGGGTGCGTGCGAGGAATTGCGGGTCGATCCGTTCCACGATTTTGCCGGGGAACGCGCTGCCGCCGCCATGTGCCAGGCGGGAGGCCGCACGCACGGCCTTGCCGATCAACGGCGTTGCGAATGAGTTCCACGCCATGCTATACCTCCTGTTGGCTCTGGTAGTCCTGCGGCATATCTTTGAACTTGGAGTATGCGCCAAGGAACGCGAGATTGAACGTCTGCGTCGGACCGTTACGATGCTTCGCCATGATGATATCGGCCTCGCCCGGGCGATCTTCCTTGTCGTAGGCGTCCGGCCTGTGCACGAGGAACACCACGTCGGCGTCCTGTTCGATAGAACCGGATTCGCGCAAATCCGAAAGCTGCGGCTTTTTATCCTGACGCATTTCGGGGCCACGGTTCAGCTGGCTCAGCGCCACCACCGGCACTTCCAATTCCTTGGCAAGCAGCTTCAATGCACGCGAGAAATCAGACACTTCCTGCTGGCGGCTTTCCACGGCCTTGCCGGAAGTCATGAGCTGCAGGTAATCGATCACCACTAATTTCAGATCGTTCGTCTGCTTCAATCGGCGGCATTTCGCACGGATCTCCATCAAACTCATGTTCGGACTATCGTCGATGAATAATGGTGCGTTCTGCAGTTTATCCTGCAGATTATTGAGGATATTCCAACGTTCCTGCGTGATTTCTTCCGCTCGGCGCATGGCTGACAGCGGAATATTCGCTTCCGCCGAAATGATTCGTTGCGCAAGTTCGGTTTTGCTCATTTCCAAGCTGAAGATCACGGACGTCATATTGTGGTGCAGCGCCGCAGCTCGCGCGAAATCAACGCCAAGCGTGGACTTACCCATGGCCGGTCGGCCTGCAACGACGATCATCTGGCCCGGCTGCAGGCCTTGCGTCACGTCGTCGATGTCACGGAATCCGGTTGGCACGCCTTTGGAAACCTCGCCGTTTTGCAGTCGGTCGATTTGGTCGAGGGTGTCGGTGATGACGGTGCCGATCGGCGCGTAATCCTGCCTCACTTTGCCGGTCGACATTTCGTAGACTTCGGCCTGTGCCAGGTTGACGACGTCTTCGGCTTGGGATCCTTCGGCGGTGTAGCCGAGCTGTGCGATTTTGGTGCCGGCTGCGATCACATTGCGCAGGATGGCACGCTGGTGGATGATGTCGGCATAGAAGGTTGCGTTGGCTGCGGTCGGCACGGATGCGACGAGGCTGTGCAGATAGTCGGATCCCCCCACTTTTTCGAGGTCGCCGTCTTTGAGCAGCTGGTTGGCCACCAGCACCGCGTCGACGGGCTGCGATGCGGAGAACAGGTTGATGATGGCTTCGTACACGGTTTGGTTGCGCGGCTGGTAGAAGTCGGTGATGTCAATCATCTGCGAGACTTCGCCGATGGCGTCTTTGCTCATGAGCATGCCGCCGAGCACCGCCATTTCGGCGGCGTCGTCATGTGGCGGCACACGGTCGAAGATGGCGTCGCGAATAGCCGTTCCCGACGCGCCGGAAATGCTGCCATTGCCTGAAAAACCGCGGTTTTGCCCTTGATTCAGGCCATTGTTCCAAGAATTGCTCTCCGCCATGCTTCTCCAGCTCTTCGATGTGTGGTGTACCGGGAAAAACCATAATACCTGTGCCACTTCACGAATGATGTTGCGATGAGATTCTGGAGGAATCTCCGCATTGGCAGGATCGGAATCACCCGACACGCGCGAATCGGTTCGCTGTGGATAAGAAAGCCGAAAAAACCCGAGTTATCCACATACTGGGGATAACTATGTGGAAAACATATCGAGTTATCCACCAAATGGGGATAACCAAGTGGACAACTTGGGGACATCTTCCGTACGGGTGCCCATTCCCCTGGTTGTGACTTGCTTAAGTGAACCGAAGGTGATATGTTCCCCACTTTTTCTTAAACGATGGGTTTCCGCCGACGCGGCGGGTACCGCATCGGCAACCATGTCGCTTTGCCGGGCATTCGCTCACAGCCTACGCGGCATCACATGTGACAGCGGGTGGCATCGTACATGGTTCGGACGAGGGTTTCACGCCACTTGCTCCAGCCGTACTGTTTGGAAATGGTCTCGCCGGCCGTGGCACCCAACGATGAACCGTCAGCACGAGTCAGGTCAAACAGCATGTCAAGCAGCAGCGATCATGATCAAGACGAGAGGCCAATTCGTCGCCAACATTCGGATCATTAGGATTCTGGCCAGTCGCAAACTCCGACAACGTAAGATGCTCACGCACCAGCAACGTGACCCACCAAATAATGTCACGGTCAAAACCCATACGTTTCAACACCGTAGACGCATGGCGGGCACCCTCCGCAGCATGATCGGCAATCCCCGGACGCTTGCCGATATCATGCAAAATACCAGCCAACAGCAACGCCTGATAATGCCGATCATCATAACGGTTTCCACGAGGTGTTTCACGGCCAAGCCGCGTGACCACCTCAACCGAATGACGGTCAATCGTGTAACGATGCACAGCCGAAGCGCTCGGACGATTACGAATCGCCAACCATTCCGGAATCAAACGACCCGGAATATCAACAAAATCAATCTCCTCCCACACCTGCAACAACGCGGGACCGCTCGCAAGCAAACGCAAGAACAGACTACGCGACTCATCATTCCACGTGCGATCATCGATCGGACACGACTTCAGATTCTGCAACGTGCCGGGCGCGATCGGCAGACCAAACTCAGCCGCAGCAACAGCAGCCCGCAACGCAAGACACGGATCGGACTTCGGATCGGCACCCGGCGCAAGCACGATCTCCTCCTCATGCTTGGCGATACCGGGCGCAATCACATCAAACGTAGGCGCCTGACGCTTACCGCCGCCACGAGGCTGGAACACCTGGAAAAACGCAAAACGAGGCTTCTCATGAGTCAACGAATGCTCAGCGCGAGAGGCCGTGGAATCAAGCGAAAACGCGATCTGGCGACCAACACGCGCAAGCAACGTCTGCAAATCATCAATCGACTTCGCCTCACGCTCGCCGCTCGGCAACGTCGGATCAGCCAAACCCAGCATCGCCGAAACCTTCGCCTGATAAGGAGCGAGCAACATATTCGTGTCTTTATTGGCCACCAAATGAATGCAATCGCGCACATCCAACAACCGTTCGACGGCATCGTCATACTGGCCGTGCGGGCGGTCGGCAAGCCAAGAAGCGGCAAGCGCGGAGACCAGCACGGAATCACGCAAACCGCCGCGAGACTCTTTAATATCAGGCTGATTGCTATACGCCATACGGCCGAACTCGTCCAAACGAGACTTGGCGGAGCCCAACAATTCGGGCAAGCGCTTACGGGCGGCCCTACGCCAACGCTCCAAAATGGAGACAGCCGTGGACTCGATCAGCTGCGTGTCGCCCGCGATCGGCACCACGTCCAGCCAACCCATCGCGGCGGGCAGATCATGGTCGGTGACCGCCTCGCACTGCGCGCGGGTACGCACCGACTGGTCAAGATCAAGACCCGAATCCCAAATCGGATACCACAATTTGTTGGCAAGCTCATTGAGCTGCCGGTCAGTGAGCGCGTGAGGCTCATAAATGACCACCAAGTCAAGATCGGAACTCGGTCCCACCTGACCGCGGGCCAACGAACCCACCGCGCCAAGACCAATGCCGGACTGCGGAACGTCAAAAGACACCGTCTGGCAAGCCTCCTGCCACAATTGTTTGAGGCAATCCATGGCCAGATCCGTACGAGCCTTACGTTTCGCCGCACCATTGCGGTACACGCCGTCGGCATCCGGCTGACTTATATCCATGAAACGTTGTTTAAGACCATCAACCGCTGAAGTCATAGCAAATCCTTATGAATCTTCGCAAAAGCAAGCAAATCTGAGCAGATAAAAGCGAAAGTGGGAAATCCGAAGCAAAAAATATGACGCGAAAATCGTATGAAAATCCCCGCACGGCGCGAAGCACGTACGGGGATCTGTCTATTGATAACCCGAACCTAAGCCCGGGGCCCTTAATATCTATCCGAATGAATTATCAGATAGCGGCAGAGCCGGTCTCGCCGGTGCGCACGCGGGTCACCGAATCAAGCGGGGCAACCCAGACCTTGCCGTCGCCGATGGTGCCGGAGCCGGCGGACTTGACGATCACACCGACCAGAGTCTCGGCATCGGCGTCATCGGACAGCACCTCGACGCGAATCTTCGGAATGAGATCCACGGTGTATTCGGCGCCACGGTAAACCTCGGTGTGGCCACGCTGGCGGCCGTAACCGTTAGCCTCAGACACGGTCAGACCGTGAACACCTGCGGCAGCGAGAGCTTCCTTGACATCGTCAAGCTTATGCGGCTGAATGATAGCGGTAATGAGCTTCATCTCACTTCACCTCCTTGAGAACAGAGCTGGCGGTACCAGCAAAATCGTAAGCACGTTCGCCCTGATCGGCAAGATCGATACCGCCGACTTCCTGAGCTTCGGTGACACGCCAACCAATCGTCTTCTCCAGAGCGAAGGCGATGATGCCGGTGACAACAGCGGACCAGATGATGGCAACGAGGGCAACGATGAGCTGCACAACCAGCTGCTTCCAGTCGCCGCCCGCGAACAGACCGGTACCTTCGCCGAAGAAGCCGATAAGCACAGTGCCGGTGAAGCCGCCGACGCCGTGGACGCCGACAACGTCGAGAGAATCATCGTAGCCGAGCTTGAACTTCAGGCCGCAAGCGAGGCAGGTGAGCACGCCGGCGATGGCACCGAGCACGATGGCCCACAGCGGGGAAACCACATCGGCGGCCGGAGTGATGGCAACCAGACCTGCGACGATGCCGGAAGCGGCACCCATGGCGGTGTAGTGGCCGGTGCGGATCTTCTCAGTGAAGCCCCAAGAGAGCATTGCGGCGGCGGTTGCAGCGGAAGTGGAAACCCAAGCGTAGCCTGCGGTGCCATTGGCGGCAAACGCGGAACCAGCGTTGAAGCCGAACCATCCGAACCACAGCAGGAAAGCGCCAAGCATCACGAACGGAACATTGTGCGGACGGAACGGCTGGGTGCCGAAGCCCTTGCGCTTGCCGATGATCAACACGATCACCAGAGCGGCGACTGCAGCATTGATGTGCACGACCGTACCACCTGCGAAATCGTGGGCGGCAGCGCCGATAGCCTGGGAGATCGCGCCGTCAGCGCTCAGCAGACCGCCATTCCACACCATGTGGGCGAGCGGAGCGTAATCGAAGGTAATCCACAGCGCGACGAAAATCATCCACGTGGAGTACTTGACACGTTCAGCGATAGCGCCGCAAATCAGAGCGACGGTAATCATGGCGAATGCGGACTGGAACGCCACATCGACGCTGACCGGGTAGTTGTTGGAGTTCAGCGAAGCCGACGTGAAGACACCGCCGTCGGAAACCATGGAATCCTTCAGCAGGAAGCCTGTGGCCGGATCACCGAAGACACCGCCGACCGAAGTGCCTGCGTAGGCGATGGACCAGCCCCACAGCACCCAGATCACCATTGTGACGGACAGAGCGGCCGCTCCATGATCATCATGTTCAGCACGGCCTTTGCGCGGACCATGCCACCGTAGAAGAACGCCACACCCGGCGTCATGAGGAACACAAGGGACGCGGACGTCAAAATCCACGCGGCATTTCCAGAATCAAGCTGACCCATGTCACCCTCCTCTTTCTTCTTTTTGAGTTCACATTTCCGGCCCCATCGTATGGGGCTGACAAAACGGTATGGAACGCCGCCCGCGTTTTGAAAACGTTACGACGTGTTACAGCAAGGTAACGCCATCTCGCCATTACGTCAACCGAAAACGGCGGAATAAAGCGGCTGGCACGTTTTGTTTCAAATTGCGCACCGCTCTCAGGCCAAACCAATATCAGCCCATTTTTCAGCGTATCTGCCATATATAAGCGAAATAGGACTGGTCGGGGGTAAAAAGAAAGCCTCCCACGCGGGGAGGCTTTCTCGGAAGCGCAATCAGCTCAGGCGAGGATGCCGTCGACGAAGCTTCCGGATCGAACGGGGCGAGATCGTCCGGGCCTTCACCGAGGCCGACAAGCTTGACGGGCACGCCAAGCTCCTTCTGCACGGAAATCACGATGCCACCCTTTGCGGAGCCGTCGAGCTTGGAGAGCACCACACCGGTAATGCCGATGGCTTCGGCGAACACCTTGGCCTGGGTCATGCCATTCTGGCCAGTGGTGGCGTCGAGCACGAGCAGCACCTCGTCGACCGGAAGGTTCTTTTCGGTAACGCGGCGGATCTTGCCGAGCTCGTCCATGAGGTTCGCCTTGTTCTGCAGGCGGCCCGCAGTGTCGATGATGAGCACGTCGGCGTTCTCTTCCTTGGCCTTGGCACTGGCCTCGAATGCGACGGACGCCGGATCGGCGCCGTCCTTGTCGGAACGCACGACCGGGACACCGACCTTGGCACCCCAAGTTTCCAACTGGTCGGCGGCCGCGCGCGGAAGGTATCGGCAGCGCCCAACATGACCTGCTTGCCTTCGGAAACAAGCAGGCGGGAAAGCTTGCCCGCAGTGGTGGTTTTGCCCGTGCCGTTCACACCGACCATGATGATGACGCTTGGTTTGTTCGCGTCTTCCTTATTGGCATTGAGGCGGCGATCCGTGTCAGTGCCTACGAGCTTCAACAGCTTGTCCTTCAGCGCGGCACGCACTTCGGCCGGATCGGACTGGCCTGCGATTCGGGCGTCGTTGCGCAGTTCCTCGACGAGCTGTTCGCTGGCTTCCGCGCCAACATCGGCAAGCAGAAGGGTGTCTTCGACGTCTTCCCAGTCGGCTTCGGAAAGCTGATCCTTCGCAAGAATGTTGAACAGAGCCTTGCCGAACGGATTGCCGGATTTCGACAGGCGCGCCTTAAGACGCTGCATGCGCGTGCCGGCGGATTCGGGGGTTTCATGAACCGGTTCGGGCTTGGCTTCGGTGGCTGGTGCAGGAGCTGCCGTTTCGGAAGAGGAAGCTTGAGCTGAGGACTTCTGCTGACTTTCAGCCGGAGCTTTTTCAGCTGCATCAACATTGGAATCAACGGACGGCTTCACCGTGGAAGAATCAGCCGCAGCCGACTTTGCTTCCGCGGCAAGACGGGCGTCAGCCTTGGCTTTCGCATCCTCCATGGACTTATCGACGGCGTTCTTGCGGGTCTTACCGAGCCACCAACCGCCAATCACCAGAATTGCCGCGATAACGACAACGGCGACAATCGCAATAATCACATTCGTATCCATGACTCCAGCCTAAAAAGCGCAACGGACACACCGGCTCCGCCCCGCGGACGCACCACGAATGTCCGCTTCTGCAGAATCGGACAACAAACCATCCGAATCCGACGTTCAGATGACCGATTCGGGAGAAACGGACAAGTAGACAACGTCATACGCACCACAGTTGTCCGATTCACCAGAATCGGACAGACTATCCACGGGGCATGAAAAACTGGACGGCATGGCCAATACATCCAGAATGACGTCGTATCAGCGGCGCGAGCAGCTCATCGAAATCGGTCGTTCGCTGTTCGCGTCGAAGGGGTTCGAAGCAGTGAGCGTGGAGGAGATCGCCGCCACCGCGAAAGTGTCGAAACCCATTGTGTACGAGCATTTCGGAGGCAAAGAGGGCCTGTACGCTGTGGTGGTGGACCGTGAGATGCGCGCGCTTACCGACACGCTCGTCAACGCGCTCTCCGACCCACAAGCGCACCCCCGTCAAATCGTGGAACGCACGGCGCTGGCACTGCTCACCTATGTTGAGGAGAATGCCGAAGGATTCCGAGTGCTCACCCGCGATTCGCCGAAAACCGATCCGGCCAGCTCGTTCAATTCGCTTTTGGGAGACATCGCCCTGCGCGTGGAAGACATTCTCGCCGAAGCGTTCAAACGCCAGCATCTGCCGGCCAAGGGCGTGCCATACTACGCGCAGATGCTCATCGGCATGACCGTATATACCTGCCAGTATTGGGCGGACCAGCGCAAACTCAGTAAAGAACAGATTGCCGCGCACATCGTGAATCTGGCCTGGCATGGCTTGAGCCGCATGGAAGCCAAGCCGGAACTGCGTTTCGAAAGCGACAAAGCCACAAAAGAGGCGGAAAAGCAGGAAAGGCGCGAAATCAAGGAAATCGCGAAACGCGAGCGCAAGGCCGCAAAAGAGGCACAATCACAAAACAATACGGAAAGCCCAGCCGAGCAGAACGCTGAACAGAATACCGAACAAGACACAGCCGGAAGCCAAGGCACGCAAGCCGAACAGCAGTCGTAAAACCCAGCCGCCCCCAGTCATCGCAAGCATCGCAGCCAACGCCAACAGGCGCCAGACACAAGAATCGAACAGTACCAGCAACAGGGGAATCGCAAGCATCGCACAAGCCAACAAGCATCGACGAAAACTTACAAATTGTCAACAACGGTACCCTTAAGGGAAATTTCAGGTGCAGATTGCGCTATTCAGGGTGCCTATTGCATACAAACCGTTCCCCTGAAGCAAACAAGGTGCTACGTTAGTTTCGTTACGCAGTGACCACGCGCCGCGCGCGGAAGGTCACCTCGTCCTACCAAGGAAGACTATGCAGGAGAAGAAGACGCTCACCTTCGTGGTGCCCGCGTACAACATGACCGAATATTTGGAACGATGCGTCATGTCGTTAATCGCAGCGAAGCGCAACGACGACATCGAAGTGCTGATCGTGGATGACGGCTCGTCCGACGGCACGCTGGAAATGGCACAGAAATTCGAAGCCCGCTATCCAGCATCGTGCGCGCCATCCACCAAGAGAACAAGGGGCATGGCGGAGCCGTCAACACCGGCATCGCGGCGGCAAGCGGCATGTACGTGAAGGTTGTTGACGCCGACGATTGGGTTGGCCCCGAATCGCTCGAACAGGTCATGGCCGTGCTGCGCGAAGAGGCCGATTCCACCGAGCCGATCGACATGCTCGTCACTAATTATGTGTATGACAAGGTTGGCAAACGCAACAAGCATGTGGTGAACTTCCGCCATGCCATGAAGGCCGGCGAGCGCCTGACCTGGAACGATCTTGGGCATTTCGGCTTGGCTGAATACATTCTCATGCACGCGCTGACGTACCGCACCGCCGTGGTGCGAGAGTCCGGCATGCAGCTGCCGGAGCACACGTTCTACGTGGACTTCATTTACGCGTATCAGCCGTTCCCGTGGGTGAAGACCATGAAGTATTTGGATACGCCGTTCTACCACTATTTCATCGGTCGCGACGGCCAGAGCGTGCAGACCGACGTGATGATCCGCCGCGTCGACCAGCTGCGCCTCGTCAACCAGTGCATGGTGCGTGCAACTCCGGAACGCGGCACGGTGCCGGACGGCCTGTACCGTTATATGATCCACTTCCTGGCGATTGAAAGTTCCGTGGCAAGTGTGTTCATGATTTTGTCTCGCGATCCGGAAAATTATGAGAAGAAAAAGGATATGTGGGACGACATTAAGGCGTACTCCCCCACTATTTACAAGGATGTGCGCAAGAAGGCCATGTCTCGTGCGTTGAATTTGCGCGGGTCGATCGGTCGTTTCGTGATTCGCAAGGGGTATTTCGTGGCGGAACACGTCGTCGGGTTCAACTGATCGGCGCCATCTGCCTTATATATGGCAGATTCGCGGGTCCGTCAACTGATATCTCGCTTATATATGGCAGATGCTTTTGGAGAAAGACGACTTAGAGGGTATATTTTACCCCCGAAATCGCCTTGCCTACAAGCACGAGTGCCATATATATAAGCGAAATGCCTCGTGTCAGCTCTTGAAATCTGCCATATATAAGCGAGATATGGGCAAAAACTGACGTACGAGGATGCGGATGCAGCCGTGAGGCTGTCGGGAGCAGTACTGACGCTTCCAACAGCCTGCGTTCATGCGGAATGCTCCGAGCGCGGAAACTTGGCTCATTGGGACGGGTTTTGCCGAATTTCGGGGCTTTATGCTTAGTTCCAGCGGTCGGACATGGCGAAACTGTTGTGCATGAGATTGCTGGACGTGTAGAGCACGTCGTTGAGCAGTTTCGTAACGTGAGTGCGCAAATATTCCGCCATTTCTTCGTTGGACTGCTGCAGTCTGGCGATGGTTGCAATACTTGCGTTTTCCGTAATATCCGCGGCCCCTGCACTCTCTTGCGATTCGGACGCGCTCGTTTGTGCGGTCATCTCACGCAATTGCGCATCCGTTCGCTCCACCAAACGATGGCCGTAAGCGCGGGCCGATTCCGCAAATCCTTCGATCGCATTGCTGGTTTCGTAGAAATGCGCGTCGGCGAGCGCGGCGATCAAACGGTTCGCCCAGTACAGGTTGCCGGTCGAGACTTCCGGCGTGGTGTCGCGCAGGTAGGCGGGCGTATCGTCGACGTTCGCATAGAACGGCGTGGCCGCGGTGAAGGGGCCGGAACCGTACGAAATCCACATGATCGAACGGCTTGCTTCCGGCGCGTACGGGCGGATCTGCATGGCCACCATATGCCCGGTGCGGTTGATACCGATCGGACGGTAGCGATGGCGGCTTTCCGGCGTTCCGAGCGTGCCGTACGGATCGTAAGGGTCCCTTCGAAGTGCGCGCTCATCAGAAAGTCGACGTCTTCGAGCGTCACAGCGTTCTCCGGCACGCGACACCACGGAATATCGTCGGATGCGGGCGTGTAGCGGGCGGCCGGCGAATCCCAGTCCTCGCTTGGATTGAGGTGGCGCTGCATATACCAGGCACGTGGCGTGTTGTAGATGCGGTCTTTGGTGGTGGCGGTGCCGAAAGCCGTGCGCGGATTGAAATGGTTGTGACCCAGCGCCGCGCCGCTACTGCTATTGCCACCGCCGTTCATGCTGGCGTTTCCGAAAACGCTCGTCGGCTGGAATCCGAAGCCGCTACTCGCACCCGCGCTCATAGTGCGGTCAAGGTGGTGCGCGTCCATGAATTCGCGCAGATCGGCACTGCACATGAACTCGCGTTGGGTGCTGAAGGCGTCGTCGAAGTCGAAATCGTCGATGCCGAGCTGGTTGGGGATGGTCGCATAGCAGTCGTCCGGCACGCGGCGGGCGATCCAATGGTGCCCGCCGATTGTTTCGACGTACCAGATTTCGTTTACGTCGGAAATGATGATGCCGTTCGATTCGTAGGTGCCGTATGTTTCAAGCAGTTCGGCGAGACGTGCGACGCCTTCGCGCGCCGTGGTTACGTAAGGCAGCACAAGGGTGATGATGTCTTCCTCTCCGATTCCGCCCGGAATTTCAGGGGTATCAGCGGCTTCGTTCGCCGGTTGCAGTTCAACGAGTGGATCAGCGGCTAGCACGCGCTCGTTGACTGCGATGGTTTCAGTGGCGCTCATCGCCACATTGTGCTCGTTGACGCCCGCTTCCGCGAGAATTCCGCGATTCGGCAGCACGTTCGGCACAATGCTGTATCGGCATGGATTGTCTGGAAGGTCAATTTCGACATGACTGAGCACACTGCGGTAATGTCTCGGCTGGTCTTGCGGTGCTACCGCAATGAATTTCTTGGGATCGTAACGTCCGGAACCGGAATCATCGTCGCGTGCGATGATGGTGGAGCCGTCGTAGCTGGCTTTCTTGCCTACAAGAATCGTGGTACATGACATGCGTTCCACTGTACGAGCAGATATGCAGAAATGACGCTGCGATTCGCGAGAATTCGATGATGATTCGGCGATGACTTGGTGATAATCCACGTTTTTTGTTACTTACAGCTGATTCGTGTGGCGTTTTGCGTAAATATGCTGTATACTGTCTCACTGTTGCCCCTCTAGCTCAACGGTTAGAGCAGCGTCCTTTTAAGTCGTGGGTTGTGGGTTCGAATCCCACGGGGGGCACATGCGAAAAGTCTCGGAAGTCAATGTTTTCAACGGTTTCCGAGACTTTCTTGTTTTTGCAGTCTAATGGATCAAATGGTCCGATTCAACATTTATTCAACACATTCACCGCTACAGGCATCGCAGACTCGATGTCATTTCACGACCTCCCGAAACGCATCTTGCGCCCATCCAACAGCATTAGAAACAGCACTAGAAGCAGTTTCGACATGCGCGCGGACGTGAATTCCGTGGTTTGGGGTACACTAGACATATTCGAACAAACGTTCGTATTTTGGGGAATTCTGGGGAATTCCCCACTATATACAGTGAGGAAACTCACGACACACCACTACCTGTAGTGTGTATGCTAGATAGTGGCTTGCGTAAGCAAGCATAACCGAAGAACGTGGCCGACACGGCTTTCGCAAACGACGGAAGCCATTTTTGCATAGGGAGGAAATCGAATGACCGTGACCGTCTTCACCAATCCGAGCAACCCGCAATGCGAAGCCACCGAACAAGAGCTCGCAAAGCTGGGCGTGCGTTACGACACCGTTGATCTGACGAAGAACCCATCCACCTTCGAACAGATCAAAAACGCTGGCTTCAAGCAGATTCCGGTCGTCATCTCACCGAACTCCTCATGGAGTGGACATAGGCCGGATCTCATCCGCCAGCTCGCGCAAAGCTTCGCCGCCTAAGCGCGTAGAAGTCGCAGGGCACCGAGTCCACAAAGGCAGTGCGGGCACAGGTCACATGCAGCCGCGCACGGCGCAACCAATAGCGGACGCACCATACACGTTCTTTCACAAAGCTTCGCCATCTAGCCCATAAAGCAGTCATCCATAAAACAGTCAGACACTACATGCGGCTGGCCGTGGACGGGTCGAGCGTCATGGTCTGGAACCGATTGGCCATGAAGTCGTCGTCGAAATACGTGGCGAAGAATTGCGAAACGGGCGAATCCTGCGCAATACCCGCCATACGCGAATACCAGGAATCCAGCGCCATCAACGTCATCACGCCGTCAACGAAAATCAGCGCGAAACACACCGCCGTCAACGTATAGCGAATCTTCCACGGAATACGCTGAATCATCGCAAGCAAATGCGGCAGAATCAGCTTCACCCACACCAAGCCGAGTATTCCCCAGAAAAACATGTATTTGCCGGATGTGCGCCCATCAATCGACAGCCATTGACCCGTGTAATCCCACGCGCGAATACCGAACGCAACCTCCATGAACCAGCTGGTGAAATATTCGAACGCGCCGCCAATCACCGCGCTGGCGCAGAAGATCAGCATCCAATTCGACCGCCACAAGTGGTTGAGCAATACCGTCAGGATCACCGCGCCAAAGCCGTAGATCGGCGAGAACGGCCCCCACAAAAATCCGGCGCGATCCTGCCATTCGCCGAACAGCACATAGTGGTATAGCGTCTCCACTACCAAACCGAACACGCATCCGACCACAAACAGCCAAAACAGGTTGAAGAAATCAAGCGAAATATAGCCCTTGCCGGTCAGATCACGACCGGCCATACCCTTCGAAACAGCCGTCTCATACTCGCTGCGCGCATCCAAACGACGAAGCGCGAACTGCAAACGTCGCTCCTCGCGCAGCGACGGATCAGCCGTGATATGCAACGCAACCAATACAAGCAGCTGCACGGTCGGACTGATCAGATTCACGCCCAAACCCTGCAACGACAACGACAATAGGCCTTCCGCAAGCGTGAGCGGAATCATCAGATACGTCCATTGCGCGATATGCCGACGCTTGTTGAGAATCAGCAGCATGCCGAAAATCGCAAGGCATGCGGTGGAGACCAGCAGCACCACAGCATGAATAACCGACAGAATAGTGGTGAGATTCAGCGCGCCAAACGCCAGTTTGCCGGAAAGCGCGGCGTGGACTGCATACAGGCAGGAAATCACGATGATCGGCAACGTCACCACGCCTTCGATCAACATGACGATGCCGTAAATACGTGCAATCAGCGGCAGCCTGCGGTCAGCAGGATTGCCGTCATCTTCCGCCGATTGCGATTGCGCAATGATGCCGGCCTCTTCGATTGCTGCGATTTCGGTTTCGTCGGCGATGGCTTCGCTCACATCTTCAATCTTGCTCATGCTTGTTCGTCCTTCCCTGCACAACGCTACCAAAACCCGATCGCAGTGCGCTACACGAGATGATTGTTTGCGCGCAACGCGCACAACCTGCGATTTCTGCCTGCGCAAGTCACATGTCATCCCGCAATCACAAGATGTGCAGACAGCAGACTCGACTTGCGCAGACACAGAAGGCAAGTTGCGCGGTCTCCAACAGCAAGATTCACAGTCCTGCCGCGGTTTGTCGTGTTTATTTCAGTCATGGACGGAGCGCATTTACGCCTGTGCCCAAATTTGTCCGAGAGCGAGTATTACGATACGGGAGGCGTAGCGCTACGAATAACGTATCGCTACGCGCGAACACGGTCGAACATCCATTGGACTGGGGAGACAATGCGCAACGTACTGCAGATTCTGCGTCGTGACCTCAAACGACTCGTCACCGTACCTGCCGCCTGGGTCATCATGATCGGTATAACCATCATTCCGCCGCTGTACGCATGGTTCAACATCTACGGATTCTGGAATCCGTATGGCAATACCCAAGGCATCAAAGTTGCCGTGGCCAACGTCGACAAAGGCACCGACAACGCCCTGCTCGGCAAAATGAACCTCGGCGACCAGATCGAAGACACGCTGAAAGACAACGACCAGCTTGGCTGGGAATTCATGGGCAAGGCCGAAGCGATGGAAGCGGTACAGTCCGGCGACTGCTATGCGGCGATCATCATCCCCTCCGATTTCAGCGAGGATCTCGCCAACGTCGTGACCGACAGCAAGAACCGGCCGACGCTGGAATACTATGTCAACGAAAAATCGAGCCCGATCTCCCCGAAAATCACCGATCAAGGCGCGACCACCGTCGACCGTACCGTCAACAACACCTTCGTCTCCACCGTCAGCGAAGTACTCACTAAAGCCGTGAACTCCGCGAATGACACCATCAACGGCAAAACCAACTCCTTCGTCAACGAAACCACAGCAGAACTCGACAAAACCCAGAAGAACGTAAGCCTCATCCGCTCCACCATCGAAGATCTTGACGCACAGCTCGCCAACGTGCCGCAACAAACGCAATCCGCCCGTCAGGCAATGAACGACGTGCAGCTGGCCGCAGCAAGTGCGGGCAAGGGACTGGCGAACACCGCCACCGCCATCGGCACCGCACAAAACGGCCTCAATACCTTCACGTCCAACGCCAACACCGCTTTGGAGAACGGTTCCGGCCTGATTTCGCAGGCCGCCAGCGACACCACCACCAGCATCAACAAGGTGACCACGGCCGTCTCGTCCGCAAGCGGCACCGCACAGCAGGCCGTCAGCAACATGCAAAGCGTGACCGACAGCAACGCCCGGCTCATCGAGAAGCTCAAGAACGTCAGCGACAACGCACAGTACCAAGACATCATCAAGAAGCTCGAAGACACCAACAACACGGCCGCTGGCACGCTCAACGACCTCAAAACGTTGAGCGAGAACACACAATCCACGTCCGACAGCGTGTCCAAACTCGCCACCGACTTCAACACCAGCACGCAAAATTCGCTGAAAAGCATGGGAGATGCCCGCAACACGTTGAATTCCGGTGCGCTCCCCCAGCTCAACTCCGGTCTGAGCTCGCTCGCCATGACCGCCGGCACACTGTCCGGCACCGTAACCAGCCAGACCACCGTGGTCAACCAGACCTCCGCCGTGCTCGACCAACTCGACCAGGTGGCGAACGACACCCGCACCACGCTGCAGAACACCGACAAGCAGCTCGAGCAGGTGGAGAACGAGCTCATCACCGTCAGCACCGACCTGAAAGCGCTCGGCAGCGTTGACATGCTGAAAAGCCTGACCGGCGACAGCTCCCTCAACACGGAGAAAATCGCCTCGTTCATGCAGTCCCCCACGGTGATCGACACGAAAAACGTGTATCCGATGAACTCCTACGGTTCCGGCATGGCTCCGCTCATGACCAACCTGGCCCTGTGGGTGGGCGCGTTCGCCTTCGTGGTGATCTTCAAGGTGGAGGTCGACGATGAAGGCCTCGAAGACCTCGACTTGACCACTTCCGAAAAATATTTCGCCCGCTACATGCTGCTCGGCATCATGGGCGCCATCCAAGGCGCGATCACCACCATCGGCAACCTCATCATCGGCGTGCAGACGGTGAACGCGCCGCTGTACATACTTACCGGCGTCATCACGTCGCTGGTATATCTGAGCATCACCTTCGCGCTGTCGACCTCGTTCATGCATATTGGCAAGGGACTGTGCGTCGCGCTGATCATCGTGCAGATTCCGGGCGCTTCCGGCCTGTATCCGATTGAGATGATGCCGAAATTCTTCCGCATGGTCTACCCGTTCGTACCATTCAGTTATTCGATTGACGCGTTCCGTGAGACGATTGCCGGCTTCTACGACGGGCATTGGCTCAAGTCGATTGGCGCGCTACTGATGTTCGCCGTGGTCGCGTTCTTCATCGGACTTGCGATTCGCCCGCTGCTGGTCAATCTCAACCGCCTGTTCGCCCGTCAGATCAAGGAAAGCGACATGATCATCGGCGAGGAGGTACAGCTTCCGGAACGCGGCTACAACGTGTCCCAGGCCATTCAAGTGCTCGCCGATAAGGGCGGCTACCGTGAGGCGATCGAGGAACGTGCGAGCCGCTTCGCCGAACTGTATCCGAAGCTCAAGCGTGGCGCGCTGGTTGCCGGTTTCATTGTGCCGGTGATTCTGGTGCTGATCTTCTCCTTCACCAACGGCGAGAAGATCGTGGTGCTTGCCACCTGGATCATCTGGGTGCTGCTCATCATCGGATTCCTGATGGTCATCGAATATATGCGTTTCAGCCTGCAACGCCAGGTGGAACTCGGCAGCCTCAGCGACGAAGCGATTCGCGAACAACTGGTGGAACGCCAAGCTGCAAGGCTGCGCCGCAAGAAGCGTGCGCAACAAATCAGGCGAGACAAGCTGATGCGCAAGGCACAACGAAGAAAACACGAAACCAAACAGGCGATCGCCAACGTCGCAGACACCAGCCAAGCCGATGCCGACGGCATCGCAACACTGGTACAGGCCATGAACGCGACCGGCAACACCGGCACAGCGAGCAACACCAATCCCAACGGTAACAGCGAAAGGAGCAATGCATGAAAAACATCTGGAAACTGTTCGTCGGCGACGTTCGACGCCTGACCAGCAACATCGTCTCCATCATCATCGTCATCGGACTGGTGGTAATTCCTGGCCTGTTCTCCTGGTTCAACGTGAGCGCAAGCTGGGATCCATTCGCCAACACCGGCAATCTGAAATTCGCCGTCGCCAACGACGATGAAGGCTACAAGTCCGATCTCATTCCCGTGAAGATCAGTATCGGCGATCAGGTGGTCAACACCTTGCGCGCCAACGACCAGATGGACTGGACCTTCACCACCAAAAAAGAGGCCATCGACGGCACCAAATCCGGCAAATACTATGCAGCAGTGGTGATTCCGAAGGATTTCAGCACCCGCATGATGACATTCTTCACCGCGGACGGCGACCATGCCACACTCACCTACTACAACAACGAGAAGAAGAACGCACTCGCTCCGAAGATCACCGGCCAGGGAGCCGACACCGTGGCAGCACAGATCAACGAAATGTTCTCCGCAACGTTGACGAGCACCGCGCTCAACATCGCCTCGCAGCTGGCCGATGAGCTTGACAAACCGAAATCGCAGGCCACGCTCACCAACTTCAGCAACAATATGAACAACTTCGCGAACACGCTGAACGACACGTCATCCGCGTTGACCACGTTCAGCTCGCTGACGTTGAGCGCGCAGAACCTGCTCGACAGCTCCAACAGCCTGCTTTCCAACGTGAGCGGCAGCGCGAAGAACGCCGTCAACGAGCTCAAACAGTCGAAGAACGGCATCAACGATCTGACCGGAGCCGTCAAAACCAGCACGAATGCGCTCAGCACCGCGTTGAGCAGCTCGTCGAACAGCTTCGGCGCTGTCTCCACCGATATTGACAGCGTATTCAACAATGCGGGCACCCAAGCCGGCAATACGGCCACCGCCCTGCGCAATCAGGCTGCGAACGTATCCAAGCAGGCGCAAGGCTATCAGAACATCTACGATGCCCTCGACGAGCTCAGCAACAACAATCTGGTGCCGGAAGTCGCGAAAATCGCCATCAATCATCTCAAAACCAACGTGGGCGCGACCATTACGCAACTCAACGATCTAGCGAACTCACTCAACACCAGCGCCGACAATATCGACGCGAAAGTGAGCGACACCACAGCCGACCGCGAGCGCGTGAGCCAGCTTGCCCAGCAGGCGAAGGCCTCCATCGACGGCATCAAAACCGATTTCGACAGCCAGCTCAAGCCGCAGCTCAACGATATTTCCGATTCGATCAGCAGCACGGCCACCGCATTGAGCAGCACGGCCGCCGATCTGAAGGGCGCGTTGGGAGATCTCAACAGCACCACGAAGTCGGCAGGCAAGCAGCTGACCAATATTCGCACAGTGCTTGATTCCACCGCCGAAAGCCTCACCAAGGCGAGCACCGCGCTGTCTTCGTTCAATGGCACGCTTTCCGACGCGCTGAACAGCGGCAATATGGGCACCGTCAAGGAAGTGCTCGGCAACAACACCGATTCGCTGGCGGCGGCTCTTGCAGCTCCCGTCCAGGTGAAGCGCACGGCTGTGTTCCCCGTTAAGAATTTCGGTTCGCAGTTGGCGCCGTTCTACACGATTCTTCCGCTGTTCGTAGGTTCGCTGCTTATGGCCGTAACACTCAAGACCACGGTGTCGCGCAAGAACCGTGAGGAGCTCGACAATCCGAAGCCGCATCAGCTGTTCCTCGGCCATTATGGCGTGTTCGGCGTGATCGCGCTGCTGCAGAGCACGTTCTCGCTGGGCGGCGGCCTGCTGTTCCTGCACATTCAGGCGGTGCACCCGTGGCTGTTCATGTTGACCGGCTGGGTGCCTCCCTCGTGTTCTCGTTCTTCACGTACACGATGGTGGCGAGCTTCGGCAACGTGGGCAAGGCCATTGGCGTGCTGACGCTGGTGTTGCAGATTTCCGGCGCGAACGGCGCGTATCCGCTTGCCGTGCTGCCGAAGATCATCGGCGATATCAGCCCGTTCCTGCCGGCCACGCATGCGATTACGGCATTGCGTGCGGCCATTGCCGGTATTTACAACAATGATTATTGGCATGCGATCGGTTCGCTGTTGCTGTTCCTGATTCCGCTGCTGCTGATTGGCTTGCTGCTGCGTATTCCGCTGGTCAAATTCAATAGGTGGTACGTGGCGAAGGTGGAAAGCACCAAGGTGGTCGCATGATTACCGGAGTGCATGAGGCGGTTTCCGAAGCCGTTTCCGATGTGGTTTCCGACGCGGTCAGTGACGTGCATGCGGCCGTTCGCAAGGCGCAGAGCCGCCGCGAGCAGCTTCGCGAGCAAACCGATCATAAGATCATGAAGGCCACGCTTGCGATTGTGATTTCCGATGGTGTCGGTGCGGTGACCATTGAAGAGGTCGCCCGTCGTTCCGGTGTTGCGAAAACCACGATTTATCGCCGCTATAAGAATGCGGATGATCTGTTGCGCCGCGTTCAGTTGGAAGTTGCGGGATTGCCGGATTTCAGCGATGTCGAGTTGTCGAAAAACGGTCTGCTGACGATACTGCAACGCATTCAGGGCTGTTTTTTCGACAGTGAGCTTGGTTTGAAAGCCGTCGGTGTGGTGCTTTCTTCCGATAATCCTTCGTTGAATGCGATTGCGGATCAGGTGCTCGTTCCCGCGGAGAAGCGTTTTTCTGAGTTTGTCGATCGCGGTGTGAGGGCCGGTGTGTTCCGCCATGGATTGGATCCGCAATTCCTGTTCAGCACGATACTCGGCTCCATGCTCGCCTGTAAGGCGTTGCATGGCGACGCGAGTATTCCTTGGCCTGAGAACATGACGGCTGTTCTATGGCCCGTTATGGCCGTCTGAAAGGCATTGCAGAGCAGAGCTGCACGTAGTATCTGAAACTCATGAGCGTCCCCGCTACGGCCTTTAATCACTCTTTGAGTGAGGCTGTAGCTGAGGCGCTCATTGTACGTTTGCAGACTTTTCGCCGCTACTGGACCTACTGGATCGACGCTTCCTGACGGGCCACGTCCAACGCCTTGTTGAACGCTTCCGACGTCCAGCTGGCACCGGCCACCTTGTCTACCTTGAGGTCTTTGAGCGGTTTGCCGTCCACCACGCCGTTGATGGCTTCGGCGAACGCATTCTGGTGCTTTTTGGAGATGGACGTGAACGGATGCCCGATAACCTCCACATTGGTGACGGTCTGATCTTTGACCGTCACATGCACGTCGATGGTGTCTTCGCCCACCGGCCCGTACTGGCCGTTGATCGAGTAGGTACCGTCGGCGTAGTTGCCGGTGTCTTGCTTGTCGGATGTGGTGCTGTTCGGATCGTCGGCATGGTTTTTGTCGTCCGAATCCGCAGAATCGCCGGAGTCGGTGGCGCTACCGCTGTTCTTCGAATTTTCTTCCTGCGATTGCACGCTTTCGCCGGAATTTCCGGCATATTCATCGTCCATCGGTGTCGCCGTGGGTTCGCCGCATGCCGACAGCAGCGCAAGGCTTGCCGCAGACAGTGCGATCACTTTGATCGCATTCGATGATTCGTTGCTCATGTTCGCTCCGTACGATTCGTCAGTGCTATGGCTTGGATTGTTCGGCTGATTTCAGCTTATTCCTCACCGCCGGTTTTCGCGGCTTTGGTCGGGTCGGCGAAGCTGATGGCCGTCTCGCCATTCTGTGCGTCTTCCGCAGCGGAACCGGTGTATGCCGGCTTGCCACCCGCCTGCTCATAGACCTTCCGTGCGGCCTCATCATTCCACTTCTCACCGACGAGCACGCCATGGTTGAGCATGATCTCGCGCTGGGCGCAGGATGCGACGAGCGCATCATGGGTCACAACGATGATGGTAGTGCCCTGCTCGTGCAGCTGACGGAACAGGTCAAGCACGATTTTCTCGTTCTTCTCATCCAAATTGCCGGTCGGTTCGTCCGCAAGAATCAGTTTCGGACAGTTGATGAGCGCACGTGCGATGCACACACGCTGCTGTTCGCCGCCGGAAAGCTGTCCGGGCAGATGGTGGGCACGCTCCTTCAGACCGACGCGCTCCAATGCTTCCAACGCCTGCTGCTCGTTGACTACGGAATGGTAGTACTGTGCCACCATCACGTTTTCCACAGCCGTCAGATGCGGTACCAGATAGAACTTCTGGAACACCAATCCGATCATGTTCTTACGCACGTCGGCAAGCTGCTTGGCGTTCAAATCCTCCAACTTGCGGCCTTCCAGCATGACGGAACCCTTTGAAGGCGTGTCCATGCAGCCAATCATGTTCATCAGCGTGGTTTTGCCGGAACCCGACGAACCGACAATCGCAAGCCATTCACCTTGCGGAACGGTCAAAGTCAAATCGTCGACGGCACGCAAATCGCCGTAAATCTTGGAAATATGATCCAATTCAAGCAACGTATTCAACGTATGTTCGGAACTCATGATTATTCCTCCCTCAAAACGATGGCGGGTCGATACGGGTTGCGCGGCGAACCGGCGGGATGGATGCGATGACGGCGATGAGCACGCTCAACAGCAGCGAAGCGACGCCCAACAGCCAGTTGAAGCCAATGGCACGTTCGAATACGGATACGCACAGCACGCGGGCCAGCAGGTAGCCGATGGCAGTGCCGATCAGGCCGCCAATCAGTCCGTAGATGGCGGATTCCACATAGAATTCGATGCCGATGGCGCGCGAGGATGCGCCTAACGCCTTGCGCAAGCCGATTTCGTTGCGTCGCTGAGACACGATGGAACTGATGGTGGTGCCCACGCCCACAAACGTCAGCACGAGCACGACCAGCGACACGATCCAGAACAGGGTTTGCAGCATGGCGATGATACGAGTGTCGGATGAGGTGATTTTGGTGACGGTCTGCGCTTTCACGCCGGTTGACGGATTCGCATTGATCGATTTGACGACATCGTTGAGTTCGCTGCCTACCGCATTGACGGAATATTCGATCACGTCCGCGCCACGCTTGGAACCGGCCAGTTTGGCCACATCAGCGTTGACCGCGTAGACGATTTCGTCTTCGCTGCCGCCCGTATCGACGATGCCTCCGACACGGAATTCAGTGCCGGTGTTTTCCATAATGTCGGACGAAACGCGGCCGTTTTCTTTGGCTTGCGCTTCGGTTTGGCTAAGAGCGCCGGAATCCTGCGCATCGTCGGATGCGCGGTAGCCGATGGTTACGGTCGAACCGATGGAGACACCGAGCGCGTCTGCCACGTCACGGCCGAGCATCACGTTGCCTTTGCTGGGCCAATCGCCAGTCACATTCCAATGATGGTTGAGCGCCTTCACGTCTTTGGTTGTGATGCCAGCCAGCGTGTATGGCGCAGAATTGATGCGCACGCTTTCATACCGGTAAGCGGCGGAACGGGCGCTGTACGAGCCTTTCACCATCTGGTTCAACGCTTTGACGGTATCGGTGTCGATGCCGTGGGACTTTTCGGCTGATTCGGACGGCGTGACGATAAGATTCGCGCCATACGCACGCATTTCCTCGTTCATCTGCTGTGGAACGGCAATACACGTCGCCGCAAGGCAGAACAGCGTGGCAGCGCCCACCATGGAGGCGATCACGGCCATAACGGCCCGCGAACGACGACGGAACACCGCGCCCCACAGCATGGTGAAGAACATCTTGCGATTAGTCATCTCATGCCCCTTACGGACTGTCTTGAACTCACCTACCATGCAACACCTCCGCAGACGAACAGCACAGTGTGCCGTTCGTGACCGAGGCCGCAGCCGCGGCCGAGTTTACGGAACCCAAGTTGACATCAGCGGCCATGCAACACCTCCGGGACGAACAGCACAGTGCGCTGTTCGTGACCGAGGCCGCAGCCGCGGCCGAGTTTACGGAACCCAAGTTGAAATCAACGGCCATGCAAGACCTCCGCAGGTTTAAGTCCCAGAATCGAACGGATCGACGAGAACGAGGCGATCAGCACGGTAAGCGTCAGCAGCACAAACACCAGCACAAACACCATCGGACGCATCGTAATGCCGGAACCGAATACCACATGTCCCACAATCTGCGCAACACCGGAACCCAACAGCGCACCGACAATCGCACCAACCAACGAAATCACAGCCGTCTCAGCGAGCATCAGGCGAGAAACCGCACCATCGGTGGCACCAATCGCCTTCAGCAACGCCAATTCTGAACCGCGCTCACCAATCGAGGCGGCCATCAGATTCGCCACCGCGATAGCGGCCGCAACCAGCGAAAGCACGGTCATCAGCACCATCACCGCCTGCGTTTTCTGCAGCACATCGCCCTGTAATGCGGCCACCTGACGCACCTGCTTGGCTACGGAACCGGGAATGACCTCTTCGATCTGATAGGCGATGGACGAAGGGTACGCGGTGCAATACCATGTTTCCCACTCATCTTGCGTGAGCGCATTCGGATTCTTCGACGCCTTACGCGCCAAATCATTGTCTGGCGTGGTCAGAGCCTTGACTTCGATCTTGTCGATGGAATCAGGCAGATTCGCAAGCACCTGCGCGGTGGATGACGGAATGTACATCGCATTGTTGTCGCTATCGCCGGAATCGTAAATGCCGGTGATGGTGATCCGCTGCTTGTTGCGGCTGCCATCGGCGGTGGTTTTGTAGAGGGTTACGGTATCTCCCTTGGTCACGCCGAGTTTGGATGCGAGCGTGGTGCCGATCAGGCCTTGCGCGCTATCGTCTTTCGGCCAGGAGCCGTCAAGCTTCCACCACGAACGCATGCCGTTCATGCCCGCCACCGTGGATTCACCGGAATCCATATGCAGGGTCTTGGCGAACCATGTGCCACGATCGGCACGCCGGAAGCTTGCAGGAGCTGGAATCCACCGATTCGGACGCGCAGTTCACGTCAGCATGGATATTAAGTTCGGGGGCAAAATTCGTGATGTTGAACGCCCAGAAGATGGTTTTGATCTTCGGTGCGTCCGATTCCTTCAGAAATGTGGTCGGATCGGATTCGGAAGTGCCGGAAGCGTTGCTATTCGCGTCACCCCCCGTGTTGTACAGGTCGTTGACGACGGCATCGGCCTTGGGCTGCACGGTGATGTTGGAACCGTACGTCGACAGTTCCGCGTTCAGCTTGTCTCCAACGTCGAACACCACACCCAGCATGGCCACGCTGACCGTGGCCGACAGGCACACGGTGACCGCGATCAGCAGTCTGCGTTTGAACTGCCTGCTGAACGAGCGGAAAATCATTCGAAAAAAGAACATGACTACCTCTTTCCGCTCACTGGAAATGCGTCGACAATGCGTCGAGCGTCGAAGTTTGAATTACGATTTTGCCGGATTCAACCTGATAATCGAACGGCACAGGATTGCAGCCGCCCTTGAATCCGATAGTGGCGAGGTTGATGGCGACATCGCACTTCTTGCAGATGATCTTGCCATCCTTCTCGTAATAGCCCGCGTCACCGCAGTTATCGCATGCGTCAAGACCGACACCGTACGCTCCACCATTCTTTTTGATGATGATGAAACGCATTACCGTGCCATCTTTCGCCTTGTATTGGAAGCGATGCAGGTGACCGTCGTTGATCTGACTGAATTTGATGGTGGCCACGCCGTCGCTCAGCGAATAATCCTCAGGCGGAGACAGCGTAATGACCTTCTTCGTTTGCGCCACACCATACGTGAGCGCGAACGTGATGCCGATCATCGCAACAAGACTCCATGCGCCGGCCGCCTTCGCACGGCGACGGAACGCGATATGCGATCGCACAATGGCCTCGTTGGCGCCTTCCGGCTTGATTTTGAAGCCCATCACAATGCTGGCGACCACCGGAATGATGAACACCAACACCATGGCAATGACCATATGACGCTGATGATTGATGCACCACACCAACGCCAGGAACGCTTCCATAGGGAAATGAACGATGCGCTTGGACTGCAGAATCTGCGCAAGATCAGTGAAATGCGAGACAAACAGCAGCGCAATCAGCAGCAGCACGGCCGTGGTGAATGACCAACGAATCGCAGTGGAACGCATCGTACGGAAAATCAACGCTGCAACAATCGCAGTGGCCGCACCCAATGCGAAACCAAGCGCACGAAGCAGCATATCCGAAGTGAAGATCGGATCTCCTGGCTCCACGAAAATCGTCAAACGCAAAATAACATCAGGCAACGCACGGAAGGTGGTGGAGGCAATCGCAAGAGCGCCAATCGCATTCGCAATATCGAGCAACGCGCGATGATCATGCCAATTCGTAGTGATGCGACGTGCGAACAGCACAACAACGAACACTGCGATATCGAAAATCACACAACACCACAACGTGGGGTAATTGACGAACGTACGCTGATTGATCATCGCGGATGCACGCAACGCGGCGAACACAATGGCACCCGCGAATCCAATAATGAAGCCCGCAAGACGCCAGTACGCGCTCAACGGCTTGTCACGCCCCTCACCGACCGTGAGCATCACGTTCAGCGCCATAATCAGCAAAGCCGGTGCCAGCGTTCCCTGCAACACCGTGACGTACTGCGTCAGCATCTCACACCTTTCGTTGTATATCCCTGTCAAAGCCTAGTGAATTCGGCACGCAAAAGGAACCCCCTTACCAAGATTCCCCCAAAAGCGCGTTATCTCCCAAAAGCGCATCCCCTCAAACGCAAGAGAGCGGTTGCTTGGATGGTTGTTCGACCGTAGGCTCGGCCGAACGGCCTTGAGTGCGTCGAACGACTATCCAGGCAACCGCGAACGCGTACCCATATTCGCGCTACTTGCATACGTTTCGCGATACGTGAACGGCGTTAACCACGAGTTGAATCTCAACATGAATTCAGGCTTACATCCAAACCGTTTCGCTTGGCATGTGCCGGAACTCACGTTTCAGATCACCACTCCTGCGGGGTGTAGTTCCACTCCGGGAAAGTGACCTCGAGCGGTTCGGTCCAGAAGCGGCCCTTAACGCCGGTCTCCGGATCAACATGCAGCATCCAACCCTTCTTCTCCGGAGATTCGATCTTCAGCACGAGCTTGTAGGAGCCAGCCTCGTCGAGCTTGACGTTGGCGCCGTAGTGCGGGCCGTCGGAAGCGTTCATCTGCATGAAGGTACCGGAACCAACGGTCTCGTTGTTCGCGTTGTTGATGATCTCGTAGTTCACGGTGAGGTCCGGCACGAAGTCGCCCTTGCCATAGCCGAGCTCGGTGCCCTTCTCGTTGGCATGGATGTCGGCTTCCAGGTGGAAGGAAGCGTCGGCAGCCTTCAGGCCCATACCGGACGGTTCCATATCGATCGGCTGGAAGTACACGGCGTTGACGGTCAGAGCGTCAACATCCTGATCGGAGTGCTTCTCGTCGACCTGAATCTCTTCGAAGCCGGCGCCGTTGCTGTCATCAGCGCTGGAATCGCTGGATTTGTCGGTGGTGTCCGAAGTGGAGGTGTCGGACTTGGCATCGGATGCGGAATCGTTGGAGTTGCCGCATGCGGACAGGGAGAAGGCCATGGAGCCGGCCAGCAGGATGCCGAGCAGGGCGGCGATCTTCTTATTCTTCATTGTGTTCTCTTCCTTTTCTTTGGTTCCTTGAGGAACGTTGGAAACTTATGGAAATCTCTAAATCTTTACTTGTGATTATTGATTGGCGCTTACTTAGCCTGTTCCGCCTGCGCGGCCAACTTCATCCTGTGTTTCTTGATGAAACCGACCACGAACAGCACAACCACCGCGATCGCGGCAATCACCTGCGCCGTAATCGTTTCGACGTACGGATACAAGCCGATCCAATCGTTAGTTGGCACGCTGCTCAAGTAGGTGCCTTCAATAAGATCACCCTCGATGAGCGCATGGATGCCGCCACCCGCGAAAATCACAACCAGCACGGCCATCACAATCGAAGTGACGAGGAAGAACGGGCCGATCGGAATCTTCACCGAAGTGAATCGCAGAATCAGGAAGATAACGATCAGCACCGCGGCGGCGGCCAGACCGCCAACCCACATGCCGTGCGCATCCTGGCTCATGGAGTAGATGGACTCGTAGAAGATCACCGTTTCGGCGCCCTCACGGAACACGGCGAGGAAGCTCAGCATGGCAAGCGAGGTGATCATGCCCAAGCCCAGTCTCTGACCGGATTCGACCTTGCTTTGCGCGCCGGCCACAGCCGCTTCGGTCTTATTCCTGATGTAGTTGTTCCACGCTTCCACGGAGCTCTTGTTGAGCATCCAGTTACTGGTCCACAGCAGCATGAGGGTGGCGATCAGCGCGCACACGCCTTCGGAAATCTCCTGAACCGGGCCGGAACCGCCGAACAGGAACGTAAAGAGTACGGCGACCAAACCGGAACCGGCCAGACCTGCGACCACGCCAAGGTAGATCCACCTAGTGAAACGCTCGTTGCCGGACTTCACCAGGTAGGCGATCACCGCAGCCACCACCAGCAGCGCTTCGAGGCCCTCACGGATCAGAATGAGGAACGCCTGGCCGGCGGAGCTGGTGACGAGCTTGGTGAAGCCGTTGACATTGCCGGACGCGCCACCGTCCAGGGTGGCCGCGTCTTCCACGAGCCAGCTCTTCAAATCGTCGACATGCTGCTTGATTTCCTTGTCGGAACCGCCGTCGCGCATGATCTTACGAGTCATCTTGAACTGGTATTCGACCTGCGAAACACGATCGCCGGAAATCACGTTCATCACGTTCTTTTCGAAGCCGAGCTTCTCGTAGTACTGGTAGTAGGCGTTGTTGACCAGCGTGGCACCTTCGTCGCCCTTGCCGGCAGCGGCAGCCTCGTATGCCTGGTCGAGAATGACGGTCATTTCGCTGGCAACCTCACTCCACGTGCGGTCGCCTTTGCCTTTGGATGAATTCTTCTTGGCCGCGTCGAGCTTCTTGCGCTCTTCCGCGGTTTGCGCGGCACGCTGCTTCGCATATTCCTTAGGATTGGCGAGGTCGGCGTTCGCGTCAAGCGTTTGCGCGGTTGCGTTGATTTCGGCGGTCAGCGCGTCGATTTTGGCTGCGATGGCGTCGCCTTGGTCCTGCTGGTAGGCAAGACCTTCAAGATCGGTGAATTGCTGCAGCAGTTCCTTCTGCTTGTCGGCACTGATGGTGTCGTTGACGACTTTCGAGAAGTTGGATGCGTCGTAACCGATCCAATGCGCAGTCTGGAAATCGGTGCCAGCCTGACCGTAATTGCCGTCATTGTAGTCTTTTTCGGCAGTCGCAAGCTGGTCTTCGATGTTCTTCGCAGCGGCAGTCCAGGAATCAAAATTCGTTTGACCGTCATCGGCGGCAATTGCCGGCTGCGGAACTGCGGTAGTCGCGAAAAGCGTGGTCAACGCGATCATCAATGCCGCAATGAACGCGACAAGGCGACCGGACACACTTGTAGCCCGCTGCGTATCGCAGGATGACATAAGACCGCTTCCTCTCTCAGCCGTTCACAATCCGATTCACGAGTGCGCCACCTTTGCCATACGCACAGTGCGCACCGACTTCACAAGATAAAACGAAAAAAATCGAAAGAACAGTCTTGATTTTTTGGCAGTTTTGTTGTAGAAACCTTTAAAATGGCGGAATTCCGCCATTCTTCTTTTCTGTAATCCGCGCGAGTCGTCTCACATAGTGATTTTTTGAGGCGCTTTCGCCGTTCCTCTCCATGCATATTCGTGCGATTGGAAGATTCGGGAATTGGGGGATTTGGGATGGAGCTGGACTTTCTGACCTCACGATTCCGCCCTGGTGACCTCACGATTCCGAAAAAGCAACGAAAAACAAAATCGTGAGGCCAGCGGGCGCATGGACGGAATCAGGATTCGAGCACGTCAAGCACCTTGCGTTCGTTGTAGAACGCGAACACCACACCGCCGATGCCGCACAATACCGCGGCGCAAACAGCCGCAATGCGATAGCCGGCGCCCGACGCCATGCCAATCGTGCTCACGCCGGTAAACAGCAGCATCGCCACCGACTGACCCATCTTCATGGCAAACGTGCGAGCCGCATAGAACATGCCCTGACGATCCTGACCGGTCGTTTTCGAGCTCGCGTCGGCAATATTCGCAACAATCGCCTGCGGAAGAATGCCGAACGCGGCCATCGGAATCGCGCCGACAATCGAGAGAATCAAGCCCTGCGCCATCGGCGGAATCGCAGCGAGCAGACCGGAGCCAAGCGCGCCCGCAAACGCGAACGCACATGTGAAAATCACGAAAGCGACCAGCAGAATCCGCTTCTTGCCAACACGATTCGCCAATACATTCACCGGCATGTAGAACAGCACCGACACTGCGGTCATGAGCACGAAATAGATGGTGGTCGTGGTCTCGGGAAGTTTGAGCAGGCTTGTCACGAAGAACGGCAAACCAGTCTGGAATGTAGTGATCGCAACCCAATAGACCACGTCGGAGCAGACGAACTTGCGGAATTCGCCGTCGCCGAACGTCTGCTTCAACGATTCGATGGTCGATTCGGACGTGGGCTGCGAGTTGACGTAATCGCGTTCCTTGATGGTGAGCGGCGGAACCAGCATGCACACGAATGCGATGGCCGCCATGATGGTGAACGTCAAACGAATGGCGTTCACACGCCCCAAGCCCGGCACGAAACCAGCCCAAATCACCGGTGCCACGTATGCAATGGCGGTGCCGGCCACCCACGTGAACGAAATGGCGGTGGAGATGGTGAGCTGCTGTTTGGAATCGTGACCAAGCTCGGCGATCAGCGCGTTGTAGGGCGTGCAGTAGAACGTGAGCGCAATGTAGTAGCCGATCACCGTGGCGAACAGGAACGCGCCGTTGATCCAGCTCGTATCGTTGATTGGACTCCAAAACACCAGCACGGTGACGAGGGCGAGCGGAAGGGCCGCAAATTTGAGGAACGGCATGCGACGACCGGATTTTGATGTGCAACGGTCGGAAAGACTTGCCACGGCCGGATCCACGAATGCGTCGAAGAAGCGGGCGAACGCGGTGATGCCGCCGACTACGGTCACCACGCCGAGTACGGCAAGACCTTGCGGTACGAACACGGTTTGCCCTTGCGAGATGGTTTCGCTGTCAGGCTGGTAGAAGTAGACGAGCCAATTCGAAATAATGCCGGAAAGTAGCGCCCAGCCGAATTGGCCGACGGCGAAAGCACAGACTTTGGGCATCGGCAGGCTCTTCACCGTTTTTGTTGTGCGCGTGGCTGCACTTGCATTCTCGACGTTCCCCATATCAACCTCCATGTTGACGCCCTGCCGGCAACTGTACCATGCGCCCCATCGCGAAAGTCCCATTTCCCCCAGCAGCTGGAGGAAATGGGCGGGTAGCATCGGAGGCATGGATTCTTTGACGCAACGCATGCCGTTTGTCACGGCGTTTTATAGGGCGCTCGGCACCGGTATGGTGATTTCCGTGGATTCGCCGATCGACGACAAGGTGCGTTCCGCAATGGAATCGCTCATTGAGGATTACGAACACGTGCTGTCTCGATTCCGCAATGATTCGCTGATTGCGGCGATCGGCAAGGCCGAGCATGGCGGAAGTTTCGATTTTCCGGATTGGTGCGCGCCGCTGTTCGATCTGTATGATGCGCTATTTTCCGCCACTTCCGGCGCGATTGATCCGTGCGTCGGCGAGGATTTGATTCGACTTGGATACGATGCGTCGCTGAGTTTCACGGTTACGCAAGATGCGCCCGAGCATTTGGGCGCATTGCGCGGACGCGCCGTTTGGGGACGCGATGTGACCCGCCACGGAACCACATTGGTAACGCATGAGCCGGTGCAGTTGGATTTCGGCGCCTGCGGCAAAGGCTATCTCGTCGATCTGCTCGGGCGCATGCTGCAGTCGTCACAATTCGTGATTGATGCGGGAGGTGATTTGCTGATTCATGCGGAACAGCCCATTTCCGTCGCACTTGAGGATCCGGAAGATCAGTCCCACGCAATCGGAATCGCACATATTGCGAACGGAGCGTTGTGCGCAAGCGCACCCAGCCGACGCCATTGGAACGTGGCAGTCAACGAGCGCACCCAAATCGCCATTCATCATCTGCTCAATGCCATCGACGGACTGCCCGCGCAACAAACCGAAGCCAGCTGGGCATACGTTCCAGCAAACGCAACGCTCAATCTTGCACGCGACTACCCCACCGCCGTTGCGGACGGCCTGGCCACGGCCCTGTTCGTTTCCGACGTGGCACAACTGCAACGCACGTTCGATTTCACATACGCAACATTGGACGAATCCCGCCAAATCGCAGTCAGCCGCAACTTCCCGGCCGAACTCTTCCTGCGATCCGCATAACAGCCGAATACCAGCCGAAATAAACAAAGACCGCACGTCTTTGGGGACGTGCGGCTCCTGTGAATCAGCCAGCCAGAACGGCGAATCAGTCGGTGAGGGCGAACTGGCTGTTGTAGATGTCGGCGTAGAAACCGCCTTTGGCGAGCAGCTCCTCATGCGTACCGCTTTCCACGATGTCGCCATGGTTCATGACCAAAATCATGTCCGCATCGCGGATGGTGGACAGACGGTGCGCGATCACGAACGACGTACGGTCCACGGTCAGCGCGTCCATGGCCTTCTGAATCAGCTCTTCCGTACGCGTATCGACCGAAGAGGTGGCCTCGTCGAGAATCAGAATCGGCGCATCCTCAACCATGGCTCGCGCAATGGTGAGCAACTGCTTCTGACCCTGCGAAAGCGTGGCCTTGTCGTCAAGCACTGTGTCATAGCCATTCGGCAGCGACATGATGTAGTGGTGCAGCCCCACGGCCTTGCATGCGTCCTCGATCTGCTTGTCGGTGACGCCCGGCTTCGAATACGCGATGTTTTCACGCACTGTTCCACGGAACACCCACGTATCCTGCAATACCATGGAGAACTGGTCATGCACGTTCCAGCGTGGCACGGACTTCGTATCCACACCATCAATCGCAATCGAACCGCCCGAAATCTCATAGAAACGCATCAGCAGATTCACCATCGTGGTCTTGCCGGCACCGGTCGGACCAACAATCGCAACCTTCTGACCGGACTTCACCGAAGCGGAGAAATCGTTGATGATCGTCTTGCTCGGATCGTAACCGAACTTCACATGACTGAACTCAACGTCACCGCGCACCGGTTTGCCGTTCACGCCGAGCAGCGCCTGCTTGTCGGATTCGTCGGCCATCTCCGGCTCTTCAAGGAAGCTGAACACGCGCTCGGAAGCGGCCGCGCAACGCTGCAGGTTCTGGAATGCCTGCGCGAACTGGGAAAGCGGCTGGGTGAACAGTCGAATGTACATCATGAACGCAACGATCACACCAAACTCGATCTTGCCATCCATCGCAAGCACAGCGCCAACCACGCACACAACCACGTAGCCGAAATTGCCGACGAAATTCATCAACGGCATCATCAGGCCGGAAAGGAACTGGCTCTTCCATCCCGAATCGTACAAATCGTCGTTGTACTTTTCGAACGCGCGAATCGAATCAGCCTCACCGCAATACGCCTTGACCACGGTGTGGCCGGCGTACATCTCTTCGACGTGACCGTTGACATCGCCCAATGCGATCTGCTGACGGGAGAAGTACTTCTGCGAAACCTTCATGATTGCGCCCATGATGAGCAGGCCAACCAGGCTGGAAGCGATGGCGCACACCGTCATAATCACATTGTTGTAGAACATCATGATGAGCGCGCCCACGAACAGCGTGACCGACGTGATCAGCGAGCCGACCGACTGGCCGAGCGTCTGGCCGATGGCGTCCACATCGTTGGTGATGCGGCTGAGCACATCGCCATAGCTGACCTTGTCGAAATACTTGAGCGGCAGCTTGTTGATCTTCACGCTGATGGCTTCGCGCAGCTCCTGTGCGGTGCGCTGCGTGACGTTCGCCATCATCCAGCTTTGCACGTAGCACAGCACCGCATAGCCCACATACAGCGCCACCAGCAGCCATGCGATGTGCGTGACCGCGTCCATGTCGATCGCACCGAGCACCGGCTTGCCATTGACCAGCGCAGGCAGGCCTTTGGCGATCTCGTTGGTCATGTCCTTGAGCTTGTCCGGACCGACGATCTGGCATACCGTGCCGATCGCGCCCAATACGAGCGCCACAATGATGGCGGGAATGTAGTGGCGGCAGAAATGCACCAGTTTCTTCATCACACCGCCGAAATCCTGCGGTTTTTCAACGGCTCTGCGGCCGCGTCCCATAGGTCCTCCTGGCATATCAGCGACCCTCGCTTTCGTTCAATTCGCTTTCGACGGACGGCTTGCCGGTTTCAATCGGTTTGTCGGTTTCGCCCGGCAGCTTGCTTTCGCCCGACTTGCCGTCGTTCAATTCGTCTTCGCTCAGCTGAGACTGCGCAATCTGACGGTACACATCGCAGTTTTCCAGCAGTTCGCTATGCGTGCCTTGGCCGACCACCTTGCCGTCGTCGAGCACCACGATGCGGTCGGCGTCCATAATGGTGCCGATGCGCTGCGCGACAATCAGTTTGGTAGAATCTTTCGCTTCCTTGGCGAGCGCGTCGCGTACGGCACGGTCGGTTTTGAAATCAAGTGCGGAAAAGGAATCGTCGAAAATCAGGATTTCCGGATGACGATAGACGGCACGTGCAATCGACAGACGCTGTTTCTGCCCGCCCGACACGTTCGATCCACCCTGCGAAATCGCGGAATCGTACTGCTTTTCCTTGGTTGCGATGAATTCGGTCGCCTGTGCGACTTCACATGCGTTGCGCACGTCGGCGCGCTGTTCCGAAGTGAGTGTGCGATGCTCGTTTTGCGTTGCGATCAGCTCTTTTTCGCGCTTTCTGCCGGCCGCGGTCGAGGTATCGGTCATGTCGACGATGCCGGCATCGGTGGTGTCGAGCGGATTGTCGCCATAGCTGACATTGGATGCGATCGTGCCTTTGAACAGGAAGGATTGTTGCGGCACATATCCGATTTTGTCTCGTAATGCCTTGAGCGTGTAGTCGCGCACGTTCACGCCGTCGACGAGCACCTCGCCTTGCGTCGCGTCATAGAAACGCGGCACGAGGTTGATGAGCGAGGATTTGCCGGAGCCGGTGGAGCCGATGAACGCGACCGTTTCGCCCTTCTTGGCAGTGAAGTTGATGCCTTCGAGCATGGCTTCACGCGAATCCGGGTAGGTGAAGGAAACATTGCGGAATTCGATTTCGCCCTGCTTGCCTGCTTCGCCAGCATCGCTGCGGGTGCCGTCGGTGATCAGCGGTTCGGTGTCGAGCACTTCGAGCACGCGCTGTGCGGACACGTCCGCTCGCGGCCACAGCACGAACACCATGCTCATCAGCAGGAAGCTCATGATCACCTGCACGGAGTAGCTGGAGAACACCACCATGTTGGAGAAGGTGGTGAGCTTGTCGGCCGCGTCGGCCGCGTCGATCAGGTAGGCGCCGATCCAGTACACGGCAAGCATAAGACCGTTCATGATGGTGTTCATCAACGGCATCATGAAGGCCATGGCACGGTTGGTGAACAGCTGGGTGTCGGTGAGTTCCTTGTTGGCCTTGGTGAACTTGGCTTCCTGGTAATCCTCGGCATTGTAGGCGCGCACCACGCGCAGGCCGGTGAGGTTCTCGCGCGCCACAAGGTTGATGTTATCGGTCAGTCGCTGCATGGACTTGAACTTCGGCATGACGAGAACCATGAGGATCGTGATGGAGACCAGCAGCACCACTACCGCGATGCCGGTGGCGAGCGTCCATTCGAGACCGTCTCCCGCAATCTTGCAGACGGCCCAAACCGCCATAATCGGCGATTTGACAATCATCATCAATCCCATGGTGATGAACATCTGAATCTGCGTAATATCGTTCGTGGAACGCGTAATCAGCGAGGCTGTGGAGAATCGGCTCATTTCAGCCGGTCCGAACGATTCTACCTTGCGGAATTCCATGGAACGCAGACGCTGGCTGAACGATGCGCCGATGCGTGCCGCGAAATAGCCGGTGATGATGGCGCATGCTGCCGATCCAAGCGAAATAAGCAGCATTTTGCCGCCGGCGATCCAAATATCGTGCATTTCACTGCCGGGGGTTTCCACGAGGGTGGTGATGTCGGACATGTAGTCCGGCAGGGTCAGGTCAAGCCAGATCTGCCCGACGATGCTGACCAGTGCAATGAGCATCTGGCCTATCTCCGCTTTGGAGAGGTATCGCATAATGCGGAACATGCTTGGATTCCTTCTCTTGTGTTGCGTTTGAAGTTTTTGCGATTGATGGATTGGTTGGATCAACTACATGAGTTGATCGAATTGCGATTAATGATTTACATAAGTCCTATTGAATTGTCTTACGATATTTAATTACTTACAGTGTAAGACAATCTCATATTTCTGTGTATTTGCTGAGAGCGATTCTTCTCAGCTCGGTCGCGCGCGGCCAACATATACCATTCGCGACACACTCAAGCCGTTTGGCCAAGCTTACAGTCGCGAGCGGCGCATGCCGGTCGCACGCTTACGTGGTAGGCAGTCCCTACGCAGGATCTTCAGATTCGGCTTTTGCGAAGGCTTGCTTTACTTCTTCGGCGGTGGGACGGGGCTGGCCAGGGATGCAGATGGTCACGTATGTGGCAAATTCCTCGGTAAGATCCACGAATTCGCGCGTGCGACGCTCCCCCATCTGCGAAAAGACCCAGCAGACGGCGTCGCGCATATCCTCGCGCTGCTGCTTGGCCTTCGCCCGCCCCTGCTCGGTAAGATTCACATGCACAATGCGTCGGTCGTCGGGATCGACCTCACGCTCGATCAGACCCTTTTTTTCCAACGCAGCCAACAGCGTGGAAATCCTGCCCGACGTGACCTTCAACGCGGTAGCCAACTGCGAGGGCGTTTGCGCGCCCTTGAACTCAAGCTCGCGAATAATGAATGGCTCGCCCTTGGAATCACGCGACATCGCCTGCTGCATCTGAGACTTCTTACCCCAGACCACTTTCATCAGCTTGTCAAACGACTCCCGCTCGAAGCCCACGCTTCACCTCGCCTTATTCGATGCCCATCAGTTATGTCTCAATAATATCTTTTACTGTAAACATTTTTCGATCGCAACGTGCAAGTACAGGAAAACGCCCAAAAAGGAAACGATAATCAGCAAGGAAGCATCGCAAGCTCTTCTTGAGTGAGCTGAAGTTGCGTTGCAGCGAAGGAATCGTTGATTTCCTGCGGATTGCGAGCGCTGGGAATGGTGAACAGACGTTCGTAACGGGTCAATTCCCACGCCAGCACCACACGCTGGTAGGAGCAACCACGTTGCGCGGCAACCGTGCGGAACGGATCGTACGCGCTCTGATCGAACGTATCGAGGAATCCGCCGAGCGGCGACCAACAGACGAAAGCGAGCCCCAATTCGGCGCAATGCTCCATCGTATGTTCCGGATCGGGATGCGACGGCGAGAACTGGTTTTGCACGGCGACCAAGCCGCTGCCGATAATGCCGCGCGCAAGATCGATCTGCTCGTTATTCACACGGGAGATGCCCGCATATTTGATCACGCCTTCGTCGAGCAGCTGCTTCAACGCGCCGCATTGGTCTTCGTAAGGCACCGCGGGATCGGGGCCATGCGAATACAACAGGTCGAGCGTATCGACGCCCAAGTGCAACGCGGACTCCTTGGCGTCACGAATCATGGTTTCGGGGCGCGAATCCGCCATCCACCCGTATTGACTGCCCGCCGCCTGCAAATGCTGGCGTTCCTCGCCAGGCCGACGGCTGCATCCCTCAGAATCCCGCCCCTGAGTGTCCGATTCTGGTGAATCGGACATCTGTACCCCAAATCCGGCACCCTGTTTGTCCGATTCTCCAGAATCGGACACAGGAGCAACAAAAGCGGGGACCTCCATGGTGCGTCGATAGCCAGTTTTCGTGGCGACCAGCACTGCATCTCGGGGGCCATTCCACGAAGCGAGCGCATCACGCACCAACTTTTCACCGTACCAAGGTCTTCCGCAGTGCCGGTACCGGGCTTGCTCGGCAAATAATATGACCAAGCCGTATCCAAATAGCGGACACCCGCGTCCAAACCGGCATGAATCGCACGAATCGCGGTATCGCGATCCGGACGCCCCTCAATCGCCAAAGCCATCGTTCCCATACCAAGCCGAGGAATCGTAAATCCTGCCAACTCACCGTTCATCATCATCTTCCCCTTCCTTCCAAGAACATAGCCGATTCGTACACGTTCATCTCAAGACTAACCCAACGTGAACCGGCGCAAGCTTGTCGGGCGCGTGCGCGAAGATGAAGGCACAACCGAACGGGAGCCGAAAGGCTGAGAGGGAGCTCACGGAGCTTCGACCGAGGACTTGATGCGGGTAATGCCGCCGTAAGGAGACGGGTTGTTCACGCCGCAAGACGTATCTCATCTTCCGTTCGCGATAACCGAATATCGCGTGATTAGGGTCACGGAGGGGCGCACCACCTCATAGGGTACGGTTCCTTCGGCGACCCTTTTTTCGTACCAACCTTGAGTGCCCGATTCTGCAGAAACGGACGCACAAGCGGCTCAAACAAGCGCCTACGTGTCCGATTCACCAGAAACGGACATCCGTGGACTGAAATAGATGCCGTGCGTGTCCGATTCTGCAGAATCGGACATTTAAAGACCAACAATGAACCTCCGGATGTCCGATTCACCAGAAACGGACAGACAAACACCCGGAAAAGCACCGTGAATGTCCGATTCACCAGAAACGGACATCCGGAGTGCAGGAAAGCATGTGTCACGACAGACACAGAAGGGAACCGCAATGATCATCAACGGTAAGGAAGAGAACGTCGCCACGCCAATCACCGTGGCCGAACTGATCGAAAGCAAGGGCCTGCGCGCCGACCGCGTGGCTGTCGAGCTCAATGGTGAGATCGTGCCTCGCACCCAGCGTGCGCAGACGCAGCTCAAGGGCACCGATACGTTGGAAATCGTCACGTTCGTGCAGGGCGGCTGAACCACTTTCAAAGTTTCTTACGATTACGACCGGCGCAATGCACGCGTAACAATCGCAAGAACATACAAAACACAACCAACCCGGCAAAAACAACACACGAACGGAAAACGAGAATACGAGAACAACCATGACTTTTGAACCATCCGCATCGCAGGCGCAGATCGACGCCCGCCAGCACGCTTTCGACAACCAGCCCGACCCGACCACGCTCGTCAGCCGCGAAGAAATCCGTGCGGCCCTACTCGACCGCCATACCGCAGCCACGCAAGACAAGCTCGACGCGGCGCACGTGGCCATCTGCGGCTGCGGCGGCCTCGGATCGACGATTGCAGTGGCGTTGACCCGCATTGGCGTCGGTCACCTGCATTTGATTGATTTTGATCGCGTGGATATGACGAATCTGAATCGTCAGCAGTATTTTCTGAAGGATCTTGGGCAGTACAAGACGGAAGCATTGCGCAGTAACTTGCGTCAGATCAATCCTTTTATCGATATCACCATTGATACCGTGAAAGTGACTGACGAGAACGTGCCGATGCTGTTCGACAATGAAGATATTATTTGCGAAGCGTTCGACGTGCCGGAAAACAAGACGATGCTGGTGAATGCCGTACTTGAGAATCTGCCGAACAAGAAGCTGGTGAGTGCTTCCGGAATGGCGGGATTCCGCAGTTCCAATTTGGTGAATACTCGTCGCGTTTCGAAAAATTTCTACTTCTGCGGCGACGGCGAAACCGCTCCGGTGCCGGGCGCTGGTCTGATGGCACCGCGCGTGGGTGTGGTCGCCTGCCACGAAGCCAATATGATCACTCGCTTGATTCTCGGCGAAGAAGACGCCTGACAGCGAAACGCAACCACAAACGCAAGTTGCAATCGCAAATCGTAACGAATGACACGACACTAATCGCATAGTAAGGATTAACCATGAGCACCGAAAACACGATCACCACCGCGGAAAAAGACTTCGCAGCGGCACCGAATGCCACGCTCGACGAGCTGGTCGGCACCACCACGAACACCGCACTGCTGCCGAAACCGGATGCGCACGCGTATGACGAAATCGCCACCGGTGACGCCGATCCGTTGATCCTCGGCGGACACAAGTTCACGAGCCGTTTCATTCTCGGTTCCGGCCGCTACGATCTGAACCTCATCAAGGCGACCATTGAGAACGCGGGTACGCAAATCGTCACCATGGCGTTGCGCCGCTGCCGTACCACCGAAAACAATCTGCTCGACTACATTCCGAAGGGCATCACCATGCTGCCGAACACGTCCGGCGCACGCAATGCCGAGGAAGCGGTGCGCATTGCACGTCTCGCCCGCGAAGTGTGCCAGACGGACTTCGTGAAGGTGGAAATCGAACATGAGGCCAAGTATCTGCTGCCCGACAATGAGGAAACCATCAAAGCCACGAAACAGCTGGCAAAAGAAGGCTTCGTGGTCATGCCGTACATGTTCCCCGATCCGATTGCGGCGAAGCGTCTTGAAGACGCTGGTGCGGCTTGCGTGATGCCGCTTGGCGCGATGATCGGCTCGAATAAGGGTCTGCGTGCACGCGATTTCATTGAAGTGATTATTAAGAATTCCAATGTTCCGGTGATTATCGACGCTGGTATTGGCCGTCCGAGCCAGGCTGCGGAAGCCATGGAAATGGGCGCGGACGCGGTGATGGCATATACCGCCATCGCTTCCGCCGGCAATATTCCGCTGATGGCACGCGCTTTCAAGAAGGCGATCGAAGCTGGTCGCGAAGCGTATTTGTCTGGCTTGGGCAAAGTTACGGAAGATCATGCCGTGCCGTCCAGCCCAACGAACGAGGCCGACTACATCGGCTAAAGTGCGCTGAATCCCATAATGGGGATTCGCGCAAAGACCATACTGAAAAGGGGCGTTTGCCGAACGTACGTGATGCACTCACGTTCGGCAAACGCCCCTTACTTGTAGCCTGCGTTACCCGCAAACGCTACTGCTGCAAAGCTTCCTTAAGATCGCGATTCTGGAATCGTTCGTGCAGCAGGCAATATCCGCCGAACGCAACCAGCCAAATCAGACCGGCAATCGCAGAACCAATCGTGTCCGTCGACAGGAACAATGTGACATACACGAGCACAAAGAACACGATCGCAATCCAATCAAACACCTGCCAAGCAGGCATGACGAAACCGTCTGGCAGAAAATCGCTGCTCTGACGATACCTGTGATGGGCGAGCATCGTCAGCACGTAAATGAAAATCACCACAGCGCTGGCGGCCGAAGCGAACAGCACGAACGCGCCGGAAATGCCTGGAATCGCGTTGATGATCGGGGAGAACAGAATCATGCAACCCGAAGCGACAATCGCCTTCGCAGGCACCTTGTGTTCGGAAACTTCAGCCAAACGAGCCATCGCAGGCGACTCAGAATCCGAAGCGAGCTGATACAAGTGGCGACCGGCCGAATAAATCAGCGAATTCAACGCCGACGCAGCAGCCGTAATCACCACGAAGAACACCAGCGCGGCAGCCCAATCAAGACCCGCATATTTGAATACCATGATGAACGGCGAACCGAACGAGCCGTCGGAATTCTCGTGGAAATTACGCCACGGCACAATAGCCATGATCGCGATCAGCGCGCCCACGTAGAAGATCAGAATACGCATAATCAGCTCGTTCACGGCCTTCGGCAACACCTCGCGCGGATTCTGCGTTTCCGACACCGTGACACCCACGAATTCAATGAGCTGGTAGGCGAAAAACACCATTTGGAAGCTCATGAAGAAGTTCATCCAGCCGTTCGGCGCGAGCTGGAAGCCGTCGGTGATGTTCGTGAGGCTCACGGTAGCGCCCGACACCGTGCCGTCCACGCCCTCGATATGCGTGGCAGGGTAGCTGAAGCCGATGATTAGCATCACGATGGCGGTGACAATTAGGCCGACGATCAGCGTGATCTTGATCATGGAGAACCAGAATTCCGCCTCGCCGAACACTTTCACCGCAATCAGATTGATGCCAGTGAGCGCCACGAGGAAGCACAGTTCGATCAGCCACTTCCACGAGTTCAGGTCTATGCCGAATGTGCCGAAAAACGTTACGAAATACGTGCTTACGGCAGTGATTTCGGTCATGCCGGTCAGAATGAGCACGATCCAATACGTCCAGCCGGCGAACTTGCCCCACCCGCGGCCGAGATAGCGCGTGATGAAATTGATGAACGTGTGCTGGCTGGGGTCGCTGTACATCATTTCGCCGATGGCACGCATCAGCAGGAACATGATCAGGCCGACGCCGATGTACACGAAAATGATGCTCGGGCCGGTCAGCGCAATCGACTTGCCGGAGCCTAGGAACAGGCCGGTGCCGATGGTGCCGCCGATGGCGATGAACTGGACATGGCGGTTTTTCAGGCCTCGCTCCATTTCATTGCTTTGGTCGAGGCTTTCGACGGATTTGATGTGCGCGGTTTCCGTCGCGTCGGACGTGCTTGTACCGGTTTTTTCGGTTTTCGTATTCCCAAAAGTCATAATGTTCACACCCTACCGCGGGAGCCGCACAATCTCCGCCATTGTTCGCACCGCGAAACACACCCATATGCCTTATATGTGGCAGATTCGCATCTTTTCCAAAACTGATTTTCACTATATGTGGCAGACCATCCTGAATGCAAGGTAGTTAGAGGGGATAAATCATACCCTCTAACCTCTTTTTTCCGCGGGACTCTGCCACATATAGCGCAAATCACATTTGCCGCATGCCAGATGGGGGCATTCTATGCAAATCGCGGGGTGGTCTGCCCGAAAAACCCACATGTCAATCAAGCAGACAAATGGTTTTAGTTGTCAACAGTCGAGGACGGGATCGCCTTATCGAGCTTGTCGAGCAAGGAAGCGTTGGCGCGTTCCAGCTCGTCGATACGCCTGGCCTGCTGCTTGATGATGATGCCAGCGGTATCACCGTCGAGCACGCCAATCGAAACATACGCGCCGACAGCGCCTTCGGACATAACGGGAACGCTCGAATCCGGAACATCGGACGCTATATTGTCAAGATTCCGCCTCGTCACCAAAGTACGCTTGTACCGTTCAACGAGCTGCGCAATGATCTCGCTGTCATCCAGGTGATCGTTGCCGCTCACTGATTTGATGGCGTCGGCCTTCCAACGAGCCACGCTGCGTTCGATGCGCTTGTACCCGACCAGATCCGGTGGCAATCCCGCCTCACGGAAGATTTTGGTCGGAGATTCCCCCGCAAGATATCGGATGGTGCACACCTGCTTGAAAGCGTCGGAATAGGTGATACGATTACGCGTCACATTCGCCACCGCCGGTAATCCCCGCAACAACTGAATCTCCTCGTCGCTGAATGCTCCGCCGCCACGCACGGCAATACCTCCCGTCCCGTGCCTCCATTGCCCACTTCTCGTGGATATGCTTTGTGATTCTATGGCCCGCTTGCCGTACGATGCCCTCGTTTTACCCCTCTCTCTGCGGAGACCGACTGCGGCCGCCCTGCACCCACGGTTCAGCTTGTTGCAACACGTCGAACGACCCGCACTATCCCCTCGAAAAACATCTTCATCTGATGCGGATGACGTCCCACAGACATTCCCGCGGGGCCGGGTCGGACCGTAGGACAGTCGGGTCGCGGGCGTACGCAAAAGGGCCAACCCGGTTGGATTGGCCCCTGCATGATTTTTGGCGTTACCGCCTTATGTGTTTAGTGCGTGCGCTGACGGCTCTTAACCGCAACGGTCACGCCGGCACCTGCCACGAGCAGAGCCACGACGGTGAAGAGGGTCGTGCCCGCAGCACCGGTAAGCGGCAGCTGGGTGACGTTCTTCACGTTCTTCACGGTGGCGGTGGCCTCCGCCGTGTCGTTCTTCGACGGGGTGACCTGCTTGAGGGCATCCGGGCTGAAGGTGACCTTGCCGTCATTCTTGATGGTCACGTCGAAGGTGACCTTGAAGTTCTGGGCGTAGCTGTTCGGCGCTACGGTTTCTTCAACCGTGTAGGTTCCGGCTGCGAGGCCCTTGAGCTGCACCAGACCATCAGTGCCGGAGGTGAACGTCGTGGCGTCATTCTGGGTTTCAACGAGCGACCATGCGCCGTTCTCGGCCTGCTTGAGGTACTTGCCGTCCTTCTTCACGACGAACTTCGCGCCGGCCAGAGCGTTGGCGTCCTTGTCGACGCCGATCTTCGTGAACTGGAAGCCGTAGGTCTTTGCGTTGGTCTCGCCTGCCTCGCTGGTACCGCCGTTGGTGGTGAGCGTGGCCTTGTTGTCCACGCTGCCACCCAGGCCGGTCAGCGCATCCTTGGTGACGGTGCCAGTGTACGACACGACGATGGTCTTGCCAGCCAGGGAATTCGCGTTGGCGAACTTGATGGTCGTGGTGGTGCCGGTCTCCTCAGTAGCAGTACCAGTCTGTGTCACCGTGTACAGGGTGCTGTCCACAGCCTCGAGCGCATCATTCTGGCCGGCCTTCTTCTGAACCGTGAAAGCGGTCGGCTGGGCAACCTGCAGGCCCTTGGACGCGGTATCGGTGATGGTGAAGGGGTAGGAGTCGTAGTTGGCTGCGGAAGTAGGAACAGTTGCGGACACGGTGAAGTTCACGGTGTCGCCGACGTTCACGGTCTTGCCGTTCACATCCACTGTGCCGACCTTGGCGGTCTTCTTCGGCGGGGTGAGCGGGTTCTCGTTCTTCGCGTTGAACTGGCCCACGGAAGTGATGTTGCCCTGGCCGGTCGTCGTGTCGGCAACAATCTTCAGATTGGTCAGTCCGCTGACGGTGGTGGCCACAACGGCCGGAGTGCCGATCACGCCGTTATAAGTGTCGGTCACCAGGTACCAGCCTCTTCCTTCACACCGGAGAACGAGAGGCTCTTACCATCCTGGCCAGAAGTCACGGTCAGAGCACCATTCGCAACAGCAGCCGGCAGCGAGTTGGTCTTGGCCAGTTCCGTGGCGAACTTGCGGATCTGCTCCGCAGTGAACGTCGCCACGTATGCGGCCGGATTGTTGGCATATTCCGCCGGAATGCTGTTCTTAGTATCGTTGTCGGCGGCGTCAGCAGCGTGGTCACGGCGGTCTTCCACGCATCGACCGTGTTCACCTCAACAGTACCGTTGCCGGCGTTCGCGAACGTGGCGAACTTGTACGGCGTGTACGTGTGGCCAGCCTGCGCGTTGTTGACCTGCAGCAACGGCGTGGTCATCTGCGGTCCATCAGCCTGTGCGCTGGCTGCGCCCAGGGCCATGCCGCCCAGCAGCGTCACAGCGGCGGCGATACCGGCGAAAAGTTTCCTCATCTTCATGAGAATCCTCTCTTCCTTATTGTTTGATTACTTGTTTCTGCAATCGCGGGAGGCGGGAACCCAACTTGCTCCCGCGATCCGCAAATCTTGAATTACCGGCCGGAACGCCTCGAGTTGGCAGACGTTCCGACCATGCACAGCGATTCAGACGAGTCGCTTCTTGCCGTTCCACACACCGGCCGCGCCGATGAGCAGCACCGCAAGCCCGCCGACCGCACCGCCGACGAACAGCCACTGACGATCCGTCGTTCCGCCCGTCAACGGCAACGCCGACACCGCCACATATGTATTGGTGAATTTGGCGACATTCGCAGACTGATTATCAACAGTCGTGCCGTTGTCGTCCTTGACTTGCTTGATGCTCACTGTTGGCGTGCCCATATCGGCAGGAACCTTCACGGTTACCGTGTATTCCGCCTGGGAATAGTGCAGGCCGACAATGGCGTTGGTGGGCTTGGTTTCCTTCACCGTGTAGGTGTAGGTGCCATCGGTCTTGTATACGATCTTGCCGAAGCTCGCCTCGTGATTTGCGGTATTCGTGCCGATCGCGACGGAAGCTGGATCAGGCAATGGAGCGTTCGGAGTTGAATCCGTGCCGGCAATGGTGAAGTTGAAGGAGTCACCATTCTTCCATTCACGACCGCTGATGCTCTTGGACACCTTGATCGAACCCTCAGCCAGAGTCGACTTCTTGTGAGTGTTGGTGACAGTGACCGTCCACTTCTTCACATTGTCAGCCGTATTCGCGTCGGGATTGGCTTTCCATAGCTCGTCGGCAGTGATTGCCACGTCTTGGCTCTCGTAAAAAGTTTCGTAGCCTTCAACAGCCTTTTCAATCACCTTATAAGTGTGACCGGGAGCTAGGTTTTCGAAGGATGCCTTCCACTCCGTATCAGCCGTTGCCGTAGCTTCGCGTCCCGAATCTTTTTCGTCGATCTGCAGTGTAAACGTCACCGATTCAGGATTGCCTTCTGCGATTTCCTTGCCATCGGCGCCGTACCACTTCTTCTGCACTGTGATAGCACCGGTCTTGACTTGATCGACAGGCTGTTCCGCATAAAGCGTATCACTGCAGTCGTGCGTTTTGCCGTCACCCGAGTAGGCCAAGCATGCGCTGTCGTTGGTGTAGAAACCAGGCTTACCTGCAGACGTGGCATTACCGGCAGCGTCGGAATCTGCACTACCAATCACGTTGTTATAGCCATCCTGATTGGTGTTCTTGTTCGCCGCATAATCGTCATACGCCTTCTGCGTAGGCTGAATGTCGAACTGCAGCGTGTAGGTCACGCCATCAGGAAGCGGATCCGTGCTCTTCTGCGATGCGGTAATCGTCTTACCATTCACCTGGATATTCCATTGCGCAGTTACGTCAGTGCCATAATTGGTAACCACTTTTGCGGTTTCTGCAGGATAGGCATCAGCAAATTCAGCATATTCCGACAGCGTATCCTGAATGGTCACGCCGGTATATCCGTTGGTGCTCGTAATGGTTTGCTGAATATTGTCAAAAACCTTCGACAGTCCTTCTGAGTCCGACGCAATCATGTAGTAGTTGCCACCGTCAACCCTTGTGCCAAGGTTCTTGTACGTCGTGGCATTCGGATAGTTGCTGGAAACAGCGTTCATATACGCATTGAATTTTTCAGAAGTATCCGAAGGATTAGCTTTTGAGAATACGCCGACGCTGTAGATGGTAGTTCCCGAATCCTTCAGCGTTTTCGCATTCGCCACTGCCGCATCAGCGACCTTATCGTCAAATCCATTGGAAGAGTTCGGTTCTCCATCGGTGAAGAACACCACTACTTTTTTAGCATTTGCACGAGCACTAGCCAGCACAGCACTAGCCTTTTCCAAACCGTAATTGGCCTGCGTAGCACCGCCTGCCTGTAACTTATCAACACTTGCACTCAGCGCGTTCATATCGTCAGTTAAATTATTGACAATCTGCGTATAGTTGTGCGTATACGTCCCGTGCCAAGTATGCTCTTGGTACGTATTGTTACCGACACTATCGCTCTTATTCGAAGCAAACTTAACCAGCGAGACTCTAATCTTGTTGCCATTATCGGCAATAGCTGCGTTCTTATTAGCGGTATTCGTCAAGAATTCCTTCGCAGCCTTCTTCAATGCAGCAAGTTTTGTTGTCTCGCCCATTGCGTCACTCATCGAACCAGACACGTCGAGCACTAGTGCAATGTCGACTGGCTGGGAGACGGTTTGCGAAGTGCCGGATCGCTTGCCCGTCACGTTGAGGTTCAACGTGTACGTATCGTTGGCACCATTCTTCTTGGCGATGGTCTTATGATGTTCCGGAGTTCGCAAAGGATCCGGATGGGCAGTCACCGTGAAGTGGCCCTGCACCGTATGATCAGCCGCAACAGTCATGTCAACGTAACGACGTTTATTTTCATCTGTCTGAATCGCAGAGCTGGGAACAACCTTGCCATTGTCAGTGCCTTCAAATGTCACGTCATACTTAGACCAGTCATCTGGATTACCTTCCAAGTAGAAGCGAACCGTCTTCTCTTCGCCTGCGCTAGCGAGAATCGGCAAAGTAGCGCTCTCTGCTGTATTCGACGAAATCGAAACCGATTCAAGACTTCCGGCCTCATCATTCGAAACACCAGCCTTAAACGTTGTGTCCGCATCGTCACTTGCCAAACCATTGACGGTGATCTTCGCAACAGCCTGCGAGAAAATAACGCCGAACGCTGCGCCCTGCCTAGAGACATAATTACTGTTCTTCATCTCAATAGAAACCTGAGTTGGAGTGGACGTTGTATACAGACGAATGCCTTGAGGCACGCCGTCCCCATCCTCACCCGTGCAAGTTATGGTTTTATTGTCATTCGAAGGTTGCGGATCACAGAAATGGTAATTGCTATCGCTTGTTGGATAAGATCCCAGTTGCGTAATCGTGGAACTGGAGGTGTACACCATTTGCTCTTTGTAATTAGTGCTTTCCGCATCCGCCATAACGAACGAATACTGCAGATTATCTACGTTCTGACCGTTTTTAGTAATGGTGATATCTGAAAGCCGTATCGTCGAATCGTTCTGACGTCCTTTTCCTTTCCCTTGATACAGCGCGGGCTTGCTTCCGATTGGGAAATCAGAATATCCCTCAACACCGAAGATTGCGTGATGTCCAGCTTCACCTGGGTATGTACGATTATCCCACGTTGGCACTCCACTGGCGACGACCGTACGTTTGCCGGAATAATGCGCGATAAATGACATGGTCAGGCCGCCGCCGAGATTCACGGTCATTTTTTGACCGGCGCTTGTTTTGGCGGTCGTTGAGTTGAACTCGGACATATCAAGCCAGCACACGCGCTGCAAAGCATTCGTTCCAGCGTAAATACAGTTGGAATCAGTAGCATCCGCCACTACGGAAGGGTTATTTTGCTCGGCGTTGACAGTTTGCGGATTGGACTGTGCGGTGGTATCAGTCTGCGAGTTCGCATCCGAAGATGCAGCATCTCCGACATTTGCCGCATTCGCCGTGTTCACGTCGGCATCCGCACCAGTGTTGGTATCGGATTCAGTGTCTGCGGTACCGGTGGCAGCATCGCCCGCATTATCTGCATCCGTACCGTCCGCAGCATTCTTGCCATCAGTCGACTCGTTAGCAGTAGTCGCGCTTTGATCCGTGGTGTTTTCCACAGTGGCCGGCATATCTTCCGCAAGAGCGGCGGAGGTGGTGGCGTAGCCCATGCCGCCGAGCATGGCGATCGTAACGATGACAGCCACGATTCGTTCGACAAAACTCCTCTCAGCTTCGCCTGCCGTATTCGCGCATGTCCCATCCGCTATTCCCCCTTACGCACCGTGCGCATGTGCACGATTCACATCTTCATCACCGGTCACGCATCCAGCCGACGCGGATACACTTCCGGCGCTCCAATTTTGAACAGTAAAAGAAAAGGGGAATGGATACATACACCCTAAGCGCGGGAGATTCGGGGTATGAAATAGCCTCGAAACCAAGTGATAGCAACGTTTCCAGCTATCTGCGCCACCCGAAATTCATATAAGTCCGACGTCCGACGGGGCAACATTATTCACATGTCCGCAACCGTACGGATGTCGCCGCAGAATGCCACCGCAACGACTAGCCACGTTTCGGCCACCACGCCACATGTCTGCGAATATGCCACGGCCGTCTGCACAGCCAGGCAAGCAGCATCCCCGACACGAGCACGCTAGCCGACACCGCAATCGCAATCGTTCGCGCGTCCTTCGCCGCATTCCGCTCATCGGGAACCACTCCAGGAATCGGCGCACGCACCGCCGAAACCAGTAATCGGTGAGTATTCACACCATACGGCGTGCAGGTCATCAACGTCACCCGGTCCTCATCGGGCACGATCTTCAACTTCGAAGTGTCATTCGGTTCGATCACCGAAATGCGATCCACCTTATAACCGAGCGTACGCCCCATCACTTCGATGTAGAAATAGTCTCCGACACGCATCTCGTCCAAGCGCGTGAACATCATCGCCTCAACCAGCCCACGGTGGCCGGTGATCACCGCATGCGTGCTCCGCCCGCCTACTGGCAGGCTGCTCCCATACAGATGTCCGGATCCGGATGCGAGCGCCGACTGCGACGTGCATGGTAGATCGGCAGACGTACGGAAATCTTCGGAATGCGGATGGTGCCCATCACGCCACTGTCCGAATCGAGCAGACTTTGATATTCCTTATCTTTGGCGCTGGCGCTATTTGATTCTGCGGCACCGGATTCACTGGACTGCGAGCCGCCCTGCACTTGGGAGAACGGGTCTTGAGCCTCGCCAAGAATCGGCTGCCCCGAAGCCGCAAGCCGCCTGTTATATGCTTTGGCCGCGGCAAACGCCTCATCGGCCTGGGGGTAAGGCCAGCCGGCAACCGCCTGCGCGGACCGGTCCGACGTATTCTGCAGCTCCTGCGCCGACTGATACTGCAGAAATGTAGGGAACCCGCCGATGCCTATCGCAAGAATGATCAGCAGCACCGCAACCACCCGCATGGCAATGACTTTCCTAAGATCCCTGCGCCACTGCCGCACCTCATCGGCAATGTCGACCGCTTCTTCGAAAGATGGCTTCCGGCCGCGCTCCTGCTGCTGCCGCATGTCCATCACTGGATGAACTTCCGCAGCACGCGTTCAAGCTCGTCGATGCGCAACGCCTGCTTGGCGATGAGCATGTCGCATTTGTTGATGGTCAGTTGCGCCTGAGCAAGCTTCGCCACCATATTCTGCGATTCGCCGGCTTCAGTTGGGTCATTCGTCTCCTCTTCGCGCGTGGCCCCTTGCAGTTCAGCGATCAATAAATCGTCTTCAACATCCTGCAGATAATGATTCATGGCCCCTTTCCCCTTTCGACGCTCATCACGTTCCTGCTGCTTCCAGCGCGCGATGCACCGCTCCACACGCTTGTAACCGATCAGTTTCGGATCAAGCCCCGCTTCACGGAAAATGGCTGACGGTGATTCGCCGGCGTTATAACGGCACATCACTTCCACCCGGAAACGGTCTGAATAGCGGATGTGCGACGCACTCACGCTTTTGACCGCCGACAGGCTGGACAGATACGCACGCTCCTTTGCGGTAAATTTGCCATCAATCATTTTTTCTGCCCCTTATACTGCTACTGCCTGAACAGCTTGGTTCAGAATCATATCGGAGCTTTCCCCATTGGTACCCTCGTTAAAACCCTCGAATAAAAAGGCCTATTCCCTCCAATAAAAAGGAGTTCCATCTTAAAAACAAAACAGTTCCGCCATTTTGCGCAGATAGAAAGGCCCATAGCCCCCCCCCCCATAAAATTTAAACAATCTTAACCTCACCCCCAGCACACCCTTTAGCACATCATGGGACTGCTACGCCTCTACACACCGTCACGCAGACTCACTAGGCTGGAAACATGACGCAAGAGCTTGTTTCATTGACTATCATCATGGCAGTGGCGGCCGTCAGCCCGATTGTGGCGCAGCTGATTCCGGGAAGGTTCATTCCACAAACCGTGCTGCTGCTCGTCGCCGGAGCCGCACTCGGCCCGTACGGACTGGGCATAATCGAAGTGAACGACGCCGTGAAACTCTTGAGCGAGCTCGGCATGGCGTTCCTATTCCTGCTCGCCGGCTATGAAATCGATCCGAAACGACTCGCCGGGCATCAAGGCAAAGTCGGCCTTGTCACATGGATCATCACCTTGGGGCTCGCCGGACTTGTCGTGACCCTTCTTCCATTCTTCGCAAAGCAGGGCATCGACGGCATCGCACGGTAATCGCACTTACCACCACCGCTCTCGGCACGCTCATGCCGATTCTCAAGGAACGCAACCTCGAAGGCACCCCCATCGGCGACGCATCATCTCATACGGAACGTGGGGCGAACTCGGCCCAATCCTTGCCATGGCTATCCTGCTATCCACCCGAACCGGCTGGCAGACCATGCTCGTGCTCGGAGCGTTCCTTACCATCTGCCTACTGTGCGCAATGCTACCCACGAAAGCACTGAAAACCGGCCATCGCCTGTACCATTTCCTTACGGAAAATGCGAACACGTCATCGCAAACGCTCATGCGACTGACCACATTCCTGCTTATCTTCCTTGTCACTATTTCTGCACTGTTCGAACTTGACGCGGTGCTCGGCGCGTTCGCCGCAGGCTTCATCCTGCGCTACATCATCCCCGACGGCAGCAAGTCGCTGGAAATGAAACTGGAAGGCGTCGGCTATGGATTCCTTATTCCTGTGTTTTTCGTGGTGTCAGGCGCCGCGATCAACGTGCGCGCCGTGGCAGGCCGGCCCGCGCTGCTCGTCGCGTTCATCGTAATGCTCATGCTGATTCGCGCGGTGCCCGTATATGTTGCGCTATCGCTCGACAAACGCGAGAATCCGTTGTCATCGCATCATCGCGTCACCGTAGCGCTGTATTGCACGACCGCGCTGCCGATCATCGTCGCCGTCACGTCACTGGCGGTGAAGGTCGGCACCATGCAAAGCGATACCGCGTCAACACTAGTCGCAGCCGGCGCGATTACAGTGTTCCTGATGCCGCTGCTTGGCTCGATCACATATCAGGTGGCCGACGTACATCCGGTCACCGCGGTTCGGGAGATTGCGCACACGCCATCCGATTGGCGGACGATCGTACGCGAACATGCGCAGGTGCGTGCGCTGCTGCACCATCAGGACCGGCTCAAGCGTTTGTCGGAAACGTTGGACGCACTGGAAGCGCATGGGCACGGCGACGAGCATCGGGCCGAACTTGTGGAACGCGCGCGACGTGAGATCGACCGGCAGTTGAAGGAACTCGGCCTCGACCCGCAGCTCACCACGCAACTGCCACACAACTACCGCTATCCGAAGAACTGAGACGCGAGCGAGCCTTTCCGGTACTCTGAGTGTCCGATTCTGGTGAATCGGACACTCGTCATTCCACGGACTTGAGCGAGCTGATGGGGTCGATGCGGTCGAGGACGGGGTTGACAAACAGTTGCACAAGCAGCGCGAACATCATGGTCACCACGACTGCGATCACGTAGCTCAGCGGCTTGACCTCCACCTCGAAATAGAGCGACGGCATGTTGAGCGCCATGGTCAGCAGCCCGCCAACGAACCGGCCGAGCGGCAATCCCAGCACCACGCCCATGACGGTGAGGATCATCATCTCGCGATTCACGTAATGGTGCACTTCACGGTCGAAAAAGCCGAGCACCTTGAGTGTAGCCATCTCGCGCACGCGTTCCGACACATTCGTATTGGCGAGAGTGAACAGCACCACAAGCGCCAAACCTCCGGCGAGCGCCACAATCAGCGCCACGACCGCGCCCATAAGATCGAACTTGAAACTGTCGGCCATGTGCGCGCTGCTTACGGCTTTCACCACCGAGCTGTCCTTTTCGAGCGATTGAGCATAGTCGGTTTGCGATTGGTCAGAGCCGGAAAGTTTGGCATACATGGCATTCCAGGTCAGCGATTTCGTACTTTGCACGTCCGATTCTGCAGAAACGGGCACGTTGGATACGAAGGATTTGCCGAACAGCTTGGCATAGTAGGTTTCGCTGATGTACACGTCCGATCCGATAAGATTGCGATTCACCGCGCTCACTTTCGCAGTGACCTGCACGCCGTCGCCGTTGGTCAATCGCACTTTGCTTCCGGTGGCGATGCCAAGCGAGCTTGCCGCCGACTGCGCCACTATCACGCCATCGTCGTCCAGCTTCAGCGAGCCTTTCCCGCCGATACTGGACGTGCCCAATATTCCGGAATGCACCGGCTGCAACGTGACCATTTCGCCCAGGTCGGACAATCGCTTTTCCGGCACTGCAACCAGCTGAATACTTTCACTGCCGACACTGCCACTGCTGTCGCCGCTGCCAGAATCGCTCTTCCCAACAGCCATATCACCCGATTCGATACGCACGTTCATCGTGGACGTGGTACGACCGTCCGACGCGACTTTGGCGCGCATTTCGTCCGCGTCCGAATCGCCAGAAACCACCATAAGATCGTATTGGTAAACGTCACGATATTGCTTGATACCAAGGTCGGCCACGGTGTCATTGATGGCTAGGCCGCAGACGATGAGCGCAGTGCAGCCGGCCACCCCGCCGACCGTCATGATAAGGCGCGACTTGAAGCGGAAAATGTTGCGCGCGGTCACTTTGCTGAGGAACCCCATACGATTCCAGACCGGCTTGATTCGTTCCAGCAGAATGCGTGAGCCGGCACGCGGCGCTTTCGGCCGCATCAGCGCGGCGGGCGTCATGCGCATCTCCTGCACGCACGCGTAAATGGTGGCGGCGAGCACACCGACCACGAACAGTGCGATGCCCAGCGAACCGTACAGCCAGTCGTATTCCAGTCGCACGCCAGGCATCACATACATGCCCTCCAAAACAACCAGAAGGAACGCCGGAATTCCAAGGAATCCGACAAGTAGGCCAAGCCCCCCGCCGATGAGACACGCCAGCAGCGCGAACAGCAGATAGCGCGACGCCACCGCAAGACGCCCATAGCCAAGCCCCACGTAAGTGCCGATGAGCGAGCGGTCCTCTTCGACCATGCGCGCCATGGAAGTCAGGCTCATCATCACAGCGACCACCAGAAACACGATCGGGAACGCGTTGCCGAGCGATTGGATGGAATCAAGGTCGGATTTGAGCGCGCTGAATCCACCGAGCGACTGCCGATCCTGCACATACCAGCGCACTTGCGGAATACTGGTTTTAAGCTCGTTTTCTTTGGTTTTCAGCGTTTGTTCGGTTTGCGCTTTCTGCTCGTCCAATTGCGATTGCGCCTGGTCGAGCCGCTGCTTGGCATGCGCAAGTTCGGGGGTTGCGGCGATGATGGTTTCACGCATTGTTTCACGCGTGGTTTCGTTGAGCTGGGTGGGATCCATTGCGCGGTTGCACCGGCTTGCATACTCATGATTTGGTCGACCTGCTGGTCGAATTGCCGACGATTCTCGTCGATTTGCGATTGCGCTTCCGCGAACTTCTTGTCGGCTTCCGCACACGTGTCGGCGATCTGCCTGTTGCCCGCGTCGAGCAGTTCTTGCCAGCGGACCTTCTGCCGGTCGGTTTTCACGGCGTCGTCGATGCGGTCGGTCACCTGTTTGACGGTGTTTTCACACGATTCGTCGAACGTGTTTTCATTGGCCGAACCTTTGACGAGCAGCGTGGCGGACGTGTAGAGGGTACCGGTCACGCCGTCGGACGGAGCGAAGAACGTGTAGTCGGTGGCAGCGGTGGAACGAAACGAGGTCATGGCGGAATATCCGTCCGGATTGCTTAGATTCTGCGGATCGAGCACCACGCCCACGATGGTGAGCTTGGTCGGGAAGCTTGGTGCCTTATCTTCAGCACCCTGAGTGTCCGATTCTGATGAATCAGACACTGAAGTAGCGGAAGAAGAGGATTCGGGGGCTACGGTGAGGTGGCTGCCAATCTTTTTGCCGGAATCGCGGATAAATTTACGGGTTACTGCGATTTCGCCGGCTTTCTTCGGCAATCGCCCTTCCTGCACGTACGGCCGGTCAATACCGTTCGCACCGATTTCCTGCATGGTCGCCGATTTGCGGCCGCCCAAATCGAACGTCACTTCCTGTGACCGCTCTGCCTGCACCTTCGCTACACCGCGCACCTTGCGTAACGCGGCAATATCGCCATCCGTCAATCCTGCGGTGGACAGCACCTGGATGTCGTGCAGACCTTGCGCGTCGAAAAAGCGGTCGGTGCCGCGGAACGCGTCGCGGCAGCCTGCGTAAATGCCGGTAAGCACAGCCACGCCAAGCAATGTAATCATGGCGATTGAGATGAACCGTTTCCACGAATGCGCCCACATCCGCAGCATGTCCTTGACGAACGCCATTTCGGCCTCCATATTCAACCCACGTACGATTTGCGCGCAACCGGCCCCATAGTCGGCTCACGCAGTCCCGTTTCCATTGAACACCATAAAACTGAGGATATGAGGTACTTGCGATTCCAAATCGCCAGAAAATACAATCGAGGCCCCTAAACCCATCCTAAGCGTCCGATTCGGCAGAAACGGACACTCGGGAGGTGGGTTTTCGTGGAGCGCTGGGAACGGTCACAACACCTGCCTCCACCGAAAATAGACAACCTAGAGCGAACATTCCAGAGCCTTGCCCACCGCATCCCGCTACAATCGAGAACGTTCCCTCACAAAGGGCGAAACGCAAGCAATCGCAAACGAAACACAAATCGTGAGCGTGAGGCGAACATGCGACAGCGCAACGCGCGTAAAGCAAGCATGCAAGTACAGCAGGGGCATCGCAATCGCAGGCTCGAGCAAACGCACGCAAGCTCAAACAACGCGAACAACGCTAGACGCACAGCACACAAGAGAAGAGGAAGCATTCATGAGCGACGCAACCGTTGCAAAGAAACCGCGCGAAACCGACGATGTGCCGGTTCCGCCGACGCTGCGCAAGTCTTTGAAGAATCGTCATATTCAATTGATCGCGTTGGGCGGCGCGATCGGCACCGGCCTGTTCTATGGTTCCAGCGAGTCGATTCAGCTGGCGGGCCCGGCCATTCTGCTCGCCTATCTGATCGGCGGTCTGGCGATTTTCCTGATTGTGCGCGCACTGTCCGAAATGGCGGTCGAGGATCCGAAGGCGGGCGCGTTCAGCTATTACGCCACGCAGTACTGGTCGAAGCGCGCCGGCTTTATTTCCGGCTGGAATTACTGGTTCAACTACGTGCTCGTGGCCATGGTGGAGTTGGCCGTGGTTGGCTCGTTCGTGAATTACTGGTTCCCGAACATTCCGAAGTGGGTGTCGGCAGCGGTGTTCCTCGTGGCGATCGCGGCGCTGAATCTTATGGGCGTGAACAAGTTCGGCGAATTTGAATTCTGGTTCGCCATCATCAAGATCGTGGCCGTGCTTGCCATGATTTTCGGCGGTTTGTATGTGATCATCGCGAATGTGCCGACTGCTTCGGGCATTCGCGCGTCGTTCGCCAACTGGTTCACCGTTGACGGCGGATTCCTGCCGCATGGCCTGATGTCTCGCAATGCGGACGGCACGTGGACCGGCCTGCTGATGGCGCTGGTCGTGGTGATGTTCAGCTTCGGCGGCACCGAGCTCATCGGCATCACTGCGGGCGAGACCGAAAATCCGCGCACCACCATTCCGAAGGCCACGAACGGCATTATCTGGCGTATTCTCGTGTTCTACATCTGCGCGCTCGGCGTGATCATGGCCGTGGTCCCGTGGAGCACGATCGACGGCAATTCCAGCCCGTTCGTGCAGATTTTCGATTCGGTGGGCGTGCATGCGGCCGCCGGCATTCTGAATTTCGTGTGCTTGACCGCCGTAATGAGCGTGTACAACTCCGGCCTGTACGCGAACTCGCGCATGCTGTATTCGTTGGCGAAGCAAGGCAATGCTCCCGCGTATCTGGGCCGCCTGAACAAGCGCGGCGTTCCGGTCGGGGGCGTGATCACGTCGGCCATCATTATTGCGATCGCCGTGGTTGTGGTGTTCGTGTGGCCTGATTTCGCGTTCAATTATTTGATGTCGATCGCCACGATTGCCGCTGCGATTAATTGGATCATGATTATGATTACGGAAATTAAGTTCCGTCGTGTTGTCGCCGCCGGCGATGGTCCGAACGATTTGAAGGGATTGAAGGGCCAGGAAGCGCTTGACAAGCTCGCTTTCAAGCTGCCGTTCGCCAAGGTGACGCCGTATGTGGTGATTGCGTTCATGCTGCTGGTCGTGGTGCTGATGTGCTTCTCCGCAAGCTATCGCATCGCAGTGGTCGCCGGTGTGATTTGGCTGGTCGTGCTGTTCGCTGCCTATCAGATCACACAGAAGCGCGCCTGAAGTCGTAAGGCAACAATGCGCCCGTGCCTCAAGTGAGGGGTACGGGCGCTTTTTGTTTCAGATTTCAGATTTTGATTTCCAATCCGTAATTCCCACTTTTTCGTTGCGTATTCCACGATCCCCACGTTTCAAATTCCAAATTTCGCTCCCCTATCGCAGTTGACTCGCCAAACTTAATCGCTTAAGCTTTTCTTAAGCTTAACGCTATACGATGTTGGGCGGGTAACGGCAAGCGGGATTACTGCAGCAAGGAGGCGGCAATGAGCGTGGAATCATGCAAGGGCGGCGAAATCAACAGCCAGCAGGCCGAAGCCATCACCACGATCGCCGCAACCAACGAATACAAAGGCAAATCGCGCATCACCACACTGCTCGAACTGCCGTGGGGCCGCAAGTGGAATTATTTCCGCGACCAGCTGCTCGCACGCACCGCAACCACCGTCGTCATCGTGTGCGTCGTCATCTACATCGCGATACAGGTCCTCACGCCGGCAGCAACGCCGAAACTGTATGCGGCGGTATTCGACGACGCCGTCAGCCAGCAGGAGGCCGCAACCCTGCAATCGCAGGTCGCCAGCAAACTCGGCCTTCCGGAGGGGCGCAAGGGCGGCGCGCTCATCGACACCTACTTTTCCAGCGACGAAAACGGCATCAGCAAGCTGCAAACCATGATCGCCAACCATGAAATCGACGTAATCGTAGCCACCCCGAAAACCTACAAGGAACTGTCCGGATACGGCTACTTGACGAACCTCAATTCGTCGCTGACCGAATCGCAGCGCATGACGCTTTCCAGCGATTTCGTAACATTTAAGGGATTCAAAGATTCCGACGATCCCGATTACAATGGTAGCGGCAAAGGCAAGACGGAACCGTTCGGTGTTTCCATGACGAATTTCAAACGCTGGAGCACGCTGAAATCCGCAAAATCCGATGCGATCATCGGCATTGTGCAGGAATCGCAGAATCGCGGTATCGCACAGCAGTTCATTGACTATCTGAACGAATGATCATAAGGAATCGCCGAATTTATTTTGGCGATTTTCAGCAGTTATTTCATTAGCCCATTTCGGCGGATCATCTACGTGAATCGCAACAACGCACCACCAATTGAAAACGGTACCGTTTTCGGTTCTGGCGGGGAGCACTCGCCCCACTCCTCAAGCTTTTGACTTTTAACTGAATTCAGTATATATTAAGCGCTTAAGTATTGCACAACGGCGTGACGTCAACGCAGTCGCTCCGCCGAACTACGAACATGCGTTAAAGTGAGGAACCATGGCGAACATCTTCAGTCAAGACAATCCCTTCAACGATCTGATGAGCACCATCGGCGACATGGCCATGATCAGCGTCGCCTGGACAGTCTTCTCCATCCCCGTCGTAACGATTGGCGCGTCCACATCCGCCGCCTGCGAAATCGCACGCGAACTGCAGGAAGCTCATCCAAGGGCATTTTCCGCAGTTTCTGGACCGCGTTCAAGCGCCGCTTCCCCGCTAATCTCGCCCTGACCGCCATTCTTGCGCTGTTCTGGGGACTCGCGCTGTTCGACTTGTGGTACCTGTCAAAGCAGTCCGGCAACACCGTCGCAATCCTGTATGGCGTAACCCTTGCGATAATCGCCGTGATCGGCTCGCTGTTCGCCTTCATCCTGCCCTTGTCGGGGCGCAGCAAACTCAGTGTGGGCGAGCAAATCAAGCAATCCATCAAGCTCGCGTTGATGCGTCCGCATATCGCATTTGCCGTGCTTTTGTTGAATATCTGGCCTATTATCGTGGTATCGATCGCACCGCAGCAAACGTTGATGCTCATCCCCCTATTATGGATTCTCGTCGCGGCCGGAGCGAGCTTCTATCTGCAAATGATGCTCGTACGCAAAACGTTCGCCCTCGAATAAAAATTGCGATTGCCGTAGCAAATGCGCAATCGCAATTTTTAACTCATCATCGCATCTTATTCCCCTGCCGGAGCAGGACCGGTCGAAGTGCGGGCACGCAATTCGTACGGCTCTTCCATCAGATGCCCCACACGCTCGCCGCCGATCAGCTTGAGCAGCAATTCGGCGGCCTGCTTACCGGTATCGACCACATCACGGCCCATGGCGGTCAGATTCGGATAGGCCGCGGTGCACATGAAGGAATCATCCCACGACATGATGGAGATTTCCTCCGGCACTTTGATGCCCTGCGAAGCGGCCACACCAAGCCGGCCAACGCCATCACATCATTGTCGTAGATAATCGCCGTCGGGTGCTCGGAGAACGCCAGCAGACGTTTCGTGGCCTCGCTACCGGTTTCCGGCGTGTAGTCGGTGTGCAGACAGCGGTAACGCATGCCCAGCTCGGAAGCGACGTCCGCAAAGGCGGAATCACGAATATACGAGTGAGCAAGCGATTCGGGACCGCCGACGCGGGCGATCTGACGATGCCCGAGATCATACAAGTATTGCACCGCCTGGCGCACGGCATCGGCGTCAGCGCTTGACAGACTCGGCAGATTGCCGGCCACGGAGGCGTCGGCAATAGCAAGTACCGGCATCTCCTCATGCTCCTCAAGCAAGGCAACGCAAGGTCTCCAAGCTCGACATTGACGAGCAGCATGCGTCGACGTTGCCGGTGGCGATCCAATCATCGATGATCGAAAGCTTCGCGTCCTCACCCACGGCCATGCGTATCAGCAAGGAATAATCGTATTTTTCCAGCTCGGCACCGAGACCGGAAATAAGTTCCATCATGTAGGATTCGACGGAAAGCAGCTTCGGGTCGTAGCTCAACACCAGGCCCACGCGCTGCGTCTTCGCCTTGGCCAGCGCCTGTGCCGCGCCATTCGGTTTCCATCCCAGTTCGCGTGCGACCTTCAACACCTTGTCTCGGGTCACATCGGAAACACCAGACTTGCCGTTGAGCGCATACGAAACGGCGCTGCTGGAGACTCCCGAAGCTTGGCAACGTCAAAAATCGTCACCTTGCTTTTTTGAATAGGCATGTCCGCGTCCTTCTTCTTAACTTAAATCGTAACTTAAACGGTTCATCTACATCATACAGTAAAAGCGCCGACCAACCTCTTGGAAAGTCAGTGTTCACAACACTTTCCTCTCCTAAGGTTGGCGGCGCTTCAACTTATGTTTTTACTCAACCGAACACGTCAACTGAAATTTCAGTAGTCCTCTCCCTCTACTCTTCTACCGCTCCAGTAGACGGCGTATTCGCGGAATCTCACCATTCCCGCTTCAGATCGTTGGCGGAACGCAGCACGTTGGAGGCTGCGAACGCACCTGGATCGGCAAGCGCTGCGGCATCGGCGGTGGCGATGTGCAGCACGACGCCCTCGCCCGGAAGCAGCGATACCATGCCCTCGGCCACCGAAGCCTTCGCGTCGACCTTGTCTGCCATGCAGAACAGGTCACGCACGTAACTCTTGGCTGTGACGGTAAGTTCCACGCCATCTTCCACGGCAACGGCCGCGGTGCTGAACGCTTCGGTCGGCGCTGCGAGCTTCTGGTCGATGATTTCGGCCGGGTTGAAGATCACGCGGGCGAAGGCGTTGTCGGACGGGGTCGCTACGACCAGCTCGTTGCCGGCATCCCCGTAGGAGACGATTTCTTCGGCGAGCGGCAGGCCAACGTGGGAGACTGCATCGAGCTCAACGTCAAAGCTTTGGGCGGCGAGCACTTCGCCGTTCAGAGTCACGCGCTCGACCTTCCACGAGCTTCCACGCCTCACGGGTATCGTTGAGCACGATGAGTTCGAAGTGGTCGTTTGCGGTCTTCACGCCTTCCCAGCTGTGGGTTTCGCGATATTCGTCGGACACGCGCGGCTGGATGGTGGCCAGGCGCGGCGCGAAGAAGTCGCGGGAGGCGTACCACACCGGCTTGCGGTGGCCATCGAAGTCGACGGCCGCCCAAGAAACGACCGGCCAATCGTCGTTGAGCTGCCAGATCAGTGCACCCGCGTTGACCGGCTCAAGGGAGCGCATATGCTCCACGCCGAAGCGCATGGCTTGCGCCTGCTGCAGCTGGCATGCCCAATGCCAATCCTCGATATCGGCCCAATTGTCGGTCGGAATCAGCCAGCTGTGCTCACCGTTTGACGGCTTGCCATTGACCACGCCGCCGAAGCTCACGTCGTCAAGATGGCCGGGGGTAATATGCGAGCGCATGCCACGAGCCAGTTTATAGTTGCCGCCCATGGCCTTCTGGTGCACCAGCATCTGCTTGCCGAACGGTTCGAGGACTTCGTCATGCACTGCGTTGGTGAGGGTGCTCCATGCCGGCGGCGCCTGGTAGCCGAATTCGTCGGCGAAGCGCGGGATGTACTGCGCGTACACGGTGTAGTCCGCACGGTTCCAAGCATCCCAGATGTGCATGGTGCCGTCGGTGTCGAGGTTGGCGCCTGTGAATTTGGTGAAGCTCATCGGAGAGCTTGGCAGATAGACGGAACGTGTCGGATCGAGCTCGGCGAGCAGAGCCGGGAACAGTTCGGAATAGTAGTAGTCGCCCCACGGCTTCTCTCCGTAGCCGAACTCATTGGCCTTGCGGTCGTCATCACGCAGGGCCTGCTTGTAGCCGCCCCATTCCGCATAGGCACATAGTTTTCGTTGGAACCGTTCCACACGATCAGGCTGGCATGCTCAGAAAGGCGGGTGATGTGCTCGCGGGCTTCGGCTTCGACTTCGGCCTTGGTTTCGGCGTCTTCCGGGTAGGCCGCGCAGGCCAGCATGAAGTCCTGCCACACCATGATGCCGTATTTATCGCACAAATCGTAGAATTCGTCGGCTTCGTAGATGCCGCCGCCCCATGCACGCACCATGTTGGAGTTGGATTCCACCAGGTCGCGGATGCCGCGCTCGTAATCGCGGTTGGAAACGCGTGAGATGAACGCATCATCCGGAATCCAGTTATAGCCGTGCGCATGAACAGGCACATTGTTGACGTAAATCTGGAATGGACGGCCGATTTCATCGGCGCGGGTGTCGATATGCACGGTACGGAAACCGACATGGCCATTCCAGGCGGCGGCTTCCGCGGTAGCGGCCTCACCTGCGGTGACGGCAACGTCGTATAGCGGCTGATCGCCGTAGCCAACCGGCCACCACAACTTCGCTTCCGGCATTGCGATCGTAATCACCGCGATATCGCGGCCTTCCCCAACAATGCCGTCGGCGGCCAAAGTAGTGCCGAAACCGGAAATCTCCGCATGCACCGGTACCGCCTGACGCGCAGGACGGGAATCATATGGGGACATGATGCGGCCCTTGCCGGCACGTTCGATCTCGACATGCACGTTCAACAGACCGGTACCGTCAGCAGCGACGTCCACAAGCGGACGCACGGAAACCAAACGCACGTCGGACCAGGAATCGATACCGATCTCACGCCAGATGCCGGCGTTTGCCACATCGATGCCCCAATCCCAGCCGAAGGAGTAGCTCGGCTTGCGGATCTGGTTGAACGCGTGATGTTCAGTATGCGGGTAGTAGCCGCGGGCCTGCTCCATGCGGTCGGATTCACGCACCGGAGAGGTGAAGGTGACGGTCAGTTCGTTGGTGCCCTCGTGCAGAAGTTCGCGCACGTCCCAACGGTAGGAGCGGTGGAAGTTCTTGGTGGAGGCCACCGGGCGCCCATTCAGCACAATGTCGGCGATGGTATCGAGCCATAGGCCACCAGATCATGACGGTCGGCACCGTTGTCGTGCCAATCGAAACGGCAGGTGAAACGCCAGTCGACGTCTCCGATCCACTGCTGTTCATTCTCGTTGTCGCCGTCAAACGGATCGGCGATCAGTCCTGCGTTCAGCAGGTCCAGGGTCGCCTCTCCCGGCACGGTTGCCGGAATGCCGGCGGTAAGCGTTTCACGTAGAGATTCTGGAGCGGCTTGCGGATTAACGGCCGTCAGCGTCCAGCCTTCGCTCAGCGAAGTGAATGTGCTGGGAATGTGAGACATGGGAAGTTCCTTTGTACGAAGGAGAAGGGTCGCGCCGCGATAGCTGTCTCGACGCGGTCCTTGATTATGGAAAGGGTTCAGTTCTTTCGGGTTTATTCTTTGACGGAGCCGGCTGCGATACCGCTGTAGATCTGCTTCTGGAAGATCAGGAACAGGATCAGCATCGGCAACAGCGTGATGATCACGCCCGCGCAGATCAGGTTATACTTGCTGCCCATTGGACCGGTGAAGGAGTACAGCGCGATGGCGATGGTCTTCAGATTCGCGTCCTGCAGGTACAGGTTGGCGGCATAGTACTCGTTGTACACGCCGACGCCTTTCAGGATGGCGCAGGTCACGATGGCGGGCTTCAGCAGCGGCAGCAGGATCTTGTAGTAGATGGTGAAGTAGGAGGCGCCGTCCATGATCGCGGCTTCGTCCAAGGAAATCGAGATGTTCTCGAAGAACTGGATGAACACGTAGATGGAGATGACATCGGTACCGCACATCATCAGGATGTAGCCCCACATGGTGTTGACGGCATGGAAGTTGACCATCATCTTGTACAGTGCGACCTGCATGGCGATGCCTGGGAGCAAAGCCGCAAGAGTGAACATGCCTCGGATGAAGCCGTTGCCGGGGAAGCGGAAACGGCTCAGTACGTAGGCAAGCATGGTGCCGATGATCGTGGTGACAAACAGGACAACAACAACCACGATGATGGAGTTGCGGAATGCGACCGCCATATTCGATGTGACGAAGGCCTGCACGTAGTTGTCGAAGTTGAACCAGTTCTTCGGCATGTCCATGACGGACGTGCGTGGTATTCCTTGTCTGTCTTGGCTGCGGTCACGAAGCAGCTGACCAACGGCAGCAGCATCATGAACGCCACGAATATCAGCGAAAAATACTTGAGAAATACGGCCAGTCCGATTTTGAACTTGTACCAGAAACCCGCGGTCTTGGCTGCGGAACGTTCCTTCGCGAGCGCAACTGCATCAGTCATCATGCCACCGCCTTTTCTTTGTTGCTCGGCCCGTTTTTGAAGACCGAAGCGTTCTTTTTGGCTATGCGGGCGCGCTGGCGCTCGATCTTCGCGGCCTTCTTCCGGGCCTTTTCCACGCCGTCATCGGCATCCCTGAACACGTACTTGAAGAACAACTGCTGCAGCAGCGCGCAAATCAGGATGATGATCAGCAGAACGATCGCCATGGCGGACGCCAAGCCGACCTTTTGGCTGGTGTGGGCGAGACGGTCCATACGCACGAAGTAGGTGGCGGTACCGTTTGCGCCGGAGGTGATGACGTACGGGCCTTCGAAGGCGGACAGCGAACCGGTGATGGACAGGATGACGTTCAGCACAGGATGGTCTTGATGCCTGGCAGAATGATGTGTTTGAATTGCTGCCATCTATTCGCGCCGTCGATTTCGGCCGCCTCGTACAGCGTCGAATCGATCGACATCATGGCGCCGATGAACAGAATCACGTTCTGACCAAGGTACCGCCAGACAGAGGCACCCACCAAGGACCAGTTGTTTACGCTTTGATCCTTCAACCAGTAAGGCAGGTTGTCGAGTTGGAAGCCACACCATTGAAGCACGGTATCGAATACGTAACCGCGAGTGTAGAAGAACTTGAAGATGAAACCAACCGCGATGCCGTTGATCAGATACGGAAAGAAGTAGATGGCCTTGAATGCGCTGCTGCCACGGACCTTGAACGCCAGCATGCTGGACAGGTACAGTGCCAGTGCCACCTGGAGCAGCGCGCCGACCATGTAGTAAAGGCTCAGCTTCAGGGAAGAAAGTGTATCAGGACGAGTGAAGACGTCGATGTAGTTCTTGAGGCCGACGAACTCGCGCGGGCCGATGTACTTCATCTTGTAGAACGAGTAGCCGATCATGGATCCGAACGGCCAGTAGGTGAAGATTACGAGTAATGCGACCGGGATTGCGGAAAAGGCGACGATAACGCCCATCTTGCGCCAATCTCGGGGCGACTTGTTGAATGGAACTTCAACCTTCTCGGTCGGCTCCACTGCTGTTGCAGTCATGATATCCCCCTCTTTGGGTGGCTTCTCTGCCTTGTGATGTTGTGAGTTACTGAAAAAGTTGTTGAAAGACGGGGACTTCGGCCTGATTATGCCGAGAGCAGGCCGAAGTCCTCAGTGTTAGATACCGGGAACCGTCACGCTTTCACGCTTGATCACGTTTAGCGGACGATCGGTTCACTTAATATCGACGCCTTCGGAATCAAGGGCGTCGTTCCACTTCTGGTTCCATTCCTGAACGAGATCGTCGTAGGACTGGTCCTTGTTGGCAGCGTGCTCGACGATGCCCTGGACGCGGGCGTCGCCGCCGCTGTTGATGTTGAGTTCGGAATCAGAGTTGAGGTCGTTGAACAGATCCTCCTCGCCGTCAGGCGCTGGATTGTCTGGGATGAGCTTGACGTTCTTGAAGTCGCTGTAGAGGTCGGGGAGCCTGTCGTCGTCGGCCACAATCGAGATGCCGCCCTCGTTGTATGCGAAATTGGACTTCTCGGTCATCCACTTGACGAAGATCATAGCCGCTTCCTGATCGGTAGTGGAAGAGTTCTTGTTGATGCCGTAAGCATAGTCCGGAGCGGAAGTGGCATACTGCTTGCCCTTGACGGAAATCGGGAACGGCATGTACCGACGTCCTCGCCGTTGTCGCCAGCGGCCTGGATCTGGGAGACGGCCCAGGAGCCGAGCACCATGGTGGCGATTTCTCCGGCGTTCAGCTTGTTCTTGGAGGATTCCCAATCAGTGGTGGAGTAATCATCCTCGGTCAGGCCATCAGCCACGGCGTCATACAGAATCTTGTAGACGTTGTACGAATGGGTGCCATCGCCCGGATCCTTGAACGGATTCTTGGAATGGGTGAAGACGTTGTTCATGTAATCGGGATCACCGGTCGCAGTGCCGCCAATATAGCGTCCCAACGCCCCACTGGTCCAACCGGCCGCGTAGTTGGTGTATAACGGGATGGCCTGAGTCTTGTTCTTGACTGCTTTCAGGTCGGATATGAACTCGTCCGGAGTGGTCGGCAGGCTGTCGATGCCAGCATCCTTGAAGACCTTCTTGTTGTAGACGATGCCGGAGCGTTGCCCACCGAAGCCACACCATAGACCTTTTTCTGGTAGGACTGATTGACGGCGTACTTGACTTCCTTGTCCATGTCCCCCAAGGAACCGTAGGAGATGAAGTAGTTCTGCAGTTCGGCTCTGTCGACCGCCGGAATCATCATGATGTCGCCCCAGTCGCCACCCTGCAGGCGGGTCATCGCGCTGTTGGCGTAATCGCTGTTGGCCTCGACGGTGACCTTGATGTTCGGATACATCTTGTTGAATTCGGCAATGTACTGATCCCAAGTGGTTCCCGGATAGTCTTTCTTGAGCATATCGGTACGATGGCTGAACAGCTTCAGATTGGCCTTGATGTCCTTGCCGGTCTCGCCAAGCTTGATGTCCTTGTACTGCATATCGGTGACCTTGGAGGAGTCGCCGCTGCCACCGCAAGCCGCCATGCTCACCGCGCAAACGGCTGCGATGCCGGCCGCGACGATTTTCTTGAGATTCATCTTCTGATCCTTCCTTATGAATCACTGTTCATCACTTTGGGAGATTCGGCACCGATTCTCCGTTGGTGATGCCTTTCACCTCAGGCCTCTCTGCCTGCCCTTGATGAGTTAGTGATTATTACTATAACTGAACCCCTTAAGCTTGTCAAGCGCTTAAGTACTGTTTCAATGCCCCTCCCAACCGCCCCGTCTGACGCTTTCATAGGTTTTCGGCCTTTTCTCAAGATTAGAAAACCGCTGAAAAATAAGGATTATCGGACTCGTTTCGTAATCTAACAAGTATTCAGTAAGTTAACGTTAAGAGAGTTAACGTAAATTTCTTTACCAGAGTGTCGTTAAGCGCTTAAGTTCTGTCGAGAAGTCCACAGAACTGTTGAAATACCAACAAAAAACGGCATGTCACGCCACCGAAGGGCGCGCGACATGCCGATGAAATTTCAGTTTGATTTCAGGAACGCGAGGCGATGAAATCGCGATACCACAGGAAGCTATCCTTCGGGATGCGTTCCTGCGTGGCGTAATCGACGTACGTGATGCCGAATCGCTTGGCATAGCCGAAATACCATTCGAAATTGTCAAGCAACGACCACACGAAATAGCCGGTCAGCGGCACGCCCTCGCTCATCGCGCGACGCGCCGCGGCAAGATGACGCTGCAAGTAGTCGATGCGGTCAGCGTCATGCACCGCCTTGTCGCCATCGTTGTTAACCACCAACTGATCCTTGCAAGCCATGCCGTTTTCCGTGACCATCAGCGGCACTTCAGGGTAATTGTCATGTACACGCACCAGCAGATCGTGCAAGCCGTCAGGATCGATATTCCAACCCATATCGGTATGCGGACCCTCCGTCGGCAACCAGTCGACGTCGGACGCGCCAGGAGCCGTGGAAGCCTCCGTGGACTGTGGGAACTGCGGGCGGTCGCCCATGGCCAGCAGATTCGTAGAGTAATAGTTGATGCCGAGCACGTCGATCGACTGATGAATCTGCTCAAGATCGCCCGGCTGCACGAAACTCCAATCGCAGATGCCTTGGTGATGGCGAACAGTTCGTCGGGGTAACGGCCGCGCAGCATCGGGTCGAGGAACGCACGGTTAGAGATCAGATCGAGACGGTGGCAGGCGTCGGCATCGCCGCGGTTCAACGCAAGATTCAGTGTGACCGAACACTTGGCACTCTCCCCCAGCTCGGCGCGCACGGCCTGAATCATCAAACCATGTGCGAGGTTCAAGTGATGCACCGCAGGAAATGCACCCGGGCCGAGACCCAAGCCCGGCGCATGCTCCTTTGCACCATAGCTCAAATACGAGGAGCACCACGGTTCGTTCAACGTGGTCCACGTGTCGACACGGTCGCCGAAGCGCTTGGCTACCACAGAAGTGTAGTCGGCCAGCGCGTATGCGGTTTTGCGATTCAGCCAACCGCCTTCATCGCCCAAATACTGCGGCAAATCCCAATGGTAGAGCGTTACGACCGGCTTGATGCCGCTCTCCAACAATGCGTCGACGATGCGCTCGTAGAAGTCAAGGCCCCTGTCGTTGACGACACCGTTGGGCGTTGGCATGATGCGCGGCATGGCGATCGAAAAACGGTAGGCGTCAACGCCGAGATCCTTGAGCAACGCCAGATCCTCGCGCCAACGGTGATACGAGTCCGTTGCCACATCACCGGTATCGCCAGCCAGTGTGGCGCCCGGGGTATGGCTGAACGTGTCCCAAATCGAAGGGCAGCGACCATCCTCGTTCGCCGCACCCTCAATCTGGTACGACGCCGTAGCCGTACCAAATACAAAATCCTGAGGAAAAGTGTTCTCCATTGCACATCCTTCCCATGAAGCGGTTAAGATACTGTGTTTCATATAATAAGCCCGCACTCCGGACACAGCACGTACCCCTGCACCCGTCATGAAGCAACTGACTGCGTGTCTTTTCGTAAAGTCGGTTAAGATATTGCACGTAGGCAATCGTGTCGTTCATATCAGCCAAGGCGACGGCCGCCAGCTGGAACGATATCAAGGACTGACCGAAATCTCTGCCATTCAGCCAGTCCTCCATGTATTGCGACAACGGGCACTGCCGCAATCAGCATTGAAGCAACAGGGGAACTCTCATATGAAGCACATTTCTTTCAACAATCCGAATCTTCGCCATATGGGACGCGTCAGCGATGCCGTGGACCCAGCCACGCACGCGCCATTCCAAACATGGGCATTTCCATACACGCAAGTATCATTCCGTTGCACTGGAACATCCATCGGCGTACACCTCGTCAACCATTGGGGATATGGGCGAGCCACTCTGGGAGCCGTCGTCGACGGTATACAACTGCGCATTCCCGTCCCCATCGACACCGGACATGACGCTGTCACGCTGGAAAACGGCTATCCCAGCCGCGTGGAACCAACGGAACCTGCGGAACCAACAGACGTGCAGCACAGTCAATCCGACATTCGCAAACCCGTATACGTCACCATTGCCGAACAATTGCCGAACATCATGCATGAAGTTACAATTTTCAAACGTCAGGATGAAGGTAACAATCGCTACGACATGATCAGTATCGAGCTTGACGACGATGCGCAGATACTGCCACCCAGCTCCCCTAAACCAAGCCGACGCATGGAGTTCTACGGCGATTCCGTAACCTGCGGTGAACGCTGTGAGGCACTGTGCTACGAGGGGCAGGCAGATCCCGACGAGGATTTGAGCGGTTACAGCAACTCTTGGTATTCGTACGCCTCAATCACCGCACGCAACCTCAACGCTCAAGCTCATCTGGTAGCGCAGGGAGGAGCCAGCCTCATCGACGGTATTGGCTGGTTTCACGCACCGCACTATCTCGGCATGGAAAGCATTTGGGACCGCAGCACCTACAATCCGGAATTCGGCGAGCCACAGCCGTGGGATTTCACGCAATACACGCCACATGTGGTGGTGGTCGCTTTGGGGCAAAACGATGCGCATCCTTACGATTTTATGGCATCGGATTACAACGGCGACGAAGCACGGCATTGGCGCACCCGCTACATCGATTTCGTGCATGCGTTACGCGAGAAGTACCCGAAAGCGCTGATCGTGCTTACTACAACGATTGTGCGGCACGACGCCGCTTGGGACCGCGCGATCGGCGAAGCCTGCGATACGCTTCGTGCTGAAGGCGAGTTTCACGTGAAACATTTCTTGTATTCACGTAACGGTTGCGGCACGGATGGCCATCCACGCATTCCGGAAGACGAGCAGATGGCCGCCGAACTAACCGCATACCTGGCTTCATTCGGCCCCGACCTCTGGCAGTAGCTTATGCGCTCGCAACGCAACGCATTTTTTATTTGATTCGTTTCTGCGATTTTGGTGGCACAAATCGCAGAAACGTTGATTTTCCAACGATTTTTTATTTGACTGGTATTTGATTCGTATTTGACTCGCATATGACTGAAACGATATGCTGTTGCCATCAGTGGTGCACATCGCGCTATCAAGGAGTCTCATGCCGGAAGATCTCATTCAGCTTATTGACCAGCTCATCGCACGTTCCACGGAATCACAGACCGTTGAATTCAAAGCGTCAAATGATGACGCTTTCATGATCGGCAAAGACATTTCCGCACTCTCCAATGCGGCAGCCATCGAAGGGCAGGATTACGCCTATATGCTGTGGGGTGTGGATGATGCGACGCATGGCATCATCGGCACCACATTTAATCCGCTTGCAGCCAAGCACAAGGGACAGGAGCTTGAGTTGTGGCTACGCCTCAAGCTTTCCAAAAATGCTGAATTCAAGTTCATTCCCATGGACTATCGAGGGCATCGAACGGTTATCTTGCGCATTTGGCCCGCCACCGGATACCCCGTAGCATTCGACGGCACGGAATATATCCGTTCCGGTACGTCCACGCAGCCTATTGCCAAGAATTCGCAGAGGGAACGACGCCTGTGGGAAGTCACTAAATCAGAAGCATTTGAAGACCAGATAGCAGCCCAATGGCTCACTGCCGAAGAAACTTTGGCAATGCTGGACTGGAATACCTATTTTCGGCAAACAGGCACGCCGCTACCTTCAAATCGTACGGAAATTCTGCATTATCTTGAATCCGATCACATTATCAAATTCCTTGACAGTGGCAGTATGCCATCACCAACCTTGGGGCATTGCTGTTTGCGGATGATCTGCAGCAATTCCCTACCGTTGCACGCAAGGCACTCCGACTCATCAAATATGACGGGGAACGTAAGTCCTCGCCGTCGCGTTCGCAAACATACGCTCACGGATATGCCGACCTTGACGATATCGCGGCCGTGCTACAGGCTTGGCTTCCGGAAAGCGAAACCATTGGGCGCGGCCTACGTGTTACGAACATCTCATACCCTCAGATTGCCGTCAGAGAGCTGCTGGCCAACATGCTGATTCATCAGGATCTCACCGTCAGAGGCGGTGGACCGCTTATTGAAATCTTCGACAATCGTGTGGAGTTCTCCAATCCCGGAAGCTCGCTAATTCGACTGGAACGGCTCGTCAACGACCCACCTGAGGCAAGGAATCCGAAGCTGGCCGATTTGTCTCGACGTCTCGGCATGTGCGAGGAAGCTGGATCCGGTTGGGATAAGATCATCGATGCCTGCGAGACGGCACATCTCCCCTCTCCCGTAGTGCAGCAGTCCAATGATCCCGAGAGCAGCGCCAGCATTATGGTGCGGCTCTCCCAATACCGCCCGTACCCTGATTTGAGCCCAAGCGAGCGCGTTGACGCCTGTTATTGGCATGCCTGCATTCAGTTCGCGAATGGCGACTATCTCACCAATGCGTCACTGCGTGCCCGATTCGGCTTGGAAGACTCGTATTCATCCCCCATTTCACGCTTGATTCGGGAAAGTGTATCGTCCGGCTTCATCAAACCGGTCGACGCAAATGCACCTCGCAAGAAGATGGAATATATTCCAGGATGGGCGTAGCGCCATTTATTTGATCCGTTTCTGCGATTTTGGTGGCACAAATCGCAGAAACGTTGATTTTTCAACGATTTTTTATTTGACTGGTATTTGATTCGTATTTGACTGACGTGCGATCAGCAAGACTTCAATCGCAATACAAAGCGTGCGATTGCCGCACACTATAAGCACAGCAATCGCACGCTATTCATTGTCGACTAGCGACAATCATGCAACGTGATTATTCAGCGTGATCAGAGTCGGTGTGATCGGTCAGGTCTAGCTTGAATGGGTGAGCGGGCAGATCATTGTCATTAGCCAACGGTGCAGGCCCCCAACTGCGCCACGCGTAGCGCATCATCACCGGCGCTGGCACTTCCGGCGTGGCCAACGTAATCGTGCCGATACTGCGACTGTTAATCGGAATACCGAACTCCGTAGCGTTATAGTCAACCACATTGACCTTCGCGTTGATCAAATCGTCAATATCGCAATCCACGAAAATCGCAGCAGTGGCCGGATGGAACACACCATCAGCGCCGGCAAGCTCGAAACCGGAACATTCCGGCAGTCGTACCAACGAAGGCAGGCTCTTGTCGAACTTATCACCATAACTGTCGGGCGTAGTACCGCTGAAATGCAGGCCGTGCGCATATCGGAAGAACAGACGCACGCGACCGCCTTCGTCGCAGCGGAAGCCCAGCACAGTCGGACCATACACCGGAATACGGCTCATACCATACACTTGGTGAAGCGCACAATTGCCGAGACGCTCGCCGGGCGTGCGCTTATCAACCGGGTGAATGTTGTTGTATTCACCGCAATCCATGGTGCAGATGGCGAACACGTTGTCGATGGACTGCGCGGCATCCCACTGGGCTTCACGCAGCACCGGCCACAGCATCGGATCGCCGTCGCCCTCGTCGACCTTCTTGTCGATCCATTGCGGCAACTGCACGATCAGGAACGGCAGATTCTCGCTCCACAGCGCACGCCATTCGCCGATCATCATGCCCAGCAGCTCACGATAGGATCCGCAATATGGCTCGTCTTCCTCGCCCTGATACCACAGGAATCCCGCCAAGGAATAGGGCACAATACGCTCCAGCATGGCATGGAACGGACCTGTCGGACGCCACTGCGAGGTCGGCGTCATCGGTGGTGGCCACGGGCATTCGCCGTACTGTTGAGTCAGCGTATCCCACGTCACATCAGGGTCGGCTTCACGAGCTGCAGCAATCGACGCATTCCAAGTATCAGAACGCGACTGCCATTCGCTATACTCCAAATCGAACTGTTCCTGCGTTTTACCGGCGACCGCCTGCTCGTAGCGAGCAAGATAATCGCGCCCGGATTCGCTGGAATTCAGTGCATCCTCGCTCATCCAACAACTAATCGACGTACCCCCGATATAACAGTCGATAATGCCGATTGGAAGGTCGGAATCAAGTTCATCACGCAGTTTTCGCGCGAAATAGTACGCTACGGCACTCATAACGCCACTGTTTTCGGGCGATGATTCCTGCCAGCTTGCCGCATGTTCGGCATTGCGATTAATCACGCCGGTTTTCGGCACATTGTAGAAACGCAGGAGCGGATCGGCGCAGTTTTCGAGGGCTTCCTCGGCGTTTTCACTGTTGCGCAACTCAAGTTCCATATTGCTTTGCCCGCCGGCAAGCCACACTTCACCAATCAGCACGTCGTAGTATTCGATGAAATCGTTGCCTGCGGTGACGCGCAACGTGTAAGGTCCGCCTTCGGGTTGCGCGGGCAGCATAACGCGCCACGGAGAAAAGCCGTTCTTGATCTCTTTGGAGGAGTACGCGTGCGCCTGCACAATCACGGAACCATCTAAATCGCGTATTTCCGCTGAAACCTCAAGTCCGGCGCAATCAGCATCCAACGCGCCGAACACGGCGATGGGTTTATTGCGCTGCAACACCATATGCGAGGCGAAAATCGCGGCAACGTGCAGAACTCCTGCCGTGCTGCGGTCCTCAATATCGCCGATTGCCGCCGTCATTTCAGATCCGGGCGCAGGACCAGTCGCAGTGACCATGGCATCTCTTCCTAATCAAAAATCCCTACGCGTTGTATCCTATGCCGACTTCCCGTCAAAATACATGAAACTTGCCGTTGCCGCAACGGATTTTTACGGTTTCGCGGCTCACTTTGTGGACCAGACACGCTGCAAGATGGAGGCTCCAGTAGGATAGACCCCAGTTTGCAGGACAAAATCCATGCATGAAAACACGAATTTCATCTGCGAATGGTAGAAACCCGAACGCTTTTCCAAGCGTTCACCCCACTACATAAAAGGAGTGCCAAGTACAATGACTGCACAAATCTGGTATGAGAACGACGGCGATCTCTCGGTCCTCGAAGGCAAGAAGGTTGCCATCATCGGTTACGGTTCCCAGGCCACGCTCATGCGCTGAACCTGCGCGATTCCGGTGTGGACGTCGTCGTTGGCCTGCGTCCGACCTCCAAGTCCGTTGAGCACGCCAAGGAGCAGGGTCTGGAAGTCAAGTCCGTTCCGGAAGCCGCTGCTGAGGCCGACATCATCATGATCCTGGCTCCGGATCAGTACCAGCGCACCATCTGGCCAACGACATCGAGCCGAACATCAAGCCGGGCGCTGCAGTCGCATTCGCCCACGGTTTCAACATCCACTACGCTACATCAAGCCGTCCGAGGACCACCCGATCTTCATGGTCGCCCCGAAGGGCCCGGGCCACATCGTGCGTCGCGAGTACGCCGCCGGCCGTGGCGTCCCGGTCGTCGTGGCCGTGGAGCAGGATCCGCGTGGCGATGCTTGGGACATCACCCTCTTACGCCAAGGCTCTGGGCGCTCTGCGTGCAGGCGCCATCAAGACCACCTTCACCGAGGAGACCGAAACCGATCTGTTCGGCGAGCAGAATGTGCTGATGGGTGGCGTGAACAAGCTCGTTGAAATGGGCTTCGAAGTCCTCACCGACGCCGGTTACCAGCCGGAGATCGCCTACTTCGAGGTCTGCCACGAGTTGAAGATGCTCGTCGATCTCATGAACGAAGGCGGTCTGAACAAGGCCCGCTGGTCCTGCTCCGACACCGCCCAGTACGGCGACTATACCAACACCTGCATCGACGAGCATGTACGTGAGCGCATGCAGTACCACCTGAAGCGCATTCAGGATGGCTCCTTCGCCAAGGAGTTCATCGATGATCAGGACGCAGGCGCTCCGAAGTTCAAGCAGCTGCAGGAGGAGTACGGCAACGTGCGCATCGAGACCGTTGGCCCGAAGCTGCGCGCCATGTTCTCCTGGAACAACGGCAAGGATGATGACGCCGACATGGCCACCTTCACCGGCAAGATCGCCCGTGGCTGAGTGACTTAGGCTTCGCTTGATCGGGATTCCGATCAAGCGGCCTCGGTCCATCGGAATCCGGTCAATTGGTCCCGATGGACCGGATCGCAAGCCTCAATTACCAATGGAAGGCCGTCGCCCGTTTGTGGGTGTCGGTCTTCCTCTATTTTCAGAAGATTTCACGGTTTTGAGGTTTCAAGGTTCCGAGATTCCAGAACCACGGTTCCAACAAATAACCCCGTACCCGAAAAAACGCGATCCTCGCCACCAATCCCCGGCCAACACAGGCAAGGGGGCCCTGAATCGACAGAAACCAGAAGAAACTATACCCCCATACACGAAAAACTCTATTTATCGCACCAAACACCTGTCAGTGTGGCAAAAGGAGCCAACACAACGCAAAAGACCGCCGCCCGAACGAATCGGGCGACGGTCTTAATGCTGCAGATTCCGGCTCTCAGCTCGAAATCAGGCGATCTCACTGAACCTGGGTACGAGCGATCTTGCCGTTGAAGGACTCGGACATATCGGCATCGGCGTCCACCTGGTTGTTCCAGGAGAACATGGCGCGCAGCTTCGGACCAACGGTCTCCAGGTGCGGGTGGCTGTACTCTTCCTGCAGCTCCTTGAACTTCGGAGCGCCAGCGGCCTGATCATCCATGAACTCCTTGGCGAAGGAGCCATCCTGAATGCGCTTGAGCTGGTACTGCATGCGCTTCTTGGTCTCTTCGGTGATGACGGTGGAGGTGTAATCGCCATACTGAGCAGTGTCGGAGCAGCTCCAACGAGCCTTGTTCAGGCCGCCTTCGTTGGCCAGATCCACCAGCATCTTCAGCTCGTGGAACACCTCGAAGTAGGCGATCTCCGGCTGGTAGCCAGCCTCGGTCAGCACGTCGAAGCCCAGATCGCACAGGTGTTGATGCCACCCATAAGCACGTCCTGCTCGCCGAACAGATCGGTTTCGGTCTCCTCGGTGAAGGTGGTCTTGATGGCGCCTGCACGCAGAGCGCCCAGAGCCTTGGCGTAAGCCAGGCACAGCGGCCAGGTCTTGCCATCCGGATCCTGCTCCACGGCCACGACGACCGGGACGCCACGGCCGGCGGCGTACTCACGACGCACGATGTGGCCCGGGCTTCGGGGCGACCATGAAGATCGGGTGGTCCTCGGACGGCTTGATGTAGCCGTAGTGGATGTTGAAACCGTGAGCGAAAGCCAGAGCAGCGCCCGGCTTCAGGTTCGGCTCAACCTCTTCCTTGTAAACCTTAGCCTGGTACTGGTCAGGCAGCAGGATCATGACCACGTCGGCTTCGGCGACGGCCTCGCGACCGGCTTAACTTCCAGGCCCTGCTCCTTGGCGTAATCCACGGACTTGGAGGTCGGACGCAGACCAACGACGACGTCCACACCGGAATCGCGCAGGTTCAGTGCATGAGCGTGACCCTGAGAACCGTAACCAAGGATGGCCACCTTCTTGCCTTCAAACACAGACAGATCGGCGTCCTTTTCGTACCAGATAGTTGCTGCCATGATTGGCGCTCCTTTTATTTTCTTTTATCGCTTCGGGATCGTACTTTTCCCGAAAAAATCTTTCGATTTCTGTTACTTGTTCGGTTGTTGCAACGGCTTGTGATTCCTAGGATGTTACTCCCCCGGATTGTGTCCGAGAAATCACACCGCCTCTCCTGCGGAACTGTTTTAGTCCCGTTTTCTTTATATTGGTTGCTGACGTTCACATAGTGGTTATGTTTTGCGTCAAACGCTTTTTGTAAGGCTTCGGGCGATTCCACCCGGGCACCGCCCGAAGCCCTCACGGACATCACTTGGTGAAATCGACGTCCTTAGTCTCCTTGCAGCTCAGCACCGCAACAAGGCAGCACACGGCCATCACGCGAGGTACAGACCGACGGAGTGCACACCCCAGTGGTGGGACAGCCAAGTGGCGATGGTCGGCACGAATGCCGCGCCGACGATGGCGGCCAGGTTGTAGCCGATGCCGGAGCGGAATAACGCACGTTGGCGTCGAACAGCTCCGGCAGGAACGCGCCGATCGGACCGAATGCGGTGCCCATCAGTGCAAAACCGATGCACAGGAACAACAGGCTGGCGGCGAAGTTACGCTGGCCGACGACCGCCGGATCAAGCAGGAACGGGAAGAGCAGCGCGAATACCACGAGGCAGCAGGACGAGAAGACAATCACGCGCTTGCGGCCAAATTTGTCGGCATTCACGCAGGAGATGACGATGAACGCGGCGAACACGCAGATGGCGAGCATCAACATGAGCAGGTATTCACGATTGGTGAAACCAAGATTACCGCCGCCCTGTTCGATAGTCTTGGTGCCCCAAGCGAGGGACCAGGTTGCCAGCGTGTAGAACAGCGTGTAGGTGACGGCCACCAAGAACGTGGCTTGGATGACTTCCTTCCAGCTCTTCTTGAACACTTCGGTCAGCGGGGACTTGACGACCTTCTTCTGCTCCTGGGCCATGCGGAAGATCGGGGTCTCCTCCATCTGCACTCGCACGACGAGGCCGACGATCACCAGAATCGAGGACAGCAGGAACGGCACACGCCAACCCCATGCCAGCATCGCATCGTTATCGTTGAACGTTTCCAACAGGAAGTAGGTGCCGTTCGACAGGAAGAAACCGATCGGGGCGCCCAATTCCGGGAAGGAGCCATACAGCGCGCGCTTGTCTTCCGGAGCGTTCTCGGTGGCCACCAAAGCAGCACCCGACCATTCGCCGCCCAAACCGATGCCCTGCACGAAACGGCACAGGCACAGCGCGGCGACAGCACAATGCCCCACTGGTTGTAGGTCGGCAGGCAGCCGATCAGGAACGTGGCGACACCCATGGTCAACAGCGAAACCACCAGTGTGGTCTTACGGCCCATGCGATCGCCGAAATGGCCGAACACCAAGGATCCGAGCGGGCGTGCGATGAACGCGATGGCGAAGGTCAGCAAGCTGGCTAGCAGCGCGACGGTCGGATTGGTGGTGTCTCCGAAGAACACCTTCGGGAAATAGTTCGCAGCGGCGGTGCCGTATGCGTAAAAGTCGTAGAACTCGATGGCGGTGCCGACCATGGAAGCGGCGATCACGGTTTTCACCGAATCGCGCACCATTGCCTGCGCTTTGCCAGCGGCTGCTTCGACTGCACTCATTGGATTACTCCTGTTACGTCTGTCATGTGCTACCGGCTCCCATCGTGCGCCGATAACGTCTTTCTTCTATTCTCTTGTTTTGCAGTCTTCATTTCATTGCCTTACGCCTTGTGGGCGGCAACAAAAAGGCCCCGCAGCATGCAGGGCCATCAACGTGTGTTTTGCGCGCCTCAAACCCTGCCTCCGTTGGCGAGGGATTGAAGCTGCATTGCTCGAATCAGTCCGCCAACGAAAGTGGAATAATAATTCGTGCGGACAGCAGTACGCGTGCAACCATTCCGTTCATCGTGGCGAACCTCCTTTCGCAAAGTCTTGTATTCAGCGGGCGATCCGCTCGAACTAAGCCGTAAAGATAAGCGCGTCCACATACCCTTTCTACTAAAGGTTCACTATGTGGACGCGCAATTTTGAATTTGATATTCGTTTTTTCGGATTATCTCAGATCATCCAAATCATTTCAGCAGCAACGTCAGCACGCCCGCAACAGCCATGCAACCGGCGGCAACAGCGAAAATCAGCAGATACTCGCCAGTCACCGCAATCGCAATCGCGCAAACGACAGCGCCAATCAACGAACCGAACGTATTCGCCAAACTGAACGCGGCCAACGAACGACCAACGGAACGCACATCCGGCAACGTCGCAAGATTCAACCCTTGGCTCACGCCGTCGTACACCACATACGCGAAACCTGCAAACAGCGCATACAACGCAACTGCCATCGCATTATCGATCGGTGTCAACGGAAGTACTACAGCAACCACAAACAACAGGCAGGCGGCAATTGCGGGAATACGGGAATCCTTGAAAGCGCGGGCGATACGACCAAGCAGCAGCGCAGCCAACAGCGAGCCAACGAACGCGGCAACGGCCATCACCGACATAACCGCAGCCGCTCCGGACAAACCAAACATGGCGACCTGCGAAACATCACCCAAACCATCCTGCGCAAGATACCACTGGTAAATCGCAATGCCGGAAGTGGCTGCGATGGCAAACATGCGCGCGGCAAACGCAATGAAGAACTTCGGAGCGCCCTTCGGCGGGCGATACTGCGAAAAATAATCGCCCTTCTTCACACCCTCACGAGGCAAATAGCTGCTGGAACCCTCAAACGGCAACACCAGCAACGTAGCCACACCAGCCACCACCAGGCACAACGCAAACACCATCATGGCGAAACGCGTGGTGCCATCCCAACCGGAATCGTCGGCGGCCCACGTAAGCGAAACGGCCGCGATAATGCCCAACACCTGGCCGAACGCCTGGCCAACGCCATGCCACGCGTCCGCACGATCACGGAACTTGTCGGGCACGCGCTCACCGAAAGCGGCCGTCAGCGGCATCGACACCATCGCATATCCGATCAGCGTGAACAGCCAGAACACGATGACCAACGGCATGAAATCGCATGCGGAAAGAATCGCCACCGACGTGGCGGTCAGCACCGTGCCGGCGATGATCACGGGGTGCGGCGACCAGCGGGCAGTACGAATGGTCGGATCCGACGGAAATCCACGCATTCATCAGGAACGTCAGCAGCGTGCCGACGACGCTGAGCAGCGCCAGATCGGTGACGCGGTCGGTGCCAGAAAGACGGCTGATGGTCTGTGGAATGAGCACGGAGTTGAGCGCGGCCATCGGCGCGGTGAACAGTAGCGCACCGAGCGCGAAGCCGGCGGTGAGGCGATGCACCTGTGGCTTGGTGGGCGTAGTGCCGTCGGGCGCGGTCATCGGATCGCGCAGGTCAAGGAACGACGATTCGAGGTTCGGCACGGCGGCATCAAGATGGGCGAACGCGGTCAGCGGGGAGCCACTTTCCGTGTTGATGAGGGTCTGCTGCACTTCCGGGCGCTCGTTGGAAGCCTCGGGCACGCGCGGATTCTGCTGTACGGCCAGGCGCTTCAGGGCCGCTTTGGTCTCTTCGGTCAGCGTTTTTTCGTAATCGGGACGGTCATCGATGCCGGGGCGCACAAATACCTGGCCCGGCAGCGGCTGCGGCTGCATTGGAGTCTGCTGCTCATCTGCATTATGTTGATTGTCTTCAGTCATCTCTTGTTTCTATTCCTGTTTTTCTTGTTTTATATTGTCGCTTCTCGTTCTTGCTTCTATTTCGTTGCTCGTTTCGAAATGTCACACGAATATTCAGTACATATGAAAATCGCCCGGACGCACTGCAACAGTGCATTCGAGCGATTCTTTCGGCGAAATCAACCATATCAATACGTCCTGTCAGACAGCAGAAACATGCGACGGCAATCTCAATATCGATATAGCATAAGAAAAGCCCGGATGCGATTATCGCTTCGCATCCGGGCCGGTTGTGTGAGTCTGTTCAGTTATGATTGCGGATTCTGTACCGTTCGATCAGCCCTTGACTGCGCCGGAGGTGACGCCTTCGACGATGTAGCGCTGCAGGAACAGGTACAGGATGAGGATCGGCAGCATGGCCAGCAACAGGGCCGCCATGATCAGGCCGATGTCGTTGGAGTATGTGCCGTAGAAGATCTGGGTTGCGATCGGAATGGTGTACAGCTCGCGGCGACCCAAGACCAGGGACGGCAGCAGGTAGTCGTTCCAGAAGGCCATAGCATCAATGATGGCCACGGTGGCCACGGTCGGCTTGAGCAGTGGGAACACGATCGTCCAGAAGGTGCGCCACTTGGAGCAGCCGTCAATGCTGGCGGCTTCCTCAAGCTCGTTCGGAATGTTCGTCTTGATGGCGCCATGGAACATGAACACAGCCAGGGAGACCGAGAAGCCGACGTGCATGAGGACCAATGTGACACGGCTATTGAGCACGTTGAACAGACCGCCATAGACGGAGACCAACGGAACCATGAGCACCTGGAACGGAATGACCATAGAGGCCACCATGAGCGCGAACACGATGCCGCAGAACTTCCACGACGGGTTACGCACAATCACGTATGCGCACATCGCGGAAACCAGAATAGTCAGGATGGTGGCGCTGACGGTGACGATGGTCGAGTTGCCGAACACGGTGAGGAAGTTCATCTTGTCCATGGCCCTCGGGAAGTTTTCCAGAGTGAAGCCATGCTTGCCAATCAAGTCCATCGGAGCGGTGTTGATATCCGCCTTCGTCTTGAAGACGTTGATCACGACCAGAATGAACGGCGCGATGAACAGCAGTAGCAGAATCGTCAGAATGACGATCATCAGTGCATGCAGAACCTTGGTGCGAGTGCTGGTTTGACCCTTCATTATGCTTCCACCTCACCCTTCTTACCGACGTACACCTGCAGCAGGCCGATCACCGCACAAACGATGAAGAGGACCAACGCCTCGGCTTGGCCTGTACCGTAGTTCTTGTACACGAACGCCTGGTTGTAGACATGCATTGCCGCAAGCACCGACTGGTTGAACGGCTCACCCTTGGTAAGTGAGAGGTTCAGGTCGTAGACCATGAAACAGCGGGTGGTGCTCAGGAAGATGCACTGTACGAAGGAGGAGCGCATCAGCGGGATGACCACGTGCCACATCGCCTTGCCCTTGTTGCAGCCATCGATCATGGCCGCTTCCTTCAAACTCTGGTCGACGCTCATGAAGCCTGCCACGTAGATCAGCATCATGTAGCCTGCGTATTGCCAGACCGAAACGAGGATCAAGCAGAGCATTGCGCCGTTTGGCGTGGAGAGCAGTGATGCGTGATCTGTTTGCGTCGCTGCCTCGGCGATGGCCACGAATGCACGGTTGAAGACGAACTTCCACACGTAGCCCAGAACGATGCCGCCGATGAGGTTCGGAATGAAGAAACCCGCACGGAAGAAGTTCTGGCCCTTGATGCCGCTGGTCACCAGATAGGCGAGCAGGAAGGCGACGATGTTGGTCAGGATGACGGCAATGACGGAATAGACGAATGTGCGGCCAAGCGACTGCCAGTAAGCGGTGTCGGCGATGGCTGCCTGATAGTTGGTGAGACCGACGAACGGCTTCTTTGCCGAAACGCCATCCCAGCTGGTGAATGTGAGGTAGAGGCCATAGAAGAACGGTAGAATCACGACGGCGAAGAACAGTACCGTCGCCGGACCACCGAACATCAGAAACTGGCTGATCTTATAAGAAAGCTTGTTTTGTTTCATGATGGATCCCATTCCTGACGGGGATGTAAGGCCCGCAGTCGATGTTAACTGCGGACCTTGCATCATGTTGCCTTATTAGTGGGTTCAGGCGGTTGCGCCAGTAAACTTGGCGGACTTCCAGTAGGTCTCGATGTCCTTGGCGAGGGTTGCACGATTCTCATCGCCGGCAAGCCACTTCTGGAACTTGGCACCCAACACGGAGTAATGATCATCCGGCAGGTAGTTGTAGTTGTCGATCAGCTTGCCGGCGTCAGCGTAGGATTTCACTGACTTGCCCAGCGGATCGGATGCTTCGATCTCGTTGTTCTTGAACGGGGAGATCAGAGCGGCATCCTTGGAGATGAACTCCTGACCTTCCTTGTCTTCGGCAAGCCAGTTCAGGAAGTCCTTGGCGGCCTTACGCTGCTCGTCGGAGGTATTGTCGGAGGAGTCGATGAAGAAGTACTTGGAGCCGCCGCCAACAAGCTTCTCATTGGAGCCGTCATCGGTGTTCTGCGGAACCGGCATGAGGCCCATGTTCTCGGTGTAATCGTACTGGTTAAGCACGGACCAATCCCAGTTGCCGCCGAACATGAAAGCAATCTCGCCCTCGGCCAGCTTCTGCTCAGTCACCTCACGCTCGGCGGAGATGGCGGAGGACTTGGCGTAGTTGTTGTCCTTCATCACGTCGAAGAAGTCCATCAGGGAGTTCCACTTGGCGTTGGAGCGAGGTCAACCTTGCCATCCTTGAGCTCATGGCAGAAGGCGTCCGGATCTTCCTGCTCCTCGTAGACTTCCGGCAGGAGGTGCCCGGCGAGGGACCAGTCTTCCTTCATGACACCGGTCGGGGATTTCATGCCGCCGGCCTTGAGCTCGTCGATGAGATCCTTGAATTCGTCAAGGGTCTTGTAGTTCTCAGGCTTGAATTCCTTACCGGTGACCTTCTTGATGGCGTCAGCATTGTAGATCAGGCCACGGGCTTCGACGGAAACCGGGAAGCCGTAGGTTTTGCCGTCGATGCTGATGGCGTAGTCAGTGTCCTTGACCCAATCCTGATCGGACAGGTCAACGGCGTGCTCCTTAGCCAGCGAGTAGACATCCTTGGCATCAACCATGGAGATGGTGTATGGATCCTTGGAAGCGTACTTAGTGGCGAGGTGAGCGGAAACGGTGTCGTTAGAGTAGTAGACCTCGACGTCTACGCCCTTTTCCTTGGAGTACTTCGCAGCCATGTCTTCCATTTGGCTTTCGATTTCGACCTTGGAGTTGAAGATGGTGATCTTAGTGCCGCTGGAACTGGACGACGATCCGCATGCTCCCAGCATGCCAACGGTCATCAACGTTGCGACGATAGCGGTGCCAGCCTTCTTCCAAGAAGAGAACTTGCTCATTTCCAATCCCTTTCTATCCACGATCCACCCCGCAGCTTTGCTTGGTGAAGTGATATCGAACAGCGAGACCCAACCTTCCTTGTTGTGTTCCTCGGTTCTTGGTAGATGACTTTATCAAACCGGTTCGAGCCTTGTCAAACCGGTTTGAGAAAACCTTGGAAAGCCCCTCATCATCGGCGTGTTGCAACGCCTTGAGGCGTTGCAATCATTGAAATTGACACAGTTAATAAAAAATGGCGTGTGGTACAATGACCGTCAAAACCGCACAGCCCGTCCCAACACCTGTGATACAGCTGTGCATCGCAACGAAGGCGTGCGTTTTACGGAGGACAAATGGCATCCTGGCTCAACAATGCGATTTTCTACGAGGTTTATCCGCAGTCGTTCAACGATACGAACAGTGACGGCATCGGCGATTTCCAAGGCATCATCAACAAACTCGACTACATCAGCAACCTCGGCTGCAACGCAATCTGGATCAACCCTGTTTCGACTCATCGTTCTACGATGCCGGCTACGACGTACGCGACTACTACGCCACCGCCGAACGCTACGGCACCAACGAAGACCTGCACCGACTGTTCGACCGCGCACATGAATTCGACATGCACGTATTGCTCGACCTGGTGCCAGGGCACACCGCAATCGACAATCCATGGTTCCTGGAATCCGGCAAAGGCACGCGCAACGCATGGACCGACCGCTATATCTGGCGTCCGATGACACAATCGCCGAACCTGAATTCGCCATATGAATCAATCCGAGGCTTCCTTGGCGGCATCGCGGAACGCCCCGATGCCGCGGCTGTCAACTGCTTCTCCACGCAAGCGTGCCTCAACTACGGATTCGGAACCGTCACCGAAGACTGGCAGTTCGCCGCCGACTCACCCGAAGCGCAAGAGGGACGCCTGCTCATCCAAGACATCATGGATTTCTGGCTCGGACTGGGCGCGGACGGTTTCCGCGTAGACATGGCCGGCAGCCTCGTCAAGGAAGATCCCGACTATTATTGGACCAAACAGCTGTGGCGTCAGGTGCGCGCGCACCTGGACGAAACCCACCCCGATGCCGTGCTGGTCTCGGAATGGGGCGATCCAGTCAATGCGCTGCACTCCGGATTCGACATGGATTTCCTCCTACATTTCGGCCCCTCGCACTACCTCGACCTGTTTCGAGAGAACCCGTATTTCTCCGCCTCCGCCAACGGTGACATCAAGGCGTTCGTAGACACGTATCAGGCCATGCTCACCGACACCAAAGGACTGGGATACGTCTGCGTGCCGTCGGGCAACCATGACATGATCCGCATGCGCGACACTCTCACCCCGGGCGAGATGAAACTCGCCTTCGCGTTCCTGCTGACCCTGCCCGGTTGCCCGTTCATCTACTACGGCGACGAAATCGGCATGCGCTACGAGCACGGGCTGCTGTCGAAGGAAGGCGGCTACGAACGTACCGGATCCCGCACGCCGATGCAGTGGAATCGCAATACCAACGCCGGTTTCTCGGCGGCGCACAGCGGAGACCTGTATCTGCCGATCGACCCCTCCGACGACCGTCCGGACGTGGCTTCGCAGGAAGGCGACGCAGCGTCGCTGCTAGAAACGGTACGGTCGTTCAACACCTTGCGGCTGGCTCATCCTGCGCTGCAGGCCGACGGAGCAATCGTATTCCTACATGCCGAGGACCATGCCCACCCACTGGTATACGCGCGCAGCGCAGGCGACGAGCGAATCGTAATCGCCATCAATACGTCCGACGCGACGCAAGCTGCACGCTGCCCGACGATTACGCGGACCGGCTTGCGCACGCCGACGTCCTGCTGGCGATTGGCGACGCGGCGGCCCGCTGCGATGGCACCTTGCTGCATACGCCCGCCGGCAGCGCGACGATATTCGGATAAGTCGCAATATACGATCAGGGGCATTTCGACCAAGTCGCGAAATGCCCCCCTGATTACTGTGGAAGGCTCGTTCAGGAACGCTCAACCTTACGTCCCTTCGCATCGATCTCACCATCGACACGGCGAAAAATCCAGTTGTAAATCCATGCGCAGCAGTATTGCGGTAGCGAAATACCCATCATCAGCAATAGCGGAATAGCATAGACGAAAAACTGCACGTATAACGCGGCGAAAGCGGCAAGTATCACCAGCATGCACAGCGTGCATGGGAAGAAGCCAAGCGCGAGTTTCGCCGCGTTCCTCAGCATCGTCGACGTGGGATTGTCGTAACGGGACAGCAACGGGAAAAAATACTGCGCAATCGCAATGATGACCAGTCCGGCGAACACCACGACGATCATCATCGGAATACGCAAAACGTCCGACGACCAAGCGAGCATGCCGTCGACCGTCAGCACCGCCGCAGCCAACAGGAATGCCAGCCACGGCAGCAACGACTGCTTGAGGTTGCGCTTGAACGAGTCAAAAAACTGGCGCGCCACATACGTCTCCTCATGACGGACCATGTGCCACAGCACGTTGTGCATGGCCGTGAACGAAGCGCCAGCCGTAACGATCGGAATGCAGCAGAGCAACGTGAGCACGTTGAGGATGATGAGATCGAACAACACACCCATGATGGTGAAGAACATGTTGTTTTGATCGAAGAGCTTTGACATCTTTGACATATGCTCACCTTACCCGCTTGTGCTTGATTTCAGCTGATTCTCGGGAAAAACGATTTCTTGAGAACCAGAATGCGAATCGTCCTTCCTGAAGGAGAGGTGACAAGAAGGACGATTACAGATTTATGGATGCACGCGCGATCAAGCGACGACCGGTGGGTTGGCGATCAGATCGTCCGTACGATGTTCGCCCGCGGAATCACGCCATGCGAGCGTGGCGACCGGCGTGGTGTTCTCCACACCAAGGCCGCGACCCGGCTCGAAGGTGAGCGTGGCCTCGGTAGTTGCGCCCTTCCACGTGAAGCTGATGGACGTGTCACCGTCGGCGCTGTACGAAAAGGTTCCGTCGAACGCGTCAAGCTCATTGCGGAACTTGGCGAGCGCATTCAACGCCTTCACCACCGGACGCTGCAGATTCTCATCAATCTCAGCAGTGGAATAATAGTGACGATTGATATCGCGGCCATTGTTGGTCTTGCGCAGCAGCTCCATGTCGTTCTTGCCGGCAAGCGCGCCAACATAGTAGACCTGTGGAACGCCTGGCAGGAAGAACTGCACTGCGCGAGCCGCAATATAGTGCTGATTGTTGCATCCCAGCGCCGAATAGTAGGTGCTGTTGACCTGATACAGATCAAGATTGGACGCGGCAGCGCCGGTAGCGGCCTGCGATTCGCCGTGCGTGTTGGCGTGGATGGTGTTGACGAGATTGTCAACATCTTCATCCGGCACAAGACCCTTCAACGAACGATCCAACTGGTCGGAACCAATATCGATCACTCCGATGCCATCATGTGTATCGAGTACGGTGACGGCATTGTTCGGACGGATGTCGGTCCAATGCGCGACCGGCTCAATGTGACCGGTATTCAACGAATGCAGCAGCAGCGGCGGAAGCGCGAAATCGTAGACGCGATCGACCTTCGATGCAATCTCAACCTGCTTCTTGTAGTAGGAATGCACTTCGATGAGGATTTCCAGACCGCGCTTGATGCCCTCCTCACGCAGGCGGGAGATGAGCTTGAACGTCTTCGGAGTCATGAAGCAGCTCGTGCCAGCTTCCTTAGCGCCGTAGCCAACGGCGTCGAGACGGATGTAGCTTACATGGGAGGCGGCCATCTGATCGAAGATGGACATGAGGTATTCCCAGCCCTTGTCGGAATCGGTGTCAATGTCAACCTGCTGCGGGGTGAAGCTGACCCAGACCAGGCGGGTCTTGCCGGCGAACTTGTAGTGGGTGAACGGCAGGCCTGGGCGCGGGCGGTAGATGCCGGCCAGATCCTCTTCGGTGGCGCCGTTCGGGAAGACGGAACTCATGGTCAGGAACATCGGGTAATACTCGGATTCCTCACCTTTTTCAAGCACGTCTTGGAACTGCTTGGATTCCCAGCTCATGTGGTTGACGATGGCGTCGACCATGATGCCGTGGGTCTTGGAAAGTTCGGCGACGTCGTCCCAGCTGCCGAGCGCGGGTCGACCTTGGTGTGGTCGATCGGGTCGAAGCCTGCATCCGCACCGTCGAATGGGGTGAAGAACGGCAGGATATGCACGCCGTCATACACGCCGTCGAAGCGGGTGCGCAGGATGTCGGTCATCGAGCTAAGAGTGCCATCGCCGAGACGATCGGCGTAAGTGATGAGTTGCACTTTGTTTTTCATGGGACCTCCCTTGGCTCATGGGCGCGGGTGCAATTTGCGTGCGTCTACCTGTTTGCTGTTTATATGTGTTTATGACTGTGTTGCACGTACTTGCGCGCATTGCCTGCGCATAAGTACGTACGGATTTGCGTACTCACGTACGTATCGAACCGGTTCGATGCTACCTCGAGAGGGGCGTTGTTGTCCAGTCCGAAGGTGGCAATGCGCGTGTCGAACCGGTTTGATTCGGTGTTCTATGCAACCCGGCGTTCCAATGCACAGCATCAACGCGTGGTATCGCCTGGCACCAGCGTCATGGGAATAAGCACGTTCGGCTCGAACGGCTTGGGGATGTTCCTGCGTGAAGCGTTAGCTGCGGCCACTTCCTCATTGGCAATCGCCTGCACAATATGGTCGGCTGCCGACTGTGCGATCGCCGAGAAATCCTGCGCGACCGCGGTCAGCTTCATGCCGGCCAAATCGGTTAAATACGTGCCATCGTAGGCAACGATCTGCAGCTCGTCAGGAATGGAAATTCCGCGGCTCAACGCTTCGCGCACGCAGAACGACGCACCAATGTCGGAACTGACCACGGCATCGACGCCGTCGGTCGCCACCTTGTCGAGCGCATTGCTGACCGTACGATGATAGCCGGCGAAATCCATCACTTCGCCAGCTTCAACATACTCGTACTTCACGCCTGCGGAGGTCAATTCCTGTTCCAACGTGAGGTAGTAGCGCACCGTCGGGAACGTGGTCTTTCCCAAATCGAACGATCCTTCCTCGACTTCTCCGCGCGCAGCCAAATCGAAGAATTGATCTCGCGGACCGCCAA